>Ga0310695_10000033_pt1 | contig 330725 bp, 285 predicted proteins | sample RumenRJG_04DNA_FD_203882 | JGI IMG/M metagenome (GOLD analysis project Ga0310695, IMG submission 203882) | Bovine rumen microbial communities from Lethbridge, Alberta, Canada - RJG_04 (v2) (version 2) | ecosystem: Host-associated > Mammals > Digestive system > Stomach > Rumen | place: Canada...
CAAGACCGACCTGGCCAAGAAGGCCAAGGAGCTGGGCCTGGATGCCATCCATGACACCGTGCATGAAATGGCCCGCGATGAAGCCCGCCACGGCAAAGCCTTCAAGGGACTGCTGGATCGGTACTTCGGGAAATAATCTTACAGAGGACAGCGCTTGTTTCGCTGTCCTCTTTTTCCCTGCTGCATCAATAGCATCAGGAGTAGAACATCATGGAAAAGTCATGGGCGGCTCCTGCCCCAATCACCCGGGGACACCTGTGTGATCGTTATTAAAAGAAAAGAGTTGTTTCGCAATGGCAAGCAAAAAGATTGAATTGAACGACAACGAAGTCGACAAGGTAGTCGGCGGAGTAGGGCGTCGACCCAATCAGGGTGCCGGAAAGTCCGGAGTGAAAACTGGCATTGGAGATGTGTCTGGCGGAATCCAAAATGGTACGGATAATGCTTCGAACAGCGTAAAGAACGCTGCGGATCAGGCCAATTCCCTGCAGCAGCCCAATCCGTAATGACGAAGCCCGGGAAGGGCAGATTTATTCTGCCCTTTTTTTTGAATCTTCCCTGAGCCGTATACAACATACTGTATTTTTTACATCGGCATTCCGGAGAAAACAGGCACCGACGCCAATGAGGGAATAAAGCAAATGAACGCGACCGGCAGAAAACCGCTTCTTCTGAAAAAAATATTGAAAGGCCTGTTCTTTTATGTGCTTGTTCCGGCGCTGCTCCTGTGGCTGCTGGCGCCGGCGGCCGGGGAAGCCGTCCGCGGCTCGGACCCGGCGGCATTCCTGATCCTCCTGGCCGCCCTGGCTGTTGTCGGCCTGAATTGGCGGATCGGTTCGGTCCTCCGCACGGAACGACCTTCCCTGCTTGTGTTTTCCTACGGTTTCCTCTGCCTGCTGATTGTAATAATCATCGAATCCGAGGCACTTCCGGCTGATCACCGGCTGAAATCAACCCTGGCTGTGATCGGAGGACACCTGGGGATGGTGTCCGCATTCCTTTTCAGTCTGTGGTGCGCCTCCCCGCGCAGATCAAAGCTTGCCCATTCCACCGCAGTCGTCATCTGGGTCATCCTTGGCCTCACGCTCTGCCTGATGATCTTCCAGGTCGCCCGGGACATCGAGGTCCGCTGCGTTTCCCTGGACACCTGGATCAATATCGGAAGCGCCGTCCTTTTCATCCTTGCCTTCAATATGCCCTGGATCCTTTCCGCCCGGCGCCGTTCCGCGTCGCGCCGGCGGGCGGCCGGCCTGGCGGAAGGCAGGATCCTGCAGATCATCGGGGAGACGCATCTCGATCGTGACGATGACCTCGTTACCCTCCATCATGCCCGCGTTCAGTACGCGGTGGACGGCACGCCGTATGAAGCACGCGCCGCCATATCCCTGTATGCCGTCCGCAGGTTCGGAAGAAAAAGATTCATCGGCCGGACAGTCCCGGTTTATTATGATCCTTCGGATCCCGCCCATGCGTATACGGACCGGATCGACAGGCACTTCTTTGATCATCAGGCTGCGGAAGCGGAAACAGTCAGCACTTCCGGAGAAGACGCTTCGTCTTCCGCCGGCGGATAATCTTCAGCCGGCGGAAACAATCGTCCGGCTGTACCGGAAAGAGTGGTTATGGTATACTGGCGCCGGTTCACACGGACAGGGCATTTGTCCCTGCATCCGGAAAAACATCCGAAAGAGGAATCCTGCGTGAAAAAACTTGTCTCCCTGCTGATCGTTCTTTGCCTGTTTCCCCTGATGCTTCTTCCTGCTTCCGCGGCCGCTTCCGGCTTCTGGCGAACCCTCGAAGGCGGGCTTCCCCCGGAGGAACAATGGCTCCCGGTGTCTGATTATACAGGAGAAATACGGATTACTTTCCTCGGGGACTGTACACTGGGCGGGGAATCTCCTTCCAGATACAGAACCATCGATTTCGCTGCAAGAATCGCGGAAAACGGGATGGAGTTTCCCTTTCGCGAACTCATCCGCCTTACTGCGGAAGACGATCTCACCGTTGCCAACCTGGAAGGCGTCCTGTCAGACCGGAAGCTTTCCAAAGTAAAGAAGAAATTTAATTTCATCGGCCCTTCCGTTTACTCCGAAGTGCTCACGCTGGGTTCCGTGGAATGTGTGACGCTGGCCAACAACCATTCGCATGATTACGGCGATCCGGGATACAGGGATACAAAGTCTGCGCTGGAACAGGCCGGGATCTGCTGGTTCGGAACAGACGCCCCGGCCATCTGGCAGAGCGACGAAGGCCTTCGGATCGGATTCCTGGGTGTCAGCGGCTCCCTTTCCGGAAACCGGGCCAAAACATACCAGCTGCAGGCTGAAAAGCTGCAGGACGCCGGATGCGCCGCGATCATCACGGTTATGCACGCAGGCACGGAATACAGCTATGATCCGCCGGATGGCTACCAGAAACAGATCACAAACCTGGCTGTGCCGGTTTCCTGCCTGATCATCGGACATCATCCCCATGTTGTGCAGGGATACACCCTGCTGGACAGCGTCCCGGTCGTCTACAGCCTGGGCAACTGCGTTTTCGGCGGCAATACGATGCCCCGGGACTTCGACGCCCTGGTCGTACAGGCCGTCCTGCATTTTACGGACGGCATCCCGGACCGGATCGACCTGCATTTCCATCCGATCAGCATTTCCTCCGATTCACACTACAACAACTATTCTCCCCGGTTCCTCGCGGATCAGGACGCACAGCGCGTACTGCAGAAAATGGCGGATTCCACCGGTATGGATCCCGGCGAATGGAATGAAGCGGAAGGTGCAGTCGTTTCCGTTGCCCTTGACTGAAGCCGGTTGAAAAAACACTCTTTGGATGATATCATATTCTCAAAGTTGTACGCACTGATCACCATACATGGAGGGTTTTCCGATGAGTATGCAGGAGAAACCTGTCGTCTCGGTCCTGCCGGACGGCGGAAAATACTGGACTCATGATTTTGAGCAGTTCAGCGCCCTGGTCTATGTGCCGGCAGGCGACCCCAGGGCAGAGGTGATCAATTACGGTTTCAGGGCGCCATACCTTCTGGTATTCGGCGAACCGGACCGCTCCATCGGGGATGCGGTGGACTTTGCCGAGCGCCGGGGGTTGGCAGACATTGCCCGCAGCTGTTCCTCCAGTGTGGTTTTCGTGGTTCCGCGCTGCGAAGGCGGCTGGCAGGCCGCGCCGGACGATCTTTTTCAGGCGGTCGCCGCGGAAAGCAAGATCGGCCAGTATTATGAAGACGGCTATATCATCAACTACAAATTCCGGACAAAGGATTTCATCGGTACCGCCATCCGCGGTTCCCTTTTCCGGACTGTCCTGTACGGATTCGGTGCATCAGCGGATTATATCGCCCGGTACTGTCTGAAAACGCTGCAGGGTGAATACCTCTGGGGACCCGGAGAGATCACGCCCATGGCGGTTACGCTGGAAAACCTTTCCGTGATCCCTGATCCGGAGCGCCGGGATATTCCCGTCGTTTCCGTAGGGAACAGCGAAGAGGTCAACGAAGCCCTGCGCGCGTCCTGCGACTGGCTGATGATCCGCGACAAAGCGGATTACCGGGAAGACTGTGCGGGTTTCTGGGGCCGGATGAAGCGCTGGTGCGGTGTTCTTTCCCGGGATGAGGATCTTCCCGCCCTGGGAATGACGGAAGAGATCTGTATTACTGAAGTAACCACTTCTCCGGATAACCGCGGAGACGATGCAGGCTCCGTCCGGCACAAGGTCGGATACCTGGCCTATTATCCCAAGGAGCATGAAAGCCTGCTGCCCCTGGTGATGGTCTTCCACGGAGGCGGGGATTCCGCATTCCATATTGCCTGGGTCTCCGGCTGGTGGCGGGTAGCCATGCGCAACCGTTTCCTCCTGGTCTGTGTGGAAAATCATCTGAACACGACCGCTTCGGAAACCATGGAGCTCATTGCCCAGCTGAAGGAAAAGTATCCCGTCGATCCCCGGCGGATCTACGCTTCCGGATTCTCGATGGGCGGCTGCAAGACCTGGGATCTGTATCAGGAATATCCGGACGCCTTCGCGGCCCTCGCCCCGATGGACGCCACCTTCCCCGTGGGCCTCAATGTCTACGGCGAGCCGGCCCCCGTGGAGATCAACCGCACGGTTCCCGTACCGGTATTCTACTCCGCCGGTGAACAGACGCCCCTGCCCGAGATGCCCTGCCAGGAGATCAAGTGCCTGGAGCGCATGCAGTACCTCTTTGAAGTCAACCGGGTCCGCAAGTCCTTCAACCTGTCCTTTGAAGACCGGGATTCCTGGCCGGACAAATACTGGGGCGTACCGGGAGACCGGATTGAAAAGATCCCGGATCCTTCCCGCGGGGCAGTCCTGACCCTGCATTTCTATGACAGCACCGACGGCGTCTGCCGTACAGTCTTCGCCGGAGTGAATAACCAGGGCCATGAATGCCGGGAACACACCTGTGAACAGGCCTGGCAGTTCATGAAACAGTTCGTCCGCCCGGAATAACAGCCCGTAAACCGTCAAAAAACTGCCGTCCCCGGCCGGGGACGGCAGTTCTCTTTTCCATGCAGGAGATCAGCTGTACAGTTTTTCTTTCGCTGCTTTCCGTTGCAGCCCGAAACAGATGCCGCCGGCAATGATCAGTGCCAGGACGATCCATACCCACAGGGGCACCGTTTCGATGTTGAAGCAGCGGATCCGGATCCACATCCGGTTGATCAGTTCGCTTTGCTGTTCATCGAAATAGACCATGATGGACGCCCGCCGGATAACTTCCTCGGACGGGTACTGGGCGGACAGCTGCCGCTGCAGCTGTTCTGCCGGCACGGTCAGCGTATAGTCTTCGTTTCCTTCCTCGCCGCTGAAGAAATACCCCACAGGGTAATCCACGGTTTCTTCCTCGTCATCCTCCGCGCCGTAGTTCCAGTCCAGGTATTCAAACACCCTTTCGTCTTCCCCGCCGGAGATCGCGCTCGTGTAGCCGATATAGTACATGTTGCGGATGACGTTGTCCGGCCGGCTGATGAAGTTGATAAAGGCTTCGGCCGCCTGCTGTTTCGCCGCGTCGCCGTCGATGCCGCTTTTCAGCATGATCCATCCGTCAAAATAGATGTTCGTGCACTCCCGGGGCACGGCGAAATTCAGGATATAATCATCCTCTTCCGCCTGGTCCATCGCGTATACCGCGTCACCGCTCCACTGGTAGTTGGCGACCACCTTTCCGGTGATCATATCCGCTTTTCCGGAGTCTGTCTCAAAGGAGTACAGATTGTCCTTGATCGACTGCAGGTAATCCTGGACCCGGGCCACCGTTTCCGGCGAAACATCGTTCATCTCCGTCTGCAGGGCCTGGCCGTAATCCTCCCGGCCGATGAACTCCCCGGAAGTCAGCAGGTCGGACTTCAGCGCGCCGACCGCTGCGAAATAAGCGTCCCGCACATTGTCCTTCATGGTGATCTGGCGGGCATACTCCGTATCCTCCAGCAGCTTCCAGCTTCCGGCGGTCTCTTCCGGCATCGCTTCCGGGTTGTACAGGAACCCGGTCACGCCCCACATGTACCCGGCCGCGCATTTGTCCCATGTCACCCCGTTGATGTCATGGGTTTCGAAGATGTTCCGGATATAGGGGGATACGCCGCGGATGTAATAGTTATTCTCGTTCTCTTCTTCAAAGAAGCTCTCGGACAGCGGCTGCACCTTGTCTTCCGCCATCAGCTTCATGATCATGTATTCTGACGGGCAGACCAGGTCGTATACATCGCCGATGGTCAGCATATTGTACAGGTCTTCGTTGGTTCCGAAGGTGGAATATTCAACCCGGACCTTCTGTTCATAGGTCTCTTCATACCACGCTTCAAAGTCCTCGATCAGGGAATTCTCCCCGAAGATGTCCCCGCTGTCCAGGTCGATGGTTTCATCCTCTTCCCAGCCGCCCAGGTCGATATACTCTTCCCAGTTGCAGATCCGCAGGGTTATGGTTTCCTGCTCCGCGGAGGCAAATGCGGGAGCCAGCCAAAGTGCTGCCAGCAGCAGGCAAAGCAGCAGGTTCAGTGCCTTCTTCATAGCCTGTCCTCCTTCTGCGCTGTCCGCCGCGAGCTGATATTCATCACCAGCACAATCACGATCACCAGCAGGAAGATCAGTGTGCTCAGCGCCCACAGCGCCGTCTTGATCTGCGTCTGGGAACCTTTCGTGGCGTTCACCACATAGGTGCTGATCGTGTCAAAGGTCGCGGGTTTGGTATAGGTCGCGATGAAGTAATCGTCCAGGGAGAGCGTCACAGCCAGGGAAAAGCCGGAGATCATGCCGCTCAGGATCTGGGGAATCACGACCTTAAAAAGCGCGGTACGGGGCTTTGCGCCGAGGTCCAGCGCCGCTTCATACAGGCTGGAATCCATCTGCTTCAGCTTCGGGATCACGCTCAGGTATACGAACGGGGCGCACAGCGTGACGTGCCCCAGCACCAGGGGGATATAGGTATCCTTCCCGATCCCGAAGACCACAACCAGCAGCACGCACAGGGAAAAGCCGGTCACAACGTCCGCGTTGATTACGGGAATCTGGTTCACCGTCGCCATCGCGGAGGAAGTCCGTTTTTTTGAGTAGAAGGATCCGACAGCCCCCAGTGTTCCAAGGATGGTGGCGATCAGCGCGGAACCCAGCGCCAGCAGGATCGTTCCGAAGATCATGTTCCGCAGTTCTTCCGTCGTGAACAGCGTTGCGTAATTCTTCATCGTAAAGGCCCGGAAACTGCCGATCTGTGTCGCGTCCGTCAGGCTGTAGAACGCCAGCATCAGGATCGGGAAGTACAGGAACAGCAGCACCGCGGCCGGCACCGCGCAGCGCACAGTCTTTCTGATCACAGCAGCGCACCTCCTGTCCTTGCCTCTTCTTCCTTGCCGTCCGTCAGCAGCGTGAAGATGCAGATGATTCCAAGCAGCACCAGCGCGATCATGCTCCCGCCGTGCCAGTTATAGGCGTTGAAATAACTGCCGATCAGGCTGCCCATGATGTAGGTGCTGTTGTACAGCATATCGAGCACCACGTAGTTCGTCATCGCCGGCAGGAACACCATGCTGATCCCGCTGATGATCCCCGGCATGGAAAGCGGCAGCGTCACCCGCATGAATGCGCTCTTTTCATTCGCGCCGAGGTCCCTGGCCGCCTCGTTCAGCGATCCGTCCAGCTTCACGATCGTATTGTAGATCGGCAGGATCATGAAGGGCAGGAAGTCGTACGTCATGCCCAGCACAGAATTCAGGAAAGGATAATATGCCAGGTTGCCCTCGATGATCGTCAGGATCTCCTTCAGTGCGGTGATCCGCAGGGAGAAGTTGATCCACATGGGCATCACGAAGATCATGATGATGACTGATTTTGACTTCAGTTTGCTGGTGGCGAGGATGTATGCCACCGGATAGGCGATCAGCAGGCACAGCAGCGTCGTGACCGCCGCAATGGCCAGGCTGTACGCCAGCGTTCCGAGGGTGTTCGGATCCGTAAAAAAATCAGTCAGGTTCTGCAGGGTGAACTGTCCCTGCCCGTTTGTAAACGCATAGAAGAAGAGCACCAGCAGCGGCGCCACCACAAACAGCAGCAGGAACACGCCGTAAGGGATGCCCAGCGTTTTTCTGGAAAATCTCATGTGCTCCTCCTTACTTCTTTACGGTGAAACGCATTTTGTCAATCGGCAGGATCAGGCCGATCCGGTCGCCCATATTCCACAGGTACTCGTCATCCACGATGAAGTCCTGTCCCAGTTCCGTATTGATCACATAGCTGTAGTGGTCGCCCTTGTAGATCAGGTTGCTGATCGTTCCTTCGATCAGCACCGCTTCGTCGTCCACATCGTCCGTCATCCGGATATCCTGCGGTTCAATCGCCGCGACAATATGGATCTTTTCCGGATCGATCACCTCGCCGTTTTCATCCAGCAGTTCGTGGTTCTCGTTCCGGCGGCTTCCCCTGATCAGCTGCGTCAGGCTGGTATCCAGTTCCTGTCCGTTGAACTCCAGGCGGTGGTTCCGGTTCATATCCACCGGGAATACGTTCGTATGGTTCTCAGCGATCATGATATGGATGCCGTCCGGCTCCACCTTCATGCCGACTTCGCTGCCTACGGACGCGGATTTCGTGCTCTGGATCACGACCTCGTACCGTCCGCTCTGCACAGTGATTTCATAGTGGATCCCCTTGAAGATCACGGAAATCACTTTTCCGCGGATCTGTCCTTCCCCGGGAGCGGTCAGTTCGATATCCTCCGGCCGGACGACCGCTGTGATCTGTGTGCCTTCCGGCACGTCATCCACGCAGGTGAACTGTCCGCCGGCGAAGCGGGCCTTCATGCTTCCGGTCATGATCCCGTTGAAGATGTTGCTCTCCCCGATAAAGTCCGCAACAAAGGCGTTCTGGGGCTCGTTGTAGATATCCTCGGGCGTTCCGATCTGCTGGATCTTTCCCTCGGACATAACCACGATCTTGTCGCTCATGGTCAGCGCTTCTTCCTGGTCGTGCGTCACATAGATAAATGTAATGCCCAGTTCGTCGTGCATCGCTTTCAGTTCGATCTGCATTTCCTTGCGCATCTTCAGGTCCAGTGCGCCCAGCGGCTCGTCCAGCAGCAGGATCTCCGGTTCGTTCACCAGCGCGCGCGCGATCGCGACGCGCTGCTGCTGGCCGCCGGACAGCGTGGAAACGGAACGTTTTTCAAAGCCTTCCAGGTCCACCAGTTCCAGTGCCTTTTTGACCTTTTTGCGGATCTCTTCCTTCGGCAGCTTTTTCATCTTCAGGCCGAAGGCGATATTTTCAAAGATGTTCATATGCGGGAACAGGGCGTACCGCTGGAACACCGTATTGATGGGCCTTTCATTCGGCGGGAGCTTGGAGATATCTTTTCCGTTCAGCAGGATATCGCCCTCCGTCGGCAAATCAAAACCTGCGATCATCCGGAGCGTCGTGGTCTTTCCGCATCCGGAGGGCCCCAGGAATGTGACGAATTCGCCCCGTTTTACTTCGAGGTTAAAGTCCGAAACTGCTTTGAATCCGTCGGTGAAGGTCCTTGAAATGTGTTTCAGCTCGATGATGTTTTCCTGCTTTTCCATCTTCAGAAATACTCCTTCTATTATTTGCTGCCTTTTCATCCTGCGGTCTGTCAGGGCCTGCCTGCCGCTGATGCGCCGGCGGTCCTCAGAAGCTCGGCGGTGTGGAGACCCAAAGCACCTTCGCCGGCCGGCTTCCCGGATTCTCGATCCGGTGCGGTTTGTCCGCTTCAAAGTAGAAGCTTTCCCCGGCTTTCACGTCGGACCGGGTTTCCTGCCGGTACAGGGCGATCCGCCCGCTCAGTACATACCCGAATTCCTCTCCGTTGTGGGGATCGTCCGTCGGCAATGCTGTATGCGGCTGGATCGTGACCACCACCGGCTCCATCTGGTTGCTCTGGGCGGATGGAACCACCCATACGGTGCTGTTTCCCGTTTCATCGATTTTCTCAAAGTAATCCCTTTCCCCGAAGACCACCTTTTCCGCCCCCGTGGGTTTGAAGAAATCCGACGGCGTAGTTCCAAGACACTCTATCAGGTCCAGCAGTGTGACCAGCGATGGCGTGACCTGGCCCTGCTCCAGCTGGGAAATGAATCCCTTGGTCAGCTCTGCCCGGTCCGCCAGTTCCTGCTGTGTCAGCCCGTTCTGCTTCCGCAGGTCCCGCAGCTTTGTACCGACCTGCTCCATGACTCTTTCCGCGTCCATTACTTTCCCGGATGTCCGCCTTTCTATTTTCAGTTTGAGTAATTCTAAACTTTTAATCCATTTTTACTAAACCCGGGAAACAATAGCACTCCTAAACTAAAATGTCAATATTACTAAACTTTTTATACAGAAAAGATTCTGGATACAATCGTGGTTATCCCGGATCCTTCCGGCGGATCATGCGCCGGAAGGCGAATTAACCGTTCGTATTTTTCCCCGAAGATCCTTTATTCCGTATGCCGTCCGGTTTATGATCGGATTGTACCGGAAAACAGTTTATCCTTGAATCTCCCGGGCAGGTATGATATAAACTGAAGTAAAAGGTACGGACAAAAAGAACTGTTTGCGGCGTTTTCGTGCAAAACAGAAAACGCACAGCAAATGCGACAGAGTATGAAAGGAGTACTGCCCATGAACAATGATTTCCTGAACTGGCTGGGGAATAACTGGCACTGGATCGTCATCGTGGTCGCCGCTCTGATCCTGATCCTGAAGTTCTTCCCCCGGTATAAGATCGCTCCTCCGGATAAAGCCCTGATCATTTCCGGCCTGATCCGGCGGAATTACAAGGTACGGAACCCTGACGGAACCGTATCCACCAAAAAGTTCGGCTACCGGATCGTCCGGGGCGGTGCGACTTTCTATGTTCCCGCCATCGAGCGGATCGACCAGCTGGACATGTGCCTGACCCAGGTGGATATCCGGACCGCCCAGCCCGTGCCGACCAAGGAGTATATCTCCGTGATCGTGGACGCTGTGGCGAACATCAAGATCGGATCGGACGACCTGTCCATCGCCACCGCCGCTGAACAGCTGCTGCACTACAATCCGGAACAGATCAAGGCGCTGGCCAAGGACGTCCTGGAAGGCAACATGCGTGAGATCATCGGCCAGATGACCATTGCGGAGCTGGTACAGAACCGCGACAAGTTCGCCCAGGAATCCATCAAGGCCGCCATGAGCGATATGAGCAACATGGGCCTGGAAATCATCAACCTGACCATCCAGAATTTCATCGACAAGGATGGCAACGTTGTGGATATGATGGCAGCCCGGAACATCGCCGGGAAGGAACAGGACAAGCGTATCGCGGAAGCGGAGGCCGAGAAGGAATCCAAGTTCGCCGAAATGCAGGCGGATGCTGAAATCGCCCGCCAGAACCGCGACGTGGAAGTGCAGAAAGCCTCCTACAAGCAGGAAACGGAAGAAGCCCGTGCAAAAGCCGAGATGGCCTACAGCATCGAACAGGAGCGTATCCGGAAGACCTTTGAAACGGAAAAAGCCGCCGCGGAACTGACACGTCTGGAAAAAGAGACGGAGCTGAAGCGGCAGGAAGTGGAAATCCAGCGTGAAAAGCTGAACGTGGAGATCCGTGAAAAAGCCCAGGCCGAAAAGGACCAGGCGATCGCCCGCGCCGAAGCGGAGAAATACCGCCTGCAGGCGGAAGCGGACGCCGCGCTGTATGCCGCCCAGAAGGAAGCCGAAGCCATCCGGATGAAAGGCGAAGCGGAAGCCGAAGCCATGCGCCTGAAAGCGGAAGCCATGCAGCTTTACGGCCAGGCCGCCATGATGGAAATGGTCACGGACAAGCTGCCTGATATCGCCCGCGCTGTCTCCGAGCCTCTGAGCAAGACCGACAAGATCATCCTCTTCGGCGAAGGCGGCGCCACCTCCATGGCAAGGGATACCGCCGGAACCATGCTGCAGACCTTTGAAGCGGTTAAGGAGGCTGTCGGCCTGGACATCCCGAAAACCATCCGTAATGTCACCACCGGCGGCCTGATCGGAAAAGCCGCGAAAGAAGAAGCGGAAACGCCTTCTGCTGCGGATACTGAAAATTCCGAAGAATAAACAGCCAAAACGAAACAGCCGGCTGCCTGCAAAGGCAGCCGGTTTTCATTGTTTCTGTCCGGTCCCGTAACGGTTCAGCAGTTGCCGGTATAAACGTATCTGAGCCTTTCCCGCGCTACGTCTGCCAGACGATAGACCTGCTGCACATCGGTCGCCCGTCTGTCCGTCATATGGAACCGCGGGAAAAACCTGGTAATATGAAGCGGAATATCCGGTCCGGTCACCCGTCCTTCCCCGTCCGTCAGCGTGGAAACCCATCCGGCGGTTTCCCGCATTTCGTCTTCCGAATCATTTTCACCGGGAACAATCAGCATGGTCAGTTCCACATGCGAAATCTGTACCGCACGGGTGATGAACGCCTTCACGGTTTTCAGGTCCCCGCCCAGCACATGGGAATAATACCGCTCCGTGAAACCTTTCAGGTCAATATTCATGGCATCAATATATGGCCCGATTGCTTCCAGCACCGGCAGTTCCGCAGTGCCGTTAGTCACCAGCACATTCACCAGGCCCGCGTCATGTGCCAGTTTTGCGGTATCCCGGACATATTCCCATCCGATCAGCGGCTCGTTATACGTGAACGCAATCCCGATATTTCCGTGGCTTCGCGCCTGCAGTGCGGCCTCCGTCAGTTCCTCCGGGGAAACCGTTTCAGCGCTGTCCGCCAGCGCCATGGCTTCGGCCGACCAGGAAATCCCGTGGTTCTGGCAGAAGGGGCAGCGCAGGTTGCACCCGTAGCTGCCCACGGATAGGATCATGCTGCCCGGATAAAACCGTCTCAGCGGTTTTTTCTCAATGGGATCCAGGGAAAAGCCGGTGATTTTTCCGTAATTCCCTGCCCGGACGGTTCCGTTTTCGCATGCGCGTGCACCGCAGAAACCTTTGCCGCCTTCCGGGATCTCACAGCAGCGAAAGCACACATCGCACCGGGCCATTTTTCCATCTCCTCAGTAATGCCTGACTACTTCGAACCGCTGCAGTTTTATCTTTTCCTTCGGTCCGATGCCTGCCTTCCGCCGGGCGATATCTACCTGCTGCCCGGGTGTATCCACTCCATCCAGATCCGGGAGCAGAAGTCCCCGTCTGTGCCCGCTGCTCACGATCACACCGTAGCGTTTCACATCCAGCTCCTTTTCGGAGCCTATGTTTTCCGGTTCTCCCAGTACGTCAACGCTGATCTCAAGCCATTTCAGTTCCTCCGGCCGGACCGGATCAAACCGGGGATCCCGGGAACATGCGCTGACAGCATTCTCCACGATCTCCCGGGCCAGGCTGCTTTGTGTCGGGGCGATCGTCCCGATACAACCCCTCAGCTGCCCCTGTTTATGGATCGAAACAAAAGCTCCGGCCTGCCGGCGCAGCAGTTCTTCCGGCAGTCCCTCCGGCAGTTCTGCCGTCCGGTGTTCCCGTACATACTTCTCCACGGACAGCCACGCCAGTTTCACAAACGGATCGCATCCGGAACGCTTTTCAGCCAGGCGTTTTTCCTCCTGCTCCTGCCGGATTTCCAGGAATCTCCTGGACGGATCCTCCGCTCCGGGACGGAAGATGCAGATCCCGTAGCCAACCCCTGTGATATCTTCGTGGGACAGCTTCTGTGCTTCCACGGAAACTCCGTCCAGCGCGCCTGCCATCATCACGAAGGACCGGTGCCCGCATTCCGCTGCCCGTTCACAGAAGGATTCGCTGAAATCAAACAGTTCACCGAACGCCGCCCGGGAACAGACATCCATGATCCGTTCATCATACTGCGGGCCTTCCGGCGCAAACCCGTAAGGCCCGTAGGTCTGCAGTTTATGCGAGAGATCCCCGCTGGCGATCCAGACCGTCCTCCGTCCTGTCTTCTCCACTGCCTGCCGGAAGATCTGCCCGAGCCTGTAATGATCCTCCAGTGAAAGACCGGACAGTCCGATCCTCACCAGCTGAAAATCCGGCAGGACCTGCCGGAGAAAATACAGCGGAACCATCGTCCCGTGGTCCAGCGCAACTTCCCGCTGGCCGCGTGTGCCTGCCGGAAAGTTTTCTTCCGCTGCGATCCGCTCCGCTGTTTTGATGAGTTCCTCATCGTATCTCTCCCGGAATCGCACCTGCGGTGCCCGGAACTGCGCAAAGGATCCTGCCGCTTCCCGGCCCGGTGAAAGATGAAAATAGTCGGCATACATCGTGGCGTGGGGGCTGGAGATGATTACCGTCTCCGGCTGCAGCGCGGCAATATCTTCCGCTGCCCGCAGATATGCGGTCCGCGTGGCTTCGACCTGCCGCTCGCTGCCCCTTCCCACCTCCGGCACGATCATCGGCGGATGGGGAACCATATATGCGGCAATAATGGCCAACGTTATTCACCTCTTTGTCCCGTCGTATGGACAGCGTCCCGGAATCACATATTTTTTTCAGACCAGCATTCGTTTTTCGTGCTGCCGTCCCGGTAAGTTTCCTCATCGGATTCCGGAAACTCTTCCTCGGGATCCGGGATGGAATCGTTGTATTCCTTTTCCCGCTTGTCAATACTGCGCTCGCTCATAACAATACTCCTTTCCGTCTTCCCTGCATCCGCTGCATTCCGGATTTCCGTATTCCGGCTGCCGGACACGCTTTCACTTCCTGGAAATATAATCTTTTCATTCCTGTCTGTCATCAGATCCTGCCCCTTCTATTATATGTCCTGAAGTATGGAATCTGCAAGAAAAAGACACCGTTTTCCCGATATTTCCGCAAGCTTTTTCTGTCTTTTCACCTGTGGAAATGGTATAATCCTCAGGAACTCCGGAAACAGATCCGGTTTATGCCTGATGGAGACAGACGAAATGACAGAAAATACGATCATAAGGCTTTTTGAATCCTGCGGTTTCGGCGAGGTACTTCCTCCCGTTCTGCCCGTACAGGGCGGTTTTATGCACAGAATGTTCAGAGTCAATACCGCCGGAGGTTCCTATGCGGTAAAGCACCTGAATCCGGAGATCATGAAGCGTCCGGGAGTCATGGACAATTACCGGCGGGCAGAAAAACTGGAACAGGTGCTTGAGGGCGCAGGGATTCCGATTGTTCCTGCCATCACCGTCGGCGGCCGGAAAATGCAGGCGATGGACGGGGAATACTTTTACATCTTCCGCTGGCAGAACGGACGGATCACTGACTGGTTCAGCATCTCTGCCGGACAATGCAGGCAGGCCGGAAACATACAGGGCAGGATTCATGCTCTCAGGCCCGTGTATACCGCCGGCACGGAACCGGAGCTGAGCCGGATCGACTGGGCGGAATATATCCGGGAAGCTTGCCGGCAGGGCAGTGTAATCGCGCCTCTCCTGAAGGAAAATGAAACCCTGCTGAACGATGCCCGGGATGCCATGAACAGTGCGCGGCTGCTGCTTCCCGCCATCGAATGCATCACGGATGAAGATATGGATCCCAAAAATGTCATGTGGGACAATGGCAGGCCGGTTGTGATTGATCTCGAATGCCTGGATTACGGCAATCCGGTATCACATGCGCTGCAGCTGTCCCTGCAGTGGTCCGGGATCACGACATGCTCCCTGGATCCGGATAAGATGACAGCCTTTTTTGAAGGATATCTCGAAGCCTATGACAACGGTTTCCGGGATTACGGCAGCGTGTTTGGTCTTGCGTACACCTGGATCGAATGGCTTGAATACAACATAACCCGTTCCCTCGGCCGCTGTCAGGATGAAAGCGAGCGGGAAACGGGCATATCGGAAGTCCGGAACACAATAAACCGGATCCGGTATATCCGCGATACGGAAGACCGGATCCGGTTGCAGCTGAACCGTTTTTTCGCAAACCTGTAAAGGCCGGTTATGAGATATAATCCGCCAGCGCCAGCGCGATCCGGAAGTGTCCGACGTCATGCTGGCCTCCGTTGCTGTAATCCTTTCCGCGTTCGTCCCATTCCGGCGCGTCCAGCAGGTCTCCGCTCGTAAAGAACGGATACAGGTCCAGTCCCCGGAAGTCGCACATTGCCTGTACGGCGGCGCATTCCATTTCCACGGAAATGCACCCGTCTGCTTTCCGTTTCTCGAAATTGTTCCTCGTTTCACGGTAGAAGGAATCCGTCGTCCAGGTCCTTCCGGTCACATAGGGAATGCCGTTCTTCTTCATGCATTCCGCCACGGCCGCGGAATTCCGGATGCTGATATAGTCGGCGGCCGGTGCGTAGTGATAGGATGTCCCTTCGTCCCGGTACGCGGCCGTCGGCACCATGACCTTTCCATGGGCAATCTCCTTGTTCAGGCATCCTGCTCCGCCGAAAAGGATAAAACGGCTGCACGTCAGCTCGGCTACGGCGTCTTCCATCAGCCCGACGGTAATGGGAGCTCCGACATAGGTTTTGTAGAACGCAAACCGCTTCCCGTTTTTTTCGACCAGGTAAACGGGGGTCTTTCCCGTGGCGCACCAGAGTGCGGCAATCTCCCCGCAGGCATACTGCTCCGCAACCATTTTTTCGATCTCATGGGAAAAGGTAACGATGCAGGCATCCACGACCGGGGCGTTTTCTTTTTTTCCGGGTGTGATGATGGCCGGGGAAAGATTATCAAAAGAATCCGTGATCACAGGGCATTCCTCCCTCACAGTTTGTATTGCATGAAATTTCCGTTCCTGACGAATCCGAAATCCGAGTACAGCAGCATTCCCATGTCGGAAGCGGTAATCTGGACCGCTCCGCATCCGTACGCGCGCGCCTCTTCCGTCACGCGCCGCAGCAGCTCCTTTGCGATCCCGCGGCGGCGGTAGTCCGGATCGGTGTACATGCTGGACAGCAGGCCGATCTTTCCGGTTGGGTTGCTGAAATACGGCGGTTTCTCCACGAAGGACATCCCGCTGGTGCCGACAATCCGGTCCCCGTCCGTTGCCAGCCAGGAAACAAAGGTACCGTCCGCCATGTGCCGGTAGTAAAAATCCGTCAGTGCCGGAACCAGGTCCAGGTCTTCCGTCGCGCCTTCTTCCCGCAGCTGTGCGATCCGCATCCTGATAAATGTGTCAAGGTCGTTTTCTGTCAGCTTTCTGTAAACAATACTCATTGTCCGAACGCTCCATGGTGATTCTTCCGATGTTTGATTCGTCGGCTCCCATCTTACCACAGACCAGGGAATCCCGAAAGCGGGAAATCCGCCGGAATGGAAAAAGCGGATCCGAAGATCCGCCGGTTTTCCGTCCTTTCCTTATTCACCTGTCGGCTTTCCGGCTGCTGTAATCCTTCTCGATCTTTTCCTTCCAGTCTCTTCCCAGCGGGGCGCAGCTCCGTACGCAGCGGACCGCGTCACTGACAGTTTCATAGTTCAGCTGCTGGCCCCTGGCGTCGTTGTGATACCGGACGGCCCGATCCTCGCTGATCCCGAAGCGGGCCGCGGTCTCCACCGCGTCGATGTTCGCGCCGAGGAACAGGAATTCCCAGCCGTATTTCTCCTTCTGCCGGTTCACCATACGCTTGACCTCGTCGCTGGAATAGCGGTGGGAAGCGTTCTCCATTCCGTCCGTCGTGATCACAAAGATCGTATGCTCCGGAACATCCTCCTCCCGGGCATACTTGTGGACATTGCCGATATGATGGATCGCCTGGCCGATCGCGTCAATCAGGGCGGTGCATCCGCCGACATAATACTGCTGTTCCGTCAGCGGCTCAACTTTCCGGATATCTGTCCGGTCATGGATCACCGTGCTCTCATTTGCGAACAGCACGGTGGAAACAAACGCTTCCCCGGGTTCCTTCCGCTGGCGTTCGATCATACTGTTGAATCCGCCGATGGTGTCCTTCTCCAGCCCGGACATCGAGCCGCTTTTGTCCAGGATAAACACCATTTCTGTCAGGTTCTTTTTCATGAAAAATCCCTCCCTGCTGTATTCTGCAGGACCCGTCCTGCAGGTACATCATACCGGAGGGAGGGGCACGGAAGGTCGCCTCAGAAGCGACAAATCATTTCATGTCATGCACCGTACGTGCCTGAGCCAAGAAGTTTCTGGTCAAAGGAAAACAGCGCTTCATTGATTTCGAAAACGTTATAGTTCCCACGATTGATAAAATACTCGACGATCACATCAAACTTATTGCTGCGGGACAGGGAGAAGCCGGCCTTGCTCAGCATCTCCCGGATCTCCGTCATCGGCAGTTCCAGCGAGATAGCCAGCGCCAGTACGGTGGATTTTCCGGGCTTGTAGTCCTGCTGGTTTTTGATCTTGTTGAACAGTTTCCGATCAACATTCGCCCGCTTGTAACAATCCGCGTCCGTCATCTTTTTTTCATCGATTTTACGGATCAGCATATCCCGGAATCCCTCATCCAGCTCTTTGACATATTTCTCCAGATCGTCAGGGATCGGACAGGCCTGCCTGCTTTCCATGAGGAAATCACGTTCGTCTGAAATGCTTTCATCCGCAGCCGGGATTTCCGTTTCCTGTTCTTTTCTTTTCCGGAGAAAAGACGGCAGCGCTTCGGAAAGCCTGGCTTTTGAACGCTCCTCACATTTCAGGGAATCCGGGGAAAGCCCGGCACCGTATTCCAGGGGCTCCGGGGAAGGCCTGTTCCATGCCCGGCGTCTTTGTTCCTGGCGTTCATAGTATTCCTCATCAATATCGCTGTCATCAATAAAAGCCCGGATGTTGGCATACAGGCTGCTGCTGATCAGGAATGACCTCCGGTCATAGATCACCAGATATACATTCATATCGTGATCCGCCAGGAATTCCAGGATGGTATCCGAGGCAACCCGCAGTGCCCGGTCTTTCGGATAGCCGTACACGCCGGAGGAAATCAGCGGAAACGCCACGGACTCGCAGCCGTATTCCGCCGCGAGCTTCAGGGATTCCCGGTAGCAGGAGGCCAGCAGTTCCTGTTCCCCGCTGTTCCCGCCCCGCCAGACAGGACCGGGCGTATGGATGACGTATTTGCAGGGCAGGCGGTATCCCCCGGTCAGTTTTGCCTGCCCGGTCCGGCATCCGCCCAGGGTTTTGCATTCCGCCAGCAGTTCCGGTCCGGCCGCTGTATGGATTGCTCCGTCCACGCCTCCGCCTCCCAGCAGGGATTCATTCGCGGCGTTGACAATAGCGTCCACCTGCATTTTTGTAATATCGTTCCGGACAATCTCAAAGGGCATATCCTACCTCCTGTTTACTGTCATTCATTCCGGCCCGGCTCATCCGGACCGGTTTCCTTTTTCTCCGCTGCCTCCCGGTTCCTTCTCGCCTTATTCAGCGCATACATTGCCTCAAACGGGCCGATAATCGCGGAGAGAATAATGAGGATCCAGTACCAGGGCATAATACTCCGCTCCTTCTGTGCCGGTCCGTGGTTCCCCGGCCGGTTTCCCCGCATGTTGTTTTGTCTTGTCTCACAATATTTTATATAAATCACCGGAGAATATCAACCCGTCTCCCCTGCGTATCCGGCGGATCCGGATCACGCAAAGAACCGCCTGCTGATACAGGCGGTTCTGTATTTCCATGTCAGGCAGCCGGTTTGCCGGCAGGGATGTTGGAACGATCACAGCCGTTTCTTCTTCTGCAGGTTTTCCCACATCACATCCGTTGCTTTTTCCCTTGGCTTTTCCTGCTTCGGTTGTTCTGTTTTCTTCTTTTTCGGTTTTTCCGGGGGCGCTTCCTCCCCGGAGGCCTTTTCCTTCTTCTCCGGTTCCTTCAGCCAGTCCAGCCGGCGCTGGGCCACATCGAAGAGGAAGATCAGTCCTGCGATCAGGGCCAGGATCCAGGTCAGGTCCCGGCGTTTCCGCGCGCTCGTGTCCGGAAAATCCAGGAGTCCGGCTGTATCATCCAGCCTCTTTCCGCCGGAGTTCGCGCTGATCTTTTCCAGCGCGCCTTCATCTTCCGTCCGGAGGTCGTATTCCCGGCTCCAGCTCAGGACCGCGCCGCTGTCTGAGGTCAGCAGTTCATTCCCCAGGGAGTCCCGCACGGATACATGTACCGCATAGGCTCCTGCCTGGGCGGTGTCCGCTTCTCCTTCAAAAGTCCTGGCGTTCACCTGTGTCAGGGTCACCGTTTCCCGTGTCCCGTCCGGCCGGAGGATCTCAGCTTCCGCTTTGGCAGCCCTGTTCAGCAGTTCTCCGTCAGCTTCTGCTGTAAAACGCAGTTTTCCGTCCTCCAGTGCCGCTTCGCCTCCGTGCATCTGCGTCGGCAGGACAAAAGAAACCATCCCGCCGAAGAAGGCAGGTGCTTCGTCCCAGTTCAGGAAGCTTCCGCTCCATCCTCCCTGTACATCGCTCGTCCAGCAGACAACCCGGCCCGCTCCGTACTGCCACCATGCCAGGATCGGATCACCCCGGTCGCTGCAGAGGGATACGGTAGCCAGGGGTTTCTCCATGCTTGCCAGGTATCCGTCCAGCTGCGGAAAACCGCTGAAATCCGTCATGGTGCTGTCCGTCACAGCCGGGGTAAAGCTCCGGTTCTGTACATAGGACCCGGAGATCATCATGGTTTCCTTGGTAAAAATCTTCGGCAGGCTGTCAAACGGACCGGCATAGTACATCCGTCCGTTCCCCATCTCCGCCAGTTTCCGCATGCCCGCAATGTCCGCTCCCTCGCCCACGGCGACCGTAGTCACCGTAACGCCCTTTGCCGCCATTTCCTGCACGACTTTTTCATAGCCGGTATCCCCGGCCTCGCCGTCTGTCAGGAAGATCACGTGCTTATACTGGGCTATGGCATTCATCAGGGCTTCCTGGGCCATTTTCAGCGGTGAATAGAAAGCGGTCCCGCCGCCGAGGCGGATGGTGCGGATCTGTTCCTGCATTGCCGGAACGTCCGTCACCGGACTCATGGGCACCACCCATTTCGCGGCATCGTCAAAGGCAATGACGCCCGCGCTGTCCCGGGAATTCAGCACTTCCAGCGCGCTGCAGGCAGCCTCCCGGGCCAGCTGCAGCCGGTTCAGTCCCCAGGACGCCTCCGACATGGAACCGGATTTATCGATGGCGATGATCAGCGCTGTAGAGGGAAGGTCGGCCTTGTTCTTTACATCAATGGTCACCGGCAGAATCTTCTCCAGTTCACTGCCCCGGTATCCTCCGAGCGCGTAGCTGGAATCCCCGCCGAACACCGTCAGTCCGACGCCCAGTTCCCGGACCGCTTCGTCCAGGGCCTGGATCTGGCTGTCCGTCATCTGGCCGGCGTCCACGTTCACGAGGGCAATCGCGTGGTATGCCCACAGTTCAGCGGCTTTCTCGCTCATCATGGCAGCCGGTGTCACACGTACCCGCATACCGGCACTTTCCAGCATCTTCCGCAGCTCATTTCCGTCGCCGCTTTTGCCTTCCACCAGCAGCACGTTCATTTCGCCCGTCGCCACAGTGTAGGTTCCGTTGATGTTGTTTGCGGGTGTCGTATCTCCGTCCATCAGGACCTGCGCCTCGCAGGTAATGACGCCGCTGCGTTCCGCCACGCTTTCAAAGGCAAAAGTGTTTTCTCCCTTTCGCAGGGTCACCCGGCGGGTTTCAGGCGTTTCATGGTTTTCACTCAGCAGCAGTGTAGCTTCTCCCGCCGTGTTGGCGTGCACCGTCACGACTGCGGTATATTTCTGCCCCTGATAGAGTGTATCCGGTACCCGGATCTCCGTCACCTGGGCGTCTGCCCCGGTTTTTTTCTCAAGCTGCAGCGTGTTGACCGGCACGCCGGTCCGGCTGTTCTTCAGCCAGTCTTCCGCCCCGGTGACTGCACCGTCGCTGATGACGGCAATACCACCGTTCGCATCCGAAGGCAGCAGTGCGGAAGCCAGTTCCAGGGCTTCCCCCAGGTCGCTGCCGCTGCGGTCCACCCCGGCATGGATCACTGAAACGTCCGTCTTCCCGCCGATGGAACTCTCCACCGCGGCATGGCGGCCGAATACGATCACACCGGTCTTCCGGCTTTCCCCGGCTTCTTCGAGTGCCTGCCGGGCCAGGGTCGTCACTTCTTCCTCCCGCACGGACGCGGACAGATCCAGTACCAGCCAGGCAGTCCGGTCCGGACTGGCCGTCAGCAGGCTCAGTCCCGCAAATGCCAGCGCTGTCAGGATGATCAGCACATGGCGCAGGATATGGGATACCCGTTCCTTCAGGCTCCTGCTCTTCTGCAGATGCGCAATCCACAGCACCAGGGCACAGCAGACCGGAATCACCAGCAGCCGGAGAGGATGTGCGATCTCCATACTCATGCCGCTGCCCCCTTTCTGTTTTTGCGGCCTGTTTTCCGGTGCGTCCAGGGTTCCCGCGCCAGGATAAATTCGATCATCAGAAGCGCCAGGAACACACCTGTCAGAAGGCCGGTCAGGTCCTGTCCGCGGGTTGCCCCGCTGCCGGCTCCTTCCCCTTCTGCGTCCGGGGCCACAGTCCGCACATTGCTCTCGGCCGGATCCATGGGAGGTTCCGTTTCCGGCATTTCTTCCGCAGCCTGCGGCAGCAGCATATTCAGGATGTTCTGGACCAGGACGGGAAAATCGTATTTCAGCGGCAGATTGGAATCCTGCAGCCGGAAGCCGAGGGCAGCTTCGCTGTCGGTATAGGCAGCCACCACCATATCCCCGGCACGGATTGCCGCCCTGCCCCCGGTCAGGGGCCGGCAGCTCCGCAGGGCCACATTCTGCAGGGTAACGCCTTCCGTCAAAGGTGTATCTTCCACAGACAGCGTTCCCGCTTCCTGTTCTTCCTCGGGCCACGTGAAATCCGTCTGTGCGGGATCACGGGAGAAGATCAGCGGGGATGTGCCGTAGATATACAGATCCGCATCTGTATCCGCCGGTGCTTCCTCTCCGGTCCGCAGGACCCGGAGATCCGGTCTCACCTGCAGGGCACTTTCCAGGAAAAGGTTGTCTCCCGTCAGTGCGACGGTCCGAACCGTACTGCGGTACACCGGAGCCTCTGCCCGGTTGTCCGCCGGCAGCGCATCCGCTTCGCGGATCTGCACTTCAACCTTCACCGCCCCATCCGGGATCCCGAAAATGACTCCGGATGTTTCGCCCGCAGGGATCTCCACTTCCTTCGCTTCGCAGAGTTTTCCGTCTGCCCAGCAGGAGACCGTCACCGTACAGTCTTCGCCGTAGTTGCACAGGCGGGCATAGGCGGATCCCTCTTCCGCCGTCAGGACATAGATTCCCCGGTTTTCTTCACCACGGCCTGCGTTGACCGCTGTAATCCCTGTACCCGGTATATAATTGTCAGAAAACACAATGATCCGTGCTCCGCGGTCCGGGTCTTCCCTCCGGATCGCTTCCGCCAGGGAAACAGCCCTCTCCAGTTCCGCGCTGCCCCGTCCGCATTCAAGGCTCCGGATCGCCCGTCTCACATCTTCCCGGTCCGTACTTCCGGTCACGATCTGACGCACTTCCGTTCCGGCGGACAGCACCGTAACTTCCTCTCCGGGCGGCAGGCCCCTCAGGATTTCCTCTGCACGGTCCTTCGCTTCTTCGAGACGTTCTTTTCCTTCGCTCACCGTCTGCATGCTGCCGGACAGATCAAAGATCATTACGGTACGGGAAGCCGCGCCTCCCGTCAGGTTCGGCTGCATCAGCGCCAGCGCGAGGATCAGTGCCGCAAGGAACTGAACCGGCAGCAGCAGGTTTTTCCGCAGCCGCTGAAAGGGTTTATTGGCCGCATGGTCCCGGATCGCGTCTTTCCAGAGAAAAGTACTCGGGACCTGTTTCGGCATATATTTTCGCCGCAGCAGGTACAGCACCACGATCCCGGCCGGGAACAGCAGAAACCATGCGCACTGCGGCGCAGCAAAAGTCAGCACATAAACCTCCGAACAAACAGACAGCAGCCGGCGCATCCCATGCGCCGCCAACTGTTCGTTTTTTAGATCATTCCGGAAACCGCCATCAGCGGAATCCATTCTTCCTCAAAAATCTTTCCCGCATCCAGGAGCGCATAGGGCGTTTCCCGCCGGAAGCACGTTTCCCGGATCTCCTCCAGGAACTGTTCCAGCGCTTTCCTGTAGCTTTCCAGCGCTTCCCGGTCCGCCAGCAGATCCACGGTCCCGCCGTTTTCCGGATCCGTCAGCTTCACCGCTCCGTCGAGGGCCGGCTCCAGTTCGAAGGAGGATAACGGCTGGATCACAGCACATTCCTGTCCGCGGTACCGCAGGTTATCCAGGGCTGTTCCGATCCCGTTTTCTTCGTAGCAGTCCGAGATCAGAAAACACAGGCCCTTCCGCAGGCCTTCCGCGCGCATCACCTGTTCCGTCAGGCTTCCGGCACCCTGCGGTACGCACGTGTCCAGAAACTGGTTCAGCCGGGCATATGCCTGCCGGCCGGACAGCAGGGGAGACATCCGGTTCCCTGCTTCCTGCAGGAAAATCACCCGAAGGCGGTCCCCGCCGGTCAGGGCCAGGTAGCCGACAGCCTCCGCCGCCTGCCGGGCTGCGGTCCATTTTTCACCCATGGATCCGCTGCCGTCCAGCATAACGGTAACAGCCGATTCCTGCTCTTCCATAAAGAGCTTGAGGAAGATCCGGTCAAAACGGGCCATTGCATTCCAGTCGATCCGCCGGATATCGTCTCCGGGAATATACTCCCGGTAATCGGAAAATTCCGCAGAGGAGCCGGTCTGGCGGGAACGCCGGACGCCGCCGGCGCCGCCGGAAGCCCGGCCCTTCACCGCCAGCATCATGCTGTCCAGACGGGAGAGAAACGCGTCACTTAACATATTCATTCACCAGTTCCGCAACAATGGATTCCATGTCCCTTCCCTCCGTCACGGCGGCAAAGTTCAGCGCCAGCCGGTGACGCAGGCATGCCGGGGCCACATAGCGGATATCCTCGTACGCCACGTTGTACCGTCCCTGCTCCAGCGCACGCACCTTCGCCGTGGACAGGATCGCCTGGGCTGCCCGGGGGCTGGCGCCGAAGCGCAGGTACTTCTTCGTGATTTCCGGCGCGTCCTGGCTTTCAGGATGCGTTGCCAGCACCAGTTTCAGCGCGGTTTCCCGCACACTGTCCGCCACCGGCACCTGCCGGGCTGTCTCCCGCAGGGTCATCAGTTCCGTGCCGTCCGCAGCCTTTTCAGCCCCTTTGCCGGATCCGCCGCCGGCATTCCCGCCGAGCGTCAGGTCCATAATACCGCCCAGTTCCTGCAGCGTGGGAAAAGGAACCAGTACCTTGAACAGGAAACGGTCCAGCTGCGCTTCAGGCAGCGGATAGGTGCCTTCCTGCTCCACGGGGTTCTGGGTGGCCAGTACAAAGTAGGGCTCCGGCAGCCGCATCGTCTCGCCGGCCACCGTGACCGAGTGTTCCTGCATCGCTTCCAGGAGCGCCGCCTGGGTCTTGGGCGTGGCACGGTTGATTTCATCCGCCAGGACGATGGAAGCAAACAGCGGCCCCTGCTGGAACCGGAAACTGCTTCCCTCCTCCGTGCGAACCAGGATATTCGTACCCGTGATATCCGCGGGCATCAGGTCAGGTGTGAACTGGATCCGGGAAAACGGCAGGTCCAGTACCTTTGACAGGACCCGGACCAGGTGGGTTTTCCCCAGGCCCGGGACGCCTTCCAGCAGCACGTTGCCCCCGGCGATCACCGCCAGCAGCAGGTGTTCCACGACATTCTCCTGGCCGATCATTTCCTTTGCGATCTCGGAGCGGATCTTTCCGTAGCGCTCCGCAAAACTGGTGACATTGTCCATACAGGGCTCCTTTCCAAATCGGATCCTTCCGCTTCCCGTACCGTTCCGGGTACCGGGAAGGATCCCTTCTCTGTTTATTCGTCCGTCAGCAGGCGGAAATATTCGTCCACCCATTCCCGCTGTTCCCGGGTCAGGTGTGCGGATTCAGCCGCCTGGGCTTCCTGGACCGCGTATTCCCCGACCACTTCACGGAAGGGGATATCTCCTTCCAGCGTACCTTTGCCGGGGCCGGTCTCAATCTGTACCGAATCCTTTCCCAGGCTGTTCTGTTCCGTCATCACATCCCGGGAAGCTTTATCCACCTTTTCCGGGTCATAGATGGTTTCATATTCTGTTTGTTTGAATTCCGCGGGCCGGTTCCCTTTGCTCCCGCTTTTCTGCCGGATGGGGCTGGAACCTTCCTGTTCCTTGTTGGTGGTGCCGGTTCCCGCGCCGGAACCGGCACTGCTTCCCCCATTCTGTCCGCCGGAACCCTGTCCGCCCTGGTTTCCGGTTTGCCCGGGAACACCAAGGCTGCCCTTCATCCCGGAGAGCGCCTGCTGCAGCGGGCTTCCCTGTCCCGGAATCCCCGACATTCCGGACATCAGTGCCTGCATCTGCGCTTCGGTCATTTCGCCCTGTGCGGCCGCTTCCGCCAGCTGTTCCGCCAGCAACTTCGCGTCGCCGGAAAGCCTTTCCGCCAGCTCTTTCAGCTGGTCTGCGTCCGCCTGCGCAAGCGCCGCGCTCATTGCGGCCGCATTGCCGTCGGTCATGGCACCGGACATGGCTTCAGCAATCCCCGGGTCCATCCCGGCGCTCTCCATTGCCCGGGCCAGGGCGTCCATCGCGCTCATCGCGTCTCCGGCCGTCTTCTGTTCCCCGCGGATTTTTTCCAGCCGCTGTTCTCCTTTGTCCAGCGCCACCATAGCGTCCAGTTCGTCACGGCTGGCACGCAGTTCCCGCTTCAGGTCTTCCGTAAGCTTCCGGAGTTCTGACTTCTGTTTCTCATCCAGGCCGGCTTCTTCAAGCTCCGCAGCCTCATCGATTGCCTTTTCCATGGAAGCGGTCTTCAGCTCCAGCGCTTTCCGTGCCGCAACGGCCCGGTCTCCGCTGCCGGGCAGCAGGAGCGTGGCGGAGCACAGCACCATCAGCCCTGTGCCGATCGCTGCCAGGCGCCGGGGAAACCGCAGGGGGATCTGCTTCACGTCCAGGCGGCTGAGATGTTCGCAGGCATCCTGGCGTTGGCAGCGGGTGATCTCAGTTTCCGGGCCTCCCGCCAGTTCCAGTGCCGTGACGCTTCTTTCCCGCAGTCCGCAGGCATCTGCTGCCCGGGCCGCTTCCTGCGCGTCCACAGGCCGTGCCGCGTTCCCGATGGCCCCCAGCAGCGTGCAGCCGGCAGCAGCAGCTCCGGCGATGAGCCACCTGCCGTCCAGCGGCACAAAGGATGTCACCGCCAGCAGGACGAAGGCCGCCAGCGCGCCGAAGGCAAAACCCGCCCCTGCGCCCAGCAGCAGGCGCTGCAGGCGCAGGCGGCGTTTTGCGGGCGCCAGTGCCTTCAGGAGTTCGTTCATCGTTTCAGGTCCTTTCTCAGGCGTTTACCTTTGTGCGTTTCGCCGGTTTCAGGGAGGTTCCGCGCAGGATGAGCGCGGCAATGATGATCAGCGCAAGCGCCAGCAATGTGATCGCGCCGCAGCAGATCAGTGTTACGGTCTGTCCGCCGGCTCTGTTCATCAGGCTGAAATAATACAGGATCCTCCCCTGGTCCTGGTATTCCAGCCGGGATGTAAGCAGTCCGGTCTGTCCCTGCAGCAGCGCCAGCAGCGCGAACCCGGGATTTATGAACAGGACGGGGGAAAGCAGTCCCATTGCCTCTTCCGGCGCCATGGCTGCGTATTTTGCCTGATCATACACCCGGCTGGTGAGTTCTTTTCCAACGTCCGCCAGAAGCGGCAGGGTAGTCAGTAAGCCGATCGAAAGCAGGATCACATAGCTGAGGATGCTGCTCCCCACCGTGGAGCGGGCCAGTGCGGAAGACAGCACGCCTACACACACTGCCGCAAAAGCCATCGCCAGCAGGAACAGTTCCCCGGCCAGGATCTGCAGGATCGTCACCGCCCCGGCGATCATCGTCATGCACATGACCGGAAAACCGCAGACAATCAGCAGTGCCAGCATGGCAAAAGACTCCATGGCCTTGCCCCAGACGATCCGGAAAGACCGGGTGTTGGTCACCAGGAGCAGTTCCAGGGTCTGGCGTTCCCGTTCCCCGGCAATGGCGCCGGACGTCATCGCCGGCGCGACCAGGATGATCAGGATAAACTGCACAATGATCAGTATCTGGTAGCAGGTAACGCCTGTACGCAGGCCGTTGATTGACGCACCGGACCGGAAGAGCTGCCCCATGATCAGGAGCGCAACGCCCATCATCACCAGGAGCCATACCGCCGCGATCAGCAGCGTCCTGAAAGACCGCATCCGGCGGGTTGCGGAAAAGGAAAGGATCGGATTAAGCATCTTCCGTCACCTCCATGAACACTTTTTCCAGATTCATAGGCGCACGGTGGAAATCGCATACCGGTACGCCCCGGGTGATCAGCTGCTGCAGGATCCGGGCCTGCCGGGCTTCCTGCTCGGAAGGATTGTCATTCTGTGCTTTTTCCATCCGGGTCCGGAGTGTGCAGGTTCCGTCCTGGCGGATCTCTTTTACGAACGGAAGCTCCTTCAGGCAGACCACCGCCCGCTCCACAGCGTCTTCCCCGCAGCCTTCCTGCAGCCGGATCTCTACGGGAGCATTTCCGTTCATCTTTTCGGACAGCGCGTCCACGCTGCCGGAGAATACCAGCTTCCCGTGATCCAGGATGGTCAGGCTGTCGCACATCTCGCTGAGTTCCGGCAGGATATGGGAGGAGATCAGCACGGTCTTCCCCATTTCCCGCAGGGTGCGCAGGATAGTCTTCATGTCTGCCCGGGCACGCGGATCCATACCCGAAGCAGGTTCGTCAAGGATCAGCAGCGAAGGGTCATGGATCAGGCTCCTGGCCAGGCACAGCCGCTGCTTCATGCCGCGGGACAGGGAGTCCACAAAGGCTTCCCGCTTGTCCGTCAGCTGTACGAGATCCAGCAGGCGGTCTGTCATCTGCTTCCGCTCCGCGGAGGGCAGGTGATAGCACCGTCCGTAAAAATCCAGGTATTCCCAGCATTTCAGGCTGTCATACACACCGAAGAAATCCGGCATATATCCGATCTTTTTCCGGGCTTCAGCAGCATTCTTCAGCACATCCGTACCATCCACCGAAGCGGTTCCGGACGTCGGTTTCAGGAGCGTGGCCAGGATCCTCATGGTCGTGGTCTTTCCCGCTCCATTGGGGCCTACAAAACCGTGGAGCTGCCCGTCCGCAATTTCCAGGGAAAGCCCGTCCAGGGCTGTGAAATCTCCGTATTTCTTTGTCAGACGATCAAGAGTCAGCATATTGTTCCTCACCTCATTTCGTCTTCAGCGTTCCCTCAACCGTAAGGGTCGGCGCAGGAATGCTTATATAATCACCCGGCGCTTTGGGCCGGAACTGGCAGTAAAGGTTGCCTTCCGCATCCAGGAACTGTTCCGGCTGCTGCAGCGAGGTATTCGGCGTAACTTCAACCCATTTGTTCAGGCGTGCGTTGAGCGCATAGCAGTGCAGGTCGCTCAGGTACCATTCCTCCATTCCGATCGTAAGCCGGTCGATCTTCACATCCGTAAGATCTGCCGGATGGAACCGGAATGTCGGGGTTTCGTCCAGTTCGAAATAATTGTCGGAATAATACCTTGTGGACGGATCTCCCTGCATATCGCCCGCAGGCATTCCCTGCCCGTCAATATCACAGCGGATCGCCCGGTCCATTCCCGGAGCATGGAATACCACGCCGGTCTTGCCGACGGTCAGATAACGCATCTCTGTGCTCAGCAGCGTGATCCTGCCCTGTCCTTCCATCTCCCGTCCGTCCGCACAGGCCGGCGTCGTGAAATCCTCTTCCGTTTCCGCGCAGTAAATGAAAGACATTCCTCCCCGGCCGCTTCCCTTCTGGTAACTGCGGTTATCAAAAGAGTCCACTGCCGCGGTGATCAGCTCGGCGATCATGCTCTTCCGGTTGTCGCCCCGCTCCCCGTCATGTCCGAAGAGCATATGGCCAACCACCTGGTATGCAGAAGCGGATGCGTTCATTAGAATCTTCCCGTTTTCGAAAGCGGGATCGAACGGATCCTTTGCCGTGTCGGAGACAAGAACAAATGTCGTTTCCTCTCCCTGAGCAAGCGCGGGAATCCGGACAAAACCGTACTGGCAGATAACCCCGCCTTCCTTCAGGCCGAATGGCATACCGTTGCGGATGGTGCCGTGAAGTCCGTCGTTCTCCATCCAGATCTCGGCGTCCACTTTTCCGTGGTCTTCCTCCGGGCGTACTGCTGCAAAACGGAACGCCTCCCACGGAGTTTCCGCGTTGACCGCGGTTTCATGTTTGCTGCCGCTCCGGTATACTGCCCGCAGCGTTGCCGGTTCCGACGGTGCCTTGTCCTCATCTTCATCTTCCCAGTAATAGTCATAGAAAATCAGGTTCAGGTCTTCGCCTTCCATGCTGTAGCTGTGCAGGCCCGTTCCAGGGGCCGCCGCAACAACGCCGGTATAGCGGGTCGTGTTGCCTTCCTGGTCCTGCACCAGGTTCACCGCTACTGCCGCAACCGGCTTGCTCATGGATGATGTGCCGGCCAGCAGGAGAGCCGCACCGGCCGCTGCCAGGGAAAGTGCCGGAAGAATTGCCCACATCCACTGCGTCTTTCCGCGTTTGCGCAGGATCATCCAGGCGGCAAAAGCCAGCAGGATGCAGGCCGCGACGACCGCGGCCTCCAGGGGCATCGGATTCCGGAGGTTGAGGGGCGCGCTCTCATCCGGTACAAACTCCGATCCTTCTTCAGAGCTCATATACAGAACATTATTGTACAGGGTGCCGTCCTCCCGGAGCAGCATCTGCTGAAAGATCGTATGCAGGATGTTTTCCGTATTCAGAGTCGCGTCACCGGCTTCCCAGGCCAGCGTATAGACGCTGCCGGATCCTGCCGTTTTCCGCCAGATCAGGCCGTTCCCGCTGTCATCGGAAACCAGGGGATCCTCCCCTTCCAGGACAGCCAGGGCAATCTCCGGCGTATGGCCGGACGCCTTCTGCCCCGCATAGTTCTCCAGGGCGTCCACCACACGGTCCGATACCGTGAAGTCTCCCGCCCGCAGTCCGGTCATGTCACCGCACAGCGCAAGATTCCCGGGAGCGGTGGCTCCGCCGCCGCAGACCAGCACGCGGCCGTTCTTCACCCACTCGCACAGCGCCTGTTTCTGTTTTTCCGTCAGGCTCGCGGGATCTGTATCGTCCAGGACGATCATCGCGAAAGAATCCAGTAGTTTCCTGTCTTCCGGCAGGGTCTCCGGCGTCAGCGCCACCGTCTGCCAGTATTCATAACGGTACAGTGTGTCATTCTCCTGCGTGATATCCAGGTTCGCCAGGTTCCTGGGCCTGGAGGAGAGCACGCCGATCATCATGGCGGATGGATTGATGACGTTTTCTGATTTGGCATTGACCGCAAGGATCACTTCTCCGCCCTGCAGGATCTCTGCTGTAAAGGTATCCTGCTTTGATTTGATCGTCACAGGCAGCACCACGGTCCGTTCCCCGCCGGCCGGTACAAAAATCTCCGACTCAAACCGGTCATACTTGACGGGGTTCACATAACCGTTCACCGCCAGGATCCCTTCCAGGTCCTCTCCGTGATTCCGTACGGTCACCCGCACGGGAATGATCTTTCCGTAAGTGATCCGTCCGTCGTATCCGAGAAGCACTTCCGCTTCCAGGGACGGATTTTCCACTTCTGTATGCATGCTTTCGGCAAAGGCCGGGCCGTACGCCGCCAGCAGGCATATAATCAGTCCGAAGGCCAGAAGCCTTCCAAGTTTCTGACGCATAAGCGTTCCTCCTGTTCCGGGACCGCTGTTCTTCCGCGCAGTCCAAATATTTATACGCAAAAAAACCGGAGTATATTCCCGGTTCATGATGTAAATTTTCTGTAACTGATGCTTCCCGGTTCATTCCGGATGAAAGAAAAACCATGCCCCAAAGGCTGCAAAAGCAGTCAGATCAGTAGAAGAACGTTCTCCGCAGGGCAGCCCGCAGGGGTGGAATAAAGGATGCGATGAACAGGAACAGTCCGATCAGGCAGAATACGCTCACACAGTACAGGGACCACACAAACATAGGTGTTCCGAAGGTGATATGCTGGAAAAACTCCACCAGCATGAAGCTCAGTCCGATCGCGATCACCAGGAGGCTCATCAGCCGAAGCCGTCCCTGCACGATGTAGCGCATCATGGCAACCCCGGCCAGGGTCAGGATCGCCGCAATTCCCGTCACCGGAAAAGCGAAGGACAGGAACCAGTTCCCCCCTGTATTCACGCAGATGTACAGCAGGTATCCTCCCAGGCAGGCAAAATCAATGGGCAGGAAAATCATCGGCCGCCACCGGCGGAACAGCATCGGCAGGATCGTCCAGACCCATCCGAGCACCATACCCAGTGCCGCGATCCCGCTCCAGCCCACTTTTCCTGTACTCTTCAGGCAGAAGATCAGGCAGCCCAGGGCTGCGGCGACCAGGATTACTGTCACCAGCCCGAGCGCCAGGATTTTTCCGCTCTGCTTTTCAGCCCGCGGGTACCGGTCCGGATAGGAGGATTCCTTCAGGTGCTCCGGCACGGGAGCCGCCGTAACCTTCGTATGGCAGAGGGGACATTCCGGCACCCCGTCCTGCAGCCTGACTCCGCAGTATACACAATACATCTTTTCACCGCCTGTTGCTTTCAATATCCACCGGGATTCCCAGCTCAACCAGCCTGGAGAAGAACAGCCGTTCCAGTTCTGAGTCCCGGATCCCCCGGATCATGCTGATATAGGTCTTCCCCTGCCAGCTGACCACGGAGCAGTTGTTCGGATAGGAATACTGTACCCCGATGACAAAATCGAACCGTTCCACATAAGGCGTCATGGTTTCCGGCAGCTTCACCACGCCCATGTTGGAGATGTTCAGGCACCCCTTGCTTTCCCCGCTCAGGGTATAAACCAGCCGCATCGCCAGCGTCTTCAGGGGCAGGGGGATCAGCCGGAGCGGCAGGCTCCGCTGCAGCTCCACGTTGGTGGACACGCGCCCTGCCATCTTCTGGGGGATTGTTTCCGCCTGGAGCTGGTGATACATCAGCCTGCAGATCTCCGGATGGCTGTACTCTCCCAGCCGTGGATCGAATCCGATATTCACGGCCAGGGTGAAATTGCGCAGGGTGTTCAGGCTGAACGTCTTCCGCAGGTTGACCGGCACCGTGATCTTGATATGATGCCTCCGTCCGGGCGCAGGGTCCTCCCTCTGCCGTGCCAGCACCGCTTCTGCCATGACCGCCGACAGATACGCGGTGACTGTGACACCCTGTTCATGGGCCTTCTCCAGAAGGGTTTCCGTCGGGATGACGCCGGTCACGATATGGCGGAACAGATCCTCCTCCGGATTTCCCCGCAGCCGGTATGCATTCTCCTCCGTGCGGGAGACGGAAGCCTTTGCCCCGCACAGCTGGAAGCAGTCCCGTGTCTCCTCCGGTTTCGGCTTGTCCGCCGGGTCCACGATATTCCCTTCCGGAGCGACCGTAATCCCCTCCTTCAGGGTCAGGTAGCGGGCTGCCAGGTTCTGCAGGAAGGCCATGCCCCCCGTTCCGTCCGTTACGGAATGGAAAAACTCGACGGCAATCCGGTTTTGATAATACAGAATGCGTATGCAGCATTTTTTCAGTTTCCGCCGGGTCATCGGCGTCAGGGGCCAGGCGTAGTCTTCCTCCGCCTCCGGCGCTTTGTTCACCGTCTCCAGGTAATACCAGAAGAAACCTGTCCGCAGCCGTACGAAGACAGTAGGAAACCGGGGCAGCAGATCCTCCGCTGCCCGGCTCAGGAGTTCCGGATCCACCGGCTCCTTCAGCGTCACAGAAACCCGGAAAACATTGTTCCAGTTTTTTCTCATTACGGCCGGAAAAATCAGCGCGGCGTTATCCAGCCGGTACCATTGCTTTTTCATGATCCTCTCTCATCCCGGTAATCGGCACCGGGAGCAGTATACCATATTTTCCCTCTGAAAGCGAATGACCTGTTCATTCACGCGTCCGCATGGTACAATGGACCATACTGAACCGGGAAGGAGGCGGAACCATGTCGAAAGGACCGGTCATCGGACTGTGCGCCCATGTGGACGCGGGAAAGACCACGCTTTCCGAATCCATGCTTTTCCTTTCCGGCGCTCTGCGCCGCCAGGGCCGTGTGGATCACGGCGACGCCTTCCTGGACACCGATCCCATGGAAAAGGACCGCGGAATTACCATCTTTTCAAAGGAAGCCCGCCTCACCTGGAACCATACAGACCTGACATTCCTGGACACACCCGGGCATACCGATTTTTCCGGCGAGATGGAGCGGGCTCTCGGCGTACTGGACGCGGCGGTGCTGGTAATCAGCGCCACGGACGGTGTCCAGCCGCATACCCGTACCCTCTGGCGCCTGCTGGAGCAGCGGAAAATCCCCGTGATCCTCTTCCTGAACAAAACAGATCTTCCCCATGATCCGGTTGCAGCCGCCGCATCCCTGCAGCGGGAGCTTTCCGACCAGATCATCGGTTTCCCTTCTCCTGATCCTGAAAAGCTGGCCCTGTGCGATGAAATATGCCTGGACACCTGGCTCCGGGAAGGCGAAATCCCCTTCCGGCTCATTCATTCCCTGGTGGCGGCTCGGAAGGTCTTTCCCCTGTTCTCCGGTTCCGCCCTGCGGAACGAAGGCGTGGAACCCCTGCTGGATTTCCTGGCCCGGTTTGATCCCCGTCCCGCTTCCCCCGCCATCTTTGGCGCGCGGGTATACAAAGTGGCCCGGGATCCCCAGGGCGCCCGGCTCGCGTTTCTGCGCGTGACCGGCGGAACGCTGAAAGCGCGTGACCTTCTGTCCCTGAAAAGTCCGGAAGGCGAAACCCTCTGGGCGGAGAAGGCAGCTGAGATCCGCCTGTATTCCGGCGCCCGCTATACTTCCGTGCAGGAAGTTTCCGCAGGGCAGATCTGCTGTGTGGTAGGCCTGAGCAAGGCCCTTCCCGGCGACGGCCTGGGTTCGGAACCCGGCCGGCCGGAACAGATGCTCCGTCCCTGTTATGCCTGCCGCCTGGTCACGCCGCCCGGGGCGGATCTTCATTATGTACTGAACTGCCTGGAAACCCTGGAGGAAGAGGAACCGCTCATCCAGGTGGAATACGAGGAAACCCGCCGGGAGATCCGGGTCCACTCCATGGGGGACGTGTACCTGGAAGTGCTCCGCTCCCAGCTGGCAGATCGGTTTGGCCTGGATGTTTCCTTTGCTGAAAGCACCGTCCTCTACCGGGAGACCATTGAAGCGCCGGTGGAAGGCGCCGGGCATTATGAGCCCCTGCGCCATTATGCGGAGGTGCACCTGCTGATTTCCCCCCTGCCCCGCGGCAGCGGCCTCGTCTGTGACTCCTCCCTGTCCACGGATGACCTTTCCCTGAACTGGCAGCGGCTGATCGTCACCCATCTCCGGGAGAAAGTACACATCGGGGTCCTGACCGGTTCCCCCGTCACGGATCTGCATATCACGCTCATCGCCGGAAAAGCCCATCTGAAGCATACCGAAGGCGGCGATTTCCGCCAGGCTACCTACCGTGCCCTGCGCCAGGGGTTGATGAAAGCGCGGAGCATCCTGCTGGAACCCTGGATGACGCTGGACATCACGGTTCCCCGGGACTGTATCGGCCGGGTCCTGAGCGATCTCAGCCTGATGGGCGGCCGGTTCAGCGCGCCGGAGGATACAGGAGCGGAGCTTTGCCGCCTTTCCGCCGCGGTACCCGCTTCCGGGTGCGCGGACTACGGCCGGCAGCTTGCCGTGTTCACAAAAGGCCGCGGAAGCCTGTCCGCTGCCTTCCTGGACTGGGAGCCTTGCGCCGATCAGGAAAAAGTGATCCGCGAGAGGGCCTATGATCCGTGCCGGGATATCTGGAATACCCCGGATTCCGTTTTCTGCTCCCACGGAGCAGGATATACCGTGCCCTGGAATGAGGCTGACGCGCTTATGCATCTTCCTTTCCTGAAGGATCCTGCCAGGCGGGAGACTCCCGCGCCCTCCGCCGGCGGTTCTTCCTCCGGCTATCGCGGGACGCGGGAGGAGGATCTTGCCCTGGAAAAGATCTTTGAGCGCACGTACGGTCCGGTCAAAGCCCGCCAGCTGACAGCTGCCCCGACCGCCGCTGTGCACAAGCAGCAGGATCCGGTGCGGAAACCCGTGCCGGAAAATGAGATTCTTCTGATCGACGGGTATAATGTGATCCATGCCTGGGACGAATGGAAACCGTTCCTGCCGGACCGGCTCGGGGATGCCCGGGACGCCCTGCGGGAGCTGATGTGCGAGTATGCCGGCGCGACCGGCCGCTCCGTGATCCTTGTCTTCGACGCGTATGCGGTTCCGGGCAATCCCGGAAAAGCGGAGAAATACAAAAACATCTATGTCATCTATACCCGGGAGGCGCAGACGGCGGACGCCTTTATTGAACAGTCCACCTACTACGGCAGGAATACCGCCCGCATCCGCGTGGTCACTTCTGACCGTCCGGAGCAGCTGATCGCATCCGGAAACGCGGCCCTGCGGACCTCCGCCCGGGAATTCCATGCGGAAGTCAACCGTGTCCGGGACGGGATTGCCGCCTTCCTGGCCCGGAACAACGCCGTGCGCCCGGCCCGGACGCTGGAAGCCACCTACAAGGCAGCGTGGAGGAAGGAAGCACAGAAAAAGGCCGGGGAGTCCTGAGACTCCCCGGCCTTTTTCCTGCCCTTTCACCGGTCACTGTCCGCCGTCAACCAGCGCTTCGTACGTCACGCCATATTTCACCGCGATCTCCCTCGCAAAGGATTTCCCTTCCGGCGGTGCGATCTTCACGCGGAAGGAATTCTTTCCGTCGCGTGTCTCCGCAACCAGGGAGACCGCCTTTCCTTTCCGGGCATCCGTGTTGATCTCGCTGTCCAGCTCCATTGCCAGCTTATGCATATGCGTATTGTAGACCGTGCGCGTTCCCCGCTCCAGCACGGCTTTCACTGCATCGACCGCGATAAAGTAGCCTTCTTCGAAGGATGTGGTGGAAAAAGTCTCGTTCAGCAGGATCAGGCTCTTTCCGGTGCTCCGGGCATACAGTTCACGGAAACGCCGGCACTCCTCGCCCAGCCGGCCCAGGTCCAGCGTCTTGTCCTCGTCCGCCGGGAAATGGGTCAGTACCATGTCCGCCGGATCGAACACAAACCGCTCCGCCGGGACGGAAATTCCGCTCTGTGCCAGGACAAACAGCTGCCCGACCGCCTGGGTGATCGTGGTCTTCCCGCCCCGGTTGGCTCCGGTCAGGATATAGATTCGCTTCTCTTCATCGAAATCCAGGTCATTTTTCACAACCGTATCCGGCTTTTCAGCCGCGACAAGCTTCAGGTTATAGAACCCGCCGGCGGAGGCGCAGGCGGTTCCGGCCCCGGTTTCCCGGACCTGCGGTGTGCAGAAGGTCCAGCCGTCAGCCCTGCGCTTTTCAATGTATTCCGCCCACCGGGTATAGAACGTCAGTTCCGGGATCAGCTCGGAGATTTCCTTGACGCTGACATTGAGATACTTGCCCAGCATATCCCGCAGTTTCCGGGTAATCCTGGAGGTAAGCATGGTCGCCGCGCTGTCCATCTGCCGCGGCACCGAAGAAGACCCGTCCGCCGCCGGAACCCGTGCCAGGGACATCATGGCCAGCGGATTCCGCAGCACCATACCGGCTTCCACGACCTGCCCGACGCTTTCAAGGAAGCCGGTACCGGTGTTAGCCGGATAAAAGCTGCTACTTTTGTTCCAGTCCGCCTCCGGGTAAATCTCATCCTTCGGGGTCACGGAGGCCAGGAAGTTCTTCAGCAGGCCTGAACGGGTAAACGGCTTGGCATTTACCGAGACCAGGCCCAGGGTAACCGCTTCGAAGCGGTCGTTCAGGTTGATCCCCACCGTCAGGCTTTTAATGGATGAAGCGGAGATCCGCATCTCTTCCACATCCCTGCGCAGGGCGGCAAAACCGTTGTCCCGGCAGATGGTTTCCACTGCCTCACGCAGCCGCAGCATTCCTTCCGACTGCAGGTCCTTTTCCGCCAGGCACTCCCGGATCTGCTCCACCGTAATAATATAGTCGTGATACTCCTCCAGGCGGTGCATCAGGTCCCAGATCCCGCTCTCATCCCCTTCATGCCGCCGGACTACGCCGTAATCATAAAAGGTTTTCACCCGTTCCAGCAGCTTCGCCATTTTTTCCCGGATCTCCGGATGGCGCAGGATATCCTCAAACACGCCGCACCGGAAAGCCGTGACGGCCGGATCCGGCGTCATGCCCCGCATCACCTGGGCAATCATCATCTGCTCCTGGGGCTGGGCAGTCAGCTTTTCCACCAGGGTATCCAGGCCAAGGTCATGCCAGGTCTCCTCCGGGATCATCCGGTATTCCACCCGGTCCTGATCCGGGAAAAGCAGGCTCAGTTTGTTCGTTTTCATCTTCCGCAGATACCTCTCCGGTTTTTTCAGGATTCGGCACTTGATCCTGTTCAGTATATTATCCTTTTTCCCGGCTGTTTGACAAGCCGGCGTTTCAGACAGATACAGCACCGGCTGTCCTCAGCCGGTGCTGTCGTATAGGCCGGATCACAGCAGGTTGCGCTGGATCTTGCCGGAAATCGTCTTCGGGAGTTCATCACGGAAAACAATCTTCCGGGGATACTTGTAGGGTGCGGTATGCTCCTTGACGTACTGCTGGATCTCTTTCTTGAGCTCCTCCGTTCCTTCCGTTCCCTTCGTCAGTACGATGGAAGCCTTGACGATCTGTCCGCGGATCTCATCCGGTTCAGCGGATACGCCGCATTCCAGCACATAGGGAAGTTCCATGATAACGCTTTCGATCTCGAACGGTCCGATCCGGTAACCGGAAGACTTGATGACATCGTCGATCCGGCTGACATACCAGAAATAGCCGTCCTCATCCCGCCAGGCCGTATCTCCGGTATGGTACATCCCGTCATGCCAGGCGTCCTTTGTCTTCTCGCCGTCCAGATAGTATTCCCGGAACAGGCCGCAGGGGGTGTTTTTGTCCGTGTGGATCACAATCTCGCCGACTTCGCCGTTTGCCACGGGGTTGCCGTCCGGATCCACGATGTCCACATCATACTGCGGGTTGGCCTTGCCCATGGAACCGACCTTTGGCACGGTGCCGCTCAGGTTGCCGATCGTCAGGGTGGTCTCCGTCTGGCCGAAGCCTTCCATGATCTGCAGGCCGGTGGCCTTTTCGAACTGGCGGTAAACCTCAGGATTCAGGGCTTCGCCGGCAGTCGTCATATGATGGATGGAACTGAGGTCATAGTTTGCCAGGTCCACCTTGATGAACATCCGCAGCATTGTGGGCGGCGCGCAGAATGTGGTGACATTGTACTTCTTGAACATGGGCAGGATGTCCGCCGCGTCAAACTTGTCAAAGTCGTATACGAAGACGGCGCCTTCACACAGCCATTGTCCGTAAAGCTTGCCCCACAGGGATTTCCCCCAGCCGGTATCCGAGATCGTAAAATGCAGGCCGTCCCGCTCGCAGCAGTGCCAGTATTTCGCCGTGACATAATGTCCCAGGGCATAGGTATGTTTATGCTGCGCCATCTTCGGGTTGCCGGTTGTACCGGAAGTGAAGAACATCAGTGCAGGTTCATCGCCGCAGGAAGCATCCTCCGGCCGGTGGAACCGGCGGGTAAAGAGCGGGTATTCCTCATTCATGTCATGCCAGCCTTCCCGGCTGCCATTGACCATGATCAGGGTCTGGACGGAAGGGCACTTTGCCGCCGCGCGCTCAGCGATCTCGGCGGTATCTCCGTCGGCAGTGCAGATCAGTGCCTTGACGCCGGCCGCGTTGAAACGGTATTCAAAATCGTGCTCCTTCAGCTGGTTCGTGGCCGGGATGGCAATCGCGCCCAGTTTATGCAGGGCTACCATGGAAAACCAGAACTGGTAATGCCGCTTCAGAACCAGCATGACACGGTCACCCTTCCGGATCCCGAGGGACGTGAAGTAGTTGGCGCACTGGTTGGAGGCGTCCTTCACATCCTTGAAGGTAAAGCGGCGTTCCTCATGATGCTTGTTCACGTAGAGCATGGCCAGCTTGTCCGGGTACTTCCGCGCAATACCGTCCACGATGTCGAAACCGAAGTTGAAACTCTCCGCGTTCGGGAACGAGATGGATTGAAGCCTTCCCTGTTCATCCTCCTTCGCGTCGATGAACTTCTCAGCAACCAGGTGTCCTTCATACCGCGCTGCCTTGGGCACGGCAGCAAACTCAGTCCCTGCCTGCTGTTCCTCCACGGGCAGGATCATCGCGAGAAATACGCAGTCCTTCCCGTCCACCGCGATCATCCCGTGCGGCAGGGAGGAATTGTAATAAATACTGTCCCCCTCATGCAGGATCTCAGTATGATCCCCGACCTGGACCTTCAGGCTGCCGGAGAGCACAAGGTCGAACTCCTGCCCCCGGTGAGTTGTCGTATGGATCGGCTCGTTCTGCTGCTTCTCGGAGTATTCATAACGAACCCAGTAAGGCTCCGCCACCTTGTCCTTGAATTTCGGCGCAAGGTTTGAAATGGCGATTCCTTCTTCCTTCGCCGTGGTCTCACCTTTTCCCCGGCGGGTGACCGTATAGGTGGACAGGAAAGCGTTATGGCCTTCAAGAAGTTCGGTCAGCTCCATGTTGAACGCCTGGGCGGATTTGTATATGAACGTAAACGGCATATCCGTCTGCCCGGCTTCATACAGCCGGTACTCATCGACGGTTACCTCTGTTTTTTCCGCCATTTCCTCCGCGGTCCATCCCATGATTTCCCGCATTTCACGCAGTCGGGACGCAACGGCGCTGAGCTGGGTAAGATCGGTCTGGGTTGTCATGTCAGTTCTCCTTTCAAAAATAAAATGACCCGTCTCTGCTTTGAGACGGGTCATATTGACTCGCGGTACCACTCAAATTGTGCGTTTCCACACCACTTCAGGCACTGTCATGCCCTATGCATTGACGCAGCAGTCACGGGAGACGCCTACTGGGAAAATCTGTTCGGATCTCCGGCTCAGAAGGGATGGGATGAAGCTTCAGCCCGCCGGTTCGCACCATACCCGGCTCTCTGCGGGGCCTCCTGCTGTTCCGTCTTCGTCATCGCCTGTATGAAATTGCACGCATTGTACCACGCCCTGAAACCGCTTGTCAATATGATTTCCCCGGTCGGCCTGGTTTTTTTCGGTTTTGCTCTGCTTTTTACAGTTTTTTCGTTTGTTTCTCAGTATTTGTCCTTATGCCGCATGCTTCTTGCAGGGCGTCATTCCTCTTTGATATACTTGAATCAGCCAGGAGGTGGTTTCCATGAACAGCGTGCTTCATTCTCCGTCCCTCTGCGAAGCCTACGAACCGTATTTCCGGATCGGCGCCGCCCTCAGCAGCCGCCTCATCGCGGATCCTGAACTGGCAGAGATCATCTGCCGTCACTTCAGCTCCATCACCGCTGACAATCAGATGAAGCCGGACTCTGTACTGAACCTTGACGCGACGCTCGCGCAGGGGGATCCGCGTCACGCCGCCGTGGACTTTGCCCGGGTGGACGCATTGCTTTCCTTCGCCCGGGATCATGGGATCGCTATGCGCTACCACACGCTGGTCTGGCACAATCAGACGCCCGTATGGTTTTTTAAGGAAAACTGGGAAAATGACTGGAACGCGCCTGCCGCCCCCAAAGAAATCCTGCTCGCCCGCCTGGAAAACTATATCCGGGATGTCATGCGGCATGTGAATGCCTGTTTCCCCGGTGTGGTCTACACCTGGGATGTGGTGAACGAAGCCATCGAACCGGGGCAGGGCGGTCCCGGCCTGTTCCGGACCCGCAGTCCCTGGTTTGCTTTCACAGGCCAGGATTTCCTGCCGGCTGCCTTCCGGGCCGCCCGCGAAAACGCGGCCCCGGGACAGACCCTGTGCTACAACGACTATAACGCCTTCGAGCCCGTGAAGCGGAACGCCATCATGGATATGCTGAAACCGCTGCTGGCGGAAAACCTGGTGGACACCATGGGCATGCAGGGACATTACGTACTGCCGGACCTGAATGTGTCCGCCTGCGAAACCGCTGCCCGCGCCTATGCATCCCTGGGGCTGAAGCTCCAGGTAACTGAACTGGACATCCATTGCAACAGCAATGACGAAGCACACGCTGCCGCCCTGACCGATGCCTACCGTTCCTGGTTCTCCATGATGAAAAAGCTTTCACAGGAAGGCCTGGAGATCGAGGCTGTCACCTTCTGGGGCGTCACCGATGCGGACAGCTGGCTGCCCGGTTTCCGCCGGGAGCCCAGCTACCCCCTGCTCATCACAGCGGACCGCAGAGCGAAGCCTGCTTTTGATGCCGTTCTGGATGTCGCAAAAGAGTAAAAAAGGAGGTTTCCGTCGTGGCCAGACTTCAGATCGAGTATTTCTCCGATGCCCTTCACCGTACCACTTCCTTTGAGATGCTCATTCCCAACGATATCAGGACAGATATTCCGTGGGAAAAGAATGAAGCGCATTCCCGTCCCATGTCCACGCTGTTCCTGCTGCACGGCTACACCGGGAAAGCAGGCAACTGGGTCCCGGAAGGCCTGCCGGAAAAATATAACTTCGCCATTGTCATGCCCACGGCGGAGAATTCCTTCTATCTGAACGGAGAAGCCACAGGCACCGCCTACCAGGACATGGTCGGGGAGGAACTGGTGGACTATGTCCGTAAAACCTTTCATCTCGCTGACGGCCCGGAGAATACCTGCATTGCCGGCCTGTCCATGGGTGGTTTCGGCGCCCTGCATACCGGTCTTGCCTATCCGGACCGGTTTGGTAAAATCGGCGCCCTGTCCTCCGCCCTCATCGTTCATGAAATTGCGCATATGCAGCCCGGCGGCTGTAATCCCGTCGCGAACTATGCCTACTACCGTTCCTGCTTCGGCGACCTGGAGACCGTGGAGGAACGGGATGTGAATCCGGAAGTGCTCGCGCACCGTCTGAAGGCTGCCGGCGCAAAGATTCCGGAAATCTATATGTGCTGCGGCACGGAGGATTTCCTCATTGAAAACAACCGGCAGATGCACCGTTTCCTCGAGTCGGAAGGCATTCCCCACGAGTATCACGAAAGCAAGGGGATCCATGATATGATATTCTGGCGTGAATATATCGCAAAGATCGTGGAATGGATGTTTGCCTGAAAACCCTACAGGTCCTCCCGGAACGCGCAGGGATCCCCATCCGTTTTTTCCCGGACCGTCTCCTCACAGAGGCGGTCTTTTTGACGGATCATGGCCGAGAATCCATCCAGTGCGTCAAAAGGCGCGAAAATCTTGGCCCGGTGTCCGCAGTCCATCGGCGGATGCTTCGGAAACGTTTCCCGGTGTTCCGGCCGTCCCCGGACCAGCACCCGGACGTAGGGAAAGGAAAGATCGACCTTCCGCAGGTTCCAGTTCGCGGTTGCCTTTCGTACACTCTTTTTACGCTCTGTGCCCGCCAATCTGCTCATTCCTTTCCATCGCTGTGGCGCCTTCCAGCAGGCTCATCCCGCGCACCAGTGCGTTTCTCCCGAAACGTCCCCGCACCCCGATCATGGCCTCCTGGATCCTGCGCTCCCGGTTCTGTTCCTCCGGATCCGTAAACATATCCGTCTGCACGGCGCCCGTTTCCGCCTTCGGATCGTTCAGGGACAGTCCGATGCGCCGCACCAGAAGCCCCGGGTTTACCTTTTCCCGGAACGATTTGTCCAGCGCGGCCAGGATGATTCCGCGGCTGTTTGTCTCCGGCCGGAAGCGAACGGTTCCGCCCGTATGGACCGGGTGCAGCCGGCCGTAGAAATCCAGCGTCACCGGACCGCTGTATCCCGGGTTTTCCTCCAGGCTGGCCGGATCAAAGCTGATCCACCACACTGCCGCGGGAATCCGCATCTTTTTTCCCACCAGTTCCGCCACCGCCTGCTCCGCCATTTCCCGGAACACCAGCAGCGATTCCTCAAAGCGGTAGGGCCTCGGCAGCACCTGTCCCGTGGAAAAACTGTGCCCGGCAGGACAATACGCTTTGATATCGCACATCCTCACCGGCTCCACACCCCACGCGTGATCGATCAGCAGCTCCGCGTCCACCCCGAACATCCGGTACAGTCCTTCTTCGTTCGCCGCGGACATGGCCGCCACATCCCCCATGGTGTGCATCCCGTGAGTGATCAGCCGCCGGGCTGTGCCCGGACCGACCTGCCAGAAATCCGTCAGCGGCCGGTGCTCCCACAGCTGCAGTTTGTATTCTTCTTCATCCAGCTCTGCGATCCGCACGCCGTCCGCGTCGGGACGCGTTTTTTTTGCCACGATATCCATGCCGACTTTTGCCAGGTACAGGTTGGTTCCGATCCCTGCCGTGGCCGTAATCCCTGTCTTCGCCAGCACGGTGCGGATCATCCGCATGGCCAGGAAGCGCGCCGGAGAAACTCCGGCGCGCTTCGCTTCCGCCCGGTACCGGTGGAGATAAGGCGTCAGGTCGATAAAGCACTCATCGATCGAATAGACATGGATATCCTCTTCCGACACAAACTGCCGGTAAACCCCGTAGATTTCCGCGGAGACCCGCAGGTATTCCGCCATCCGGGGCGGAGCCACAATGTAATCCACCTTTGTCCTGTGCGCGGCCTCATACAGGCGGATGGCCTGCCTGGCCTCAAACAGGCGCGGACGGGAACTGACTCCTTTCGCCTTCAGCGCCGGGGATACCGCCAGGCAGATCGTTTTGTCCGTCCGGCTCTCGTCCGCCACCAGCAGGTCTGTCTCCAGCGGGTTCAGATTCCGCGCCATACATTCCACCGAGGCGTAAAAGGATTTCAGGTCAATGCACAGATACTGCTGCACAGGCACCCCGCCTTCCTCAGGCGTTCAGCACTCTGCCGACGATCCGGAAATTCATGCCGGTTCCTATGACTTTCGGTGCGTAATCCTCATTGCAGGAAACCAGCACCGGCTGCGGATGGCGGATGCCTTCGCTGTCCGTGAAGTCCTCCGCGTCGTCCCCTTCCGGTTCCTGCTCGTCATAGACTTTGATGAATCCTTCCCCGTCCACCACAAACAGGCCCACTTCACCGGGGTTCAGCCGGGTGCATTCCTCCACCCAGGCATACTGCCCGTCATGCAGCACCGGCTCCATGCTGTCCCCGCTGACCCGGACTGCAAAGGATGCGCCGGCCGGAACGGAAGCCGCGGGAAAAGATCTGCGTTCGAACAGGTTGTTGTCCAGTGCCTCGCCGAAACCGGCCGAAGCCGGCAGCGTGCTGACATTCATTTCCGTCACGGGGCCGGCGCAGGCGGCGCGGCGGCGGTAGGCCGGCCGGCTTTCCAGGTATTCCCTGAATCCTGCCAGTATTTTCTGTCCCTCGTCGTTCAGTTTTTCCTCCCCGCCGAACAGCGGGATCTTCAGGGCGTCGCACAGGGCAGCCAGCTGATACGCGCCGGGAACGGAATCTCCTTTTTCCCATTTGCTGACCGCCGCCGTCTGAACCCGCACCCCGCGGGATGCCAGTGCCGACGCCAGTTCTCCCTGTGTCAGATGCCGGGCTTTGCGGGCCTGTGCGATCCGTCCGCCGATTTCGTTCCGTTCCCGGGCCTTTTCCGCATCGTACCGCATCGTCGTTCCTCCGGTTGAAAAAATCCGCAGCAGGAAATGTCCTTCTGCGGAAAGTATAATCCGAAACTGATCCGGTGTCAAATATTTTTATCTTTACAGGATATTTTCATGTCAAATATTATCTGTTTTGGATATTTTCAGGATAATGACCGAAGTATCAGGACAGCAGCATCCGGTCGTTGACAAAGGATTCGCCGCTGGCTTCTGCAAAGGCGTCCATCAGCCGCTCGATGGTCAGCTGCCTCTTCTGCTCCCCGGAAATATCCAGAATAATCCGTCCCTCATTCATCATGATCAGGCGGGTTCCGTACCGGATCGCGTCCTTCATGTTATGGGTAACCATCAGGGTCATCAGCTTGTTTTCATGGATGATCTTTTCAGAAAGCTCCAGCACCTTGGCTGCCGTCCTCGGGTCAAGTGCCGCCGTATGCTCATCCAGCAGCAGCAGCCTGGGCTTGTTCATGGTGGCCATCAGCAGGGTCAGGGCCTGCCGCTGTCCGCCGGACAGCAGTCCGACTTTCGCCGTCATCCGGTTTTCCAGGCCGAGGCCCAGTTCGGCCAGCTGTTCCCGGTAGCGTTCCCGCTCCTCCCGGGTGATTCCGGCCTTCAGGGTCCTCTTCTGTCCCCGCCGGGCTGCAAGCGCCAGGTTTTCTTCAATCTGCATCGTTGCCGCCGTTCCCATCATCGGATCCTGGAAGACCCTGCCGAGCAGCGCGGCTCTCCTGTGTTCGTGCATGCCGGTGATATCCGTCCCGTCAATCACGATCCTTCCGCTTTCCACCGGCCATACGCCGGCGATCGCGTTCAGGAGGGTGGATTTCCCGGCGCCGTTTCCGCCGATTACCGTAACAAAATCCCGGTCGTCCAGGTGCAGGCTTACGTTATTCAGCGCGATCCGTTCATTGACGGTCCTGGCATGAAAGGTTTTCGTAACGTTTGAAATTTCAAGCATGCGTCTGGCCTCCTTTGTGCGGATGCTTTGCGGAAAGGTTGGCCTTCCAGTACGGAATGCCGAGGAACACCGCAACGATCAGCGCAGAAAGCAGCTTCAGCAGGTTGGTGTTCAGTCCGAGCCAGAGAACGATCTGGATCACGATGAAATACAGCACTGCGCCGATGGCGACCGCGAGCAGTTTCAGGGCGAAATTCCGGAACAGTTTCCCGAACAGCACTTCGCTGATAATCACCGCGGCCAGGCCGATCACGATCGCACCGCGCCCCATATTGACGTCCACAAAGCCCTGGTAATGCGCAAGCATGGCGGAAGAAAGCGCGACAATCCCGTTGGAAATCATCAGGCCCAGAATCTTGGTCTTCTTCGTGTTGATCCCCTGCGCCCTGGACATGGCTTCGTTTGCTCCGGTGGCGCGAAGGGAACAGCCGGTCTCCGTTCCGAAGAACCAGTACAGCACCCCGATCAGCAGTGTGAGAACGATCAGGGCGGTCACGATCGGATTGCCGATTTCCAGCGTACGCACATTCCGCTGGCTCACGATCAGCTGGTACTTCGTGACATTGATCCCCTGGTTGGCCTTGAAGTCCATGACAGCCAGGTTCAGGGAGTACAGGGACAGCTGGGTCAGGATCCCGGCAAGGATCGCCGGGATGCCCATCGCCGTGTGGAAAACTCCGGTAAGAAGTCCCGCAAGCATTCCGGCGATGATCGCGCAGAGCAGCGCAATCCATACATTCCATCCGTTCAGCATCAGCATGACGCAGACGGCGCCGCCGGTGGCCATGCTGCCGTCGACCGTCAGGTCCGCCAGGTCCAGTACCTTGTAGGTGATATACACTCCGATCGACATGATTCCCCAGATCAGTCCCTGGGCAACCGCACCGGGCAGGGCATTCAAAAGAGCAGCCAGATTCACGCTGAATTCCTCCAAAGCAGGAAAGAGGAAAGGGATCTCCGGTCCGGAATCTCTTTCCGCTTCCGCTGATGATACTTATTCGATCGCGATATAGTCTTCGGGAACACTGATGCCGAACAGTCCGCACAGTTCAGCATTGTATTCCTTGGTCACGTTCGGGGCAAACCGGATATCCATGGAAGCAACGTCCGCGCCGTTCACCAGTACTTCATACGCCATCTCGCCGGTTGCGTAGCCCAGGTCATAATAGCTGATGGACAGCGTCGCAACGCCGCATCCCCTGCAGATGCCTTCTTCGCCGGCAATTACCGGGATCATCGCGGGTTCCACGACATTCCGGATCGCTTCGGTGCAGGAAGCAGCCGTGTTGTCCGTCGGGATGTAGAGGACATCGCTGCCGTCACAGGCGTTCTGGGTCACGGAGGCAACATCGTTGGAATCCGCAAACGTGTATTCGGTGCACTCGTATCCCTTTGCCTCCAGGAAGCCTTTAATCACATCCACCTGGTACTTGCTGTTCGGTTCCGCGGAGCAGTAGATCAGTCCGACCTTCCTGGCGTCCGGGAACAGCTCCTGCAGCATGTCTGCCTGCTGGTCCAGGGGAGCCAGGTCAGAGGTGCCGGATACATTGATCCCGGTCGCGCCGGACCAGTCGCTTATGTCCAGGGCGGTGGCATAATCGGTCACGGACGTGCCGAGGACCGGAATGTCCCCGGTTGCGGCCACAGCCGCCTGCAGGGCCGGCGTGGCGTTTGCCATGATCAGGTCCACGTTGTTGGAGACAAAGGTGTTCATGATCGTGGAGCAGGTATTGGAATCACCGGAAGCATTCTGTACATCAAAGATGACAGCATCCCCCAGCTTTTCCGTCAGGGCGTCCTGGAAGCCCTGGGTAGCCGCGTCCAGCGCGACGTGCTGTACCAGCTGGCAGATGCCGATCTGATAGGTGGTTCCCTCCGCCAGTGCGGCGCCGCTCATACAGAGAGCCAGAATAACTGCAACCAGAACAGACAGTGCTTTTTTCATGTGTGTTTCCTCCTGTTGATCAAAATGAATATCAAAAAGGGGTTCCTCCATCCGGAAGAACTCCCTTGCTGATCCTTTGGCAATGAATGCGAAGCTCTTTCAGATGGATTCCGGAACATACCATCCCGTAAAAAAGTAAAAGTGCAGCGCGCTGAAAAAGCGAACTGCACTGTTAAAGACGTAAACCGCAGACATCGCGACAGGCAGATGCCGGCCGGCAGCAGACAGGCTACGGGTTTCATGTTTCATCGTCCGTCCGCCTCCTGTCTGAAAAATCATGTCGAAATTATAGCACCGGAGGCTTCGATGTCAATCGGAACCGAAAACAAAGAACATTAACAAAACAACCGGTCCGGGATCGGACTTCATCCGTTTCCGGCTGCCGGGATTCCAGCAAGGAACAGGGCGACGCCGTCCTCATCGTTGCTTTTTGCAATATAATCTGCGGCTTCCCGGACGCAGTCCAGCGCGTTGCTGACCGCCACGCCGCAGCCGCAGCGCCGGATCGGTTCAAGATCGTCATTGTCATCCCCGAAATAAATCGCCCGGTCCGCACCGATCCCGAAACTTTCCAGCATCTTCAGCACGCCGTTCCATTTGGTCGCGCTGCCGCTCATGATCTGCAGCAGCTTCCGCTCGGCAACAGAGCTATAGGTATCATCCGGCAGGTTTATGCGGATCCCGTCTGCCGGGATGGCCGGATGGCTTGCCAGGATTTTATAGATCTTTTTCTCCCCCGGAAGCTTCCGGAGGTCCGCCATGACCGTGGGACTCCAGATTGGGATGTCCGTATTGGCATACGGTCCGTCCTCCGCTTCCACGGAGATTACCGTTCCCTCCGCCCGGTGCAGCTGTTCCAGGATGGATTCCGCGCTGTCCCTGCGGATGGGATGGTCGAAAACCCCGTCCTGCGTGATCGTCCTTGCTCCGTTCAGGGTGGTCACCGCGTCAAACGGAATCCGTTCACAGTACTCCGTGATCGCCCGCTCGGGCCGGGCAGTGGCGGCAAACAGGCGCACTCCGGACCGTTTCAGGTCCAGCAGTGTCCCGGCAGTGAACGCGGAGATGGATTTATCGGTTCGCAGCAGCGTCCGGTCAAAATCAACAATGACCGCCCGGTACGGCAGGAAATCTGTCCGGCCCATTTCCCGCATACTCACCCCCGGCCCCGGGTCCAGTCGCCCCGGGTATGCGCGCTGCGGTGATTTCTGCGGAAAAACAGCAGGTCGATCAGGCTCTTCTCATAGGGAATGAACCGCCCGTCATCGATCATCTGCAGGATTTCCTCCCGGGATGCCCAGCGTGCCGCCTGGACTTCCTCATACTGCAGCCGCAGCGAGGCGGGATCCACTGCCAGCGTCACGGCATAGTAGTCGTCAAACCCGCGGTCCCAGTGGATGGTCAGCGTCGGGCGCGTATCGGCCAGGTTGATGGACAGCCCCAGTTCTTCCCTGGTTTCGCGTTCCGCCGCGGAACGGCTGCTGTCTCCGGCTACGGCGCTTCCGCCCACGCTGATATCCCAGAGATCGGACCAGCCCTCCTTGAACGGCTGACGCTGCTGGATCAGCATGCGTCCTTCCGGGTCAAAGATGCAGACATGGACCACCAGCCTGTAGTATCCGTCCGGCACAGGTTCGCCGCGGACCATGGTCCGTCCTGTTTTCTCCCGTTCCGCGGTATACAGGTCAAATAATTCCATATGCAAGCCTCCGGTTCAGAAAGGTTCCTCAGATACCGGATCATTCTATCATGCTGTCTGAGGATTGTATAGTTTGTTTTCCGGAGAAAGGCTGAAGGAAGTCCTCAGCGCCGGCTTCCGCCGCTGCTGTGGTCTGTATCGTAGGTCATATTTTCAGTCCTGCGGGCCTGGGAAACAGCGATCCGCTTCTCCAGTTCGCGGTTGAAAGCTTCCCGGGATACCGGAATCATTACACGCTTCCCGGTCCAGCCGGACAGGTGGATGGCGTTGGAAAGTTCCAGCGCCCGCAGGCCGTCCTCCGCTGCGGCAACAAGCGGTTCATCCCGCAGCAGATGCGCCGCGAAGGCATTGATCACCCCCGCGTGCTGCGGGTTCTCTCCGTCCGTCGCAAGCAGCGACACCGCAGCTTCCCCCCGGTACCAGGGATCGTCGCTGGAGAAGCAGATGTCCCGCTCATTGACACCCAGACGCCAGACCCGGGCCTGCCCGTCCTCGCAGACGATCTTTCCGCGTTCGCAGCTGATCTCCAGCCGGTTTGTTCCCGGCAGGTCGCCCGTGGACGCGACGAAAACGCCTGTGGCGCCGTCCGGGAACTCCAGGCAGGCCGTCACATCGTCCTCCACTTCGATATGATGCCATTTTCCCTGTTCACACCGGGCTGTCACCGCGCAGGGCATCCCGCACAGCCAGATCAGGAGGTCCAGCTGATGGGGACACTGGTTCAGCAGCACGCCGCCCCCTTCCCCGGCCCAGGTTGCCCGCCAGCTTCCGGAATCATAGTACCGCTGGGTCCTGTACCAGTCAGTGATGATCCAGTTCATCCGCTTGAGCGCGCCCATCTCACCGCTTTCCAGCAGTTCCTTCACAGCCCGGTAAACACAGTTGGTCCGCTGGTTGAACATGAAGGCCAGGGTCTTCCCTGTCCTCTCCGCGGTCCGGATCATCCGCTCCGCCCGGTCTGCCTGCACCGCTGCGGGTTTTTCGCAGAGAACATCCAGTCCCGCTTCCAGGGCTGCCACCGTCAGCGGCTCATGCTGAAAATGCGGTACTGCGATCAGTACCGCGTCACAGGTACCGGAAGCGATCAGCTCCCTGCCGTCCCCGAAAACAGCCGTGCTGTCCGGCAGCGTACGCCGGGCCCATTCCCGGCGTTCCGGCCGCAGGTCAGCCACCGCGCAAAGTCTCGTCTCCGGACATTTCCCGCCCAGGATCAGCCGGCAGTGCTCGCTGCCCATGTTTCCGATCCCGATAATTCCCAGGCGGATTTGTTTTCCGATCTCCATCTTTTTCCCTTTATCCTGACCCGGGATCATGGATCCCGGGTTTATTTGATCCGTATCGCTTTTTCCTGGGCCAGCAGGCTCAGTTCCGCCGCCTTGAAGGCATGCGCCTGGGTCATGGCGTTTTCCGTCCGGTTCAGGCAGTCCAGGATCAGCTGGCCGAAGAAGGGATACCCTGTCACGCCCACGGCATTCACGTATTTTTCACCCTGTTCGTTCACCACGAACACATGACCTCCGCCGTTCTGATCGGAAGCCAGGTTCACATATTTACGGATTTCAATGAAGCCCTTTGTTCCCTGGATGAACATCCGTCCGTCCCCCCAGGTACGCAGGCCGTCCGGCGTAAACCAGTCCAGCTTGAAGTATCCGGCGGACCCGTTCTTTCCGGTCAGCTGCGCGTCGCCGAAATCCTCCAGTTCCGGGTATTCCGGATGATCGAAATTGGCAATCCGGCTGGAGGTCACCGTGGCGTCCTCTTCTCCGGTGTAATACAGGAACTGCTCAAACTGGTGGCTTCCGATATCGCAGAGGATCCCGCCGTATTTCTCACGTTCAAAGAACCAGGCAGGCCTTCCGGGCGCTCCGAGACGATGCGGCCCGAACCCGGTCACGCCGATGACCCTGCCGATTTCCCCGGAATGCGCGATATATCCTGCCAGGATCGACCCCTCGTCATGCAGGCGTTCCGCGTAATAAACCATATACTTCTTTCCGGTTTCCCTGACCTTGGCCCGGGCGGATGCCAGCTGCTCCATCGTCGTGAAGGGCGCCTTGTCCGTAAAATAATCCTTCCCCGCGTCCATCGCCCGCAGGCCCAGGGCACAGCGTTCGCTGGTCACGGCAGCCCCGGCGATCATCCGGGTCTCCGGATCGTTCAGCGCTTCCTCCTCGCTGTTGGCGGCCCTTGCCTGGGGAAACGCCTTCAGGAAAGCAGCGACTTTCTTTTTATCCGGATCATAGACATATTTCAGCGTACCGCCGGCTTCCGTCAGTCCGTTGCACATCCCGTAGATATGCCCGTGATCCAGGCGTACCGCGGAGAAAACGAACTCCCGGTCCTTCACCACCGGCTGCGGTTTCCCCTTTGGGGCATAATTCATGCCGTCCGAAACGTTCATCTCATTTTTCCCCTTTCCGGAAGTTTCCGAAACTCAGATTGCCGTCCTGGCTCTCCACGGAAGCGGTTTTCTCATAAAAGTGCGGAACGGCGCCGCGGATCCCGTCCACCGTATAGAAAGGGTCTTCCGGTCCGATCGGCAGCGTCACGGTCTGCCGGGAAGCGCCGGCCTTATAAATCGCCGTGATCAGCTCAATGGTCCGCCGGCCGTCCTCGCCGGTGATCGCCGGTTCCGTATCGTTCTCCAGCGCGCTGAGCACATTCTCCAGCTGGCCGGTATGCATCTCCCAGGGCACCGGCGGCAGGGAGGCAAGGAACTCTTCCGCCTGTTTCGCGAATCCTTCGTCAGGCTCCGCCAGCGGGAAGCCGTTCGGCTGTGGCCGGGACGCAAACACACTGTACGGGAAAGCAATCTTGGCTTTCTCGCACTGGAAGATCAGCGCCTGGTCCTCCCCGTGGTCCACCACGGAAGCCGTTACCACCGCCAGCGCGCCGGGATACTCCGCGATGGAGACCGACAGGTCCTCCACTTCGGCATTGTCATGCCCGGTATTGGCCAGTACGCTGGTAATCTTCTCCGGGGTTCCCATCATCCAGCCCAGCATGTCGATATGATGCACCGCGTGGTTCAGCGTGCATCCGCCGCCTTCCTTTTCCCAGGTTCCCCGCCACCACAGATCGTAGTAGCTGTGGCCCCGGAACCACAGGGAGTTTACCGTCACGTGACGGACTTTCCCCGCCATGCCGTTGTCCAGCAGTGCTTTCAGGTTCCGTACCGGCAGCCGGAAACGGTTCTGCGCGATGATCGAAAGCTTCTTCCCGCTCTCGTCCCGCGCTTTCAGCATGGCGTCGCACTCCTCCAGGGAGGCGGCCATGGGTTTTTCGCATACTACATTCTTTCCGCTCCGCAGCGCGTTGATGCTGACCTCTGCATGCGCAAACGGCGGCGTGCAGACGTCCACCAGGTCGATATCCTTCTCCAGGATCTCATGATGATCGAGGAATACTTCCGCGTCCAGCCCGTACTGTTCCTTGACACGCTGCGCTTTTCCGGGGATAATGTCCACAAGCGCAGTAATTTTGCACCGGTCCGGAAACTGCAGGTATGCCTTGATATGTGCATGGGAGATTCCGCCGGTTCCTACAATCGCGACACGAATCATATTGATGTACCTCTCCGTATGTGATATCCGTTGATTTCTCTTTGGTGCTCCGGTTTTTCTCTTCTGTTTTTTCCTTTATGGACAGTATACTTGTATTGCCCGGATGATACTATATAAATCATGTTTCAATGTATGCAGATTCTGCACAAACCGAAACAGGAGGAAAACGCATGGCTCCCAGTCAGACGGATATGACCCAGGCTCCTTTCCTGCCCATGGGGCAGCAGGGCCATCAGGGATATGAGGCCCACTACCAGGTCAGCGAAACCTTTGAGGTCACGCAGTTCCACTGCCATGATTATTTTGAGTTCTATATCCATATCCGGGGCGGTGAATTTATGGGCGTGGACAATCAGCTGTTCCTGCTCAAACCCAACCAGGTATTCATCCTGCCGCCCTTCTGTATGCACGGCCTGTCCTGTACCAATGAAATGCACAATTATGAGCGCGCCTACCTGAATCTTTCCCCGGAGGTCATGCAGGTGCTGGGCTGCGGTCAGATCGACCTGGATCAGTTTTTCCGTTCCCAGGCTTCCGGCGGGGTCTGCACCTACCAGCTCACCGATTCCGACGCGGATCAGTTTGTTGCCTGGATCCGCAGGATCCGTGAGAACCAGGAAAATGAATCCTTTGAAAACGATGTTTACCACCGTTTCCAGAATTATTCCCTGATGATGAACCTGATGAATCTGCTGTGCAGGACCATGCGGCGGAACGCGCCGGTGGAAGGTGAAGCCTTCGGCAACTCCATCATCCAGGAAATCCTGTCCTATATCAACAATCATTATACCCAGCCGATCCGCATCGAAAACCTTGCGAGGAGTTTCGGCGTCAGTGTATCCTATCTCTCCCACGAGTTTGTGCGTTTCACCAACCGAAGTGTCTACGACTATGTGCTCTACCGCCGGGTCATGCTGGCCCGCCAGCAGATGATGGGCACCGCTTCCCTGAATGATATTGCCTATCAGTGCGGATTCAACGACTACTCCAACTTCCTCCGATCCTTCGGCAAAGTCGTCGGGATGTCTCCCAGCCAGTACCGGAAGCAGCTGAAGCAATACCGGAAGAAGGAAATTGACACGCATATGCAGTTGTAAAAAACAAACTGCCGACATCTTTGAAAAAGCGGGCGCCGGATGAATCCGGCGCCCGCCGTTTTGGAGCGGATACGTGGCAAATTACTTCTCGAAGGTGTATCCGTAGATCTCCTGGATCTTCTCGATGCGCTCGTCCATGATATCCTGTCCGCCGGAGGACATGTAGTCTTCCATTCCGTCAGCGATGATTTGGTCGAAATCTTCAACGGAAGCGGTCACGGCCTGGGTCAGCAGGGCATCGCGCTTCTCGGTCAGGCTGGTGCCGACTTCGGTTTCGCTCTCAATGGTGCCGACGTTGAAGTGCTTCACGAAGTAGCCGTTGTTCTGGCCGTAAATGTTCGCCTGGATAACAACATCGGCGGGGATTCCGGGATAGCTCAGCGCCGTGGTGGCGGCGGTGGCATCGCCCAGGTACAGGCCGTTGCAGGTCATGGTGTAGTCGATGTTGTTGCCGGAGTTCTTGACCCATTCGCCGGTCGCGGGCAGGATTTCATAGGCGCCGTCCGCGGTCAGGTTGTAGTTCGTGCCCTCCAGGCCGGTCTGCAGGTACTTGATAGCTTCTTCGCTGGAAATGAAGTTCACATACAGCAGGGAAGCCAGAGGCTCTTTGTTCGTGGCGGGGAAGAAGATCTTCCGGTCGCTGCCGACAGGCGCGCCCATGAACTTCTTGGTGACGCCGTCCGCGTTCTGGAAGCAGTCGATCGGAACGAACATGGCGTCTTCACCCACGTTGCGCTGCAGGTTCAGGTTGATGCAGTCTTCGCCGTTGCGGAAAGGATAGTCCCAGTTGTGCATGAAAGCGCCCACATAACCGGCCTTCATGTTGTCGTCTTCAACCGTGCTGTCGTTGTACAGGCCGAAATCCTTCCAGACCAGGCCTTCGTTGTACCACTTGTTCAGGGTCTTGACGCCGTTGATCCAGCCGGGGTAGAGCAGGTGACGATCGTCGTAGCCGTATACGAACAGGTCTTCATCCTTCACATCGGTGGGAACATAGGCGACGCACAGCAGGTCATTCCGCCAGCCGATATCGGTGGAGGTGCTGTAGGGGATCATCTTGTCAGCATCCGCGCCCAGCAGGGTTTCAGCGTTGTCACGGAAAGCAACCAGCGCATTGTAGAATTCTTCTTCCGTGGTGGGCAGGGCCAGGCCCAGCTTGTCCAGCCAGTCCTTGCGGATGAAGGTGGTGATGCGGGACACATCAGCGCGGCGTCCTTCGATCATCCACAGTTCTCCGGTCACGGGATCCTGGTCATAGAAGAGGTTCTCTTCGCCCAGCAGCGCGATCAAGTCGCCCAGCTGATCCTTGTAGGTTTCAATGTAGGGGGTCAGGTTGATGACACCGGGGTTCCCGTCGGCATCCTTCATGTTCGCGTAGGTCACGATCATGTTGGCGTCGTAGGTGTAGCAGATGTCAGGAGCATTGTGGTCAGCGAGCAGGTTGTTGGTGTCGGTGCCTTCATCCCAGCGGCTGATGGAATAGAAATTCACATCCACATTGTACTTTTCGAGCATCTGCTCTTTGATCCATTTGGTCCACACGTTGTCCGCGGGATCGGTTCCGCCGTCATTGTTGCGGTTGTAGATTTCCACAACGATGGAGCGGGTCTCGGTGAATTTACCGTCCACAAAGCCTTCATCGGCCTGTTCCGCGCCGGCAACGGTCGCGAAAACGGTCAGCAGAAGTGCCAGGGACAGCACCAGTGACAGGATGCGTTTCATAGGTTCTTCCTCCTTTTTATTTTTCAGGGCGCGTACACCCCGAATAATCAACCTTTGACCGCGCCGATCGTGACGCCCGTCACGAAGTAGCGCTGCAGCCACGGATATACCAGCAGGATCGGAACCGTGGCAAACATAACGGTCGCCATCTGGATCGTTTTGCTCACGCCGTTTGCGAAGAAGCCTTCCTGCGCCGCCTGCTCCGTGGTCTGCGTCGAATTCTTGATCACGTTGTACAGCAGCAGCTGGATCGGCCAGTACTTTTCGGACTCCGAACTCCTCAGGTAGATCAATGCGTCGGAGAAGCCGTTCCACCGGCCCACCGCGTAGAACAGGCTCAGCGTGGCGATAACAGGCAGGCTCAGCGGCAGGTAGACCTTGATCAGGATCCGGATCGGTCCGGCGCCGTCAATCTCCGCCGCTTCCTTCAGGCTGTCCGGTACTCCGAAGAAGAAGCTCCGCATGATAATGACGTTGAAAACACCGATGCAGTTCGGGAAAATCAGGGCATACGGCGTGTTCAGCATCTTCATCTGGCTCAGCAGCAGGTAATAGGGAATCGTACCGGCACTGAAATACATCGTGAACAGGATAATGAAATTGATGAATTTACCGCCCCGCAGGTTCGTATAGGTCAGCGGGTACGCGCACATGATCGTCAGTGTGATCGACAGGAGTGTGCAGATCACAGTCAGGATCGCTGTCCACCCCATGGAATGAACATATTTCTCCGTAGTCAGCACGGTACGGTAAGCTTCAACATTCCATCCCTTCGGCCAGATGAACACTTCGTTTCTCACCAGTGCGTCCGCTGAGGAAAGGCTGCTGGCAAGCACATGCAGCATCGGCAGGATGCACACCAGCATCAGGATGAAGCAGATCCCCGCGATGACCAGGTCTCCGGCCCTGGTCTTCCTGGATTTGATCATGCCGTCTTTCAGTTTCTTTTTGTTCAGGACGGCGGCGTTTCCGATGTCACTCATTTCATCGCCCTCCTTACCAGATTCCACGCTCGCCGAATTTCTTTGCCAGCGTATTGGACAGCAGCAGGAAGATTACGCATACGATGCTCTGGAACAGGCCGACCGCTGTACTCAGGGAGAACTGACCGCCCTTGACGCCGCGCTCGTATACAAAGATGGAGATCGTTTTGCTGGCGCCTTCAACCAGCTTGTTGCTCAGGGTAAACGGCCGGTCAAACTCGGATCCGAGGATATGGCCCAGGTTCATGATCAGCAGTACAATGATCGTGGAACGGATCCCGGGCAGTGTGATATGCCAGATCTTCTGAAGGCGGCTGGCGCCGTCAACCTCTGCCGCTTCGTAGAGTTCCGGGTTGATGCCGGTCAGCGCCGCCAGGTAGATGATGGTATTCCATCCGCATTCCTTCCAGATGCCCAGGACAATGTATAAAGCGCGCCAGTTTCCGTCCGTCCCCACGAACGGGATCTGGGTTCCCAGCAGCTTGTTGATGATACCGTCATTCGTGGCAAACAGCCGCAGCGTGATACTCGAAATAATGACCCAGCTCAGGAAATGGGGCAGGTACAGGATCGTCTGGGTCACCCGCTTGTACTTCGGGAACGCCAGCTCATTGAGCAGCAGGGCCATCAGGATCGGCATCGGCATGCCGATCACAAGGTCCAGCAGGTTCAGGAAAATCGTGTTCTTCAGGGCCTGGATAAAGTTCTTGTCGCCGAACGCTTTGATAAACCATTGGAATCCGTCGTTCTTGGCCCATTCAACCTGCCACGGCGGGATCAGGATATTGTTCTTTTTGAATGCCTGGAGGACATATGCCATGGGGTAGTAACGGAAAATGGCAAAGAAGGCCAGCGGCAGAATCAGCAGGAGATAGAGTGTGCCGTAACGACGCATATAGGTTCCCCAGCTCATTCGATGCGAACGGAATTCCCTGTTCAGGGCCGGCTGCTGCACCTGACTCAAACGGCATCTTCCTTTCTTAAAAGGGAATAGGACAATGAACTGATGTGTAAAAAGCTTTATATCATGACCATATTCTGCAAGTTCATTGTATATGCAAAATACCTTCGCTTCCATGCGTATTATGCTTGAAAGTATGCATATCCTGCAACGAATGTATGGTTCTGACCGCATAACTTCATGCCTTTTTTCCGCTTGACGTTCTGTCTCCGGTTCTGTATGATGGAATCGGCTGAAAGCCGGGAACGCCCGGCGCAAAAATGAATGACGGAGGTTGATTGTTATGAAGTATGAATGCCCCTGCGGTTATATCTATGATCCTGAAGTCGGCGATCCGGACAGCGGTATCGCCCCCGGCACCGCGTTCGAAGACATCCCGGACGACTGGGTATGCCCTGTCTGCGGTCTCGGAAAGGACGCCTTTACCGAAGTCTGATCCTCTGAATCCCGGCTCCCGCCCTGCGGGAGCTTTTTTCTTTTTGCTTGACGCTCTTCCGGCCCTGTGGTACCCTTCTTGGGAAGTGCGCTGTAAAGGCTTGCTTCCATATATACAAAGAGATTCACGGAGAGGTGCTGGATAATGAATATTGTTTGCCTGGACCTGGAAGGGGTTCTCGTTCCGGAGATCTGGATCGCTTTTTCCGAAGCCAGCGGGATTCCGGAACTGCGCCGCACGACCCGGGATGAGCCGGACTATGACAAACTGATGCGTTTCCGCCTGGACATCCTGCGGGAGCATGGACTGGGCCTGAAGGATATCCAGCGCACCATTGCCACCATCGATCCGCTGCCGGGTGCGAAGGAATTCCTGGACACGCTCCGCAGCGAGACCCAGGCGATCATCCTGTCCGACACCTTTACTCAGTTTGCCTCTCCCCTGATGGAGAAGCTGGGCTGGCCCGCGATCTTCTGCAACGAGCTGGAAGTCGGGAACGACGGAATGATCTCCGGGTACCGTATCCGGGTGCCGCAGAGCAAGCTGACCACCGTGAAAGCTCTGCAAAGCATCGGTTTTGATACCATCGCTGCCGGCGACAGCTACAACGACCTCGGCATGATCCAGGCCAGTAAGGCCGGCATCCTGTTCCGCAGCACTGAACAGATCCGGAAGGATCATCCGGAGCTCCCCGCCTGCGAGACCTACGGCGAACTCCTGGCTCTGATCCGCCGCGCGCTGTAAGACCCCTGCCCTTGTGTTTTTCCCGTAAAGATGATAAGATGTCCGCGAATTCAGAAGGAGGGTTTTTCCCATGGCTGAAACGTATGTCACCAGTGAAACGCTGGTCGGAGAGATTGTCACCCAGTACCCCGAAGCGATCGAAGTGCTGCTGTCCATCGGTATGCATTGCCTCGGCTGCCCTGCCTCCCGCGCGGAATCCCTGGCGGATGCCTGCGCCGTGCACGGCATGCCCGTGGACCGCGTGGTCGAAGCGATCAACACCAAGATTGCGGAAGCCCGCTGATCTGTTCCGCTCCGGTAACAGGAACCCGCATGGACGGGTTCCTGTTTTTTATATTCTGAAGCATACATGAAATATGTTGAATTTCTGCAAATAATGCAGGAATTCCCCGAATCTGTGTGATTTTTATATCTTCCTGATGGTTTTTGACCTTCTTTGACCTTTTTGTTGTTTGACTATCTTTGATCTTCGAGTATACTATAATCAGCGTTTGGGAGAACGGGGCGGTGCAAAAGACCACAGGAATAAAACGAACAGGCGTCGCGCGGACACCGTTACGTGAGCGGCGGACTGATGAACGGAGGGTTAAATATGAGTAGCTTCCTGCCTGCAGTATTCGGAGAAAATATGATGGATGTGTTCAATGACTTTGACCGGAATTTCTTCCGCGGATGGGACCGCCCGGAGCACGTGCTCTACGGTAAGAATGCCTCCCGCATGATGAAGACGGATGTAAAGGAAACGGACAGCGGCTATGAGCTGGACGTGGACCTGCCCGGCTTCAAAAAGGAAGAGATCCGGCTGGAACTGGAGAATGGCTACCTGACCATCTCCACGGAAAAGGCGCTGGAAAACAAGGATGAAAAGAAAGGCCGTGTGCTCCGCCAGGAACGGTACGCCGGCACGATGTCCAGGAGCTTCTACGTCGGCACCCATGTGACGGAAGAGGATATTAAGGCGAAGTACGAAAACGGCGTGCTGAGCCTGACGATCCCGAAGAAGGAAGCGCCGAAGGCACCCGAAAAGAAAACCATCTGCATTGAAGGATAATCCTTCCCCGGCGGGGAGCGTCCGAAAGGACGCTCCCCGCTTTCTTTGTCCGCAGGGTTTCCCGTCGCCGGTGTTCCGCGGAAAGATTGCATTCCTTTTCTCTTTTCTGATATAATACATTAAAGCGTTTCGATGTATGCGGATATTGATCCGCGGACGGAAAAATAACCGCTCCTATCTTTCACGGTTGATCGTGTAAATCCCGGTTGTATTTTGCTAAGATGATCCCAGTGAAAGAATCATTTTCCCGGAAAGGAGGTTAACCCATTGGTTGATTCAACTGCTACCCTGATCATGATCCTGTGTTATGTCATCGGTACCGGCATGATCATGATGGAAGCCTTTATCCCCGGCTTCGGGATTGCCGGCATTTCCGGGATCATCCTGGAGATTGTCGCGATCGTGCTGACCAGCACACATTTCGGGATGCTCTGGGGGCTGATTGCCACCTTCGCCGTGCTTCTGTTCATCGGCATCGCGGTATTTATTTCGTACCGGAGCGCGATGAAAGGCCGCCTGAGCAAAAGCGCGCTTGTGCTGAACGGTACGGAAGGCAGCGTTTCCGCCGCGCCGTCCCTTCAGGACTGGAACGGCCGGGAAGGCACCGCCGTCACCGCGCTGCGCCCTGCCGGTTTCATTGAAATCGACGGAACGCGCCTGAGCGCGTCCTCTTCCGGGGAGTTCCTTGCAAAAGGCACTCCTGTAAAGGTGACAGGCGCCGAAGGCGATCACCTGGTCATCCGCAAGATCTGATTTACTGCAGAAGGAGAAGAAGAAAAATGAAGAAAAATTCCAAGCGACTGCTCGTCTTCCTGGCGGCCCTGCTGATGATGATCGTCAGCACCGGCACCGCACTGGCTGAATGGAATTACCGCGGTTCCGAGCCCAATAACACGATCCTGATCGTGGTAATCATTGTCATCGCCCTCGTTGCGCTGGCGATCTTCCTGCACTTCGTACCCATGGGCCTGTGGATCTCCTCCCTGGCCAGCGGCGTGCATGTTTCAATCGGATCCCTGGTCGGTATGCGGATCCGCCGCATCCAGCCCCAGCGCCTGGTATACCCCCTGATCAAAGCCAACAAGGCCGGCCTGAACCTGACGATCTCCCAGCTGGAAACCCATTACCTGGCCGGCGGTAATGTGGACCGTGTCATCAACGCCCTGATCGCGGCACAGCGGGCCAATATCGAGATGGCCTTTGAAAAAGCCTGCGCGATTGACCTGGCCGGCCGCGATGTGTTCCAGGCCGTTCAGATGAGCGTTACCCCCAAAGTCATCGAAACCCCCGTGGTCGCCGCCATCGCCAAGGACGGTATCGAACTGCGGGCCAAGGCCCGGGTCACCGTTCGCACCAATATCGAACGCCTGGTCGGCGGCGCCGGTGAGGAAACCGTAATCGCCCGTGTCGGCGAGGGTATCGTTACCACCGTCGGCAGTGCCGAGACCCACAAGCAGGTTCTGGAAAACCCCGACCTGATCAGCCGTACCGTGCTGGACAAGGGCCTGGACGCGGGAACCGCGTACGAGATCCTTTCCATTGACATCGCAGACGTGGACGTCGGCCGGAACGTCGGTGCCCAGCTGCAGATGGACCAGGCGGAAGCCGACCGCCGCATCGCCCAGGCGAAGGCCGAAGAGCGCCGCGCCATGGCTGTGGCACGCGAGCAGGAAATGAAAGCTTCCGTTCAGGAAATGCGTGCCAAGGTGGTCGAAGCCGAGGCCGAAGTACCGCGCGCCATGGCAACCGCGCTGCGTGACGGCAAACTGGGTGTGCTGGACTACTACCAGATGAAGAACACCATCGCGGATACCGAAATGCGTGAATCCATTGCCAAGGCCAGCACGCCGCAGCAGCATGAGCCTGACACCCGCGGCAAGAAGTAATTGACCGGATCGGAGGAAAAAGAGATGGAAAATGCTGCCCCCCTCCTTTTGCTCCTGTTCTTCTGGGTCTTTATCGGGATTCCGGTTTCCGTCGCGAAGAAAGCGGCAGAGAAGAAAAAAGCCGCACAGCCGGCGGTGCAGAAAACGCGCAGGGAGGATCCTGCTCCGGCTGCGCCGAAGCAGGCTGCTCCGGAACGGCTGGTCCCCCTGGCTTCCACCCTGTATGAACCGGATCATGACGACTCGGTCTTTACAGGCAGCCTGGGACCTGTCACAACCGAAGGCTATGACCCCTGCCACGAAGAGCAGCTGAGCGGAATGGAACCGGTGTGCCAGCCCGGAAGGGAACCCCTTTCCCCGGCTGAAACATCTCCCGGTCTTCCCCTGGGCTGGACAGGCAATGATATTGTCCGGGGAATCGTGATGAGTGAGATCCTGAACAGAAAACATTAACTGGACCGGGCCGTCCGGCATGATGCCGGACGGCCTTTTTCTTTGCAATCATTTCCGCCCCATGGTAGAATGGGAAAAAAGCAGAAGTGAGGTCTTCGCATGATCCGGAAATATACTTTCGGCACGCCGCTGTCCACGGATGCCGTCGTTCTCTCCCTTCCGGCGGAATCAGGGCCGCTGCCGTTTTTTTCCCTTTCCACGGAGGGCAGCCGGGTGATCCTGAGCCGGGAACTCCATCCGGAGGACTGTCTTTTCGGCCTGGGAGAATCTGTCCGGGGAATCAACAAGCGCGGCTTCCTGTACCGTTCCTGGAACAGCGATGTTTTCAATCATACGGAAAGCACGGAAAGCCTTTATGCGTCCCATAACTTCCTGGTCTTTTTCGGCCCGGGCTGCCTCTTCGGTATCTATGCGGATGATCCCGGCTGCGTGACCTGGGATCTCGGATACACGCGTTCCGATACAGCTGTCATTACCTCGGAAAACGGGCAGCTGGACCTGTATGTGCTGGAGGAGGAATCCCTGACAGAGCTTGCGCGGTCCTTCCGCCGCCTGACAGGCCGCAGCTACCTCCCGCCCCGCTGGGCCTTCGGATATATCCAGAGCCGCTGGGGATACGCCAGCGAGGCGGAAGTCCGCGCTGTTGCCGGGGAGCACCGGAAACGCGGCATCCCGCTGGACGGCGTCTGTCTGGATATCGACTACATGGAAGATTTCCGGAACTTCACCTGGCGGAAGGATGCGTTCCCGGATCTGAAGCATTTCAGTGAAGACATGAAAAGGGATCATATCCGCCTGATCCCGATCATTGACGCGGGCATCCGGCAGGAGGAAGGTTACGAACCGTATGATTCAGGCAAAGCCGGCGGTTTCTTCTGCAAAAAAGAAGACGGTTCGGACTTCACCGCCGCTGTCTGGCCCGGCGTCTGCTGCTTCCCGGATTTCCTGCGGGAAGATGCCCGACGCTGGTTCGGCGATCTGTACCGGCCCCTGCTGGAATCCGGTGTGGAAGGATTCTGGAACGACATGAACGAACCCGCGCTGTTCTATACGGACGACCGGGTAACCGCCGCATTCCGCCGGGCGGAGGAGCTCCGGAGCGGGAATGTGGACTATGAGGCCATGTGGGGACTCAAGGACGCGTTCAACAGCATCGCCAACAATCCGGAAGACTACCGGTCTTTCCGGCATGAAGCAGACGACCGGCCCGTCAGGCATGACCAGGTCCATAATCTGTACGGGGCATTCATGACCCGGGCCACGGCGGAAGCTTTCCGGCGTTTTGATTCGGAAAAGCGTTTCCTGCTTTTCTCCCGTTCCTCCTTCATCGGCGCCCACCGGAACGGCGGTATCTGGCAGGGAGACAATTTTTCCTGGTGGAGCCATCTGAAACTGGCCCTGCATATGCTGCCGAACCTGAATCTCTGCGGTTTCCTGTATTCTGGCTGCGACCTGGGCGGCTTCGGCTGCAACGTGACGGAAGATCTCCTGGCCCGCTTCCTGCAGCTGGGCGTCTTTACGCCGCTGATGCGCAATCATTCCGCCCTGCATACCCGGGAGCAGGAGATCTATCGTTTTTCCACCTGGGAGATGATGCGCGATACGGTTCGTGTACGCTATTCCCTCCTGCCCTTCCTGTACAGTGAATTCATGAAAGCCGCCCTGACGGACGGCATGTATTTCCGCCCGCTCGCCTTCGATTATCCGGAAGACCGGCGTGCTGTCCGCACGGAAGACCAGATCATGCTGGGCGAAGGATGCATGATTGCTCCTGTCATGGAGCAGAATGCGGACGGACGCTATGTCTACCTTCCGGAAGATATGCTGCTGATCCGTTTCCGCTCCCCGGAGGACTACGACCTGGTTCCCCTGCCTGCAGGAGACCGCTGGATCGGCTGCGGTCTCCGCGAATTTCCGCTGTTCGTGAAAAAGGATCACCCGGTGCTCCTGTGTCCCGGCGGGCAATGCTCTGAGATGCTGGATGACCGTACGTTCACCGCCCTGTGCATGACAGACCGGGAGGTTTCCTATGATCTCTACCGCGACGACGGGACCGCCCGCAATCCTGTCCTTGCGGAGCACCTGACAAAAGTTGTGATCCCTGCTCCCGCACACGGTTCCTCCTCTGTGCCCGGGGTTGCAATTTCATCCCTCGTATTATAAAATAACTTTCAGTGGTATTTTCACAGAAGACCGAAGGAGGCCGGACTCATGGAAATGAATTACGTCTTTATGACGGACAGCGACAGCGACCTGCCCTATCACCTGAAAGCAGAATACAATATCCCTGTTGTTTATATGCCCTATGCCCTGGACGGCAAGGAATATTTTGATGATCTCGGTCAGACGCTGGATCACAAGAGCTATTTCGATGCCATGCGCAACGGAGCCAACCCTGTGACGTCCGCGCTGAATGAAGAGTCCTATCTCGAGTATTTTGAACCCATCCTCGAAAGCGGAAAGGATCTGCTTTTCGTCGCTTTCTCAAGCAAGCTGTCCTGTACCCTGCAGGCCGCCAAGACTGCCCGGGAAAAGCTCCTGGAGAAGTATCCGGACAGGAAGATCGTCATCGTGGATACCCTGAGCATCTCCGGGCCCATGACGCTGCTGGTGCTGAAAGCCCATGAAATGTACCGCGCGGGCAGTTCCATGGACGAGGTCGCCGGCTGGCTGGAAGCCAACAAGCTCCGCGCCCAGGCGTACTTTACCGTGGATGACCTGAAATACCTGAAGCGGGGCGGACGTATTTCCGGTGCTGCCGCTGCTGTCGGCACCATGCTGGACCTCAAGCCAATCATCATCGAAGCCAGTGACGGCACCCTGCAGGCCGGGGAAAAGATCCGCGGACGGAAAAAGGCGCTCGCCTATATTGTGGATGCCATGATGAAGGCGGAACCCGACCCGGCGGAAAGCCCCATCATCATCCTGAACGCCGATGCGCCTGAAGACGCGGAACGCCTGAAGGCGAATATTGAACAGAAGCTTCCCGGCGCCAATGTGCTGATCGAGCATGTGGGTCCCGTAATCGGCGCCCACGCCGGCCCGGGCATCATAGCCCTCTGTTTTATCGGAAAGGAAAACCGGAAGCCCTGACGATTCCGGATCCGCTGAAACATAAAAGCCCCGGTTCAGTCCATCTGAACCGGGGCTTTTGAATCCTGTCTTACCGCAGGAATCCGTTGATGATCTGTTCCTCCGCTTCCGCTTCCGTCAGTCCCAGGGTCATCAGCTTTGTCAGCTGCTCTCCCGCGATTTTTCCGATTGCGGCCTCATGGAACAGGGAGGCATCCACGTGATCCGCTTCCAGTCCGGGCACCGCAAGGATTCTTCCTTCATCCATGATGATGGAGTCGCATTCCGTATGTCCGCTGCAGGGCGCCCTGCCCACGATCTTTGCGTCAAACTTCTGGTAGGACCGGTCGCGCGCCACCGAACGGCTGACCACATCCGCGCTGGAGTCTTTTCCGTTCAGCTTCACATCGTACGTACTGATGGCCTGCTGTACCCCGTGGGTCATCAGCCGCTCCCGCACCACCAGCTTCGCGCCGTCGGCCAGCTCCGCGACCGTTGTCCGTTCCGTGTCATCCACACCTTTGATCTGCACCATCTCCATCTCCATGGTGCTGTTTTCTTCCATGTAGACTTCCGTCACCGGATTCAGGATGCGTTTTCCCTTTCCGTCGCCGGATCCGTAGTGTTTCTCCACGTAACGCACTTTTGCGCCGGGACCGACATAAAAGCGGTGGATGCCGTCATGCTGGGAATCCTGGTTTCCACAGTTGTCGATTCCGCACCCTGCGACAATCACCACATCAGCGCCTTCGCCGATGAAGAAATCGTTGTAGACGACCTCCTTCAGGCCGCTTTCCGTCATCACTACAGGGATGTGTACACTCTCATTTTTGGTTCCGGGCCGGATCCGGATCTCCAGTCCGCTGACATCCTGTTTGGATGTGATCTCGATGTTTGCGGTGGAGCGGCGTCCCGCGGACTGGCTGTTGGCCCGGATATTGTAAGCGCCTTCCGGCACTTCATGCAGGTCCGCCACTTCCAGCAGCAGCCGTTTCTGAATCTCGTCCATCAGGCGTCCTCCTCCCTTTCCCGCATGGTCTTCATCAGGCGGTCGCAGGCAGGTGCTTCCGCGCTGTCCGCACCGAGCGAAGGATAAATTTCCTCCCGGGTTCCCTGTTTTTCCACCCGGCCGTCCTTGATCACAATGATCTCGTCAGCGATGTTCAGGATACGCTCCTGGTGGGAGATTACCAGAATGGAACTGTCCTCAATCGTCTCCCGCATATTCCGGAACACATCGATCAGGTTCCGGAAGCTCCACAGGTCGATGCCCGCCTCAGGTTCGTCAAATACGGACAGCTTTGCGTTCCGCGCCAGTACCGTGGCAATCTCGATCCGTTTCAGTTCTCCGCCGGACAGGCTGGCGTTCACTTCCCGTTCCACATAGTCCCGGGCGCAAAGCCCGACTGCCGACAGATACTCGCAGGCTTCCGCGGCGGTCACGGTCTTTCCGGCTGCGATCCGGATCAGGTCCACCACCCGGATCCCTTTGAAACGTACCGGCTGCTGGAACGCATAGGCAATTCCCATTCGCGCCCGGTCTGTTACGCTTTTCCCCGTAATATCCTCTCCGTCAAAGAGAATACTTCCGCCTGTCGGCTTTTCAATTCCGGCGATCAGGCGGGCAAGGGTGGATTTTCCTCCGCCGTTCGGACCGGTAATGACGATCAGTTTCCGTTCCGGCACTTTCAGGCTGACGTCCCGGACGATTTCCTTTTCTGCTCCTTCCGTATCCACCTGGAAGGAGACATTTCTGAGTTCCAGCATATCTCTCGGTTGCTCCTTGTTCTTTCTTACATCAGTTTCTTCCACAGATACCCGTCCAGATTACCCCATTCGCTGACAGTGATGGTTCCGATTCCGAAGCGGTCCATCACCGCAAGCAGGATGCAGATCCCGTGCACCACGATATCCGCGCGTCCGGGCTGCAGCCCGGGCAGGCGGATCCGCTCTTCCAGCGGCATCCCCGCCAGCCTTTCGCCGATCTGCCGGATCTCATCCACCGTAACCCGGGTCCCGTGCATATGCGTACGGGCTGTCCACGGGATCTCCTTCACCATGGCCGCCATGGTTGTAAAGGTACCGCCTGTACCGATCCATGTTTCCGGCAGGCGGAATCCGCCCTGTTCCTCCAGCTTCTTTTCCAGGATCTCCCCGGCCGCTTTCATCACCGGCTCCATGTCCTTCTTCCCGGCAATGGGGATCTCGCGGAACAGGCGTACCGCGCCCATCTGGCAGGAAAAGGCGCATTCGATGTCTTCTCCGCGCCCGGCGACGATTTCCGTGCTCCCGCCGCCGATATCAATCACCCCGCAGAAGCACTCATCCTTTACTGCCCGGGATGCGCCGAAAAAGCTCAGCCTGGCTTCCTCTTCCCCGGTAAGGATCATCGGCGGGATCCCGGCCGCCCGTTTGATTGCATTCAGGAAGTCCTGTCCGTTTGCGGCGTCCCTTGCCGCGCTGGTGGCGAAAATGCTCAGGTCCTCCGCGCCTTTCTCCCGTACTGCGGCGGCCATACGCCGCACAGCCTCCGCGGTCTTGAGGATACTCTCCTCTTTCAGGACGCCCCGGCTGTCCAGTCCCGCAAAAAGCCGGGTCCCTTCCCGGTCCCGGTACAGGCGTTCAAAGACGCCTTCGTTGTTCCGCGCGACCAGCGCCCGAACAGAATTGGATCCGATCCCGATGACAGCCGCCAGCATACGTCTCCTCCGTAATCTGCTCTCAATCCGCCACTTCGTCCACAAGAATCCGCAGTTCTTCCTCTGAGTATGTGTACAGCGCTCCCGGATTGGAAAACTCAAACCGGATCTCACCCTCCTTAAGGAAGGCATAGTTTTCCCTCGCGCTGGAGATGATATAGCTGTCCGTCCCGACAAGGTTCAGCTGGTTTATCAGGTCCTTTTCCTCTTCCTGCAGTTCTGCAAGAGCCAGCTGGAGCGCCTCTTCCTCCTCTGCTTTTCTGGAGAGGTCCCCTTTCATGATCAGATGGAGGCACAGAAAAACTGCCAGGATCACCGAGAGGATCACCAGGAATCCCTTCACCGTCATGGTACGGTGCATCTCTCCCCCTCCTTCTGCGGACGGATCCCTGCCTGCACAAAACAGCAGGTCCCGTCACGGACGTAAGTCCGTATCACATAAGATTCTTCATCATCGGCTGTGAATCCTTCCGCGGATCAGAACATGCTGATCTGGTTCGATTCCGTAAGGCCCTCCAGCGCGCCATGGTTCCGCAGCATATCAATCACCGCACTGCCTGCCTTGCCGCGTTTCTTCAGGTCCTCGATGCTCAGGAACTGGCCTTCCTTCCTGGCCTCCGCGATCTGTACAGCCACGCTTTCGCCCAGTCCGGGCAGGCTGATGAACGGACACCGGATGTTCCCGTCTTCGATCAGGAACCGGCGCACATCGCTGCGGTACAGGTCCACCGGCAGGAACCGGATCCCCCGCAGGTTCATCTCCAGCACCAGCTCAAGGCAGGTTGCCGTATCCTTGTCCCGTGCCGTGGGTTTATCCATGTTCCGGATCTCATTGATTTTTTTGCGCGCCGCCTCGGGGCTCAGGATCATGGTGGTGGCGTCAAAGCCGTCCCCGCGCACTGTAAAGTAGGCACAGTAGTACGCCAGGGGCTGGTGCACCTTGAACCATGCCACGCGCAGTGCCATGGTCACATACGCTACGGCATGTCCCTTCGGGAACATGTACTTGATCTTTTTGCAGCTGTCCATGAACCATTCCGGCACCTGGTTGTCGACCATGGCCTGTTCCATTTCAGGTTTCAGGCCTTTGCCCTTCCGGACGCTTTCCATGGTGGTAAAGGCGAGCTTCGGTTTGACGCCCTTGTCGATCAGGTAGTTCATGATATCGTCACGGCAGCAGACGCACTCGCTCAGCGTCGCCGTACCGGACGAAATAAGCTCCTGGGCGTTTCCGAGCCATACGTCGGTTCCGTGGCTCAGGCCGGAAATCCGCAGCAGTTCCTCCATGGTATGCGGTTTGGTTTCCTCCAGCATCCCGCGGACAAAGCCGGTCCCGAATTCCGGCACCCCGTAGGTGCCTGTGTTGCAGAGGATCTCCTCCGGTTTCACGCCCAGCACCTCCGGGGAGGAAAACAGGCTCCGTACATCCGGATCGTCCAGCGGTACATCCTTGAAGTTGATGCCCGTCAGGATCTCCAGCTCATGGAGCATCGTCGGGTCATCGTGTCCCAGGCAGTCCAGCTTCACGAGAATATCGTGCATGGAGTTGAAGTCAAAATGCGTCGTGGTGAAATCGCTCTCCAGGTCGTCCGCCGGATGCTGCACCGCCGTGAAATCATAGATCTCATATTCCAGCGGCACAACGACCATTCCGCCCGGATGCTGGCCTGTTGTCCGCTTCACGCCGGTGCATTCCAGGACCAGGCGGTCCTTTTCGGCGTTTCCGGCCTGTATGCCCCGTTCCTCCAGGTATTTCAGCACATAGCCGTAGGCGGTTTTGTCCGCCAGCGCGCCGATCGTCCCGGCCCGGAAGACGTGGTCATGGCCGAACAGCTCTTCCACATAGTGGTGCGCCTTATTCTGGTATTCCCCGGAAAAGTTCAGGTCGATATCCGGTACCTTGTCTCCCTCGAAGCCGAGGAAAACTTCGAAGGGGATATCAAAGCCGTCCTTTGTCAGCTTCTGTCCGCATTCGGGGCAGTCCCGGTCCGGCAGGTCCACGCCGACATGGTACTGGCTCTTATCCACGTCAAAGAAGCCCTTGTGGCAGTGTGTGCAGCGGTAGTGCGGCGGTAATGCGTTCACCTCGGTGATGCCGCACATCCGGGCCACCAGGCTGGATCCCACGCTGCCCCGGCTTCCGACCAGGTATCCGTCCTCCAGGGAACGGGATACCAGTTTCTGCGCAATAGCGTACAGGGTGCAGTACCCGTATCCTACAATGGATTTCAGTTCCTTGGTCAGCCGGCTCTCGACGATCTCCGGCAGGGGATCCCCGTACAGCTCCCTGGCTTCGGTCCAGGTCATGTCCTGGATCATATCCTCTGCGAAATCCCAGTAGGGCTGGAAAGTATCCTCTCCCCTGGGATGTTTCGGGAACAGCCGGATCTCCTCCACCATCTCAGCGATTTTCCGGGGATTTTCGATCACCACTTCCCGGGCTTTCTCCGCACCGAGGTAGGAGAACTCTTCCAGCATTTCATCCGTGGTATGGAAATACAGCGGCGGCTGCAGGTCTGCGTCGTCGAATTTCATTCCCGCCTGGATGATGGCACGGCCGATGGCGTCCTTGGGATCCATGAAGTGTACGTCTCCCGTTGCCACCACCGGTTTTCCGAGTTCTTCGCCCAGCCGGACAATCAGCCGGTTCAGGTCCCGCAGTTCTTCCTCGGATTCCGCCTGTCCGTCGCGCAGCATAAAGGCATTGTTTCCGATCGGCTGAATCTCCAGGTAATCGTAGAAGGAAGCAATCTCCTTGAGTTTCTCAAAGTCATCGCCCCGCACCGCGGCCCGGAACAGCTCCCCGGCTTCACACGCGCTGCCCAGGATCAGTCCGTCCCGGTACCGCTGGATAATCTCCCGGGGCATATGGGGTGTCCGCTTGAAATATTCCAGGTGGCTGATGGATACCAGCCGGTTCAGGTTCACCAGCCCCGTCCGGTTCCTGGCCAGCAGGATGATATGCCAGCTTTCCCCGATCGCGCCGCCCTGCAGCGCTTTGTTCAGCTGGCGGTCGGTAACGGCCTCCGGATACTGTTCTTTTGTCTCCCCGAACATCAGGGCCAGGCACTGGGCCGTCGCGGCGGCGTCATGCACCGCCCTGTGTGCGTTCTTCAGGCTCACATGCAGGTGCTTGCACAGGGCGCCGAGCCGGAAGGATTTCAGCTTCGGATAGAGCTTCCGGGCATACGTCAGCGTGTCCAGCACCGGACCTGTAAATTTCAGTCCCAGGCGGTTCAGTTCGCTCCTCAGCAGGCTTGCGTCAAAGGACGCATTGTGGGCCGCGATCGGAGCGTCTCCGATGAATTCCAGCAGTTTCGGCAGCGCTTCAGCCGCCTTGGGCTGCCCCTGCAGATTGGCGTCCGTGATCCCCGTGATCTCCGTGATCTTCGGGCTCAGCGCCTCCTCCGGATCCACCAGCTGCTGGAACTCTTCCGTGATCGTTCCTTCCACCAGTTTGACCGCGCCGATCTCGATGATCCGGGCCTTTGCGGTATTCAGTCCCGTGCTTTCAAAGTCCAGCACGACGATCGGGCCGTCGTACGGCCGCCCGTCCGCGCCGTCCACCACGGCCTTTTCGTCGATCAGGTATCCTTCGCAGCCCGGGATCAGCTTGATTTTTCCCTTCGCCGCACGGAAGGCAGACGGGAAAGACTGGAGTACGCCGTGATCTGTCACGGCGACTGCCGGATGTCCCCATTTCACAGCCCGCGCGATCAGGTCTTCCGCAGAGGTCAGGCCGTCCATGGTGGACATATTGGTATGCATGTGCAGCTCCACCCGTTTCTCCGGCGCGGTATCCTCCCGTTCCTCTTTCTCCGTTTCCACCAGGTCCCGCACCGTAATGGCGATTTCCCGGAGATAGCTGTCGTATACGCACTCTCCCCGGACTTTCACCTGCATCCCGGTTTTCAGCCGGCTGACTTTCTCCGTCACGGCCTGGCGTTCTTCATCCGTAATCGGCGTTGCTTCCGCCTCTTCCTTCCGGAGGAAGCGGGCCCGGTAGCGGAAGAAAGCCTTGCAGGTAATGGAACTGGTATAATCCGTTACCGCAAAGGAAACCAGCAGAGTTTCCCCGCCTTTCAGTTCCCGCTGTTCCAGTTTGAAGATCTCACCCTGGATCACCGTCAGGCCGCTTTCACCGGTCAGTTCCCGGATCTCCACCGGCCGGTCCGCGATCCCGCGGCCGAGAATAGGCTTGCCGACGGAGGCCGCCTCCGCCGGTTCGCCGGGATTCTGTACCTTCCGTACCCTGGTTTTTTTCTCTGCCGGTGCCGGATCAGCTTTTTCATGGTTCTCCGTCTCTGCGGCGGCGCGTTTTTCCATTTCCTCCCGCGTAACCGTCAGTACGGTCTCCCGGCGTTGCTCCTGCAGTTTCCGCAGGCGTTCTTCCCGGTCTCCCGCCACAGTCATCTCCACGCGGATCAGGGCACCGAAGATGTCCGAGACCGCCTGGGCCAGCCGTGCGCCCGCGTTGCGCTGTGCCATCACGTGCAGGCTGACTTCGTCCGGGAAGACCAGCGTCAGCAGGGCTTCCTCCTCGCCCGCAGGCAGGTTGCTGCCGCTCAGCTGATTCTTTTCGATCTGCCAGCCGATCTGGCCGACCCATCCCGCCGCGGACGGATAATTCCGCCGGAGGAAATCGTCCAGGACCTGCCTGTAGGGCGTCGGATCCTCCAGGAAGCTGTCCTTCAGGCTTCTGGATACCACACGGACCGACAGCGGATGCCCGGGGAAGATTTCCCGCAGGATCTTTTCCAGGCGCAGGAACTGCTTTTCCCCGGCCAGCACGCCGGACTCAAAGGTAATATAGGTTTTCTGAAGAGATTTGACGTACGTGACGCGGGGAGCAGACAACTGTCCTGCCAGCTCCGGTATCTCCCGCGCGATACGTTCCATCAGATCTGTGTAGCTCATTTTTCTCCAACCATCTTCCTGACTTCCCGGATCAGCTGTTCCGCCAGGTCTCCTTCCACCCGCCGGGGTTCCTGGCCGCGGATGAACAGGACGCCGCCGGTCTTTCCGCCGGCAATACCCACGTCCGCTTCCCGGCCTTCACCCAGGCCGTTCACCACGCAGCCCATGACCGCCACCTTCAGCGGAACTCTCACGTCTGACAGTTCCTTTTCCACCCGGCGTGCAATCGCTTCCACCGGGATGCAGGTCCGGCCGCAGGTGGGACACGCGATCAGCTGCACGCCCCGCACGCGCAGGTTCAGCGCCCGCAGGATATCCCAGGCCGCCGCTGCCTCCGGTACGGGATCCCCGCTGAGGCTCACCCGGATCGTATCCCCGATCCCGTCCGCCAGCAGCGCGCCGATGCCGATCGCGCTCTTGACGGTTCCCTGTCCGGGGAGTCCGGCTTCCGTCACGCCCAGGTGCAGGGGATAATCGCACTGCCTGCTGGCCAGCCGGTACGCCTCGATCGTCAGCTTCACATCGCTGCTCTTCATGCTCAGCACGATATCCTCAAAACCGGCCTTCTCCAGCATCCGCGCATGGTTCAGGGCGCTCTCCACGAGGCACTCTGCCGTAGGCCCGCCGTATTTTTCAAGCAGTTCCTTTTCCGCGGAACCGCTGTTTACACCGATGCGGATCGGGATATGATGCGCCTTCGCGCAGTCCGCCAGTTCCCGTACGCGGGCTTCCCCGCCGATATTGCCGGGATTGATCCGCAGCTTCGCGATCCCGTTCTCCGCGGCGCGGATCGCCAGCCTGTAATCAAAATGAATATCCGCCACCAGCGGAACAGGGCTTTCCGCGGCAAGCGTTTTCACCGCCTCCGCGCAGGCCTCGTCGTACACGCTGACGCGTACGATGTCGCACCCGGCGTCCGCCAGCGCCCGGATCTGCCGCAGCGTCGCTTCCGTGTCCCGGGTATCCGTGTTCGTCATGCTCTGCACCAGCACCGGATTTCCGCCGCCCAGCAGGAGCTTCCCGACCTGAACTGTCTTTGTCATAACCCTGCTCCTTTCGTCATCCTGAATGGTTTTCCGTAACTGCGCAATCTGATAACGGAGCCTTCCTTACCCGAACAGTCTCATGACATCCCTGAAGGTGAAGAAGATCATCAGCGTCAGCAGCAGGCCCATGCCGACCAGATGCACGATGGCTTCCCGCTGCGGCGGTACCGGTTTTCCGCGGACCGCCTCGATGATTCCGAAGACCAGGCGGCTTCCGTCCAGTCCGGGAATCGGCAGCAGGTTCATCAGTCCCAGGTTGATGGAAATCAGGATCAGCAGCTGTGTGAAAGCGCTTGCACCGGCACCCGCGCCGCCCTGCTCAACCTGTCCCTCCACCTGCGTGGAGATCAGGGAGACGATACCCACCGGTCCCGCGGTGTCCTCCAGCCCTTCGCCCTTGGTGACCAGGTTTTTCAGCGCCCTCAGGATCGCGCCGCCGGCATTGGTGCACATTTTCCAGGCTTCCCCGAATCCGCCGAAGAAACCGGCCGGCACAGTTTCCACATGCCCGCTGATAAATACGCCGATCTGCATTTTCTGTGCTTCTTCGTTCCATACGGGGGTCACTTCCGCCTGCACGGTCTCTCCGTCACGCCGGATCGTCATCTGCAGGGGCCCGTCCCCCTCCTTCCAGGAGGAAATGGTATTCAGCAGCGTGTCCATGGTGCCGTCCATCATATCCGCGCCGTTGATCTCCAGCACCTCGTCCCCGGCCTGCATGCCCGCCTCGTACGCCGGACCGGAATCCATCACTTCGTGGATGAAAGGATTCACAGATTCGGTTCCGATACACCAGATCAGGACCGTGGCCGCGATGAACGCCAGGATAAAGTTCATCACCGGGCCCATCAGGATTACGAACATCCGTTTCCACACGCTGTGGTTCCCGAAATTCCGCGGATCGTCCTTTGACTGTCCCGTCGCGTCGTCCTCCCCGTAGAAGGAGCAGTATCCGCCCATGGGGATCGCGCGGACGGCAAACGTTGTCTCATATTTCCTGCTCTTCCACCCTGCCAGCTTCGGGCCGAAGCCGACTGCAAACTCCCTGACGTCGATCTTCATTGCCCGGGCTGCCATAAAATGCCCGAATTCATGCGCGACGATCAGGATCGCCAGCAGCAGAATCGCCAGTAAAATATACACCGCTGATTATTTCTCCTTGTTCCGTTCTTTTCCGGTTACCGGGCTCCGCGCACGGCTTCCCTTGCCCGCCGGTCCGCGTCCAGGATCTCTTCCAGGTTATCCGCCGGCAGTCCGTTCAGCTTGTCCATCGCGTTTTCCACCCTCCGGGCGATCTCCCCGAAGGGAATCTCCTCCCGCAGGAAAGCCGCCACGGCTTCCTCGTTGGCGCCGTTGAACACGGTGCAGGCAGCCCCGCCTGCCCGCAGCGCTTCCCGTGCCAGCCGCAGCGCCGGGAATTTCCGCTCATCCGGTTTTTCAAACGTCAGGCTTCCCAGGGCAAACAGGTCCGGCGGCTCCACGCCGGTCTCCAGGCGTTCCGGATAGGCCATGGCATAGCCGATCGGCACCCGCATGTCCGGAAGTCCGAGCTGTGCGAGCACCGCACCGTCCCGGAACACCACCGCCGAGTGGACGATACTTTCCGGATGGACAACCACTTCGATCCGGTCCTCCGGCAGATCAAAAAGCCACCGGGCTTCCATGATTTCCAGTCCTTTGTTGAACATGCTGGCGGAGTCCACTGTGATCTTCGCGCCCATGTTCCAGTTCGGGTGCCGGAGCGCTTCCGCTGGAGTTGCCCGCCGGATACGTTCCTGATCCCAGTTGCGGAAAGGTCCGCCGGAGGCTGTCAGCAGGATTTTTTCCGGCTGGTTGCCGCCCGCGCCCTGCAGGCACTGGAAAATGGCACTGTGCTCGCTGTCCACGGGCAGCAGCGGTTTCCCGGCCTTCGCCGCCAGGTCCGTCACCAGGTGGCCGCCGGTTACCAGCGCCTCCTTGTTGGCAAGCAGCACCTGCCGTCCCGCCTGCAGCGCGTCCAGCACACTCTGAAGCCCCGCGATTCCCACAATGCTGACCAGCACCTGGTCCGCTTCCACCTCCGCCGCGGCAGCCTTCAGCGCTTCCCGGCCGCTCATCCACCGGCAGAATTTCAGGTCTTCCGGGATTTCCGCAGGATCGATGCCTTCCGTCAGCCCGGCCATCTCAGGCCGGAATTCACGCACCTGGGCGAACAGCTTTTCGCGGCTTCCCCGTGCAGTCAGTGCTGTCACACGGTACCGGTCCGGGTGCCTCCGGCAAAGGTCCAGTGCCTGGGTTCCGATGGATCCCGTGGATCCGAGAATTGCAATCTTTTTCATAATTCTCCCGTCCGTTTCCGGATGTCTGCCTGATCACATCAGGCGGTCTGTCAAACGGTCATAAAGAACAGCCGGTAGCAGTACATCAGCACTGCCATGAACAGCGTGCTGTCCAGCCGGTCCAGCATGCCGCCGTGCCCGGGGAAAATATTTGAGAAGTCTTTCAGCCCGCAGTGCCGTTTCACAAGGGATGCGAACAGGTCACCCATCTGGCCGGCGAACCCGCCCACGAGGCCAAGCAGCAGGTACTGCCACCAGACCGGAAGGAGCTTCAGGGTTTCTTCGTTGCACAGCTTTGTGGACAGCAGGTATACAACCACTGCCGCCAGTATGCTTCCGCCCAGGCCGCCGATGCTGCCGGCAATGGTTTTCTTCGGGCTCACTGCCGGGCAGAACTTCCGCTTCCCGAAAGCTTTTCCGACAAACAGCGCCATCATATCCCCCATCAGCGGCACTGCGAATGTCACCGTAAGGATCACAACCTCCACCGCGTGCAGCGGCATGGGATTGGATTCCACATGCCATGCGTACGGATCGATCATACTCAGTGCCACCAGCGCCAGTCCCGGCAGCGCCACGGTCAGCAGCGGCAGTGCGCTCATGACAAAATCAGGCAGCTCCGGCTCCTTCCGGAACAGCACCTGCACGGTCATGGCCAGCATCGCGAATCCGACCAGCGGGACCATCACTTTCTGGCTCAGCAGGTAGGTCAGCGGGATGGACAGTGCCATCGCCGTCCACGTCGGCCACACAACCAGGCGGTGTCCCGCCTTCTCCAGCGCCTTCATTTCCTCATGCAGCGCAAAGGAAACGCAAATCATTACCGCCGTCGCCATGCACCAGCCGGGCAGCCACAGCAGCACCGCAACCAGCGCCGTCAGCATCAGTCCGGTTATCGTCCTCTGTTTCATCGTTACCGTCCCCCGTATCTCCTCTGCCGCCGTCCGAATGCATCCAGCGCCAGGTCATAATCGTGCACCGAAAAATCCGGCCACAGCGTTTCCGGGAAAACAAATTCCGCGTACGCGTTCTGGTACAGCAGGAAATTGCTCAGCCGCTGTTCGCCGCTGGTGCGGATCAGCAGGTCCACATCCGGCTGTCCGCCGGTGTACAGGTGATCCGAGATCGTCTGTTCGCTGATCTCCTCCGCCCGGATCGTTCCGTTCCGGACCATCACGGCAATCTCCCGCGCCGCTTTCACGATCTCCGCGCGGCTGCCGTAATTGACGGCGATGTTCAGGCGCAGCCCCGTATTGCTCTCCGTACGTTTCTCGGCTTCCTTCAGCACTTCCCGCTGTTTTTCCGGCAGCCGTCCCTTGTCGCCCAGGATCAGGATCCGTACGTTTTTCGCGTCCAGTTCGTCGATCTCTGAAGCGAAGAAATCCAGGATCAGCTGCATCAGCGCGCTGACTTCCTCTTCCGACCGGCTCCAGTTCTCCGTGGAGAAAGCGTACAGGCTGAGTACTCTGATCCCCAGGTCATCCGTATGCCGGATGATTTCCCGGAGGTTTTCCGTTCCCTGCCGGTGTCCTTTGGAGACGTTCAGGTGATGCTTCTTGGCCCATCTCCCGTTTCCGTCCATTATGATGGCGACATGCTCCGGCAGCTTGTCAAATTCCGAGCTTGTCCTCGGTGTCTTCTTCAGCGCCAGGGATACCGCTGTCTTCCACGTTTTCAGCTTCATGGATTGTTCCTTCCCCTTTTATACGCCCAAAACCCGCCTTTCCGGCGGGTTTTGGATATGTCCGGCAGTCACCCGTCAGACCTCCATGATCTCCTTTTCTTTCTTGGCGTAGATCGTGTCGACTTCCTTGATGGCCTTGTCCGTCATCTTCTGGATCTCTTCTTCGGCGTCCTTCTGGTCGTCCTCGGTGATCTCGTTGTTCTTCTTCAGCTTCTTGATCTGGTCAACCGCGTCCCGGCGGATATTGCGGACAGCCACCTTGGTCTCCTCCGCGCCTTTTGAAGCCACCTTGGTCAGGTCCTTGCGGCGTTCCTCGTTCAGTTCCGGGAATACCAGGCGGATGATCTTTCCGTCGTTGGACGGATTCAGGCCCAGGTCGCTCTTCTGGATCGCTTTTTCAACCTGGGGAATCATCTTCGCTTCCCACGGGGCGATCACCAGCAGCCGCGGTTCCGGGGAGGAGATATTGCCGATCTGTGGAATGGGGGTGGGCGTTCCGTAATAGTCCACCAGGATCCGGTCCAGCAGCTGAGGATTGGCGCGGCCTGCCCGCAGGCCCATCATATCCCGCTCATACGCGGCACAGGATTTCTGCATCTTCTCTTTCGCGGTATTCATGACATCGTCGATCATAAGAGTCCCCTCCTCGTTGGATAGTAAAAACGCTTTCGCTTCAGCATGGATTGTCTGCGCCTATTATACCGGTTTTGCGTCTTCTTGACAACTGCAAATCACCGGTCGGAGATATACGCCATCAGCAGCCCGTACGTGTTCCGCAGCCCGTCGATATGCGTCCGTTCATAGCCGTGGCTGTTGGCGGTGCCGGGCCCGATGCATCCGTGGCGGATGTCATACCCTGCCATCACGCTGCCGTCCCCGTCCGAGCCGTAATGAGGCGTAAATACATCCATCACGTAATCCACCCCGGCCTTTTTCGCCGTATCCCGCAGCTCCGCCGCCATCCCGCTGTGATACGGGAACCGGCTGTCCTTGGCAAAAACGGACACCTTATGTTCCTCGGAATTCTGTTCCGGCCCCGTCGGCGCGATATCCAGCGCGAGCACATCCCGGATCCCTTCCGGCAGCCAGGTCGTCCCGTGGCCGATCTCCTCATAGCAGGCAAAATAGGCATATACCTTCCTGCGCAGCCGGATCCCCTCTTCCCGGATCGCCCGCATGGCTTCCAGCAGCACGGCGGCGCACGCCTTGTCGTCGATGAACCGGCTCTTGATATATCCCCCGGACAGGGTGAACCGGTGCTCCAGGGCAATATAGTCCCCGGTCTCGATCCCCAGCTTCCGGGTATCCTCCGCATTCTTCACCGGCTCGTCAAGCACCACGCAGACATTCGTGCGGAAATCCGGAAGTACCTTCCGGAGTTCATCCTCCGTCACATGGATGGAATTCGGCGTCCGGCAGACCGTTCCGGTATAGACCTTTCCCTCGCCCGTATACACCCGGACGTTCTCCGTCACGCAGTAGAACGGATACAGTCCGCCCACGCTGCAGACGTTCAGCGTACCGTCTCCGTTGATATGCCGGACCATCAGTCCGATATCATCCAGGTGTGCCGTAACCACCAGCGGGTCTCCTTCCCCGCCCAGGTCCGCCAGCACGCCGCCCTTGTGGGTCAGGAACGGTTCATAACCCATCCGCCGGATCTCCTCCGCCGTCCAGGCTTCGATCGCCTGGTACTGCCCCGTCGTGGAATCGATATTCAGCAATGCCCGGAAAGTGTCCAGGCACCGGTTTTCATCAAAGCCGGCCATGTTGTCTTTCTCCTTTTCTGTCAGCGTTCCGCTGCTTTTCCCATGCGAAAATCATACCACAAAAGCGCCGGAAGAGAAAGCTTTCCTTGACAAAACAGGGTTCCGAAAGGAAAATACCTCACAGGGGATCATCGCCGCCGGTCCGGCTGCCGGATCCCGGTACGAAACCCTGCAGGTTGCACAAAGGAGGAGATGCCGATGACCGTAAGTACCCGGGACGTTTCCCCTTCCGTGCGCCCGGCTCCCGCCGGGAATCTCTCCACCGGCCTGCTGAAGCTGATCGCCCTGTTCTTCATGTTTATCGATCACAGCGGCAAGGTGCTTTTCAACAACCTCAGTGAAATGCGCATCCTCGGGCGGATTGCCTTTCCGATCTATGTCTGGTGCATGATCGTCGGCTTCCACCGCACCCGCAGCGTCCCCCGCTACCTGCTGCGGATCCTGCTGGTCGGCCTGATCTCCCAGCCCTTCTATGTGCTGGCCCTGGATACACAGGGGCATCTCGGCGTCCTGGTCCGGGAGATCTTTGCTCCCCTGGCGGAAGGGCTGACCTTCTCCGGCCTCGGCGAAGTGTTCTCCACCGTTTTTCTGAAAAAGCCCAGCATCTTCCTGTCGCTGTTCCTGGGGCTTGCCGCCCTGTGGGGGATCCGGGAGAAAAAAGGGCTGAGCCAGTTCCTCCTGCCGGCCGCCGCCCTGGTCCTGGCCTCGTATCTGAACGCGGATTACGGCTGGAAAGGCGTCATGCTGTTTATCCTGCTGTATGCCGTGCAGGACAGCCGTCCGGGTATTGCCGCGGTGATGGTCGCTTTCTTCCTGTTCTGGGGCAGTTCATACAGCGTTACTTCCTCCCTGTTCGGGATCCCGGTTGACCTGTCAGCCCTTCCGGGTTCTGTCTCTGTCCTGCTGAAAGCCTTTATGCGGCTGGAAACCTATGCCCTGCTTTCCCTTCCTTTCATCCTGATCCGATTCCGGAAGGACATACGCCTTCCCAAATGGATCGGGTACGGCCTGTATCCGGCGCACCTGATCCTGCTGATCATCCTGAAGCTGGTTATCTTCGGCTGACCGGCTGATTCCATGGAGTTACCAGATGCTGTTGTTTTTTGATATTGACGGAACCCTGTTTGACGATGAAAGGCGGATGCCGGCATCCGTCCGGCCCGCGCTGGAGCAGGCGCGGCAGAACGGCCATTCCCTCTTTGTAAACACCGGCCGGACCCTGTGCAATATGGACCGCCGGCTGGACGGTTTCCCCTTCGACGGGTGGATCATGGGCTGCGGTACCCGCATCCTGCTCCGCGGGAAAACACTGCAGGCTATGGAATATGATCCGGACAGCTCACTGAAACTGCTGAACCTGTTCCGCACCCTCCGGATGCCGGCAGTATACGAATGTGATACTGCCATGTATTTCGATCCGGAAGGCGCGCCGCATCCCGCCGTTCCGTACTTCCGCCGGTTTGCGGAAGATCACGGGCTTGCCCGGGACATCACGGAGGGGGATCCGGAATTCCGGATCGTGAAAATGTTCGTTTTTTCAGACCGGCCGGAACCGGTTCAGCATCTCTGTTCGGAAACCGGCAGGCTCGGTATGCCCTATACCGCCATTGACCGAGGAAAGGGCGGCTGGGAGATCATTCCCGCCGGATATTCCAAAGCTTCCGGGATCGACCGGATCTGCCGGGAGCTCGGTGCCACAACCGAAGAATGCTTTGCCTTCGGCGACAGCCGGAATGATCTTTCCATGCTGCTGCATGTGAAATACAGCATTGCCATGGGCAATGCCCCGGATGACGTCAAAGCACAGTGTTTCCATGTTACGGAACGGCCGGAAAACGACGGCATTGCCGTTGCTATGAAACACTTTGGCCTGATCTGAACCGTCCCGGTCTTCCGGGAAGAAGGATAGTATATGAAAAAGATGATTGCACTGACTGCGGCACTGTGCGTCCTGGTCTGCTCCGCTGCCTGTGCGGAACCGGCCGGCGCTTTTCTTGCTGATTTTGATACGGCGGTCCGTTATCTGGAGGAGTATAATCCTTTCCTTCCGGTCATCCGCCAGCAGGTTCCGGGCTTTGACGCCTTATGTGCGGAAGCGCGGGAAAAAGTCCGGACGTCGTGCAGTTCCGCAGAAACCCTGTACCGGATTCTGTCCGATCTGTTCGCGCGGATCGGCAATCCGGGGCACCTGAGCATGATCGACCGGGAACAATACTGGAATTATGTATGGCTGGCCGAAGCGAGGGGCCGTTTTGCGGATGGTCCGGCAACCCGGCTTCTTGACGAATCGCGGACCTGCGGTCTGTATAACGTGCAGGGCCGGCCGGAGGAAACGGATGAACCGGACCTGGAAAACTGGAAACCGGTTTCCGTCTCCTATGATCCCGGCAGGAAAATGCTGTATATATGCATCCGCTCCTTCAGTGAAATGCTGATGGAACGGGACCGGGATCTCCTTTTCACCGCATTCCTGGATCATCCGGATGCGGAGCATATCGTTTTCGATATCTGCGGGAACTCCGGCGGATCTGATTATTATTGGGAAGACCTGCTGGTTGCGCCATTCGGCGAAACGGTCACTTACAGCAACCGGGCCTTTTTCACGGACAACCAACTGACTGAGGATTACGGCCTGATGGAAGCCGCGGTGCCGGTTTCCACGCTTGGCAGCGAAGAGATCCCCGCTTTTGTGGAGGATCTCGGACTGACCCATACCTTATCATGGACCCGGTCGGTCATTCCCCCGGAGGATGGCAGCCGGATGGTCCGGTCCGGTGCAAAACGCTGGGTGCTGACGGATGAACGCGTTTTCTCGGCAGCAGACGGTTTCGCTGAATTCTGCCGGCAGACGAACTGGGCAACCGTCGTCGGCCGCAGGACAAAGGGAGACGGAGGAGGAGTACCCCCGTATCTTCTCCGGCTGCCGGAAACCGGCCTCCTGATGCGGTTCACGGCGGTTGCCACCTCAAACCGGGAAGGTGAGCTGAACACTTTTTACGGAACGAATCCGGATATCCTGCCCAAGCCTTCGGAATCCCCGCGTGACGTCGTACTGAGGATCATTGACGCGCTGGCCCGAACCGAAATGCCGTAAAACAGGTGCCGGTCTTTTCGGATCCTTTGCGGGATGGTATACTGAGTGATACGCCGGTATCCGGAACCGCAGCACGGAAGGAATGGTTTGTTTTCATGAAGGAACGGAAGTATAAGGAAGACTGGTACAACCAGACCAGTTTTGATGAAAAAACGGGAAAGGAAAAGCGCACCCCCGTTTACCGCGGCGACTGGTTCCGGCTCTCCGGCGGACAGACCGGCAGGAGCCTGCTGCCGGAAGCGTTGCTGCCATGGATCGGGTTTGTCGCACTGGTCCTGGCGTATTTTAAAATCAACTTTCCCGGTGCCACCGTCCTGTATGTATTCCTGCCCCTCGGGCTCAGCCTGTTCCCTGCGCTCTACTGGATGATGGGAATTGCCGGCCTGTACCGGGCACCGGATAAGATGACCCGCCTCCAGAAGGAGAATGGCCTGGGCCGGATCCTGCGTTCCTCCGCCGGATGCGCCATCTTCACTTTCGCCGCGCTGCTGGGAGACTGTGTATTCCTGCTCGCGGGTTCCCGCGCGCGGGAGGAATGGCCCGGTACCCTGATGCTTCTGTTGGCCGCCGCACTGTCCTGTTTTACTGTCCGCCGTTTCCGCGGCAAAGATCAGCTGGCTGTCCGGGAGGAGGTCTCCGCATGAAAGTTTTTAAAATCCTTGTAATCCTTACCGTTCTGCTTCTTGTTGCAGGCATTGCGCTTCTGGTCTTTTCCATCCACACGCGGCTGACCACGTCAGAATATCAGTTCCAGGTGGATGCCGTTCTTGCTGCCGCTTCGGTCGCAAACCAGGGAGAACCCCTGACGGATCCGGATAAAGCAGTCATTTCTGAGTACAACGGAAAGCAGACGGTGATCGTCCCCGGAAACTATACGGCATTGTCCTATTATCTCCGGAAAGATGCCTACACGCGTCCTTTCCTGAACGTTGACAAGCAGAACGCCCTGAAAATCACCGTATGCGACGATGCTGTCTTCTATGCCGTCCCTGCGGATGAATCCGGGGATAAGGTCCTGATCCGCCTGGAAACAAACGGAAATGTCTTCCAGATGCACACGGACGGCGGAAATCAGTGGGCCAGCCTGCTCGAATGCTGTACCGGAGGAACCTACCACGATGACAATATCCCGCTGGAATAAGCCGGAACAGACAAAGACGGCATTGCTTTCGCAATGCCGTCTTTTTTCATGTTTCAGTTTACCTGAACCATACATGCTGGCAGAACAGGATGAAAAGCACCAGCCCGGCGCACATTACGCCGACGATAATCAGCGCCGCCTTCAGTGCGCCCCAGGTATAATACCGGGATTCTTCCTTCGTCATGGTCTCTTCCCGGTCTGCTGCCGTTTTTCGTTCCCGGTCCGGAATACGCTTCTTCGGGGAATACCATGGCATCCCTTCCACATTCATATCCGCGACGGTCCGCCCGTCATCCCAGTCCGGCAGTTCAGGCTTTTTCTTTGTCATAACCGCTCTCCGGATCGTACATATGGCACGCGACCGTATGTCCGTTCCCCATATCCATGACCTTCGGGGCTTTCTGGCTGCAGACGCCGCGGCATTCCTTGCAGCGGGTGTGGAATTTGCATCCGGACGGCGGATTGGCCGGCGACGGAATGCTGCCTTCCAGGATAATCCGGTTCATCTTCACCGTGGGATCCGGCACCGGAATGGCGCTGAACAGCGCTTTGGTGTAAGGATGCAGCGGATTCGCGAAGATCTCCGTCTTGTCCGCGTATTCCACCATGTTGCCCAGGTACATGACGCCCACCGTGTCCGAGATATGCTGGACCACGGACAGGTCATGGCTGATGAACAGGTAGGTCAGGTTGTATTCCTTCTGGAGGTCCTCCAGCAGGTTGATGATCTGCGCCTGGATCGATACGTCCAGCGCGGATACAGGCTCGTCGCAGACGATGAAGTCAGGATTCAGCGCAATGGCCCGGGCGATGCAGATCCTCTGGCGCTGGCCGCCGGAGAATTCATGCGGATAACGGTCCTTCTGGTAATCAAACAGGCCGCAGCTCTTCATGATCCTGGAAACATAGGCGTCCAGCTCGTTTTCCGGTACCAGGTGGTGCTCACGCACCGCCTCGCCGATAATCTCGCCGACCGGCAGCCGGGGAGACAGGCTGGCATAGGGATCCTGGAAAATGATCTGGATCTTGGGACGGAACTCCCGCAGCTCTTTCGTGGACAGTTTGTCCAGATGTACATTTCCGTTGAAGATTACTTCGCCGCTGGTCTTGGGCGTCAGGTTCAGGAGGGTCTTTCCGACGGTGGTCTTTCCGCAGCCGGATTCACCCACCAGGCCCATCGTGGTCCCGCGCTTCAGGGTAAAGGAGACATCCTCCACCGCGTGTACATGGCCGACCACACGGCTGAACAGTCCGGCCTTGATCGGGAAATACTTGCACAGATTCCGGACCTCCAGGACGTTCGTGCTGTTCTCACTCATTCGTTGCCACCTCGATTCTGATCGTCAAAATACCGCCAGCAGCTGACAATATGAGTATCAGACACATGGATCTCCGGAGGATACTTTCCGTCGCACCGTCCCACGCACTTCTCGCAGCGGTCGCGGAAATAGCAGTAATCCGGCATATTGACGGGGTTCGGAACAGAGCCGGGAATGGAATAAAGCCGTTCCACGGTCTTGTTGATCACGGGCTTGGATTCCATCAGGCCGATCGTGTACGGATGCCTCGGATCCAGGAACACTTCGCTGGCCAGGCCTTTTTCAACGATCCGGCCGGCATACATGACCACGACATAGTCCGCCATTTCCGCAATGACGCCCAGGTCATGGGTAATCAGCATGATGGACGCGTTGATCTCGCCCTTCAGCTTCCGCAGAAGCTCCAGGATCTGCGCCTGGATGGTGACGTCCAGTGCGGTCGTGGGTTCGTCCGCGATGATCAGCCGCGGATTGCATACCAGCGCCATGGCAATCACAATGCGCTGCCGCATACCGCCGGACAGTTCATGCGGATACCGCATGTAGATCCCTTCCGCGTCCGGGATACCGACCATCTTGATCGCGTCGACGGAACGTGCTTTCACTTCTTCTTCGCTGAGTTCCGGATTGTGCAGTTTGATGATCTCATCCAGCTGGAAACCGATCCGGAATACAGGGTTCAGGCTGGTCATGGGTTCCTGGAAAATCATGGAGACCACGTTTCCGCGGATCTTTTCCATTGCCCGGATCGGCATTTTCGTTACATCGTAGGCTTTGTCGCCCAGGTTCAGCCGGATTTCGCCGGAAACGATCTGGCCGGTCGGCCGCTGCAGCAGCTGCATCAGGCTCAGGCTGGTCACAGACTTTCCGCAGCCGGATTCGCCGACCACGCCGACTGTCTTTCCGACAGGAATGTTGAAGCTGACGCCGTCCACCGCCTTCACGGTACCGACGTCGGTAAAGAAGCAGGTATGCAGGTCGTCAAATTCGACAACGTTCGCGTCGTCATGCATCTTTGTCAGGTACTCGGTCTCCGGAACATGCTTCCGGGAGAGCTTCCTGTCCAGTTCCCGGGTAATCTTTGCGTTGGCTTTGCTGATTTTCCGCGATTCACGGGCGGAAATAAAGTTGGATTCTTTCTTTGCCATCTTTTTCTCCTCCCGTCTTACCGCTTCATCTTGGGATCAAACGCATCCCGCAGGCCGTCGCCGACGAAGTTGAATCCAAGCACTGTCAGCACGATCAGCAGACCGGCCGGAATCCACAGATACCAGCAGTTGGTCATAACATAAATGTTCGAAGCGGAGTTGATGATCGTTCCCCAGGACGCGAGCGGATATTTGATGCCCAGGCCCAGGAAGCTCAGCGTGGCCTCCGTCAGGATGATTCCGCCCAGTCCCATGGTGGCCTGGACGATCAGCAGCGGCATCACGTTCGGCACCAGGTGCTTGAAAATCCGGCGGGAAATCTTGATGCCTGTAGCCTCGGTTGCAACCATGAAGTCCTGCTCCCGCAGGCTCAGGATCTGGCCGCGGACAACCCGGGCGACGCCGGTCCAGCCCATGATACCCATGATGGCCATCATCATATACAGCCGCAGGTATGGATTCACTTCAAAGGAGTCCATGATCGCGCCGGCGATGATCATCATCGGATAGTACGGAATCGAGTTGAACAGGTCCACAAAACGCATCAGCAGTGTGTCCACCCAGCCGCCGAAGTAGCCGGAAATGCCGCCGATGATGATACCGATGATGTTCTCCAGGATCATAACGATAAAGCCGACCATCAGGGAGATCCGGCCGCCGTACATCAGCCGCGTCAGTACGTCCATGCCGTGATCGTCCGTGCCGAGCGGGTGTTCCGCGCTCGGTTCGGCATACATATCGATCAGGTGGGTCTGCTGGATCGTGGAGATAATGTAGTTGTTGGCGCGCATCTGGATGGTGTGCTTCTCCGTTACGCCTTCTTCGTTCACATACTCAAAAGCGGTCTTTCTGCTGGTAATCGCGTCCACAACCGCGTCCTTGTACGCGGGGGAAAGCATAACGCCGCTGGTCACGGAGTTCACGATGATATTGGAGACATTGGCAACCGCATTCCCGGAAGCATCCAGCACAGTGGCGTCCGTCTCGCTGATGATCTCCAGCGTATACGTCGTGTCACCCGCCGTAAAGGTGGTCTCCCCGGCATGCATCGCCGTCTCGCAGTTCCTGCGGAATTCATAGTCCTTCAGCAGGTTCGAATACTGCGTGTCCGCCGCGTCAAAGTTCAGCATGGTGGCAAAGCCGATCTCCTTCATGCCGCCGAGCTTGTAGCTCTTGCCCACATCCTTGGTCAGGCTGTAGGTCATACCGTCCAGCTCAAAGCTGGTCTGTCCGGCGGTCGCGGCCTGGATCGCGGCTGCTTTCAGTTCGTCAGAAATTTCCTTGCCTTCAGCAGCCTTGATATCCACGATCTTCCCCAGGAGCGTCACCGTTCCCAGATCATCGCCGGATGTAATAAGATAAAACCCGTCTGCAACCTTCGTCGCGGAATAAGCCGTCTTGTCCGCGTTAAAGGAGATCACATCCCCGTCCTTGCCCTTGACCTGGCTGTTGAAGGTCGCCCGGACCATGGTGGGAAGCGTTCCGCCGTCTGTCGTGATAAACCGGTAATCGGTGTTCACCACAGCGCCGGCATATTCCTTGTTGGCGGAATCGACTTTATAGAAAACCTGGTCCTGACGGTAAGGGGAGATCACTCCGCCCAGGAAGGAAAACACGAACATAAAGACCAGGATGCAGATCCCCACGATCGCCAGGCGGTTCCGGATAAAGCGCTTGAACACCATCATTCCGGGGGAAAGGACCTTCACCCGGCGGCCGTCATCCAGGGCCAGCTGTTCCTGGTTATTATTCTGTTCCGTCTTGTTGTCTTTGATCATTTCGCTCATCTCACTGCCCTCCTGCCTCAGTTTACACGTACCCGCGGATCCACCACGGCATACATGATATCCGCCAGCATCAGGCTGATCTGCGTCAGGATCAGGCCGAACATGGAATAGAACATGGTAAAGGGCAGGTCTCCCGCCACCATGGCGTCATATGCAATATAACCGATACCCGGGATCTGGTACAGCGTTTCCGTGATCATGGAGCCGGAGAAAAGGCTCGGAATCAGGTAGCTCATATAGCTGACCAGCGGGATCAGGGTGTTCCGGAATGCATGGCGGTTGATCACCGTTTTTTCCGAAAGGCCCTTCGCCCGGGCAGTGCGGATATAATCGGCATTCAGTACTTCCAGCATGTTTGTACGGGTATAGCGCGTCAGGCCGCCGATGTTCAGCATCGCCAGCGTCAGCACAGGCAGGAACATATGATGCATGACGTCCAGGATCTTTTCACCCTGCGACAGCTGCTCATGGAAACGTCCGACCAGCCCGTACAGGTCAAACCATCCCAGTTTGACCGCAAAAGCATATTTCAGCAGCGTTGCCAGGAAAAATGTAGGCAACGAAATACACAGCATGGCAAACACGGTGATCCCGTAGTCAAAACCGCTGTACTGGTGGCGTGCGGCCTGGATCCCCAGCGGGATACAGATAATGACTTCCAGGATAATCGTGATGATATTCAGAATCACAGAGTACCAGATAACTTCTCCGAACTTCTGTGTAACGGGGATACCGTACTTCCAGCTTGTTCCGAAGTCTCCCTGTACAACATCGCCCAGCCAGCTGAAAAAGCCGCTCACGATGTCCGTATCCATATGATACGCCTTATTCAGTTGTTCCAGCCATTCCTGGTAGGTCGGCCCGCCGGTCGTGGCACTGGCAGCAGCCCGCTGCCGGGCCATCGCTTCCACAAAGCTGGTGGGCATGGCGCGCATGACGCCGTAAATGATGAAGGACCCCAGCACTACAATGATAATGGCCAGAAAAACCCTTCGTACGATAAACTTCCACACGTTGACGTCCTCCCCGGACCCTAATAAGCAGAATTTTCCCTGACCGGTCCCGCCCCGAAGGGCAGGATCCGGCCAGGGATCGTTGTTCAGTTCCTCAGAAACCCGGAAAATGCTTACTTGGTTGCGTTCATTTCAACCAGCTGCACTTCCGCCAGCACGCCCCAGTAGGTGGTGACGTCGGGCGTGATGGTGTCGATGTTCACGCGCTCGGTGCTGGCGATGACGATGTTCTGACGCTGATAGGCCGGGATTTCAACTGCCCAGTCCATAATCTCGTTCAGGGCATCCTTGTAGACTTCCTTGCGGTAAGCCTGGTCAGCGCTCTGACGGGCATTCAGGATCATCTCGTCCAGGGCTTCGCTCTGGATGTGGTAATGGTTGCTGTCGCTGCCGCCCTTACCGACGATGTTGGAGGAATGATAGACCTGGTACATATCGGGATCGATGGTAGAACCCCAGGCAGCGCACCAGATATTCTGGGTGCCGGCATCCAGGGCATCCCACAGCACGTTGGAGTCCGCCGGGTCGTTGATCTTCAGTTCGATACCGATGGAGCCAAGGGCTTCACGGGCGTCGGTCAGGATCGCGAAGGACGGGTGGTCGCCGGTGCCGTCGCCGGGGATGATCGCTTCATAGCTCAGGGAAGCACCTTCGGGAGCAGCGGTGAACTTGCCTTCCGCTTCGTCGAAGGTGTAACCGGCAGCCTTGAAGAAGCCGATCGCAGCCTGCTTGGCAGCTTCATACTTCTCTTCAGCGGTCATTTCAGCGGTGTAGATGGGATTGCCGTCCACGTCCACGGAGTACGCGACACGGTAGCCTTCATCGGTGGCCTGCGGAGCAGCCCAGCTGGTGGAGGAGATCGGATAGTTGATCACAGCCGCGGCGTCGCCGTAGTAGCTGTCGAACGCGGTGTCACGGTACACGGCCAGGATGGTCGCGAAACCCTTGCGCAGGTTCTTGGAAGCGTCACTGCCGGGTTCGCCCGCGACGTTCATGGTGTCGGCGTTCATGCCGATGTAGCCATAGCCCAGGTTAGCCACGGAATAGGTGGTCACGATGTTGCCGGTCACTTCGCCGTTGTCGTTGAAGGAACGCAGCATTTCGAAGTTGGTCTTGCTGCCGGTCATTTCACCGCCGTCCGCGGTACCGGTCTGCACAGCGGAAGCAACTTCAGCGGCGTTGGTTTCCTTGTACTGGAAGGTCTTGGTCTTGGGAGCGCCAAGATAGTAGTTCTCGTTCGCTTCGTAGTACACAACACGGTTGTCGTATTTCACGAACTTGTAGGGGCCGCCGCCCAGTGGCGCGTCGTTCTTGCTCTGGGCAATGCTCAGGTCGCCGAAGGGATGGCCGAACTTGTTGTTCTCATAGTCATACTGGGCGGGATCGCCGTAGTAGTGCAGGGGGGTGATGCTCAGGCCGAGGATGGAATACACGGCGGGAGCGCTGAAGCCCTTCACCTGGACTTCGACGGTGTAATCATCCACGCGTTTGATACCGGAGATGTTCGGAACACCGGCAGAGGTGTCAACACCGGCAGCCGCAGCAGCGCTGTTCATCAGTTCGGTGTTGATGGCGTCCGAAGAAGTTCCGGTGGCGGATTCGCCGGCAGCCAGGTAAGCGTCGAAGTCTCCGCCGTACTTGGTGAACGCGACAGCAAACAGGTCATCCAGCGTGCATTCCGGATCTTCGATGGCAAATCCCCACAGGTTTCCGGCCAGGAAAACTTTCAGTGCGTCGGATTCGCCGACTTCTTCGAAGGTCTTGCCGGTAACCGTTTCGGCATACGTTTCGCCGTAATTGGCGTACACGTAGTCCACGATGCCCTGCAGGTCTTCCTTCCACAGTGCGGTGGTCGCGTTGGCATAGCTGTCATACAGTTCCTGCGTGAAGATGTCGCCCTCAGCAACCGTGTAGCCGGCGCCGTTCGCAAAGTAGGCATTCTTCACAGCGTCCGCGATGGCGGTTACTTCATCCAGGCTGGCTTCCGGGATCTGGGTCCGGTAGGCCTTCAGGCCGAGGATGTCGTAGCTGCTCAGCGTGGTGGATCCGTTGTAGGCGGGATCCAGGTACACATAGTAGGTGAAAATGACGTCATCGATCGTTACAGGCTCTCCGTCGGAGAACTTCAGATCTTCGCGCATTTTGTAGCCGTAGGTAGTGATGTCGGTCGCCTCGTCGTAGTTGACGGACAGGTCGCCGGTGCCATAGTAGGTGTAGTCCGTTCCGTTGTACGGAATGGTTTCACCCTCGATACCGTTGTAGATGATTCCGCCGACGCGGTCGGTGGTCATCATGCTGATCTGGGTCATGCTTACGACATCCTGGTCATAAGCCGTATCAGCAAAATAAGGACTGAATTTCTGGGACAGGGTGCTTGTTGCCCACACCAGCGGAATATCCGCGGTGTCTTCCGCGAAGGCAGCGGTAATGCTCGCGAGCATGCACAGTGCCATCAGCAGAGCCAGCAGTTTTTTCATGTGGTTTCCCTCCATTTAAGATTTTATTACACGGGCTTCTGCCCGGATAATACGAACATCAAAAGCCGTCGAAAACCCTTTCCGGCGGGTACACATTCTGAATCTTTCGCAGAAAAAGTACTAAAGAATGATAACATATTGTATCCCGTTTTGCAATTCTTTTTGTCTTTTCCGGAAGAAGTGTTTCCATTTGCTGCAAGTCCTATCTGGTATGAAAAACAATGAAAAAACACCAAATCATGTGTTATTTGTTGTATCCAGTATCCCAGAAAATACAAAAAACAGCAAAAAAACAATTTTCATTGTATTAAAACAGGGCTGCTCCGTGAGGAGCAGCCCTGTTCATGACCCTTGTCCGGAGGGACGGATTATTCCACAGTGCAGTACATGAAGTACTTGTATCCAAGCGGGTTGGAGAAGAAGCCCTTCACGCTGTCCTTGATCATGTAGATATCCGTATAGTAGTAGAGCGGGACAATCGTTCCGGTGCTCATCAGCAGGTCTTCTGCCGCATGCATCATGCCGTAGCGGGCTTCCTTGTCGCCGCATCCCTTGATGGCCGCGATGGCCGCGTCATAGGTTTCGGCCCAGGTGCCGTTTTCAACCTTCAGGTCTGCGCCGTAAGGCGTCAGGTCGATGCTGTAGAGCTTCAGGTCCGCATGGGCGTCCTTGCCCAGCTGTGTATCATCGTTGCCGGAGGAAGAAGTCCACATATCCAGGAAGGAAATCGGATCATTATAGTCTGCCAGCCAGCCGTTGCGGGCAATCGTATAATCGCCTTCTTTTCTGGTGTTCAGGAAGGTATTCCATTCCTGGTTGGTCAGGTTCATGGTGATACCGACACCGCTCAGCACCTGCGCCAGGTATTCGCCGATCGCTTTATGCCCTTCGCTGGTATTGTACAGGTACTCCATGGACGGGAAATTGGTAAAGGTCTGGGTCGCTTCGTCGAAGTCATAGTACTTCTTCAGGATTTCAATCGCGGTTGCCCAGTTCCCTTCATAAGCTTCTTCGGAAACATCCCAGTATCCGACATACTCATCGGAGGGACCGGCGTTTTCATAGAACTGATGGATACCGTCAGCATCCGTCAGGCCCAACGCGACAAAGGAAGACGCGGGCTGCTGGCCGGCCTGGCCGATTTCCGTCACGATGTAGTTCCGGTCATACAGCAGTCCGATCGCATAGCGGATCTCAGCCATGGCTTTTTCAGCGTCTTCGCCGCTCAGCTCGCAGCCTTCCGGCAGGATGTTGGCATTGACATTCCAGCATACATAGTAAGTGCCCATCTGGGAACCGACCACAAACTCCGTGGGATACTTTTCCTTCAGGGTTGCGATTTCATTGTTGGGCACATCGTCGATCATCTGCCAGTCGCCGTTCTCATAGTTTGCCAGCATGTTGTTCGCATCGTCGGACAGATAGAAATTGATTTCATCCATCTTGACGGTATCAGCCAGGTTGTAGTTTTCGTTCTTGGTCAGCGTGATCAGGGAGTTGTGATCCCACTTGGTCATGGTGTAGGGACCGTTGCAGATATAGGTCGCCGGATCTGTCGCCCAGGATTCATTGGCAACGATATCTTCACGGACAGGCAGGAAGGACGGGAAGGCCAGCAGTTCATTCCAGTAGGAAACATCATTGTACAATGTCACGGTCAGCGTCTTGTCATCGATTGCTTCCACTGCCAGGTCGCCTTCATTGTAGCCCTTGACGACTTCAAACATATACCCGTAATCCGCGCCCAGTTCTTCAGAGGCGGCGCGCTTCCAGGCAAATTCGAAATCCTTGGCAGTCAGGTCCTGCCCGTCAGACCACTTCAGGCCATCCACCAGGGTGTACGTGTAGGTGGCGGTTCCGTCATCGTTGATCACGGGAGCAGGAAGTTCCGCGGCACAGGCCGGAACGATCACCAGGGCGCCGTTCTCATCCTGGGCCCAGGTGGACAGACCGGCAAACAAATGCGCGATCATGGTGGCGCCGTCCACAGCGGAGTTCAGAGCAGGATCCAGCGTATCCGGCTCGGAAGCGATGCAGACGTTGATGGATGTCTTGGTTTCTTCCGCAGAAGCAGCCAGGACGCAGGTCAGCGCAAGAAGCACTGCCAGCAGCAACGCAGCAAACTTTTTCATGGGAGTACCTCCTAAAATAATATTTCATCGATGCGGCTTCCCGCACGAATGAATCCAGGGCAATCCGTTTCTCAGCCGATTTCCTTCAGCCTGTGGCAAGCGACAAAGTGTCCGCTTTCCGCTTCCTTGAATTCCGGCATGCTGTCTCCGCACTCTTTTGCCGCATAAGGGCAGCGGGTACGGAAAGGACATCCGGAAGGCGCGTTCAGGGGGCTGGGAATATCGCCGGTCAGTACAATCCTCTTGTTTTCCCGGGCCCTCTTCGGATCCGGCAACGGAACCGCGCTGAGCAGGGACCTTGAATAGGGATGCAGCGGATGGTGATAGATCTCCTCCGCATCCGCCAGTTCCACCATCTTGCCGAGATACATCACGGCGATCCGGTTCGAAATGTGCCGGACAACCAGCAGGTCGTGCGCGATGAAAAGATATGTCAGCTTCAGCTTTTCCTGCAGGTCTTCAAACATATTGATCACCTGCGCCTGGATGGAAACATCCAGCGCGGAAACCGGTTCATCGCAGACAATGAATTCAGGGTTTACCGCCAGTGCCCGGGCAATCCCGATACGCTGCCGCTGGCCGCCGGAAAATTCATGGGCATACCGGGAGGCATGTTCACTGTTCAGTCCGACATAGCCCAGCAGCTCCAGCACCCGGTCATTCCGTTCCTGCTTCGTCCTGTACAGATGATGAACATCCAGCGGTTCTGCAACAATATCCGAGACCGTCATTCTGGGGTTCAGGGATGAATACGGATCCTGGAAGACCATCGTGGCCTTCCTGCGGAATTCGCGCAGACTGGTTTTTCCGCTGATTTCCGTTCCGTCATAAATCACCCGCCCGCCCGTCGGGTTGTACAGATGAAGCACCGAACGGCCGACTGTGGTTTTTCCGCATCCGGATTCTCCCACCAGTCCGAGCGTCTCGCCTTTACGGATTGAGAAAGAAACGCCGTCCACAGCCTTCAGCGGTTTCGACCGGAAGAAACCCGTATTGATGTCAAAGTATTGTTTCAGGTCCTGTACTTCCAGCAGCGTTTTGTTTTCACTCATCCGCCTCGCCCCCTTCCAGTACAGCAATCCCCTGATCGGCAAGCTCCTTCACATTCATCCAGCAGCGTGAAATATGGTCCTCACCAACCCACATTTCCTCAGCCCGCCTGGTCAGGCAGACCTTCAGCGCGCGGTCACACCGCGGCGCGAACGGACAGCCGGCAGGCATATTCAGGAGGTCAATAGGGGTGCCGGTGATGGGTTCCAGCCGTTGTCCGTTATTCTCGTCCCGCGGAATGGAGCGCATCAGGCCCTTGGTATATTCATGCGCCGGATGATAGAAGATGGCGTCTGCCGTTCCGCGTTCACATACCGAGCCGGCATACATCACGATCACTTCATCACACAGCTGGGCAATGACGCCCAGATCATGCGTGATCATAATAATGGCCATGCCAAGCTGCTTCTGCAGGCTTTGCATCAGTTCCAGGATCTGGGCCTGTATCGTCACGTCCAGTGCTGTTGTCGGTTCGTCCGCAATCAGGATATCCGGCTCGCACGCCAGTGCCATGGCAATCATTACGCGCTGCCGCATACCGCCGGACAGCTCATAGGGATACTGTTTCAGCCGCTTTGCCGGCTCATTGACATTTACCAGCTGCAGCATCTCCAGCGCGCGGGCCTTCGCCTGTTTCCGGTCCCGGTTGGTATGCAGGGTAATCGCTTCCTCCAGCTGATGCCCGATCGTATACGTTGGATTCAGGGATGTCATGGGGTCCTGGAAAATAATCGAAATCCGGTTGCCGCGTACCGTCCGCATTTCCTTCTCGTCCAGTCCGACCAGCTCTTTCCCGTCCAGTTTGATACTGCCGCTGACGATTTTCCCTGTGGGTGCCAGGATCTGCATGATGGAATAGGCGGTCACCGATTTCCCGGAACCGGATTCCCCCACAATGCCCAGCACCTTCCCATGGTCGAGGGTAAAGGAAACCCCGTCCACCGCCTTCACTTCACCTGCATCCGTAAAAAAGGAGGTATGAAGGTCCCGGACCGCCAGCAGGGGGCACTCTTCCCGGCTTGTCCTGCTCTCCGGAATATCCTTTGTTTCATTTACTGACGACATATCATTGCCTGCCCTTTCGTTGTTTTTCCGGTCCTCCGCTGTTTTCATGCATTCAGCTTGGGATCAAAGGCATCCCGCAGTCCGTCGCCAAACAGGTTCAGCGACAGGACAATCAGGCAGATTGCCAGCGCAGGGATCACCAGCCGGTATGTATACGTCGTTATTCCGCTCAGCGCGTCCGATGCCAGGGATCCCAGCGACGGCATCGGGGCATTGACGCCCAGGCCCATGAAAGACAGGAAACTTTCCGTAAAAATTGCATTCGGGATCTGCAGCGCCGTGGAGATAATAATCACGGAAATACAGTTCGGCAGAAGATGTTTGCGGATAATCCAGCGTCCGCCGGCTCCGGTCGTCTGGGCGGACAGGACGTATTCCTGCTGGCGGAGCGAAAGGATCTGGCCCCGGATCAGCCGGGCCATGCTGACCCAGTACAGCAGGCCGAAAACGATAAACATGGAAATAATGTTCGCGCCGATTTTCTCCAGGATGGTTCCTTCCACGTTCAGGGTCCTGCCGAGAACCACCGCCAGCAGGATAATGACCAGCATGTCCGGCAGGGAGTAAATAATATCCACAATACGCATAATCACGATGTCCACTTTGCCGCCGAAATAGCCTGCAATGGAACCGATCGTCATTCCGATCACCAGCACGATCAGGCTGGCAAAGAATCCGACCGCAAGGGAAATCCTTGCTCCATAGACTACGCGGATAAAATAATCACGCCCGTGGGAATCCGTTCCGAAAACATGGGGAAACAGCTTCTCCCCTTCCTCCATACGCTTCAGTTCCGTTTTCCCCCAGGCAAACGGAGCCAGGTTGTTGTAGGAACTGTCGACCGGTTTTCCCGGCCGCACGCCCAGCATCTGGTCATAGGAATAGGGCCAGAATATCGGCAGGATAATCACGGAAAGCGTGATAAGGACAATCACAATCAGGCTCAGCGTGGCCACTTTGTTTTTCAGGAGGCGCCTGCATCCGTCCCGAAAAAAAGTGCTGGACGGGCGCATGCGGGAAATGTATTCCTTTTCCGCGTCCGTTGCCGGCTCAAACAGTTTCGGATTCAGCTGAAGGCTGAAAGGCTTCCGTACATCAAACATGCTCAGCTTCCTCCTCTTACTCAAATTCGATCCGCGGGTCCACAACCTTGTACAGCAGGTCGCTGACCAGGTTCATGATAACAATCAGCGAAGCAAGTACGATCGTAGTCCCCATAATCATCGTGTAATCGCGGTTGATAATGCTGGAAATGAATGCCCGCCCGATCCCCGGTACGGCAAAAATCTGTTCCACCACCATGGATCCGGTAACAATATAAGCCAGCATCGGCCCGATATATGTAATCACAGGAATCAGGGAATTCTTCAGTGCGTGTCCGAAAATGATCTTCCGGCGGGATACGCCCTTTGCCCGTGCCGTACGGATATAATCCTGTCCCAGTTCATCCAGCATAGAAGAGCGGGTCAGCCGGGTAATATAGCTCATCGGAAACAGGGCTAGCGTTACAATCGGCAGGATCAGGCCTCCCTGCGCCGCCCCGTTTGCCGGTAGCCAGCCCAGTCTCACGGAAACAATAATCAGCAAAAACGACCCGATGATAAAGGACGGCATGGAGACGAACGCGGTTGTTATCACCATGATGATCTTGTCCATCACCGTGTTCCGGCGGATTGCCGCCACTGCGCCGAGGACGATTCCGGTGACTGTGGCAATCGCTGCTGCAATCAGTCCCAGCCTGGCGGAAGTACGCATACCGTCTCCGATGATGTCGATCACCTGTCTGCCCCGCTGTTTCAGGGAAGGTCCGAAATCAAACCGGGTAGCAATATCCTTCAAGTATGTTCCGTATTGCTCCATTAATGGCTTGTCCAGCCCGTACTTGGCCTCCAGCGCTGCCTGCGCTTCCTTGGAAATCGCTTTTTCGCCCACAAAAGGTCCGCCCGGAACGGAGTGCATCACAAAAAAGGTCACCGTAACAACGATCCAGACGGTCACAATTGCCAGCAGGATTCGTTTCAGTACATAAAATGTCATCTTGGAACTCATGCATATTCTCCTTACTGCCGGACACAGCAGTATTCTTCCGCAGGAAAATGGAGGCCCATGAATTGCTTCTGGGCCGAATGATTATTTTCCGCAGACCTGTGCCTCTACTTTATACACAGATCGGCAGTTCGTCAACGATTCAGATGGAAGAAATACGAAAAACACCAAAAATACAATCTGTTTTGTCCGCGGTCTTCAGTATGCTGCTGTGTCCTTCAGCGGTTCTGTCCCCTTGGGGCACCTTTCCAGGAAACGGCTCAGCTCATCGATGGGAATCGGCCTGGAATATTTGTAACCCTGCAGGTAGGAAGCGTTCAGCCCGCGGCACATCGCCTCGTCCACTTCGTCTTCGACGCCTTCGTACAACACCGAATACCGGAGCTTGCTGAACAGCTCGGCCATGCTTCCCAGCGCCTGCTCCGAGCGTTTGTTCTGCCTGCCCGCGGTGACGATGCTCCGGTCAAATTTGATGATATCAAAGGGAAGCTCCAGGATCCGCTCCATATTGCTGTATCCCGTCCCGAAATCATCCAGGTAGAAGTCGATCCCGTTTTTCCTCAGTTCTTCGATCCGTTCCTTCATTAGGATGAAATCGCTTTCGTTCCGGGATTCTGTCAGTTCAATGGCGATCCGGCTGCTGTCCACATTGTTGGCGTCAATGATCCGCCGGATATCCCCGCAGAATCCGGGATCCCGCAGTTCCATCACGGAGACGTTCACGCTGATCCGGGTAATCTCATAGCCTTCCGAGATCAGGCTGTGCAGCGTGCGGCAGGTCTTGTTCAGGATGATCTCCGTCAGTGTGTGGATATATCCGTTTTCCTCTGCAAGGGGGATAAACCGGCCCGGGGAAACGATCCCGAGTTCATCGTTCTGCAGCCGCATGAGCGCTTCCGCCGTATCGTATTTCCCGGTTTGGAGATTGTATACCGGCTGGCAGTATACCAGTACCCGGGGATCCTCCGGATCCTTCTTTTCGGCGATATCCGCCAGCTCTTTCAAGATCGTTTCATACTGTTTGTATTGATTCAGGTCTTCCGGCTGTGCCCGGTAAACGGTATTCTCCGGGATCCGGGCATGGATGCTCCGGATGAAACTCGTATACACGTTTTTCCGGCTCAGTTCCCGGGAGCTTTCCCCGATCACGAACTTATAGTCATACCTGAACCTGGGATACTCGGTCCGGAAACGTTCCAGGATCTTTTCCGTACGTTCTTCATAATCCCGGTTCCTGTCCTTCGGCACGATCAGGAGCACATGCCCGTTGCTGACCTGGAACAGCATGGACCGCCTGTAATAGGATTCCGCCGCATGCCGGATCAGGGTGCGGAGTTCGTCGGACATTGTCTTTCCGCTTTCATCCAGTTCCCGGATATACAGGCTCAGGAACAGGAAGTTCTTTCCCTTTTCGTCGCTGTAACGGATCAGGTTGTTCAGTCCGCGCAGGTCGTTCGCGCCGAGCGTTGCGTCATACGGGTTGGAATGAATCAGGTACATGATGGCGATCATCGGAAGCAGGAATGTGGTAACCGTATAGGTGGACTGGAGCAGGAGCCTCGCCGCGGCCAGCAGCACGACGCAGATTGCCACCACGCTGAAAAAGCCGTTCATTACACGGCTGTACAGCCGGCGGCGCACCCGCAGGAGCATGATTCCGAGCAGGGTGGCAAACAGGATATACCCGATCGTAAAGATCAGGGAACCTTCAAAGGAGAGCGTTCCGTCCACTATACGGAGACCCGGACCCGAGAAGATCCAGACGGTATCCGCCGCTGAAAACACAATCAGCAGCACGGTTGCCACTGTGAGATAAGGCCGGCTTTCCTTTTCCGGCAGTCCGGCACCGGCGCAGATGTATGCCACAAACTGATGCTTCATGCTGAAAAGGAGAATATGGTACAGGCTCCTCATCGTGCAGAGAACCGCCCTCGGAGCGGCCGGGACATGCCGGACCAGATAGTGAAGCGTCAGGTCCGCCACGGCTGCCGCAATCAGCATCCCGAGCAGCGTGGCAAATATACGGAAACTCTTCATCCGGACCTTGAAGGAAACGAACAGGAGCACAAGCATCACAAGGCAGACTGCCAATACCGTAATTTCGCTGGCTGGCGAATAGTTTTCCAGCTGAATCGCATTCGGCATCGCAGGCAGTCTCCTTTCGTGCATTGTTTCCGGGACGGATCCTTTATGCTATTCGTATTGTTCTCTTCGAGCTCAATTGTGTAATACTATCATATTCAGGGCCTGTTTGAAAAGACTTTATCTGCACATCATCCCTTTTTTCGAAAAAATCTTAACCTGCTTCGAAAAAAAAGCGGACTGCCCGAAGGCAGTCCGCCGGATCAGAGCTGTCAGATCAGCCGTCAATCAGGCTCCGCTCCGTTTCCGGATCGAACAGGTGCATCACCTTCGCCGGGAAGGTAATGTACATTTTGTTTCCGTAGGACAGCGACGCGCGCTGTTCCCTGGTCAGGTCCACCGTGGGCAGGCGGACGATGATCTTGTCATCGTTGGCGCTGGACAGGTGAAGGTGCAGCTCACTGCCCATCATTTCGTTCACGTCAATGGTGCATTCAATGGCATTTTCCGCCTTGTCGAACAGCACGGTGGTATGCTCCGGCCGGACGCCCAGGATGATATCGCGGGAACCCGTCCCCTTTGCAGAAAGCACCGCTGTCTGGTCCTCGTTCAGCGGAATCTTCGCACCGAGGATCTCCACACTGTAGCCGGTCCCTTCCTGGACCAGCTTCGCCTTCAGGAAGTTCATCTGCGGGCTCCCGATAAATCCGGCCACAAACAGGTTCACCGGCGTGTCAAACACTTCCTGCGGTGTTCCGACCTGCTCAATGTACCCGTCCTTCATAATCACGATCCGGTCACCCAGGGTCATGGCCTCCGTCTGGTCATGGGTCACGTAGATAAAGGTGGTGTCCAGTTTCTGACGCAGCAGGATGATCTCCGCGCGCATCTGGTTGCGCAGCTTGGCGTCCAGGTTGGACAGGGGCTCGTCCATCAGGAATACCTTGGCATTCCGGACCATAGCGCGGCCGATGGCCACACGCTGGCGCTGGCCGCCCGACAGCGCCCTGGGCTTCCGGTTCAGGTAATCCGTGATACCGAGGATCTGTGCCACGTTGTTTACCCGTTCAAAAATCTCATCTTCCGGGACCTTTTTCAGCCGGAGGCTGAAAGCGATGTTGTTGTACACCGTCATATGCGGATACAGCGCGTAGTTCTGGAAGACCATGGCGATATCCCGGTCTTTGGGCTGCAGATCGTTCACCACCTGGCCGTCAATCTCCAGTGTACCGTCTGAAATATCCTCCAGCCCGGCAATCATGCGCAGCGTGGTGGACTTTCCGCATCCGGAAGGTCCGACAAACACCACGAATTCCTTGTCTGCGATCTCCAGGTTGAAATCATGGACAGCTGTAACATTGTTGTCGTATATCTTCTTGATATTGGTAAGTTTTACGCTTGCCATAGATGTCTCCTCCTTCCTTATCCCTTTACCGCACCGCCGGTAACGCCTTCAACATAGTACCGCTGCAGGCACATGAACAGGATTGTTACCGGCACCGCGACCAGTACGCCGCCGGCGCAGAACATGGTGTATTTCTTGTTGATCTGGTCCTGGCTCAGCCAGCCGTACAGACCAACGGCCACGTTCATGCCTGCCGCCGTGTTGTTCGAAACGTATCGGGCGAATACGTAATCACCCCACGGGCCCATGAAAGCCGTCAGCAGGGTATAAATCACGATCGGTTTGGACAGGGGCAGGATAATCTTGTACAGCACCTGTGCCCGGGTTGCTCCGTCAATGCGGGCCGCTTCGTCCAGTGATTTGGGGATGGTATCAAAGAAACCTTTTGATACGTAGTACCCCATACCGGAGGATGCCACATACACCAGGATCAGTCCGGGAACCGCATTGGCCTGGGTCAGGCCCAGGTCCTTCAGGACGCGGTACAGGATGATCATGGACAGCATTCCGGGGAACAGCCCCAGGATCAGCATGACTTTCATCAGGGGCTTGCGCATCTTGAAACGGAAGCGGGAAAGCGTGTAACTCATACACAGCACGATGATCGTCTGCAGGATGCAGGTGCACAGGGCTGAGATGAATGTGTTCACATACCAGCGGGGGAAATTGGAGTTGAACAGCTCCGTATAATTCCGCAATCCCCAGACCTGCGGGATGATGTATCCGACCTGGTGGGTGGATTCAACCCGGAACGACTGCAGCACGATGAAGACAAAGGGGATCAGCCAGATAATGCTGATGACGATCAGCAGGATATAAATCAGCGTGTTGCCGATGGTTCTGGAGGCCTTCAGACCCATATGCTGTTTCATTTTCGGCTGGGAGGAGGCCATGGAAGTCATATTGCTCATCACTGGAAATCCTCCTCATTTTTATTCGACGGCAGCCGGCTGTATACCAGCAGGGTGATCAGGGCTACCACAAGGAACACCAGGATACCGACGACAGAAGCCTGGTAATACAGGTGTTCACCGCCCTGCGTAATGTTGAACAGCCAGGTAATCAGCAGGTCGGTCTGCCCTGCGGACACACCGCCTGCGCTGTATGCGCCGAGTTTTGTCGGCGCGCCTCCCGTCAGCAGGTAGATCACGTTGAAGTTGTTCATGTTTCCGGTGAAACTGGTCAGCAGGTACGGTCCTGTGACAAACAGCATATACGGCAGGGTGATCCGCGTATACTGCTGCCAGGGATTCGCGCCGTCGATCCGGGCGGATTCATACAGGTCCGCGGGGATGTTCATCAGGATACCCGTGGTAATCAGCATCAGGTACGGGATACCGATCCAGATATTGATTACAATCACCGTGATCCGGGACAGCCAGGGATTGTTGACATCCCCGAAGAACTCGATCGGTTTACTGGTCCATCCCATATTCAGCAGGAAGGAATTGATAATCCCGTTCTTGTCAAACATCTTGGACACGTACAGGAGGGAGATGAACTGCGGAATCGCGATCGTCATGACCAGGATCGTCCGCCACATCTTCTTCAGTTTGATTCCCTTCTTGTTGATGGCCATGGCCACGAACATGCCCAGGAAATAGTTGGTGAAGGTTGCAAAGAATGCCCAGATCAGCGTCCAGGCCAGGATCTCCCCGAAGGTCGCCATGAACGTCTTGTTGCCGGATCCGCCGGCTGTCCATGTCAGCAGCTGGTTGAAGTTGTCCAGCCCGACCCACGAGAAAAGATTCTCTTTGCCGTCAAAGGTTCCGCTGTAATTGGTGAATGCCACCAGTACCATGAAGATGATCGGCATGACGGTGAACACGATGATACCGGTCACCGGCAGTGCCAGCAATGTCTTGTGGAACTGGTCATCCACCAGGGAGCGCAGGTCCTCCCTGCCGCTTTTCAGCTTCTTTCCGGCGGCTTCGATCTTTGCGGCCAGCCTGCCCTGTTTGACATTCTGGTAGTAGGTGTAGATAATCGCGCCGATAAAGAAAATGGTTAGCACGCCGTACAGCAGGATCTTGAAGGAATCGTCCCCGTAGGTAACAACTTCCTGGCCGCCGGCTCTCAATGCGTAATGTTCCGTTTTTACAGTACCCAGCGTCGGCAGCTTCTGAAGCCATCCGACGCCCCATCCGATCATGTATCCGACCGCCACCACTTCAAACAGGAGGAAGAGCAGTCCGCGAAGCACCTGTCCCCGGCTCATGTTCGCAAAGCCCATGATGATACAGGTCAGTTTGTTCTTCCATCCCGTCTGGAACGCCATGGTCAGGAACACGCCTTCGGCAATGATCCCCGCGATGATCACCCACAGCAGGGTATTCGGTCCGGTGCGCACCGGCTCCTGGATCAATCCGGCATGTTCGATCCGGTTCGGCTGGTTGATCGGCGGTCCCGGCAGTTTGGACTTGTCCGTCAGGATCTCGTTCAGCTTCTCCGCCAGCCTGTTGCCGATTTCCTCGGCCTCTGCCGGATCAGCATAGGTTACGTCGATGGTAATCGTCCGCCCGGTCGGATCCGCTTCATCATATCCCCAGGCAACGCGGTCCATCAGGCGGCCGGCGGTCAGGTCCTGCTCGCCGAGCGGCCGTCCCGCCCTCAGTTCGTCCGCGTGAAGCAGTCCCATCTCGTCCACGATTGCCTGGTAAAACGGCTTTTTGAAGATAACGTCGCTTACTTTGTTGTACTGAAGGGCAGCCAGCTTTCCGTCCGCTCCCTTCAGGTAACCCATGGCGTTGTAATTGTTATCCACCATCTCCAGCTCTGTCCGGTAGGTGGCGTCGGAATACTGCTTCCTGACAACATTCTCGCACAGATACCAGGCCAGCAGGCAGCACAGCACTACCGCGACCTGCGCCAGCAAAATATGTACGATCAGAGATTTCTTTCGCTGCGGGGTCTGTGCGCCGGTTTCCAAGTCCTGATTAGTCATAGACATCCCCCGTTTCTGTTTGTTCCGGATCCTGTCCGTTCCCCGTCTCTGACGGGAAAGGCCGGAGCCAATCACGATTGGCTCCGGCCGGGATTGTCGCGATTGATGGATCGAATCAATCGAGCGGTATCATCAGATTATTCGGCGGGAATCAGGCTGACTTCGCCGGTGGCTTCGTCAAACTGTACGTAGTAGGTGCCCGCTTCTTCAACCTTGAAGTTGTCGGCCGGGAACGCGTTGTCCCAGCTCAGGCCCTGGCGGACCTTGAACTCGACGCCGGCTTCCATCGGCCAGGCTTCTTCGGTCTTCCACAGGCCGTCATCGCCCTTGACCATGGCCAGGTCAGCAGTCCAGGTTTCCTTGCCGTCGCTGTAATCGGTGAAGAAGAAGCCATCAGCCTCGTTGTAGGTACCGATGATGGTCCAGCCGTTCTTCACGTCATCAGACAGGGTGAACAGGCCGGCGATCTTGTCGTAGTAGTTGTCCAGGGCAGCCTGCAGGCCGGCATCATCTTCAGCGGCCTTCACGTCGTCACCGATGACCTTGCCGATATCCCACCAGGAGCCATGGATCTGGCCCTGTACGGTGGCGTACTGGTTCTGCTTCTGCAGGGCGATCAGGCCGGGGTTGGCCTGTACGGCGTCAGAACCCTGGGCAGCCAGGTTGGAGGGACCCCAGGCACGGGCTTCAAACCGTTCCAGCTGGCACTGTTCGCCGGTCAGGAAGCCTGCCAGCGCGGTCAGCGCGGTTGCCTTGCCGGCATCCACCTGCGGCTTCACGCCCAGCAGCTTGCAGCCGGAGAAGGAACCCAGGTGATACTCGGTGCCGTCCACCTCGAAGGAGGGCAGATCCGTTACGCCCATGTTGTCGCCGAGGATTTCTTCAGCGGTAGTGTAGTCCCAGATACCGGTCACGACGATCGCCGCGCCGGAGGCGAACTCGGACGCCTTGGAGCTGCTCAGGTGCATCGGGGACTTGACCAGCTTGTTCATGCCCTTCACAGCGATCAGGCCTTCGGGGCTGTTGAAGGTATCATGCACTTCGATGAAGGCACCGCTGTCATCCGTCTTCCACTCGGACACACAGCCCGTCGCGAAGAAGAAGGAAGCCAGGTACCAGGCGGAAGTCTGCATCTCGAACGCGAAATACTTTCCGGCAGCTTCGCAGTCCGCGATCAGCTTTTCCAGGGAGTCGACATCCTCTTCCGGAATGACGCTCTTGTCATAGTACATAATGTAGCCGTTGTCCGCGGTCAGCGGATAGGCGTACATCGCGTCGCCGGAGGTTGCGGCGGTCACGGCGCTCACGTCGTTCTCAGCCTTGACCTTGGCAGCTGTTTCATCATCCAGCTTTGCCAGCGCGCCGGCCTGCACCAGGCGGGCAAACTGGTCCTGCGCGAAGAAGAAGACATCTGCGCCGGCTTCCACGTCCGTAATCATGCTGGTTGCGGAATCCGCTTCGGAAACGGGTTCAACCGTCGGATTGAAGGTAACGCCCAGTTCGTTGGAAGCGTTGAAGGCTTCGATCTGCGTCTTGGTCAGGTCGACCATTTCTTCAGGAACCCAGAGCGTGATATCATACGCGCCGTCAGCGGACGCGAAGGACACCATGGACAGTGCCATGATGGCTGCCATCAGAATGGCAAAAAACTTTTTCATAAGACATTCTCCTTTTGAATATTTTATTTTTGCCGGAATCAAAACCGGGCGCGCAGCCCTTGTCTGGTTGTCCGATTCATTCCGTTCAAATTCGCATTCATTGTATCCGCATTTGCCGTTTTTGTCAACAGATAATTTTCACGGAACCCTTTATTTTTCTCAATTGGTATCGTTTCCAATATCTTGTGCCCTGAACCCCTTTTACTGCACAGAATTCAGCATAACATCGTCGATTTTTCCCCAGGCGCCGTTCCCGGTTCCCTGGCATTTTACATAAATCCCGACGGTCACCGTGCTGCCGGCCGGGTGCTCGAATTCCGGAATAATGCCAGTATTCCAGTTAGGCCAGCCGGTGATCGGTATCTGATCCGACCGTGTAATTTCTTTCCCATCAATCTTTACATACGCATAGATATCCGTTTCACCGCAATCTCCACCCATCATTGAAACGGATAACCGGAATTTTCCACCCGGCAGATTCTTCAAAGTTTGTTCAAGCGTGAATTCCACACTGTTCTGTGCTGAACTCCAGAAATGCGCATGTTTTGTCCCGGTCAGAGAGTCCTGCGGTTTATCTTCCACGAACAGTTCCTGCGTATGCTTCCGATCTTTGAAAACCCATTCCCTGCCCCCTTCTTCAAAACTGTAATCCTCAATATAATTTATTTCTTCTGCAGATTCATGCAATTCTGAATCAGTCCCGAGCATTTCCTGTCCTTCCGTATTGCCAGTATCTTCCGATGTCTCAGCTCCACTTCCCTCTCTCATCAGCTGAAACACTTTCAAGGATTCCAGCGGTTTTCCTTCCTGATCGAAAAAGGCCTGATTATCCCAGGAAGAACCACCGTAATACTTGCCGGCATCCTCAGGATCATAGACACCCGCATAACTGGTCGCCCAGCCGGAACCATATTTCTCCCATTTTTCATGGTTCTCCTGCCAACTGTTCGTGCCCACAGTAATCCATGCACCTTCCCACCAGCAAACACCGATACATGCCGGAGTGCCATTTACAACTGCATCCGTAAGATCACGAATACAGTCTGCCTGGCCTTGTACTGTCAGGGGATAAGGCTTATTCCCCCAGCTGTCAGCAGTGACAGTATTGTCGCTGAAGTCGGTATCTTTGTCTGTATAAGGATAGGAGGTCTCCATAATCATCACTTTTTTCCCATATGTTTCGGAAATCTCTGTCATGAGCAAAGAAAGGTTTTCCAATGATCCATGCCAAAACGGATAATAGGAAGTGGCGAAAACATCATATCCAATCAGACCTTTTTTTTCAAATGCGGATATTTCCTTTGCAAAACCCCTGAAACGGTCTGGATTTTGCGGATCAGTAAAATGAAGCGCAACCATCGCATTCGGGAAGATTTCCCGGCTGGCACGTGCTCCTGCATCCATAAGCAGGGCAATGTTTCCCCAACTGTTTTCACCACACATGGCACCGGTCGTCTCATTACCGATCTGCACCATCCCGACATCTACATCAGATTCCTTCAGTTGTGTCAGACAATCCAATGTGAATCCATACAGTGCCGTCACTTTTTGGCTTATATTCATGTTTTTCCAGGCGCGCGGGACCATCTGCTTGGATGGATCCGCCCAGAAATCAGAATAGTGGAAATCCACCAGCAGCTTCATGCCGCATGCAGTGACGCGCTTGCCGATTTCCACGGCCGTACGGATATCACAGTTACCACCGCCAAAGCCGTTTCCATTATCGTCAAAGGGATCATTCCAGATCCGGACGCGGATATAGTTGATCCCGTTGTCCGCCAGCAGCCGGAACAGGTCCGTTTCATTTCCATTGAAATCGTAATATTTCACACCGCTGGCTTCTTCCGCCAGCACGCTGGAGACATCCATGCCGAAGATAAAATCCTCCGGCAGGTTCTCCACCTTCTTCACGTACAGCGCGTCAGGACTGGTTTCCGCTCCTGCGCATACCGGAAGGCACAGGAACGCCGCCATCACCAGCAGGATTATCATACGTCCGTTCATTCAGCATCCTCCTTCTCTGTCCCGATGGCAGTCAGCAGTTCTGCTGCCTGCCGGGCTGTTCCGTCTTCCAGGTGCGGTGAGTTTGCCCCCAGGTAAAGCCGGAATGGTTCACCTGACTCTTTCCCTTCCGTATACAGGAATGTATCTCCCGCCACAGTGTATCCGGTTTCCGGATCGTACACCAGGATTCCTTCATCCCCCTGCAGGAGCCACTCCCCGTACTGTTTCCGGTGTGAATCCGGAAGAATATACAGATCGGCGTTTTTCAGTTCCTCATCACCGAACATCATATAGCTGAAAGGGTGGATCCTGACCATTCGGATCGGATCGTCCAGCCGGTCCTCCAGCCGGGCCGCCAGCTGGTCCTCTCCCGATGTCATTCCGTCCATGAACAGTGTGATCTTTCTCTCCGGAACGGTATCGGTAATCTGGTAAAAAATAAAACTGCCGAAAATGACCGTACAGAACACCCAGAGAATCAGCAGGGGCAGGACAGTCGATACGCCCCGGAAAAAAGTGCGCAGTCCGGATTCTTTCCGGCTCTCCGTCCTTCGTCCTTCCGCCCCGCAAACCGTTTCGATACCGGCAATATAGCTGTGAACCGCCGCGACCCGGACCCTCGACCCGTCCGGAGGAATCCGTTCCGCCCACCGTTCATCCACATTCAGCAGTGCGGGCCGTTCATCCTCCTGATCCTTCTCCAGGATCACACGGCGTACCCGGACGCTTTTCGGGATCCGGAAACAATCCCCGGTGACCGTCACACGGCCCTCCAGGATAGTCTTCGGAGTGTTCATCAGCATCTCAAGATGCTTCCGTTCCTGCCGGACCGGCCGGAGGAGCAGCGTATATACGGTGATGGCAGCCCCGCCCAGGAGCGCCGCGGCCGCAAGCATTGCCGGATGCATCGTCCGGGCGTTTCCGGTGCGGGTCAGCAGGCACAGCAGGGTAAAAACAGCCGGCGTCAGGCCAGCCAGGACACGGAACAGCACAGTCCTCCTCCGTTCCAGCCGTGTAAGCGCAAGCCATTCCTGATCATTGCAGAAAAATTCCATCCGTTCAGTCTTTCCTTCTTTTTTCTTTTCTGGAATATAACATTTTTCCCTTCCCTTGACAACCTGCGCCCGTTGGTTCATGATACAGGTGAAAGTCGCGGAAAGAAGGGAATATAAATGAAACGGTTTGCGTTGTTTTTACTCGCGCTGATCCTGTTATGCACCGTATCCTGCGCGGAGGAAAAAGGGCTGGACGCGGAAAACAACAGCCGCGTGTTTTATGAGATCTTTGTCGGCTCCTTCTCCGACTCCGACGGAGACGGAACGGGCGACCTCCGCGGAATCATCAACCGGATGGATTACCTGAATGACGGGAACCCCGGTTCCGGAAACAGCCTGGGGATTGAAGGCATCTGGCTGACGCCGGTTTTCCTGTCTCCCTCCTACCATAAATATGATGTCACGGATTACTATCAGATCGACCCTGCCTTCGGGACCCTGGAGGATCTGCAGGAGCTCATCGCCCTGTGCCATGCCCGGGATGTCAAGCTGATCCTGGATCTTCCCCTGAATCATACGAGCACCCTGTGCCGGTGGTTCAAAAACTTTTCAAACGCCCATCAGATGCGGAATCCCGGAAACGCCTATTATGATTTCTATACCTGGATTTCGCCGGATGAACCCGTCCCGGCAGGCCGGCATTTCACAAGGCTTCCGTCCGGCCTGGCACTGTATGAATCCAACTTCTCCGACAGCATGCCGGAACTGAATTTTGATCACGAGTCAGTCCGGCAGGCTTTGCTGGATGTGGCGGAATACTGGCTCGGCCTGGGGATCGACGGTTTCCGCTTTGACGCCGCCAAATATCCCTACTACGGCGAACATGATAAAAACGCGGAGTTCTGGAACTGGTATATGGGGGAACTGAAAAAAATCAATCCGTACATCTATACGGTCGCCGAGGTCTGGGACGGGGACGGCGTGATCGAGCGCTACCTGCCCGCCTTTAACTGCTTCCATTTTTCCGTCTCCCAGGCGGAAGGCCTGATCGCGAAAACCGCGCAGGCCGGCGATGTGAACAGGTTCACGCAGAGCGTCGGAAAATACCTGGCCTCCATCCGCTCCGTCAATCCGGAAGCGATGGATGTCCCGTTCATCGCCAATCACGATACGGACAGGGCTGCCGGTTATCTTCCCATGTCATCCGGACGGATGCAGGTCGCGGCGAACCTGTACATCCTTTCCCCCGGTTCCCCCTTCATCTATTACGGGGAAGAGATCGGCCTCCGCGGGTCCAGGGGCGGTGAAAACACCGACGCCAACCGCCGCCTGGCCATGCTGTGGGGAGACGGGGATACCGTAAGGGATCCGGCCGGCAGCACCTATTCCAAGCAGACTCCTTACTCCGTAAAGGACCTGGAAGGGATGCAGAACACGGTCCTGCAGCATTACCGGAAGCTCATCGCCCTGCGTAAGGCCAATCCGGAGATTGCCCGGGGCACCTATATTCCCCTGTCCTTCCCGGATACGAAAGCCGGCGGTTTCCTGTGCGAATGGAATGGCTCCACGGTAGGTGTTTTCCATAATACGACGATCAGTACAGTGACGCTGGACCTCTCACAGGTTACCGATATCGCCTTTACGGAGATTTCTTTCATCGGCATGGAGGACGCCGTCCTGGACGGCAGTATCCTGACGCTCGGACCGCAGACCAGCGCCGTTCTCCGCTGAACCGCCAGCATGGCAAACGGGCCCGGACATTGTCCGGGCCCGTTTTTCCGTTTTTCTTTACAGGTGTCCGTTCATGATGGACAGGATCAGGTTGCCGCTGTTGAAGAGCGGAGCCAGCGTACTGGCCTCCACCATCTCCCCCAGTCCCTCCACCGGGATCAGCGTCTGGAGCAGGGGCATCAGGGCAAAGAGCACAAAGCACAGCAGTGCGCCGCGAAGCAGGCCGAATGCGCCGCCGGCAAGGGAATTCAGCTGTTTGAGTACCGGGAAGCGGAAGATCGCCTTCAGCAGGTTGATCACCACGTGGATCAGGATCATCAGCACCACGAAGGTAACCACGAAGCAGATCACATTCATCAGGGCGGATACGATGGTCTGGGTCACATAGGATCCGACAGTCTGCTGGATATTCGCTGTTTTGTACACCTGCTGCTCCAGGTTGTTCTGCAGCAGCTTGTCCAGCGGGGCCGGCAGCGAGGCCTTGCCGATAATGGACGTAATGGTATCCGTCGTCAGTCCCTGTACGTTCAGCGCGGACAGCGCGGAATCCTTCAGCCGTGTTGCCGCGTCCGCATAGGACATCAGCGTATTGCTCAGGGACGTGTTGTTCCTGAGGAAGTCAGCCACCATCGGACTCAGCCAGAAACTGAGTCCCAGGGACAGCAGGCTTCCGCCCATGGAAGCCACAGAGGCAATAAATCCGCGGTACAGGCCGAACAGCACGCTGACCGCCAGGATACCAAGGATTACCCAATCCACAGGATTCATTGTCTCACCTCTCTTTCAGTTTTTTCGGGCAGCTCTTCCGGGCTTCCGTCAGCACGGGATTATGGTCGCCGCCCTCTGCATACAGCGCGTTGATCTCAAGGATCTCGTTTTTCTTCGGCACCGGACCGCAGGCCGGGCACTGTTTCAGTTCGGAGTCCTCCGCCGAAAGTTCGGCATAGGTGATCTCCATGGGAGATCTGGTGCCCAGCATGGTGCAGCGATCCGAACAATGGTAATAATTCGCTTTTGTCGGATGCCGCCAGAAGACCGTATCATCGTCCGGTATCGGGATCTGCCGTCCCTGCCAGTCCTCCCAGACCAGGATCTTGGTATTCGCCTTATAGTTATTGAACAGCCATTCCTGGTTCAGTCCCTCCGGATTGGCTTTCCGCTGTACCCGGATGCAGCCGTGGCTGGCTTTGGTCCCCAGCTGCGGTTCCGTCACGGAATAGATCCTGCTCCCGTTGCGCGTAATGTAAGGTACTTCGTGCAGCAGGTCCCCGTCGTTAAACCGCAGGGCTCTGGGGCAGTACATATTATCCGAATAAAACCCGCCGACCCGGCTCACCAGCAGGAATTCCCCGGAACGGGTCTCGTTATAGGGCTGTTTCCCGTTGACCAGCCCTGTGGAAACCAGCAGTGTCGAGAACAGTTTCCCGTCCTGGAACACATACAGCCGCTGGGTCAGCTTGTCCACCACCAGCCCGAGCGACTGATTCGGGATGATCTCTTTCAGGAGCTTCGTCGGCACATATCCCTGTACCAGGACGTTCCAGTTCAGGATCGGGGAATCATGAAACGATGAGGAATAACATTCGATCCGGGTCCATTCTTCTCCTTTTTCCAGCACCCGAACGCCCTGGGACGCCAGGGTCACCGTACCGATTCCCTCGCTGTCCTCCCGGGGTTCCTTCCGGATAACGGTCTGCCGGACCTGTGCCCGTTCCTTCCCGTCATCCAGGACCGTCACGGGCGCGGTCAGCGCCTGCCATACCGCTTCCTCATCCGTGATATCCATGGGGACGGTCCATCCGTCCAGCGAATATCCGCCTTCCATCCCGTTTCCCGGGGAGACCGGCGTAAATGCCGTGGCTGCTTTCTCAACCGTCAGGCTGAGATCCGCCGGCTGGGAAGCGGTCCCGTCCTCCCGGGTCAGGACCAGTTCCACAGGCCAGGTTCCCGGAGGCAGCGCCGCGTCAAAAGCAACGGAGCCTTCCCCCTGTTTTACCGGACTCTCCAGCCGGATCAGGTTGTCCCCCTCCCCGGCTGCCAGCGTCAGCCGGCCGGCTTCTGTAGCCCAGAAGGAAACGGTCACCCGCTTCCCGACGCTGACCGTATTCCGGTCCGCCGCTGCCGAAATCAGGCAGGGGATCATCCTGCCGATCACCAAAGGCACCTCCGCCGATCTGCCGTTCATGGTCAGCCTCAGGATCCGGTTTCCCTCGGAAACTGCGTACCCCTGTACGGTTCCGTTCCAGTAGAGGGCGTTGTATCCCGCCGTTACCGGACGGTTCTCCGCCACCCGGGCCAGGAAACTGCCGTCCCCGTCGAGCAGGTCGATATCGCAGGCCCCGTCTTCCGGCACCGTCAGGGTAATGGTCACAGACTGTCCGGGCAGCAGCTCCTCACCGGAAACCGCGATGCTTATCTCCGGTTCCTCCGCCCGTACCGGTTTCCCCGGCAGGCCCCCCGCCAGCAGAAGCGCCGCCAGCAGCAGAGTCCACAGTCGTTTCATGTTCCCGCTCCTTCTGTCTGATGTCCCGCATCAGTACATTTCTTTCAGCATCCGGATCTCCCGCTCGTATCCGTCCAGTTCATTGGGCGTTTCCAGGTAGAATGGCAGCTCCCGCAGCGCCTCGTGGCGCATCACCCGCAGGATTGTCTCCGTTCCCAGGGTGCCTTCGCCGATCTTTTCATGCCGGTCCTTCCGGGCCCCCAGCGGGTTCTTGCTGTCGTTGATATGTACAGCCTTCAGTCTGTTCAGGCCGATGATCCTGTCGAATTCTGTCAGCACGCCGTCCAGGTCGTTCACAATGTCGTATCCCGCGTCGTTTACATGGCAGGTATCCAGGCACACGCCCATCTTGTCTCCCAGCGCCACCCGGTCCAGGATCTCCCGCAGTTCCTCAAAGCGGCCGCCGACCTCACTGCCCTTTCCGGCCATCGTCTCCAGCAGAACCGTTGTCTGCTGATCCTCTTTCAGGATTCCGTTGAGCATCCCGGCGATCATGCCGATTCCGGCTTCCGTTCCCTGCCCCACATGGGAACCGGGATGGAAATTATACAGGTTGCCGGGGACATATTCCATCCGCCGCAGGTCATCCGCCATGGTCCTGGCTGCGAAATCCCGGATCCCCGGGTCCGCGCTGCATCCGTTCAGCGTATAGGGGGCATGGGCCAGGATCACGGGAATCCCGTTCTCCTGCGCAAACTGCCGGAACGCCGCCGCATCCGCCTCATCCAGCGGTTTTGCGGTGCCGCCCCGCGGATTCCGGGTAAAAAACTGGAAAGTGTTTCCGCCGATGGAAAGGATCTCCTTTGCCATATGCATAAATCCGGCGGACGCGGACAGGTGGCATCCGATCTTCAGCATGATAAATCTCCCTTCTGTGATCACTGTTCCCCGGATCAGGGATCCGGACGGATCCGTATCAGTAGATCCCGATCATAGCCTGGGTCAGTACGGTCATGGCCGCCGTCACTTCGTTCTGGGAAGCGCCGGAATCGACCAGCTGCTGCAGGGTTGTCGCCGCGTTGACGATGGCGCTGTACTGGGCACTCGTCGGATCCATCGTGGCCAGCTGCTGCTGGGCCGTACTGATCAGCCGCGCGACATCTTCCGCCTGCTGGTTCGGCAGGGCCGCGCCGCCGCCCTGGTATCCGCCGCCGTGCCAGGTGCAGGTCGCGCCGCCGTTCTGTTCGGAAAGACCCATGTATTCCTCCAGTACGCTCTGGTATTCCGTCCCCAGGAAGGAAGCCAGGTACTGGCCGCTCTGCAGGGATACCACGCCCCTCTGTATCACATTGGGACAGTAGGGCGAGGCCGGCATGCCGCTCTCCGCGCAGACGTTCTGGATCTGGTGCATCTGGCAGTACTGGGTGGGCTGGGTGCCTTCCCTCCAGTAATCCGTTACCGTACCGTATCCTTTGGCGTCGTTCATGCAGGCTTCCGTGGCCAGCTGACCGCTGACCGCGCAGGTGGTCACCTTTACCAGTCCGTACGCGGACGGATCCCCGTCCAGGATATTCTTCTGGGGAAGTCCCTCATGGATTTTGCTCATATACGCCTGCCAGAGCGGCGCCGCGGCACCGGAACCGGTGGACTTGGAGGAAAGCGCCTTGTAATTGTCATGTCCGATCCACAGGGCAGAGGCGTAATATCCCGTGATTCCGGAAAAGAACACGCCCTTCTGGTCGGAGTTGGTGCCGGTCTTCCCGCCGACGGTCTGCCCCTTGATCCTTGCGCCGGTTCCCGTACCGGAGGATACGACGGATTTCAGCATATCCACAATCAGCCAGCTTGTACTGTCGCTGAAGACCCTTTTCCGGTCCTGGTGCTGGTGTCCGTCCCATACCACGTCTCCGTGGGAATCGGAGATCCCGATGACCGAGATCGGCTCCTGGTAAACGCCTCCGTTGGCCAGCACCCCGAAAGCCACCGTCATCTGCAGCGGCGTGATTCCGGAGGAGCCGAGGCTCAGGCCGAAAGGCGTCTTGTCGATATGGTCGTCATCCACGCCCATGCTTTTCAGGAAATCAACGCTGCGGTCGACGCCGACCCGGGTCAGCAGCGTCTGGGCTGCCGCCGTGTTGTGGGATTTGGCCATGGCCGTCCGCAGGGTTTCAGGTCCGGTATATCCGGCACCGCCGTAGTTCTTCGGCCAGCTGTCGTTCCCTTTGGAATCCTTCCATCCGGAGATGGGAAGCGGCATGTTGTATACCACTGAAGCCGGGCTGGCGCCCAGTTCCAGGGCAGGCGCGTATACGGAGATCGGTTTGATCGAAGAGCCGACCGGCATCTTCATGTCCGTAGCCCGGTTCAGCGTCTTCCGGGCAGTCACCTCCGACCGGGATCCCACGACCGCCAGCAGTTCCCCGGTCCTGTAATCCAGTACGGCGCAGGCCGCCTGGGGCTGGTCGATCTCGGTATAGGTCCCGTCAGAATTCCGGCTGCGGTAAACCTTGTCCGCAGGATCCCGGAGGGAAGGATATTTAGTCCAGTTCTTCAGGGTATCCTCCACCGTCTGCTGGATATTCGTGTCGATTGCCAGCTGCACCTTGTATCCGCCGGTACGCAGTCTGTTCTCCATGGCTGCCCGGTTGGCGGACGTATCCTGCAGGCCGTTCACTTCCAGCAGGATCTGTACGCATTCCTTCACGGCGTATTCGATATAGTGCGGATAGCTGTACATGCCGTTCGTGCCCGTGTTCTCTTCCTCCGCCAGCACGTTTGCCGTGGCCGGGTTCAGCGCTGCCTCATATTCCTGCCGGCTGATGTACTGGTTCTCATACATGCACCGCAGCACATAGTCCGTCCGGTTGTTGGTGATGGCGGCATAGTCCTTCTCCCCGTCCTTCCGGGTATAGAAATTCCGCCGGGGATTATAGTAGTACGGGTTGTTGGTGATCCCGGCCAGCATGGCACACTCCCGGATGGTCAGTTCACTCAGTTCCTTGCCGAAATAACCTTTTGCGGCCACCTTGACGCCGTAATAGTTCTCGCCCAGGTAGATCTTGTTCAGGTAGTTCTCCAGGATCTGGTCTTTCGAATAGCGGGTCTCCAGCTGCAGGGCCAGGTATGCCTCCTGGATCTTCCGTTTATAGCTTTGTTCCGAAGAAAGGAGCGTATTTTTGATCAGCTGCTGCGTGATGGTGGAACCGCCCTGCGTTCCCGACGTGGTCAGGTTCGCCACAAAGGCACCCACGATCCGCTTCAGGTCTACGCCCCCGTGGGAATAGAACCGGGCGTCCTCCACCGCGATAAACGCGTTCCGCATCCGCTGCGGAATGGATGCCAGCGGCACAGCGATCCGGTTTTCCGTTCCGCGGTATACCGTCAGCAGGTTCCGGTTCCGGTCCGTGAATTCGGTATTCTGGTCCGGCGTATCCAGCGCCACCAGGTCAAGTTCCGGCGCAGTATCAACATATCCTTTTGCGATACCTGCAAGGGTGCCCAGCACCGCAAGGCCGGCCAGCACGCCGACCACCAGCAGTACGCGCACCGTATTCACCAGGACACTGACGACAAAATTGGGTTTCCGGACATCCGGGCGGAAGATACTACGGGGCTCCGGTTTTTCCTCTGCCTCGTCCGCGTCCTCTTCGTCCTCGCCGCCCCAGGCCGCCTCCGCCGGGTCTTCCGTTCCATCCTCCGGAACGTATCCGTCATCCCGGTAGACCGCGTCTTCCGGGTACGCGCTGTCCGGATCCGCGTCCTCTTCCGTGATCGGATTATAGATTCCGGTACCGTCTGTCAGGAATTCCTCTTCCGGAAAACCGTCATCCTCCCAGCGGTCCCGTTTCTTTCTGCCAAACATTTCTTTCCTCCCGGTCGTGCCGTTCCGGCTTCTCCCCGTATCGTTCCCTGCGGAGAAGCATACAACAGGACATTTTATTATATCATACCCGTTCCGGCGGAAACAAGTTTTCCCGCCGATACTGATACAACGGCAGACCCTGCCGGAAAAATCCCCTGAAAACCTCTTGACATCTCCGTAAAAAGGTGTAGAATGTTCTTGAAGGTCAAAGATAGTCAAATATGATCTTCACGGAGGAGAATGACATGAATATGAACCAGCTGACGCAGAAGACCCTGGCCGCCCTGCAGCGGGCCCAGTCTCTTGCGGTTGAATACGGCCATGTGGATGTGCAGCAGGAGCATCTGATGGCGGCACTGACAGAAAATCCGCAGGATCTTGTCCCCCAGCTGCTGTCCCGGTGCGGGATTTCCGTGGACGCTTTCCGCCGGGCCCTGGAAGACAGCCTCAGCCGTATGCCCCGGGTGTCCGGTTCCGGTGTGAGCCAGCCGGGCTATGCCGCGGATATCGAGAAAGCCCTGCTCGAGGCGGAAAACGTCGCAAAGCAGATGAAGGACGAATACCTGTCCGTGGAACATCTGTGGATCGGCCTGTGTGCGAAGCCTTCCCCCGCTGTCAGCCGCCTGCTGAAGACCTTCGGGTATTCCCCGGAAGCCTTCCTGAAGGCGCTGCAGGAAGTACGCGGTTCCGCCAGGGTCACCTCTGATACGCCGGAGGATACCTATGACGCCCTGAAGAAATACGGTTCGGACCTTGTGGAACTGGCGCGGAAGCAGAAACTCGATCCGGTGATCGGACGTGACGCCGAGATCCGGAATGTAATCCGGATCCTTTCCCGGAAAACAAAGAACAACCCGGTGCTCATCGGCGAGCCCGGCGTCGGTAAAACAGCCATCGCTGAAGGCCTGGCACTGCGGATCGTCCGCGGGGACGTACCGGAGAGCCTGAAGGACAAGACAATCTTCTCCCTGGATATGGGCAGCCTGATCGCCGGGGCCAAGTTCCGGGGGGAATTTGAGGAACGGCTGAAAGCCGTGCTGGAGGAGATCCGGAAGAGTGAAGGAAAGATCCTCCTGTTCATTGATGAACTGCATACCATCGTCGGCGCGGGCAAAGCCGACGGCGCCATGGACGCCGGCAACCTGCTCAAGCCCATGCTTGCCCGGGGCGAGCTCCACTGTATCGGCGCCACGACCCTGAATGAATACCGCAAATACATTGAGAAGGACGCTGCCCTGGAACGCCGGTTCCAGCCGGTCATGGTCTCCGAGCCCACCGTGGAGGACACCATTGCGATCCTCCGCGGCCTGAAGGAACGGTATGAGGTCTTCCACGGCGTGAAGATCCAGGACGCTGCGCTGATTGCCGCCGCCACCCTGTCCAACCGGTACATCACCGACCGGTTCCTGCCTGACAAGGCAATCGACCTGGTGGATGAGGCCTGTGCCCTGATCCGTACGGAGATCGATTCCCTGCCCACGGAGCTGGACGATATCCGCCGCCATATCATGCAGCTGGAGATCGAAGAAGCCGCCCTGAAGAAGGAGGAGGATTCCCTTTCGAAGGTGCACCTGGACGAGGTACAGAAGGAACTGGCTGAGCAGCGGGATCAGTTCAACACCATGAAAGCCCGCTGGGAAGCTGAAAAGGAAGCCATCGGCAAGGTCACCGGCCTGCGGGAGGAGATCGAACGCGTGAATGCGCAGATCGAACAGGCGGAGCGCAGCTATGACCTAAACCGGGCCGCCGAGCTGAAATACGGCGAGCTGCCGAAGCTGAAGCAGGAACTGGAAAAGGAGGAGGCCGTCGCCGAGGAAAGCCGCGGGGAGAACAGCCTCCTGCGGGACAAGGTCACCGAGGAGGAAATCGCCCGGATCATCTGCCGCTGGACCGGAATCCCGGTCGCCCGGCTGATGGAGGGCGAGCGCGAAAAGCTGCTCCACCTGGAGGATGAGCTGCACCGCCGCGTCATCGGGCAGGACGAAGCCGTCCGCAAGGTATCGGAAGCCATCCTGCGTTCCCGCGCGGGCATCCAGGATCCGAACCGGCCGCTGGGCTCGTTCCTTTTCCTGGGTCCGACCGGCGTAGGCAAGACCGAGCTGGCCAAGGCGCTGGCCCAGGCCCTCTTTGACGATGAAAAGAACATGGTCCGGATCGATATGTCCGAATACATGGAGAAGTTCAGCGTCTCCCGGCTGATCGGGGCGCCTCCCGGATATGTCGGTTATGACGAAGGCGGCCAGCTGACCGAAGCCGTCCGCCGCCATCCTTACTGTGTCATCCTGTTCGATGAAGTGGAAAAGGCCCATCCGGACGTGTTCAACGTCCTGCTCCAGGTTCTGGATGACGGCCGGATCACCGACAGCCAGGGCCGCACCGTGGATTTCAAGAACGCCATCCTGATCATGACCAGCAACCTGGGCAGCGAATATATCCTGGACGGCATTGAAAACGGCGAAATCCGGCCTGAAACCCGGGACACCGTGGATCGTCTGCTGAAGACGCATTTCCGTCCCGAATTCCTCAACCGGATTGATGAAATCGTGTATTACAAGCCCCTGACCCGGGAAGAGATCCGCGGGATCGTCGGCCTGATGGTCGCCAATCTGAACCGCCGCCTGGAAAACCGCCAGCTGAAGGTGGAACTGACCGACGCCGCCATGGACGCCGTGATTGACCGCGGCTTTGATCCGAACTTCGGTGCCCGTCCCCTCAAGCGGTACCTGCAGGCCCACGTGGAAACCCTTATTGCCCGCAGGGTCATCGCGGCGGATGTGGCTCCCGATTCCCTGCTCACCGTCGATGTGGATGAGCACGGGGAAATCTTTATCCGCTGATCCTTCCTGACGCTTTCAGGACCCAGAAACCGCCGGAACGGTCCAGCTTTTCCACGCTGGTATAAATCGTCTGAAGGTACCGGATGCAGCTCTCTGCCCCCTGCTGTTTCCGGATCACCAGGTACAGCGCTCCGTCCGGTTTCAGGGCTTCCGCCGCGTCGGCAAACATCCGGTAGATTACCTGTTTCCCCGCCCGGATGGGCGGATTGGTTACAACGGCGTCAAACGCCTTCCCCCGGAATGCTGCCATGCCGTCGCTTTCCGCGCAGATCACCTCTGCGCGGTTTCTTTTTGCGTTCTCCCGGCTGAGTTCCAGTGCCCGGGTGTTCACGTCCGCCATCGTCACCCGGGCCTCCGGCCATTTCCGGGCGATCGAGATCCCGATCACACCCCAGCCGCATCCCAGGTCCAGGATTTCCCCGTGCATCTCCTCCGGCAGTGCCTCCAGAAGGACCCGTGTACCCGTATCCACTTCCCCGCGGGAAAAAACGCCCGCGTCCGTCCGGAAGGTCAGGCGGATCCCCCGGTATGTGAATTCGCATTCTGCAGGGCGGGACGCGCTTTGGGGATCCCGGGTGTAGTAATGATCATTCATGCGTTTTCCTCCGTGCCGTTCATCCCGGCGGCCTGCCGCAGAGCGGCAAGCTCTGCCGCTGTCAGTTCCCGCCATTCGCCTTCCCGCAGCGCCGGATCCAGTTCCAGCGGTCCGAAAACACGCCGGTGCAGTTCCAGCACTTCATGTCCGGCGGCAGAGAACATCCTCTTCACCTGGTGGAACTTGCCCTCCGCGACCGTCACCTCCGCCAGGGAGGATTCCTCCCCCGCCCGGAGAATCTCCAGCTTCGCGGGCTGCGCCGTAAAATCTCCCAGGTCCATGCCGGAAGCAAACAGTTCCGCAGCGTCCGGGCCGAGTTTTCCTTCCGTCAGTGCCCGGTAAACCTTGTCCACATGCCTTCCCGGGCTCAGCAGGCGGTGGTTCATCTCCCCGTCGCAGGTAAAGATCAGGATCCCGGTCGTATCCTTGTCCAGCCGTCCCACCGGCATGCATCCGATCCGCCGGTAAACCTCCGGCAGCAGGTCCATGACCGTGGGCTGTTTCGGATCCCGGGCGGCAGTCAGTACCCCGGCGGGCTTGTGCATCATCACATGGCGCATGACCCGGCCGTCCAGCGGTTTTCCACGCAGGGTCAGCGTATCCTTTTCCGTATCAAAAGAAAGGGCGGAATCCCGGATGATCCGCCCGTTTACCGCGGCTTCCCCGCCGCGGATCCATGCCTTGACTTCATTCCGGCTGCCTGTCCCCAGTGTGGACAGCCACCGGTCCAGCCTCATTTTCATCGTTTTCTTCGTTTCCTGTCACTCGCGCAGGCCGTTTACATACGCAGCGGTCACCATGGAACGCAGCGGGAGCAGCGGCAGTGTCAGCGCCGCCCCGATCCCCAGGATGATCAGGGTCTCGCGGTCGGAAGGCCTCGGTACATCGCCGGCCACAACGCCGCTCACGTCATTCAGCAGCGGGATGTAGCGGGATATCACGATCCCCGCCGCGAGGATCACCGGAAGTACGAAAACCAGGGAGCAGATCCGGCACAGGAGTACATTCGCCCGTTCGCCCTTCAGCAGCTTCTTCTCATCCAGCACAAAAGCATGCCGGTCCCCGCTGTGGAATCCGGCGCCCAGCGCGGCGATGAGGATCAGCCCCAGCAGGATCAGCAGCAGGTAGAGGATGCCGGTCTTCATATCCTGACCGCCGAACTGGTAGATCATATCCAGCACGGTCAGTCCGTTGGCCGACTGTCCGGCATACATTTCCCAGGCATACAGCAGCGCCGCGATCATCGGCAGGGACCACAGGATCAGCAGTCCGAGCCGTCCGAAGGCATATCCGATCTTTTTCCCGTAATTGCCTGGATCCGCCAGCCGCAGGGAAAAGAGTTTCCCTTCCCCCAGGCTGTCCTGCATGGCGGCCGCGGCATTCAGCCGTGCCGGAACCTTTACCAGCAGCCACAGGACGCCTGCCAGTGCGGCCAGGTATCTCAGCGGCCCCTTTTCCGTCAGAAACAGCAGCGGCGCCAGGCAGATCCCTGTCAGGGCGATCTCCGTCACCAGAAGCTTCAGCGCTTCCGTTTTCTGCCCGGAAACAGTCCGGAATGCTTTCCGGAATGCCTGAGAAATCTTCATCTCGTTCCTCCCGAATGATCGTCAGGCCCGGGTACGGATATAGTTGATCAGGCCGCCGGCCAGAATCATGCCGCGCTGGCGTTCCGTCAGCGGCAGCAGCACCCGGTAGGACTCCTGTTTCGTTTCGTTGCGCAGTTCCAGTTCTTCCTTCCCTGCGGCAATAGCCGACCGGACTTCCGGCAGGCTCAGTTCGTCCATCTGATCAATTTTATCATAATCGTCCTCATTCGCAAAGGTCAGCGGCAGGATGCCATTGTTGATCAGGTTCGCCTGGTGGATCCGGGCAAAGCTCTTGGCTGCCACGGCACGAATCCCCAGATACAGGGGCACCAGTGCGGCGTGTTCCCGGCTGGAACCCTGGCCGTAGTTGGATCCGGCCACCAGCAGGCCGCCCTTTTCCGCCTTGGCCCGGGCCGGGAATGTCTCATCCACGGGGGTCAGGCAGAAATCGCTCAGGTGCGGAATATTGCTGCGGTAGGGCAGCAGCTTCGCGTTGCTGGGCATAATATGGTCGGTCGTGATGTTGTCTTCCATCTTCAGCAGCACCTTGCCCCGCACGGTATCCTCCAGGTCATGTCCCAGCGGGAAAGGCTTGATGTTCGGTCCGCGGACCACTTCGACCGTGTCTTCCTGTCCTTCTGCCACAGGCGGGATCACCAGGTTGTCATTCACATCAAAGGATACAGGCTGATCCACGGTCAGGTCAATATCCAGGCAGCGGGGATCGGTCAGCACGCCGGAAATTGCCGTCACGGCGGCCGTTTCGCAGCTCGTCAGGTAGATCCCGGCAGAGGCAGTCCCGCTGCGGGCGTAGAAATTCCGGTTGTTGGTACGTACGGACACCGCGTTCGTCTTCGGACTCTGGCCCATTCCGATACACGGACCGCAGGCACATTCCAGGATCCGGGCGCCGGCGTTCAGCATATCGGCCAGTGCGCCGTTCTCCGCCAGCATGGTCAGTACCTGCTTGCTGCCGGGGCCGATGACCAGGCTCACATCCGGATGCACAGTCTTCCCTTTCAGGATCCTTGCCACGCGCATCATATCCTGGTAGCTGGAATTGGTGCAGCTGCCGATGAACACCTGGTCCACCTTGATCGGCCCGACCTTCTCGACCGTCTCCACGTTGTCCGGCAGATGCGGTCTTGCCACCAGGGGCTGCAGTTCGTCAAGATTGATCTCCAGCAGTTCGTCGTATTCCGCGTCCGCGTCGGCGCTCAGTTCCCGGAAATCCTGTTCCCGGCCCTGGGCCTTCAGGAATGCCCGGGTCACTTCATCGCTCGGGAACACGGACGTGGTGGCGCCCAGTTCCGCGCCCATATTGGCAATCGTGGCGCGTTCCGGAACCGTCAGGCTCTTCACGCCTTCGCCGATATATTCCATGACTTTGCCGGTGCCGCCCTTGACGCTCAGCCGCCGCAGCACCTCCAGGATGATATCCTTCGCCGCCACCGCGTAGGGCAGCTTTCCGTTCAGCTTTACACCCACCACCTTCGGGCAGGTCAGGTAGTAGGCGCCGCCGCCCATGGCTACCGCCACGTCCAGGCCGCCGGCCCCGATCGCGAGCATACCGATCCCGCCGCCGGTGGGCGTATGACTGTCGCTGCCCAGCAGCGTCATTCCGGGTACGCCGAACCGTTCCAGCTGAACCTGGTGGCAGATCCCGTTGCCGGGTTTGGAGCACCAGATACCGTGCTTTTTCGCTACGCTCTGGATGTACTGATGGTCGTCAGCGTTCTCAAAGCCGGTCTGCAGTGTGTTGTGATCGATATATGCCACGCTTCTGCGGGTCTTGACCCGCCCGATCCCCATGGCTTCGAACTGCAGGTAGGCCATGGTGCCGGTAGAGTCCTGGGTCAGGGTCTGGTCGATCCGGATGGAGATCTCCTCCCCGGGTATCAGGTTCCCGCTCAGCAGATGGGCGTCCAGGATTTTCTGTGTCAGGTTCATGCCGTATTCCTCCGGTAAAAAGACGGTCACTCTTTCGGGTGACCGTTCATAGTTGTCTCACGTCTATTATCGCCCCGCGGCCCGGAAAGTCAATAAACGGTGCTTGGAAAGAACACAAGAAAAACGTGAACCGGCAGTTTTCACTGCCGGTTCACGTTGTTCACATGTAACAGCGATCGCAAAGGTCAGCCGATATGATCCTTCCCGCCCATTGAGGACGTGTCCAAATCTCTGATTTGGGTAACACGTCCCATGCTACAGCTGTCAAAGGCCGGAAGCCGTCAGGCGCACCGGGCTTTGGTAACAGCGATCGCAAACATCAGCCGATGTGATCCTTCCCGCCCATATACATCCTTAACGGTTCCGGAATAGCTACCGTGCCGTCTTCCCGCAGGTTGTTCTCCAGGAAGGCGATCAGCATCCGGGGCGGCGCCACGCAGGTGTTGTTCAGCGTATGGGCCAGGTATTTTCCGCCCTTGCCGTCCTTCACGCGGATCTGCAGCCGCCGGGCCTGGGCGTCGCCCAGGTTCGAGCAGGAACCGACCTCGAAGTATTTCTTCTGCCGGGGAGACCAGGCTTCCACGTCCAGGCTCTTCACCTTCAGGTCCGCCAGGTCGCCGCTGCAGCACTCCAGCGTGCGCACCGGGATGTCCAGCGTCCGGAAGAAGTCCACCGTGTTCTGCCACAGCCTGTCGAACCACATCGGGGAATCTTCGGGCTTGCAGATCACGATCATTTCCTGCTTCTCGAACTGGTGGATGCGGTACACGCCGCGTTCCTCAATCCCGTGGGCTCCGACTTCCTTGCGGAAGCAGGGGCTGTAGCTGGTCAGGGTCTTCGGAAGCTCTTCCTCATTCAGGATCGTGTCGATGAACTTACCGATCATCGAATGCTCGGAGGTACCGATCAGGTACAGGTCCTCGCCTTCGATCTTGTACATCATGTTCTCCATCTCGGCAAAGCTCATGACGCCGCTCACCACGTTTCCGTGGATCATGAAGGGCGGGATCACGTAGGTGAATCCGCGGTCGATCATGAAATCCCTGGCATAGCTGAGGATGGCGCTGTGCAGCCGGGCGATGTCGCCCGTCAGGTAGTAGAACCCGTTTCCGCTGGTCTCCCGGGCGGGATCCAGTTCGATGCCGTGCAGCCGTTCCATGATATCTACATGGTAGGGGATCTCCCAGGCCGGCACTGCGGGTTCGCCGAAGCGCTCGATTTCCACATTCTCGCTGTCGTCCTTCCCGATCGGGACGGAGTCGTCGATGATGTTGGGGATCACCAGCATCCGCTTGCGGATTTCGGCTTTCAGCTCTTCTTCCTTCACTTCCAGGGCCGCCAGTTCCTCCGCGGCAGCGGCTACTTCCGCCTTCACGGCTTCCGCTTCATCCTTTTTTCCCTGGCCGATCAGGGCGCCGATCTGCTTGGACAGGGTCTTGCGCTTGTTGCGCAGCCCGTCCGCCTGCTGCTGGGCGTCGCGGTACTCCCGGTCCATCCGGATGACCTCGTCCACCATGGGCAGCTTTTCTTCCTGGAACTTTTTCCGGATATTCTCCCGGACTTTCTCCGGATCGTTCCGGAGCAGGTTGATATCCAGCATGTTATCCCTTCCTTTCAGTCTTGTTCGAAAGGTCTTATTTCTTGTGCGTGATGACGACGTGACGGTTGGGTTCGTCACCCTCGGAATGCGTGGTTACGCCCTCGTTCTGCTGCAGGGCGAAATGGATGATCCGGCGCTCATAGGGGTTCATGGGCTCCAGGCTCACCTTACGGCCGGTGCGCAGCGCGCGGTTGGCCATGCGGTTCGCCAGGCGGATCAGGGTGTCCTCCCGCTTCGCGCGGTAGTTCTCGGTGTCCAGGGTCACCCGCGTATAGCTGTCCCGGCCCCGGTTCACTTTCAGGCTGGTCAGGTACTGCAGGGCGTCCAGGGTCTCGCCCCGCCGCCCGATCAGGATGCCCAGGGTGTCTCCCTGCATGAATCCGTAGACATTGCCTTCCGCGTCCGTACCCATATCGATGGTCACATCCACGCCCATGAGCTTCGTCAGTTCGCCGAGGAATTCCCGGGCTACGCCCGCGGGGCTTTCCGCGTTCAGCTGTTCCGCCGGGATCATGGTGATCTCCGGCTTCTCCAGCGTCCGGATCTCCTGCTTCTCTCCGGAAGCTTCCCCGGTGCTCTCCGCCTTCTTCGCGGCAGGCTTCTTCTCCGCCTTCTTTTCGGCGGGTTTCTTTTCTTCAGGCTTCTTTTCTTCCGTCTTCACGGCAGGCTTTTTTTCTTCCTGTTTCTTCTCGGGTTTCTTTTCAGCCTTCTTTTCGGGCTTCTTTTCGGGCTTCTTCGCCGGCTTTTCCTCCAGCAGGTCGCCCAGGGGATCTTCTTCGGAATCCTTCACCGTCAGACGCACCTTCACCGGGCGGGAGCCAAACAGGCCGAACAGGCCCTTGCTGCCTTCCTCCACCACCTGTACATCCACGTCGCCAATGGAAACGCCAAGCTCCTGCAGGCCCAGTTCGACGGCCTCTTCCACGGTCTTGGCTGAAGCTTCGTACTGTCTCATCTTATCTCACACTGCCCTCTCCGGCCACAGGCGCGGCCAACTCGTCCTTTTTGTCAAGATACTTGTTGATCACAAAGGTCTGTCCCATGCTCACCAGGTTACCCGCCACCCAGTACAGGGCGAAAGCCGAGCTGTATCCGAGGCAGATCCATATGGAAAAGAGCGGGAAGAACCACTGCATGAATTTTCCGGTATTCGGCTGGCCTTCTGCAGCAGGCTGCGGAGTGCCGTTGCCCATGATCTTCGTCATCACGACCTGGCTGGCAGCCGACAGGATCGGCAGCAGCAGGTATCCGTTGTAGAGGGCCGGCACAAACCAGTTGACCAGCGGGATGACGGCGCCGGGAATCGGTTTGACGCCTGCGGCATAGAAGTCCACGGTCTTCATCGCGTCGATGATTGCCTGGACCGTCGCACCCAGGTTGGCGCTCTCAAAGCTTTCCGCTGTCAGGTTCAGGCTCTCGAGCAGCGCGGGCATGCTGCCGTGCAGGCCGTTAAACCAGGTCTGCCATTCCGCGGTGGAGATCACCCGCAGGGTGGACTCGTCCGGCAGCGCGGTATAGAACAGGTTGTCCGGCATCCACAGGTTCCTGATCCACAGGAACGGTTCCAGCACAGGCTGCTGGTTGTTCAGGATCTGCCCGACCTGCTCGAGCAGCTGCTTGTTGGCCACGGTCCGCATCGCGCCGAAAACGGCGATCAGGATCGGCCAGGTCAGCAGCAGCGGCAGGCAGCTGGACAGGGGGTTCACATGGGCTTTTTTGTACAGTTCCGCCGTCTTGGCGTTCAGTTTTTCCTTGTCGTTGGCATACTTTTTCTGCAGAGCCTGCAGCTGGGGCTGCAGTTTCTGGGTCTTCCGCATGCTGGCGCGGCTCTTGATGTCCAGGGGCGTCAGGCACAGGCGGACCATGATCGTAAAGATGATGATCGCCAGTCCCCAGTAGCCTGCCCAGCTCTGAATCCAGTTCAGCACTGCGTACAGTCCGTCGTTAATCCATCCAAACATTCCGGTCTATTCCCTCCTTAAGGTGGTATTCGGGTCCTCCGGTACCGGATCGTATCCGCCTTTGCTGAAAGGATTGCACCGCAGCAGCCGCCAGGCAGCCAGCCGCCCGCCCTTCAGTGCGCCGTAGCGTTCGATCGCTTCCACGGCGTATTCGGAGCAGGTGGGGATATACCGGCAGGTCGGGTGCTTTTTACGGCGGCTCAGGTTCCGGCGGTAAAAGCGGATCATAGACAGCATGATGCGTTTCATCTGGCGCGGTTCCCTTCCTGCGCTTCCGGATTTTTCAGCGCCCCGTGCTTTTTCAGCAGGTAGCGCACATCCTTCTGCAGCGTGCCGAAGGCGGCCTCTGCGGCTGCAGGCCTGGCGACGATTACGTACAGGCCGGTTTTCACGTCCCCCAGATAGGGCCGAAAGCATTCCCGCAGGCGGCGTTTGACCTTGTTCCGGATCACAGCCTTGCCTACTTTTTTGCTGACGGAAAAACCGACCTTCAGCTCCCGCCCGGGGGCGGCGAGCATGACCAGGTTACGGCAGGCGACCGAATGTCCCTTACGGTAGACATACTGGAACGCCCGGTTTTTTTGCAGCCGGTAGCATCTTTCCATGCTTCTCTTCATCCTTCCGCTTTCCGCGGAGTCCCATATAGCGGAAAAGCCCGCCCATTCGAAAAACGGGCGGGCTTCATCCACAACTCAAGTTCAGTCAGCTTTCGCCGGTCACACCGTCAGCTCTTTACGGCCGCGGCGGCGACGGGCAGCCAGAACCCGGCGGCCGTTCTTGGTCGCCATGCGGGCACGGAATCCGTGCACCTTGCTGCGCTGACGCTTTTTGGGCTGATACGTACGGAACATCGTCAACACTCCTCATCCAATTCGTTCTCATGCTTACGGGGCCTGCTGCCCCGAAGATTTACAGAACAGCCTAAACAGTATATCGAAGCCTGTTCGGCTTGTCAAGAAAATCTTTTGAAAATAAAAACCGGCCCGCAGGCCGGTCTGGATCCGAACCGGGATTATTTGATGAGTTCGCCCATGGTGCCGTTCACGGCGCAGGCGGCGTTGCTCTCATCGGTGTCGATGTGCATGGCCAGGGAGAACTTTTCGCTGACGCGGACCACCACATCCCCGAAGGTCAGGGCACGGCCGTTGGTCTCCACCTTCACGGAAACGATATCCTTGTCTTTCACGCCGAATTCAGCAGCGTCGGCAGGCGTCATATGGATATGGCGCTTTGCGGCGATCACGCCTTCGGCCACTTCCACTTCACCGCACGGACCGACCAGCTTGCAGGCGCCGGAGCCGGCGATATCACCGGATTCCCGCACGGGCGCGGTCACGCCGATGGAGCGGGCATCGGTCAGGGAAAGCTCCACCTGGGTCGCGGGGCGGATGGGCCCGAGGATACGGACGCGCTTCAGGGTATTCTTCGGGCCGACGATATCCACCTGTTCTTCGCTGGCGAACTGGCCGGGCTGGGACAGCCAGCTCTTGACGGTCAGTTCATGTCCGGCGCCGAACAGGGTTTCCAGATCTTCCTTGGTGACATGGATGTGACGGGCGGATGTTTCCACAAGAATCTTGTTCATGACTCTGAACCTTCTTTCTGAAGTATTGTCAATATTATAGCAAACAAGGATCAAAAGAATCAAGGGGCAGTCCTTGACAAACCGCCGTCCTGTGTGTAATATACTGCCGCAAACCTTATCACGAGTGACCGAGGGACGGGCCCGATGACGTCACGGCAACCGGCGGAAGCTTGGTGCCAAATCCCGCAGCGCGTGCACACGGAAGCGCTGGCAGATAAGGCCAATCATCAGATTGCGTCGTCTGGCTTGTGTGCAGGTCAGGCATTTTTTTATTGAACAGAGGAGGTTCAAAATGAAAAAGCTGTTCACTTCCGAATCCGTTACCGAAGGCCATCCCGACAAACTGTGCGACCAGGTCTCCGACGCCGTGCTCGACGCCATCCTGGCGGAGGATCCCAAGGCACGCGTAGCCTGCGAGACCTTTGCCACCACCGGGATGATCACCGTCATGGGCGAGATCACCACCTCCACCTATGTGGACATCAGTGCCATCGTGCGCAAAACCGTCACCGACATCGGATACGACGCGCCCGAGAAATTCTTCAACGGCAAAACCTGCGCCGTTATGACCGCGATTCATGAACAGAGCCCGGATATTGCCATGGGTGTGAACGATGCCCTGGAGACCCGTTCCGGGGATGAGGCGGATACCGGCGCCGGCGATCAGGGCATGATGTTCGGCTATGCCTGCACGGAAACCCCGGAGCGCATGCCCCTTCCCATTGCGCTGAGCCACCGCCTGGCCCGCCGCCTGGCGGAAGTCCGGAAAAACGGGACCCTGTCCTGGCTCTACCCCGACGGAAAGACGCAGGTCACCGTGGCGTACGAAAATGATAAACCCGTCGCCGTGGATACCATCGTGGTCTCAGCCCAGCATTCCCCCGATGTCTCCCAGGAGACCATCCGGGAGGAGATCCTGAAGCATGTGGTTGCTCCCGTCGTCCCGGAAGAGCTGCTGACCCCCGAAACCCGCTATTTCATCAACCCCACCGGACGTTTCGTGATCGGCGGTCCTGCCGGGGATACCGGACTGACCGGCCGCAAGATCATCGTTGATACCTACGGCGGCTACGCGCCCCACGGCGGCGGCTGCTTCTCCGGAAAGGATCCCACCAAGGTGGACCGCAGCGCTGCGTACGCTGCCCGCTATGCCGCGAAGAACGTCGTGGCTGCGGGACTTGCGGACCGCTGCCAGATCCAGCTCGCCTACGCCATCGGCGTCGCCGAGCCCGTCAGCATCCTGGTGGACACCTTCGGCACAGGCACGGTCAGCGACGAAGCGATCTCTGCCGCCGTCCGCAAGGTCTTTGATTTCCGTCCCGCCGCCATCATCCGGGACCTTGACCTGCTCCGGCCCATCTACCGGCAGACCGCGGCTTACGGTCACTTCGGCCGCACGGATATCGATCTTCCGTGGGAACGTGAAGACCGGACAGAGGCCCTGAAAGCCGCCCTCGCATAATCCCCGGCATATAAAAACTGCCGTCCGTACGGACGGCAGTTTTTTCATGCTCCGGCTTCGCGGAAGATCGCGGATTATTCCTTGATCTCGCTGGTGCAGTGCGGGCAGCGGGTCGCTTTGATATCGATCTCGCTCTGGCAGAAGGGGCACTTCTTGGTGGTGGGTTCCGCGGGAGCTTCTTCCTTCTTCTTCAGGTTCTTGGCCTTGTTGGCAGCCTTGACGATCAGGAAAAGGACCAGCGCGGTCAGAAGGAACTCAACCACAACCGCGGCAAAGCTGACAAGGCTTCCCACAAAACCGGTACCGCCGTTTTCCATCTTCGGCAGGGACTCGAGAATCGGGTTCAGGAAGATCTCCACCACAGCGGTGACGACCTTGTTGAACGCCGCGCCCAGGACCACGGCAACCGCCAGATCCAGGACATTACCCTTCATTGCGAAATCCTTGAACTCTTTCAGCAGCTTCTTCATTTTTTCTCCTCCTCAGTTTATCTCTGTATCACAACCAGGCCCGCCGGGATCTCCCCGCCGGCCGGATTGTATCAGGAAACAATGGAACTTATTTCTTCCCGCCGAACAGACCGCTGATCGCCTTGGTCAGGTTCTTGGTCAGGTTGCTGACGATCTGACGGGTGGCAGTGGAGATCGCGGTGTTCTTCACCCGGCCGGCAACGGAATCGTTGCGGCGGGCACGTTCGGCTGCTTCCTCGCGCAGGGCGTCGTTCCTGGCGCGGCGCTCGGCAGCTTCCTGCTCGCGGGCTTCACGTTCCGCTTCCTTCCTGGCTTTTTCCGCAGCCTTCTGCTGCTCAGCCAGCACCTTGGGATCGACCTGCTGCTGCACAGGCACATAGGTGCCGGTGGCGGCGTCATACTGCACGGTCATCATCTGCTGGACCATCTGGCCGGTCGCCGGATCCTGCACGAGGACAGGCATCTGCTGCAGCTGGGGCTGTACCTGGATGGTGGGCACTGCCTGCTGGACAGCCTGTACGACGGGCTGTGCGGCCTGCACGACAGGCTGCGCGACCTGCTGAACGGCCTGCTGCACCGCTGCGGGAGCCTGCTGGACAGCCTGGACCACGGGGGCTGCGGCTTCCTGGACAGCCTGCACCACGGGAGCGGCAGCTTCCTGGACAGCCTGCACCACGGGGGCCGCGGCTTCCTGCACCGCCTCGATCACCGGAGCGGCAGCTTCCTGGACCGCTTCCGCCGCCTGCTGCACCGCTTCCGCGGGCTGGGTCATGCCTTCGATCTCTTTTTCCACATACTGTCCGGTTGCGGGGTCATAAACCTTGAATGTTGCCATGTTCTGCTGCACGGTGCTCACCTGCGCCGTGAGAGGGGTCGTTGGGGAAACAGTGTCTTTTATATCTACAGCGGCGCTGATCAGATGATCGGCCACAAATAGCCATTGTACTGGACGTATTCCCGCGCCTGTTCCGGCGGGACTACCTGCCGCAGCACGCCGTTCACCAGGAGATACTGGGGGGCCTGGACCGGCTGGGTCTGCGCGGCGGCCTGCTCTTCCTTCTTCGCGGCCAGCTTTTCATAGGCGCTGTCCTCGTTGACGACATGGTCGTACACGCCGCGGAGCGGGCTCTCCTCCAGGACCTGCGCGCGCTCCTCCGCTGTGATCGCGCCCATATAGCTCTGCGGGGGAAGGATGGTCGCCCTCCGGACAATATCCGGGGCACCATGCTCATCCAGGAAGGAAACAAGCGCCTCACCCGTCTTCAGGGTGGTGATCGCTTCTTCCGTATCGAAAGCAGGATTGACGCGGAACGTCTGTGCGGCGACCTTGACAGCCTTCTGGTCGAGCGGCGTATATGCACGCAGCGCATGCTGGATCCGGTTGCCCAGCTGTCCGAGGATGGTCATCGGGATGTCGGCCGGGCTCTGCGTGATGAAGAACACGCCCACGCCTTTGGACCGGATCAGCCGGACCACCTGCTCGATCTTCTCCATCAGGGAGCGGCTGCAGTTGTTGAACAGCAGGTGCGCTTCATCAAAGAAGAAGACAATCACAGGCTTCTCCGCGTCGCCGCGTTCGGGAAGCCGGTCATACAGCGCGGTGAGCATCCACAGCAGGAATGTGGAATACATGGTCGGATTGTTGAACAGCCGGTCGGCGGAAAGGATGTTGATCACGCCCTGTTCACTGCCGTCCTCGTTCTCTGCCACCTGCAGCCAGTGTCCGATGTCGAGCGCCGGTTTGCCGAAGAACGTGTCGCCGCCCTGGTCCTCCAGGATGGCGACTGCGCGCTGGATCGCGCCGACGCTGGCCTGGGATACGTTGCCGTAGTGCAGGGTATATTCCTTCGCGTTCTCGCCGATATGGACGAGCATCGCCTTGAGGTCATACAGGTCGCACAGTTCATACCCTTCGTTCCGTGCAACGCGGAAAAGGATGTTCATGACGCCGCTCTGTGTCTCGTTGAGGCTCAGCATACGGCTCAGCAGCAGGGGACCCATCTGTTCCACAGTGGCACGGATCGGATGTCCCTGTTCCGCATAAACATCCCAGAATACGGTAGGGTACTTTTTGTATTCGAAGGTATCGGCATCCACGCCGCAGCCCTGCAGCCTCCTGTCCAGGCTTTCGCTGCGGACCCCGGCTTTCACCATGCCGCTCAGGTCGCTCTTGATATCGCTCAGGAAAACAGGCACGCCCATGTCGGAAAAGCTTTCCGCCAGGACCTTCAGGGAAACGGTTTTCCCTGTGCCGGTGGCCCCGGCGATCAGCCCGTGCCGGTTGGACATGGAAGGCAGCAGATAGACAGGACCATCGTCGCTCGTGCCGACCCAGATCTTGTTATCCTGCAGCATCTTCAGCCCTTCTTTCCACTATAGGTTGTCTTTTTTTGACTATTTTACACTTTTTTTCCTTTTCCCGTCAAGGCTTCCGGGGTTTTTAATGTACAGTTTCTGGTTTTTTTCGGAAATCCGGTTCATTCCCCTTTTTCGCTGAGTTTTTCCATGATTTTCACCATTTCCCGGGCTGCCCGCGCGCGGTGGCTGATCTCATTCTTTTCCCGGTCGTTCATCTCCGCGTACGTCTTGCCCATGGGCTCATAGAGGAACAGCGGATCATAGCCGAATCCTCCCGTTCCCTGCCGCTTGTGCAGGATCGTTCCGGGGCAGCTTCCTTCCGCAATCAGAGGCTCCTTCCCGGGGAATTTCAGCGCCAGGGCACACATGAAATGCGCCCGCCGGTCCTCTTTCCCTTCCATCCGGCGCAGCAGCAGGTCATTGTTCGCCTCGTCGTCCCCGTGTTCTCCCGCGTACCGGGCGGACATGACGCCGGGTTCTCCGTCCAGCGCGTCCACGCACAGGCCGCTGTCGTCCGCGATCGCCGCGAATCCCGTTGCGGCGCATACTGCTTCCGCCTTGATCGCCGCATTTCCCGCGAAAGTGGACGCGTTTTCGTCGATCGGACCGAAAAAGCCCGCTGCGGTCATCGGTGCCAGGGTATAGTAATCCCGGAACATCTCCTGCAGTTCCTTCAGCTTATGCTCGTTTCCCGTGGCGACCAGCAGCAGGGGTTTCGGCGCGATATGCCGCGCCCGGTCCCCGAGGGCTTCCCGCTGGGCCCGCATGAGTTCGGAAATACCCTTCATGCCGTAGCCCATCAGGGTGGTCAGCTCATCGCTGCTGAAGGCACGCCCCTCGCCCGTACCCTGGAGTTCGATAAACTCCCGGTTCTCGTTCATCACAAAATTCATATCCACCTGGGCTCCGCTGTCCTCCGCGTAGCACAGGTCGAGGCACGGCGTGTCCCCTACGATCCCGGCGCTGACCGCCGCCACCTGATGTACGATGGGACTGACCAGGAGCCTCTTTTCCCGGATCATCCGGTCTATGGCACAGGTCAGCGCCACCATGGCCCCGGTAATGGACGCGGTGCGGGTTCCCCCGTCCGCCTCCAGCACGTCGCAGTCCAGCGTAATCGTCCGCTCGCCCAGCGCGTTCAGGTCCACCGCCTGGCGAAGGCTCCGGCCGATCAGCCGCTGGATTTCCACGCTCCGGCCGTCCTTTTTGATCCCGTCCCGTTTTTTCCGTTCCGTGGTGGATGCCGGCAGCATCGCGTATTCCGCCGTCACCCATCCCTGTCCCTTCCCCTTCAGGAAAGGCGGAACCGTTTCCTCAACGCTGGCTGTGCAGATCACCCGGGTGTTCCCCGTGGCGATCAGGCAGCTGCCGTACGCCGTCCGTACAAAATCCGTTTCAATCGTGACCGGCCGTTTTTCCTCAGGCCGTCTTCCGTCCCCGCGTTCAAAAACCTCACTCATACTGTACCCTCCGTGATGCAAAAAAGGATTTATGCCTCTTTGCGCAGAATGTATAATCCGGTTTCCCGAATTGCTCCGGAAAGAGGCTGAAATATCTTGAAAGACCGTTTCCGTAAACTCTTTACGAATGTCTGGAACATTCCGAACGTGCTGACGATGCTCCGGATCATCCTGATCCCCGTGTTCGTTGCCGTTTTCTTCAGTACGCCGCATGACCGGGACAAGATCGCCGCGCTGGTCATCTTTGCCGCCGCCAGCATTACCGACATGTTCGACGGGATGCTGGCCCGGAAGCTGAACCAGATCACCGATTTCGGCAAGCTCTTCGATCCCCTGGCCGACAAGGTCATGGTCGTCACCGCCATGGTCTGCCAGGCTTTGATCGGCGTCTTCCCGTGGATCGCGATCATTATCGTCGGTGTCAAGGAACTCATCATGATGCTGGGCGGAATTTTCATGCTCAGCAAAAATGTGGTCGTTTACAGCAATTATGTCGGGAAGACCGCTCAGGTATTCTTTATCGCTTCCCTTCTGCTTTCCTTCTTCCATCCGAGCCTTGCGGCCGGAAACGTCTGCCTCTTCGGCATGACGATCGACTGCGTACTGCTGTGGATCACCGTAGCGCTTTCCCTGACGGCGCTCGTGGTATACGCCGCCGGATCCCTGAAAACGCTTAAAAGCAAAGGGCAATGATTTTCACCGGTCCCGGGCCGCGCGCTGCGCGGCTCTTTTTTATGGTTTTGCGAAGCCGAGACTCCGCTCCACCGCCCGGTGCCAGCCGTCCATTTCCAGCAGCCGCGTGGCTTCATCCATCCGTGGATCGAACTCCAGGTCCTGTTTCCATGCCCGGGTCGTTTCCTCCGGTGTGGCAAACACGCCGGCGCCGAGTCCGGCCAGCAGCGCCGCACCGAGCGCGGTGGTTTCCAGCACTTTCGGCCGCACCACCGGAATCCCGCAGATATCCGCCTGGAACTGCATCAGGAAACCGTTGGCGCTCGCGCCGCCGTCCACCTGCAGCCGTTCCGGCTGCTGCCCCGCGTCCCTGACCATAGCCGCCATCAGATCCGCACTCTGGTAGGCGATCGCCTCCAGCGCCGCCCGGACGATATGCGGCCGGCCCGTTCCCCGGGTCATGCCGATCAGCGTTCCCCGGCTGTACATATCCCACCAGGGAGCACCGAGTCCCGTAAAGGCCGGCACCAGGTAAACCCCGCCCGTTCCGTTCACGGACTGGGCCAGCGCTTCGCTTTCCGCTGCGGTGTCGATGATCTTCAGTTCGTCCCGGAGCCACTGGATCGTGGCTCCTCCCATAAACACGCTGCCTTCCAGGGCAAACGTCGGCTTTCCGCCGATCCTCCATGCCATCGTGGTCAGCAGTCCGTTTCCGCTTTCCACCGGGGTGTCCCCGGTATTCATCAGCATAAAACAGCCTGTCCCGTAGGTGTTCTTGACGTCACCCGGTTTCAGGCACGCCTGGCCGAAAAGGCTGGCATGCTGATCCCCGGCCATGGCTGTCACCGGAATCCGGCAGCCCAGGATCGCCGGATCCAGCATGCCGACAGGCCCCGCCGTGTCGATCACCCGGGGCAGGCAGGCCCTTGGGATGTCCAGCAGCTTCAGCAGGTCCTCATCCCAGTCCTGTTCACACAGGTTGAACAGCATGGTCCTACCGGCGTTGGTGGCGTCCGTCACATGGGGACGGTCCTCCAGCAGGTTCCAGCACAGGAAGCTGTCCGCCGTGCCAAAGCACAGTTCTCCCCGTTCCGCTTTCTCCCGCACGTTGTAATAATCCAGCATCCATTTCAGCTTTGTCCCGGAAAAATAGGCATCCGGCACCAGGCCGGTCTTCCGGCGGATCATCTCCCCGTGGCCGGCCCGCACCAGGTCGTCCACGATACCGGAGGTCCGCCGGCACTGCCATACGATGGCATTCCCGACGCATTCCCCCGTTTTCCGGTCCCACAGGAATGTAGTCTCCCGCTGATTGGTGATGCCGATCGCCGCGATGTCCGCGGGGTTGATATCCGCCAGGCGGACTGCCTCCCGCAGCGAAACAATCTGGGTATCCAGGATATCCCGCGGGTCATGCTCCACCCATCCCGGTTTCGGATAATGCTGGGGAAACTCCCGGTTGAAGGAGGAAACCACCTGTCCGTCTGTCGTAAAGATCACCGCCCGGGAGCTGGTGGTTCCCTGGTCCAGTGCCGCCAGATACTTTGGCATATGCGTCCATCCCTTCTGAAGTCTGCTGCCTGTAGTTATTTGATCTGGATCCCGTAAACGTACGAGGTGCCTTTTCCCGTGGTACCGATAACCATGATGTCGTTATATACCGCCGGGGAGGCCTTGATATTGCCGGCCACTTCCAGGGACGCCTGCTGTTCTCCGGTCAGGCCGTCCAGCAGCAGGATCGTTCCGTTTTCGACGCACTGGATGATCCAGCCGTTCCCGTCCGTGTCGTAGACCGCCACGGGAGAGGATTCGCTCCGGTCCGCCAGGCCCTTCGCCCATCTGATCCGGCCTGTTTCCTTTTCCAGCGCCACAAGCGCCGCTTTCGCATCCTCGCCGGTGCCCAGTACGCTCCGGCCCTCCGCGTCCAGCCCGGTCACCGTAAAGTACACCAGGTCGTCCAGGCCGTTCTTTCCGATAACCGGGGAGGCTTTGACGCCCACGTCTTCCTTCGTCTTTGTATTCTTGGCGACGCCGATCTCAACGGTCCAGATTTCCTTGCCGCTCAGGGCGTCATACCGGCGGATCTGGGCACTGCCGCTCTTCCGGTTCTTCAGCATATTGGCCGTGTACAGATCCAGTCCGCCGTTTCCGTTCAGGTCCAGCGCGATCGCGGCCATCACCGCGTCTCCTGTGTTCACGGCCCACACCGGCTGCAGGAAATCCGTATCCACGCACCGGAGTACACCGCCCATGTCCGCGTAGAATACATATTTGTCGTACATGGCATGGGAGGATTCCACGGCCACCAGTTCGTCCTTCTTTTCGCCCTTTGCCCGCGAGGACATCACGATCGACCCGGGCTCCGTCTTCAGCGTCCCCGCCTGGTAATCGAATTCCGTGTTCAGGCTCGTCAGGTACAGCAGTCCGCTGGTCCCCAGGGTAATCATGGTATCGCTGGTCCGGTCGATGAGGGAGGAGGTTTCAAAGCTCCCGTACCGGTTGATCCCCCGGTGCATCTTCCCGTCCAGTCCGTCGATCAGGTTCAGCTCTTTCTGCGTATACAGGTTGTACTGCCGCAGGCCGATCTTCCCGGTTTTTGATTTCATCTTCCGGGTATACTGTCCCACATTCATATACGGATATCCGGCCGGGTGCAGGCTCGGCGTGCCCTTCATGGGATATCCCAGGTTGATGGCGGCCCGGGTCATGCTGCCGTGCTCGAGATCCAGGAAGCGGATCACGCCGTCCACACCCGCGATGATAACCTCCCGCAGGGCGGTGGTGTTCTTCTTGTCATCGTCGATATTGGAAGCCATCCGTACCTGGGTGCTCCATTTCACGATCGCCGGCTGGCCCGTCCATTCATATCCGTAGAAGGTCTGGCTGGCCCCCCTGGAACTGCCCGCTTCCGTTTGCCATTTCTGCTCCAGTTCCGTCGCACCGCTGACCTCACCCACGGCCGCGTTCTGCCGGAAGGCATTTCCGCGGAACGTCAGCACGCCGATCTTTTTCAGTGTGTAATCGTCACCGCTGGGCATATGGATCAGCGCCTTGGCCGCGCGCATGTATTCTTTTTTCTTTTTGGATCCGTCGTATATCGTTGTGGTGGTGATGAGGTCCGGACTTGCGTCAGGATCCGCCGACGCTTTCATCGGCGTGGGCTCCGGCGTCGGTTCCGGGGTCGGTTCCGGCGTCGGTTCCGGCGTGGGTTCCGGGGTCGGCTCCTCTTCCGTTTCTCCGCCCCACGGTACGCCCCACATGCTGTCTCCGTAGTCTTCCGGTTCCGCGGCGGCCTCTTCTGCCTCTGCAGGAATGTCCGGCACTTCTCCGTCCGCCGTTCCGGATTCTGGTCCGGCGCTCTCACCGGATCCTTCCGGATCCCCGTCCGCGGGGATCTCTTCCGTGCCGGAGGTTTCGGTCCCGGCCAGCGGCGGCGCGATCGCCAGTACAACGGAACGGTCCGTATCTTTCCATTCCCCGTCTTCCGGCTGTGCCTGCAGCCTGACCAGGCCTTCGTATCCGTCCCTGACCCGGAATGTCAGGTTCCAGCAGTTATTGTCCGTATTTTCCACGCTGGTCGCTTCCGCTGCCAGTTCTGCGCCGTCCTCATCCACCAGCCGTACGTTCTTCACGGAACTGTCCGCGGTCACAGCGAAGATGACATCCGCAGGTGCCGTTACCGTTTCATTACCGGTAACGATAAATGTTTCGATCCCGTTGGATTCTCCGTTTTTCTTTTCCAGTGCGTTTTCCAGCGGGGCGGTCAGCTTTCCGACCGTTTCAGATGCCTGTTTCCGCAGGTCACTGTCCTTCGGCATCGACAGCAGGATCACCGTCGCAAGTCCTGCGACCAGCAGCACTGCCGTAACCGCCCACAGGACCGGATGTTTCTTCCCTGCCGGGAGTTCCCGGTCTCCGGGGAGGCGGACGCCGTACCGGCCGTCCTGCATATTCGGGATATTCCGCGGATCCCTCGGATCCCTTACATGCGCTTCCCGGCTGTAGATCTCCCGTCCGTATGCCTCGCCTCTGTATTCCGCGGCGTTCCGGATATCTCGGGCGCTCTTCGGACTCTGCCCCATCTGGCCCGGCGCATATCCGACCGAGATCCGGGTCGCGTCAAAGGAACGGGTGCTGTCCGTTTCCTCCCCGTCCGGAATATTCCCGTCCGGGCGGACCGGTGCAATGGTCCTGCGGGGTTCCGGTGGAATCCGCCGGGATTCCTGCACAGGACGGCGTACTGCCTGGACCGGGCGTGTTCCCGGCCTTCGGACCGCCGGTGCGTTCTCCGAACCGTACGGGGACGCAGCCATGCGCCGCGCTTCCGCGGGGATCCTGCTGTCAGCCGTCCGGACGGCGGGCTTTTCTGCCGTGCTGTCCGCTGCGTCGGCGTACATTTCGCTTCTCCGGCGGCGTCTCGGTCTTTCCTGCAGTTCTTCGTTCAGGTTCTTTTCTTCATCCAAAACGCTTCGTCTCCTTTGCGTTCAAAGTCGATTTTTTCACACGTATATTATACCGGAAAATACCGGTTATCTCAACCGGTTTGATTTTTCGGCGCTCCGGCTCTATAATGAGCCGTCTGAGATCGGAGGGTTGTTCATGATCTGTACATTGTGTCCCCGGCAGTGCCGCGCCGACCGTGCGGTGCGCCCCGGATTCTGCGGTCTGGGGGAGGAGATGCGGATTGCCCGGATCGCGCCGCATCTGTGGGAGGAGCCTCCTGTCTCCGGTTCCCGCGGAACCGGCGCGGTCTTCTTTTCCGGCTGCACCCTCCGCTGCGTTTACTGCCAGAACGGCGGGATCTCCCACACCGGCGACGGCAGGGTCTTTTCGCCCCGCGAGCTCTCCGATGCCCTGAAACGCCTGACGGATCTTGGGGTTCACACTCTGTCCTTCATCACCGCCACGCCCTTCGTTCCGAAGATTCTGGACACGCTGGAGCTCTGGCGTCCTCCTGTCCCCGTCGTCTGGAACACCTCAGGATATGAAACCGTGGAAACCGTACGGATGCTGGAAGGCGCCGTGGACGTCTGGCTGCCGGACCTCAAGCATTTTTCCCCGCGCATGGGCCAGCTGTGCGCAAAGGCGCCTGATTATTTTACGGCCGCCTCCGCCGCCCTCCGGGAGATGTGCCGCCAGGCCGGGCCGAACCGGTATGACGATGACGGCATCCTCACCCGCGGCGTCCTGGTCCGCCATCTGATCCTTCCGGGGCTCACAGGGGAAAGCATGAAACTCCTGACCTGGGTGAAGGATAACCTTCCGTCAGGAACCCCTGTCAGTCTCATGCGCCAGTATGTCCCCTGCAACGGCGTTTCTGTGCCCGGGCTTGACCGGCGCGTCACCGAAAAGGAATACCGCCGGGTCCGGAACCATATGCTCGCCCTGGATCTTCCCGGATTCCTGCAGGAACCGGATTCTGCTGACAGCGGTTTTATCCCCGCGTTCAACCGGCCGGACAGTTTTGTCTGAGACAGGTTTCCCGGGAACCGTCTGTCCCCGGTTTACAAAACGAAAAAAAGCCGGATCTTATTCCGGCTTTTTGCTGATCTTCGGTTCGTGGTACTCCACGCCCTCTTCGTACACGACTTTCTCCGGCGGAACCTCCAGTTCCTCCGGATTGGAGATAAAATGCAGCAGGTCCGACAGGAAATAGGAATAATGTGCTCCTGAGCAAACGCGTTCGTCCGCGGCCAGCCCCAGCGGCATCCAGCGGCGCATCCGGACCTTTCCGTCCGGTTCCGTAAACGCTTCTTTTGTCACGGTCCCCATGCCGATAAACTGGCTGACATTGCCGAAGTTGTAGATATGATGCAGCGGCGTCGGCAGTCCGATCGATCCGTTATTGGTGATGAACAGACCGCTGTAGAAAGGCAGCTCCCGCATGATAAATCCCGGTGCGAGGCCGTAACGGTCCAGGAGCCGGTAAGCGTTTACCACGAGAGTCGTCAGTCCGGGGATCCCCAGGACGATTTTGGCCAGCCGGATCACAAAATCCCCGTCCTCGGTCGCCCGGCTGACCTCTACCGCGTGGTCCATCCGGTCCCGGACGTCAAACAGCGTATCCGACGGGTCGAACTGGACACGCACCGTCGCCTCGCTGCTCTCAGGATTCTGCGGATCCTTCAGGACGACGTAGGAAACGGAGCAGTTGTTCCTGGCATAGTACTGCTTGTTGAAAATATACCGGTTCACTTCCGGGTGCCGGCTCACCGTGCGCACATATGCCGCCACGATGATCTGCATGAACGTGATCTTCTGCCCTTCCCGGCTTTTGCTCACAATATACCGGGACATTTTTTCATAGTCGAGCTTCGACTGCAGGAACACCTGCGCATCGCAGCGCATGGGCATCAGATACGGGGTGATCCGGATGATCGGATCCTTTTTTTTGAGTCTTCTCCCGTCCGCCCGGTATCCGAACATGCTTTCCGCCTCCTGCTTTTGTCAAGTCAACCGGATCAGCAGATCCGGGCCGGTGTCAGAACAGATCCGCAGCCTTCTCCAGGGCTTCCTGCTGGGCCTGCAGCAGCGCTTCAAACTGCGCACGGTAATCCGCAGCCGTCTTCCGCAGCGCTGCCACTTCCTCCTCCAGCGCCTTCCGTTCGTCGGTCAGTCCGTCCAGGCGCTCGGTGGCTTCCGTCTCCGCCTTGACGCGGATGGCTTCCGCGTCTTCCCGGGCCTTCCGCAGCGTTTCTTCCTTCACCTGCACGGCCATAGCCAGAACCTCACGGAAGCTCTGCTCGTTCTCCGCGCTGATCCCGGTGCTGTCCTGTGCAGCCGGCCGGACGGTCGTCGTCTTCTGTTTCAGGTCCATGATTTCACTTTCCATCCGTTCGATCTCATCACAGATGTCATCCAGGAAATCATCCACTTCCTTCTGGTTGTATCCTTTGTTTGCGAAGGAAAACTCCTTGCGGGAAATCTCTTCCACCGTGATTCTGCCCATGGTTATATATCTCCTTTCATTTTATGTTCGTAATCAGGACCCGTATCCTCCGAAGTTTCCGTAGGATCCGGCAGCCGCCGGCATCGTGCCGGTGTAGGGATTATAGCTGTCCATCTGTCCGCTGCGGGCTGCGTTCCAGTCTGCCGCGTTTCGTCCGCTTCGCCGTTCCCGCTGCCGCGGCAGGCTCTCCTGTACAGGTGCCGCATAGACCGGCGGGATCATCTCAGGCCGGGCCGTATTCTCCTCCGGAAGGATCTTGACGCCTTCCGGTGCGATCAGCACCAGGCGTGCGCCCTGGAGGATCCGTACGCTGCAGTTCAGGGTAAAGGCCGCCCCGGCCAGCATATCCTGGCAGCGCATACTCTCGGTCTCATTGGCGATCGCGCCGAGTTCCACAATCAGGGTTTCCCCGTTCTTCATGCACTCAATGGCTTCATAGCAGCTCTTCAGGCCCGTCATCGTCAGGATGTGTTCCACATGGTTGAACGGTGCCGCGCCGGCGTCCGGCGCGTACCCCGGCATATAGGAGATATTGCTGCGGGGCACCGCTTCCTCCCGTGGCGGGAACCATCCGCGTTCCGGCCGTGCCGCAGCGGCCGGCGGCTCTTCCGCCTGCACCCTGTTATAGCCGGTTCCGCCGGCGGGATCCCACGCGGGCTGCTGGACAAAGCCTGTCGGGCTTCCCTGTCCGCCGTATCCGGCGCCGGTGTACGGTCCGGGCTGTCCGAAAGCCGTCTGCTGGCCAAAGGCCGTCTGCTGGCCGAAAGCGGTCTGCTGTCCGTAACTGTCCATTCCGAATCCCGTATCATATCCGGCAGAAGGCGGGTTCATCCCCGTGAATCCTGTATGGATATAAGTCATGGGCTGCTGCAGCTGTTCCTCCTGTCCCTGGAGCTCCGCCGGGCTCTTTTTCCGGATGGGACGGTAGCAGCTGGTCCCTCCGTCGGGGCGGCGGCTGCCGTCCTTCTCTCCGTGGAAGAACTTCTGCAGCATTTTATTCTTCAGGTCGTTCAGACGCATATCGGTTTCTCTCCTTAACAAGTTCCCGGAATCCGGTTAATGGGTTTCCCTTGGGCCGAAAATGGCGCTCCCGACCCGGACGACCGTGGCGCCGTGCCTTGCCGCCAGCCGGTAATCGCCGGACATGCCCATGCTCAGCTCTTCCATGTCCACGCCGGGGACGGCCGCTTCACGCATCCGTTCAAACAGCTTCCGCATCCCGGCAAACAGCCCGTCCAGGTACTCCGTATCCTCCGTCAGCGGCATGACCGCCATCAGGCCTTTCACCCGGAGTCCCTCCAGCGGCGCGATCTGCCGGAGAAAGCTCTCGGTCTCCGCGGCAGGAATGCCGCCTTTCTGTTCCTCGCCCGCCGGGCTGATCTCCGCCAGTACATCCATGCACAGTCCTGCTCCGGCGGCCCGCCGGCTGATCTCCTCTGCCAGTGCCACGCTGTCCACGGACTGGATCATACTTACGTCTGTCACGATCTGCCGTACTTTGTTGCGCTGCAGCCGGCCGATCAGGTGGATCCGGAATCCGCCGCCCAGTGCCGGCAGTTTGGACTTCAGTTCCTGCACCCGGTTTTCGCCGATCTCGGTGATTCCCGCGTCCTTCAGGAGCAGGATCTCCTCCGGCGGACGGGTTTTTGTCACGGCCATGAGCCGTGGCACAGGATACCGCCCTTCCGCGGCTTCCGCCAGTTCCCGGCGGATCCGCTCCACATTTTCCAGGATCATTTCCCGGTTCATTGTCTCCTCCACATATCCGTCAGAACAGCCGGACAGTCTGTCCCTCAAACAGCACGCCCTGCTGGATCGCTGCGATAAAGACCATCCCGTCCCGTTTGTCCAGGATATTCACCGGGATGAACCACTCATAGTCCCCGTCGACCACCACAACGCCGGGCATGTTGTCCTGGGTGTAGATGGCCCGGGCCGGCACCGCCAGGCTCGACACGCTGTCGCCCAGGATTCCCGAGCAGGCCCGTACGTACAGCACCGGCAGTACGCTGTCCTCCACGTTCAGGCAGACTTCCAGTTCGCCGCCCGTCCGGGTGAAGCTCATTACCCTGGCCCGTACCGTCGTGTCCGTGAAGTTTTCCAGCTTCAGGTCATAAACTGCGCCTTCCACCGGATTCCAGTTGTTATCACGGATCAGCATCAGCACATACCAGTGTCCGTCCTTCACCATCCGGTAAATCGTACTCTTTCCCTTGGCCAGGGTTCCCTCCTTGGGTTTCTGGCCGTTGATCATTGCCCGGATTTCAGCAGGTGTGTAATCGCCGTAATTCCGCATGGTCAGTCCGTATTCGTAACCGTCGGAGTAAAAGCTCACCACAGCCTCGTCGGCTGTCGATACATACTGCTGCGTCCAGCTGTTGATCCGCTGGAGCTGGCTCTGTTCGTCGTCGTACAGGCGGGTCATGCGCTGGTCGTCCGTGTATTTTTCACGCAGATAGCTCTGGCGGGCCTGGATCGCGTCCGACAGGAGTTCTTCCTGGTTCGCCATGTTGCCCCGGGCGCCGCTGATGATGTTCCGCATCTCCCGTGCGCGGGTCATGACCTCGGACTCCAGCTTTTCCATCCAGGCGTCCGTGCTGACTTCCTGCTGGAGCAGTTTGACCTGGTATTCCTTGATCTGGTCCCGGTAATCCTGCAGTACCGTAATCTCCCTGGTGGAAAAACCGGATTTATAGACATTGCAGATCATCGTGCCGCGGTAGATGGTGGTGCCCTCTTCCGCGATATATTCCACAGTGCTCAGGCCGTCCGTATCGTACGGCACTTCGTCGCGGACGATCAGGCAGTCCCCGTTGTAACGGGAGCCGATGGTATCCGCGGTGATCGTCGCAAAATGGGCAGGTTCCGGCGTCAGGGTTGTGATCAGGTACCAGGCTGCAAACGCCAGCGTCAGCACGATCAGCATGATCTGCGGCACGCTCAGGCGCTTCTTTTCGCGCGGCATTTCCGGCGGCATCGCCGGCTGCGGCGGGTTCATCTGATACACCCGATGCCTCCCCCTTTCCGGTAAACTTCAATGAATTATGATAACATAATCATACTCTGTTTTGCAAATTCCGGAGATCGTCCATCAGCCATTCCGCCGGCCGCACAATCGCGGATGCGGGTTCCCCTTCCGTCACGGAAAGGGTCATCAGGCTTTTCTCCCCGGTGATGCGTTTTTTCTCCGGCTGCACCGTGGCCATCACAAAAGCCATGCCCGCCACGGTCACGTTGAATTCGCGCATCAGCTCCACCATACCCTTGGCCGTCCCGCCGCCCTTCAGGAAATCATCCACGATCAGGGCGCGCTGGTTTTCCTTCACCGCCCGGCGGCTCAGGCTCATGGTTTCGATGGAACCGCTGCCTGAAACATAGTTGATGTTAACGGCGGAACCTTCATACACTTTGGAGGAATGACGGGCGATCACCAGCGGAATCCCAAGGGCATTGGCCGTGGCAAACGCCACCGGGATCCCCTTCGTTTCCATCGTCAGTACGAAATCCGGTTCGCAGGACGCGTATTCCGAAGCAATGATCTCGCCCATCCGGTTTACGATGTCCGGTGTGCTCAGGATATCGCTGTAGTACAGGAATCCGCCGGGAAGCACCCGCTCGGTGCCGCTGAGCTTTTCGCACAGCTCCCGGATGGTCTCCCGGGCCTTTTTCCGGCTCACCGCTGGGCGGTACCGTACGCCGCCTGCAGCGCCCGTCACAGTTTCCACCTCTCCCAGGTCAAAAGTCTCGCATACCTCGCGCAGCAGATCCACGTCCTCGCTCATGGTGGATTTCGCGCTTCCGAAAAGTTCACAGAAACTGTTCAGCGTAAAGATCCGGTTCGGTGTGCTGCTCAGCAGCTTCATCATAACGCTCATGCGTTCGTTCCTGCGGATTCTGTCCATTGGATTCTTTTTCCTGCCTTCCGTCCGGAATTTGTCGGAAAAAAGGTGCTTTTTCCTCAATAGAACAGTATAGCACTATTTCCGAATATTGAAAAGATTTTTGTTGCCGATCGTTCGTCTTTTTGCTTCCTTTGTTCTGTTTTTCACTCCGAACGTCCGTGCTTTTCATTTCCCGTACGCCCGGGCACAAAAAAACCGCCGCCTTCCGGCGGCGGCAGACAATCCTGTCATTCTTCCACAAACGGCTTAATCTCTTCCATCAGCTTGTCACAGTCGTCGCTGTAGATATCCAGCGTAATCGGACGACTCAGATCCAGCGAGAAGATCCCGAGGATCGATTTCGCGTCCACCACGTGGCGCCCGGCACGCAAATCCATTTCAAACGGATAGCGCGACACAACGTTGACGAACTTGTTGACATTTTCCACCAGGCTCAGACGAATCATGACGGATTTCACGGCAAAGCACCTCCTTACGCATCAGCTTCCGCTTCCGCGGAGCCTGACAATCATACAGGATTTCGGTATCGATTTCAATTGACGATCCGGCGGTTCTTCTGCCCGATTGGACATCCGCGGATCATTTTTTCTCCGGGATCCGCAGGATCAGCGTGTTTTCCTCTTCTGCCCAGACAGCTTCCCCGCCCAGGACTTCAGCCAGGAATCCGGTTTCGATAAAATGTCCCTCTTCAAAATCAAAGCTTTCCGATTCCACAGGCTGCTCGATGCCGTCCACCGTCATGACGATGCCGGCGTCCTCGTTCAGCAGTGCCAGGGTGTGTTCTTCTGTCTCCAGGATCACGCTGTTGCCTTCTGCGGAAAGCGTCCAGCCCTCCAGGCATTCCGCCAGGTCATCCAGGCTGACGCGGATCTTTCCCTCCCGCTGCTGCAGCCTGGGCTTGCGAAGTACCTGAACCCCGTCTTCCGTGGCCATCCAGGACAGCGGCGCGCCGTTCTCGTTGAAGGCGATGCTGCCGGCTGCCTCCGTAAAATGCAGGTCCTCCGGATCGATCTCCTCCACCGCCATGGTGGGTTTTTCGACCGGTGCTTCGGTCGCCGGCGCGCTGGTGACCGGAGCTCCCGCGGTCCGGTCCGGAGTGGTTTCCGGTTCTTCCGTGGGTTCTTCCGTGGGTTCTTCCGTCGGCGCTTCCGTCGGCTCCTCTGAAGGCGCTTCCGTCGGTGCTTCCGTCCGTTTCGTGGCCGGCGGTTCCGACGGCGTTGCAGCCGGCGCTTCCGTCGGCGTTTCCGCGGGGATCTCCTCCGGTGCGTCTGTCGGTGCAGGGGTCTCCGTCGGTGCGGGCGTTGCCGTCGGGAAAGGATTTACATCCGGATTCTCGAACAGGTAGGTCTGCGTCCGTTTTCCGGCGATCCCGTCGCGCGCCAGGCCGTTGTAATACTGGAAGCTGCGCACCGCCTTATACGTCTGGTTTCCGTAACTTCCGTCCGCGGCGCCCTCCGGCAGGTATCCCAGCTCGATCAGGCGTTGCTGCAGCGCTTTCACATCCTGGCCCTTGTCGCCCTTTTTCAGGTTGTGATACTTCTTGTTCGGCGTGATTTCAGGTACGGGAGGCGGCGTCTCGCTCGGGGGCGCGGCAGTTTCCGGTGCGATCATCACGGTCGTCCCGGGAAGATCCGTCTCCGCCGCCTGCTGTTCCACGGCGGCTTCGGGAGTGGGAACCGGGGTTTCCACCGGCGCAGTCGTGCTCTGTACAGCCAGCGACATGGTCGCCGCCATATAGATCAGCAGAATTTTCATGTAATTCATATGCGCCACTCTCCGTTCCCGTTGTTCATATAATTATATCAAACCGCCGTCGGAAACACAATCCCCAAACAGCTGTTCCGCCGTATTCCGCAGGCTCACCAGACGCCCCACCGCATCCCGAAACAGATCGTATAGACCACCGTTCCGGTAACCAGGAGTAGTCCCTTCACTGCCTTCGGGATCCGGATCTCCTCGGTCAGGATCGCCGCGGGCCAGAACACTGCCATGTACCGGGGCCCGCTCAGCAGCCAGCTGGCGCCGTAACAGACGGCGAAATACGCAAAGAACCAGGCGCCGTCTGAAATCCGCAGCTTCCTTCCGCCGCAGGCCATCAGGACCAGCGAACTGAAACCCACCAGGAGGTTCGGGATCCACAGTCCCCAGAACTTGACCCGGTTCTCCGTCCAGGTCATCACCGCGTACTCCGTCTGGGTCCCGGCAGTCCGGAAGAACCAGCCGGCCTCCTGGTGCCAGTTGCTCTTCTGGTACTGCAGGAAAACCAGCGGGTCCCCCTCGGCAGCGTAATTGATATACAGGTAAACGCATACGGCCAGGGGGATCATCAGCATGCATGCACCGTCCCGGATCAGTTGTTTCCGGTCTTTTCGGTACCGGCCCGCGTACTGCTCCAGCAGTTCGATCCCGAGCGGCACCGCCAGCAGCACGCCCGTGGAACGGGTAAACGCTGCCAGGAAGCCGCATACTCCCGCCGCAAACCAGCGCCGGGTCCGGGCCAGGTAAACTGTTCCTGCCGCCGCGGCCAGGAACAGGGACTCCGACATCGGATAACTGTAGAATACCGCCCCGGGCAGCAGGCACAGCCACAGAAGGATCCGCAGGGACTTTACCCGGTCATAATCCAGCCGGAAGAGTCGGTACAGCACCTGCCCGGCGATCAGGAACGGGATCCAGGCCGCCAGGTAAGCGCTCAGCATTTCCGGCAGCACTGTCATCAGCATTCCGGCCAGCAGCGGAAATCCCGGGAAAAACACCAGGTCGAGGATCTCTCCCGCGTCATTTGCCACGGTATACCCGGACCGTGCGATATCCAGATAATGCCTGGAATCCAGTCCGCTGTACAGCCGGAAAGTATCGATCAGCCGGTCGTTCCTTCCGCTGATCAGCCGGATCCCGGAAGCGATCGCCATATGGAGCGCCAGGCTGCCCAGGCAGAGCAGCAGCACCGCGGCCGCTTCCTTCGGCCGGAAATCCCGGAGGAGTGTGCGGTTCAGCTCCTGCTTCAGTCCGCCTCTCCGGATCCCCAGGAGGAACAGCGCAAGTGCAGAAGCAAACAGAACGCCGCTGAGAATCGACGCCGCTGTGCTCACTTTTCGCTCACCTCCGGCTGTTTTTCGCTTTGATCCCTGTTTTCACTTACTGAAAGGGTATGCGCAACCGCGACAGCTGTCAAGGAAAAGCTCCTTCTGTAAAACGGCTTCCGGCGCAGTTTTCTTCCCGGAAAAGTATGCGTCCGTTGAGTTTGTTCCCGTTGAACAGACGGAGCAGCTATGGCATAATATCTGTATCTGATCACCGTAATTCAGGAGGAAACCATGGAAAAGCTGGAGGCCGGGATTCTGGGAACCGTTTTCCGCAATGAGGAAAACGGCTGGACGGTTCTGACCGTCCGGTCCGGGAGGAATGAAGTGACCGTCGTGGGTACCCTTCCGGAGCTGAGTCCCGGGGAGCAGGCGGTGTTCACCGGCGAGTGGACCGAGCACCGGTCCTACGGCCGTCAGTTCCGGTGTGTCTCCTGTGAGATTCAGACGCCGACAACCCTCCTGGGTATCGAGCGGTATCTTGGCAGCGGCCTCATCCACGGAATCGGTCCGGCAACTGCCACGCTGATCGTCCGGCAGTTCGGGGAGGAGACCCTGACGGTCCTTTCCGAACATCCCGAACGCCTGACGGAGATCCCCGGGATCGGTGCGAAACGAATGGCCATGATCTCCGAGAGTTTCCGGGAGCATCAGGGTGCCCGGCAGGCTATGATCTTTCTGCAGTCCTACGGGATCCCGGCCGCCCTGGCGGTCCGGATCGGCAAGTTTTACGGAGACCGGACGCCGGAGATCGTCCGGCAGGACCCCTACCGCCTTTGCGACGACCTGGAAGGCGTTGGTTTCCGGACGGCAGACCGGATCGGGATTGCGCTGGGTGTCGCGCCGGACAGCGACAGCCGCGTCCGTTGTGCCATGAAATACGTCCTGAGGGAAGCCGCTGCGTCCGCCGGCCACGTCTATCTGCCGGAGGATGAGCTGTGCGCTGCGTCCGCTTCCCTCCTGCAGGTGCCCCGCGAGCTGTGCAGCCGTGCCCTGACCTCCATGCTGCTCTCCTCCGCGATCATTGCCGAGGCAGGCGGCGACGGCAGCCGCCGGGTCTATCTTCCCGCCTTCTGGCGTGCGGAGAACGAGGTTGCCCTGCGGATCCGTGAACTGATGAACACCGTTCGCCCGGATAAATTTGCCGGCGCGATCCGTGCCGTTTCATCCTTTGAAAAGCGCCATAATGTCCGGTTCTCCGAAAACCAGCGGGCGGCCATCGTCCGGGCCCTTGAAACCGGCGTTTTTGTGATCACCGGCGGTCCCGGCACCGGCAAAACCACAATCATCAACTGTATCCTCGAACTGCTTTCGGACGGGAATGATGTCCTGCTGTGCGCGCCGACCGGCCGCGCCGCCAAACGCATGACGGAAGCCACCGGTGCTGAGGCAAAGACCATCCACCGCCTGCTGGAATACGGCGGAGACGAAGGCGTCTTCGCCCGCAATGCGGACAACCCGCTGGAAGCGGACTGCATCATCGCCGACGAGGCTTCCATGATCGACCTCATGCTGATGCGCTCCCTCCTCCGGGCTGTCCAGCCCGGCACCCGCCTGATCCTCGTGGGGGACGCGGACCAGCTTCCCAGCGTCGGAGCCGGCAATGTGCTGGGGGATATCCTGGCAAGCGGTGCTGTGCCCTGTGCACGGCTTACGGATATCTACCGCCAGAGCGAGACCAGCCGCATCGTCATGAATGCCCATCTCATCAATCACGGGGAAATGCCCATGCTGAATGAGAAGGATACGGATTTCTTCTTTGAGCGCAAGGCTACGTATGCGGATACCGCCCGGTCCGTCCTGGCCCTCGCGACCCGCCGCCTGCCGTCCTACCTCGGCTATCCCGCGGAGGAAGCGGCAGACCTCGCTGTCCGGAATATCCAGGTACTGGCGCCGGCGCGGAAGGGTGAATGCGGCGTCAATTCCCTGAACATCCTGCTGCAGGAAGCCCTGAACCCTTCTGCTCCCGGCAAGCCCCAGCTGACCTGGGGGGAAACGCTCTTCCGCCTGGGCGACAAGGTCATTCAGACAAAAAACGACTATAAGATCGAATGGACCCGGGAAACGCCTTCCGGAATTGAGGAAGGCGCCGGGATTTTCAACGGTGACGTGGGATTCATCACAGCCGTGGATCCCGGCAACACCACCCTCACCGTTCTCTTTGACGAAAACAGGGAGGTGGTCTACGAATCCGGGGACCTGGACGCCCTGGAGCCGGCTTACTGCCTGTCCGTCCATAAATCACAGGGCAGCGAATTCCCGGTGGTCATCATGCCGGTCATCGGAGGTCCGCCCATGCTGCTGACCCGGAATCTGCTGTATACCGCCATGACCCGCGCACGGGAGCTTGTCGTGCTCGTGGGCAGCGAAGAAGTAATCCGCCGCATGGTGGAAAATGATCACGTTGCCCGCCGCTACACCACGCTGGCTGTCCGCCTGCAGGAGTCTGAAAGTGTGGACGGATGAAGAAGGAACATACATTCCTGTACGGCGGATTCTTCGCCTTTCTGCCCCGGGTCAGAGGTTTCCTGCTTGAAACTGTGTTCCCGGAACGGGCGGTATGCCGCACCTGCGGGCGTATCACCGGCGGAGGCATTCTCTGCAGTGAATGCCGGAGCCGCCTGCTGTCCGACGGCATGACCATGGCCTGGGACCGGGAAGAACTGGAACCGGATCTGGATGCATATATCCTCCGGCCCCATACCGGCGTTGCCCGGCAGCTCGTGCTCCGGCTGAAGCACAGCGCGGAAAAATGCCTGGCGGATGAACTGGCGGATCTGCTCCTTCCGGTCCCCTCTTTTATCTCTTTCCCGCCGGAAACGGTGGTCACCTGGGTCCCCATGCCGGAAAGCCGCCGCCGGGAGCGCTGTATCGATCACGGAAAAGCGCTGGCCGAAGCGGCCGCCGCCCGTCTCGGCCTCCCCTGCCGTCCGCTGCTGCTTCGGCTGGAAACCCGGGACAGGCCGCAGGCAACCCTGGGGCAGAAAGCCCGGAAGGCAAACCTCTCGCAGGCTTTTGTACCGGCGGAAAAAATTTCTTTTCCGGTTCTCCTGGTGGACGACGTGCTGACCACGGGAACGACCGCCCGGCGCTGCACTGAAGCCCTGCGGGCCGGCGGTGCCGTGAAGGTCACGCTTCTGGCCTTTACCCGAGCCCTCGGACATCTTTCCGCGGGTCCCGGAAGCATTTGACAAGGGATACCTTTGGGACGTATTATATAGGTTGGTGCTTTGCGGAGCACTGAACGCGGAACATGTATGGAGGGAATCCCGTGCTTGAATGTATCGTAACCAAATTCGGAGGCAGTTCTCTGGCCAATGATGAACAGTTCAAAAAGGTTCGCAGCATCCTGGAGCTGGAGCCTACGCGCCGCTACCTGGTCCCCAGCGCCCCCGGCAAGCGTTTTTCCGGTGATGAGAAGGTCACGGACCTCCTCTATCTCTGCCACACCCTGAAAAATGACGGAAAGCCTTTTTCCGATGAATTTGCCAAGATCCGGGAACGGTATGAGTCCATTGCCCGCGCCCTGCATCTGAAAGTGGATATCGCCGCCGCCCTGCAGGAAGTGGAGGACGGAATTGCTTCCGGAAAAAGCCGGGCCTGGTGCGCCAGCCGCGGCGAATATCTGTGCGGCCTGCTGATGGCGGATTACCTGGGCTGGCGGTTTCTGGACGCAGCGGATGGCATCGTCTTTGACGACGACGGGCATCTGGACGACGAGGCAACCCAGGCGAAGCTTTCCGCGCAGCTTGCGGACGGGAAGTCCGCGGTGGTGCCCGGTTTCTACGGTGCGAAGAAGAACGGCGAAGTCTGTACCTTCTCCCGCGGTGGAAGCGACATTACCGGTGCCCTGGTTGCCCGGGCCGTAAACGCGGACGTGTATGAGAACTGGACCGATGTTTCCGGTTTCCTGATGGCAGATCCCCGGATCATCGAGAATCCGGCCGAGATTTCCTCCATCACCTATAAAGAGCTGCGTGAACTGAGCCATATGGGTGCCTCCGTGCTTCACGAGGACGCCATGTTCCCGGTTCACCGGGCCGGTATTCCTACAAATATCCGGAACACCAACAAGCCCTATCATCCCGGCACCATGATCAGCAAGAACGCGCCGCATGAGGTCACCGTACCCACCATCACCGGTATTGCCGGCCACAAGGGATACAGCGTCATCAGCGTCGAAAAGAACATGATGAACAGCGAAGTCGGTTTCGGCCGCAGGATCCTGTCCATCCTGGAGGATGAAGGGATTCCCTTTGAGCATATGCCCACCGGCATCGACAGCATGTGCGTCGTGGTCCAGAGTTCTGTCCTGGCTCCCCATCGCGGCAAGGTCGTCGCTGAGATCGAGAAACTGGTGGGAGACAGCGGAAGCGTCTCCATCAGCGATAACCTGTCCATCATCGCCACGGTCGGCCGCGGCATGGTGCATAACTGCGGTACCGCTGCGCGCCTGTTCAGCGCCATGAGCCGTGCCCGCATCAATGTCCGCATGATCGACCAGGGTTCCAGCGAACTTTCCATCATCGTGGGCGTGAATGACAGTGACTTCGAGCAGACGATCCACGCGATCTACCATGAGTTCGTTGGATGAAGGTTTTTTGACCGCCGGTGGCGGAAACTTCAAAAAACCTGAATTCAATCGAAAAGGAGCAATCTCCCCGGTGGGGAGTTGCGACTATTGAGGTTGCGGGAGAACAACTGACGACCCGCCCCACCCTGCTCCTCACCGACCGACCGGAGGGAGGTCAACGTTTATGAAAGTTCTGGTCACCGGTTCCGCCGGCCTGCCCGGACGCGACGTCCTGCGTCTGCTGGAAAACCGGGGGATTCCCTGCCGCGGCGTGGACGCGCCGGAATTTGACCCGGCGGACAGCGACAGCGTATCCGCAGTCGTGGAGGAATATGTGCCGGATGTCATTGTTCACTGTGCAGCCTATACGAATGTGGACAAAGCGGAATCCGAGCCTGCCACCTGCGCCGGCGTCAATGGCTTCGGTGCGCTGACCATGGCCCGGGCTGCTGCGCGGATCGGGGCAAAAATGCTCCTGCTTTCCACCGTGCAGGTCTTTTCCGGTGCCGGGGATGCGCCGAACGCCGTCTCCGATCCTTACGGACCGCGGAACGTCTACGGCATGAGCATGGTCCAGGCGGAAGACGCCGTCCGTTCCCTCCTGACCCGGTATTACATCGTGCGTACCGGCGGGATCTTCGGGAACTCAAAGGATCCTGTACGTGCTGTTTTCCGGGCCGCGCAGGACGGGCGGGAGCTCACGGTCTCCTGCGACCGCGTGATCCAGCCTACCTACTCCAAAGACCTGGCACGGGTGATCTGCGCCCTGATTGAGACCGACTGCTACGGCATCTGGCATGCCCGGAACGAAGGTGCCTGCACTCCTGCTGAGTTCGCGGAAATGGTCATAAAAAAATCCGGCAGGTCCTGCCGGATCGTGCCGGTTCGCGATGCAGAGATCCCGTCTCATGCCCGGCGGCCCATGAACTGCCGGCTCACGGCGGAACTGCCGGCCGGATTTGCGCCGATGCCCTCTGTGGAGGACGCGCTCAGCCGGTATCTCGACGAGATTATTCGCTGAATTCAATCCCGTTCATTTTCAGACCTTTCAGGAAGTCCCCGGGCAGGGGCGCCTGGAAGGTCTTTTTTTCCTTTGTCCGCGGATGCAGGAAGCTGAGGCTCCGGGCGTGCAGCATCAGGCAGGGCACTTTCACACCCTTTTCGAATCCGTACAGCGGATCCCCGCACACCGGATGCTGGATGCTCCGCATATGTACCCGGATCTGGTGGGTCCGTCCTGTCAGGATATGCACATCCAGCAGGCTGCAGTTCCTGCCCTCCGCCAGCACTTTCCATTCTGTAATCGCCGGCCTCCCGTCCGGATCGACCGCCATCTTTTTCCGATCCTTTTTGCTCCGGCCGATCGGTGCCTCAATGACGCCTTCCTTTTCTTTCATGATGCCTTCCGCCAGGGCCAGGTAATGTTTCTCGATTTCCCGGTCCTTCAGCATCCGGCTCAGTTCCGTCTGGGTCTCGTCATTCTTTGCAACCATCATGACGCCGCTGGTATCCTTGTCCAGCCGGTGTACGATCCCGGGCCGTTTCTCCCCGCCAATTCCGCTGAGTTCATCCAGGCTGCCCAGCAGTGCATTCACCAGCGTTCCTTCACTGTGGCCGGCCGCCGGATGCACCACCATTCCCCGGGGTTTCACCACCACCGCCAGGTCTCCGTCCTCATAGAGGATTTCCAGCGGGATGTCCTCTGCCTGCGGTGCGGCGTCCTTTGGCGCGGGGACGGTCAGTACGACCTCCCGCCCGGCCGGCGGTTTTGTCCCCGCCTTCCGGCAGGGTTTTCCTTCAAGCAGGCAGTATCCTTCCTCCATCAGTGCCGCCGCACGGCTGCGGCTGATACCCGCTTCTTCGCTCAGCTGCACATCCAGCCGCCGCCCGTCGCTCACCAGCTGATACGTTTTTTCTTCCATACGTCAGTCCTTCTTTTCGTCCGTCCGTCCAAAAAGCAGGTGGATAATCACCAGCCCGCAGCCGACGCACAGGAAAGTGTCCGCTACATTGAAAATCGCGAAATCCACGAACAGCACCTCGATCATATCCGGTACAAAGCCGTGAACGAAGCGGTCAATCATGTTTCCGGCCGCGCCGCCCAGCATCATCATCAGGCCGGTCAGCGCCAGGGGCGGGAGTTTTTTCCCCCGCAGGAAGAAGAATACCGCGGCAATGATCAGCAGGCTCAGGAGCCCGAGCACCCAGGGCATGCCGCTCAGCAGAGAGAAGGCAATGCCCCTGTTTTCCGCGTACTTCAGTCCCAGGACGCCGGGGATCAGCGTCTGTCCTTCCCCCGGGATTCCCGGGGCCAGGATCTTCGTCACCCGGTCCGCGATAAACACCGCCAGGGCAAGGCCCCACGGCAGGAATCTCCTCATACCTTTGCTTCCTCTTCCTTTTTCTTCTCTTCAAGCAGCTTGCTGATCCTCGCGGTCAGCTTTCGTATGACCTTCAGCCCTTCGTCCAGCAGGTCCGTGTCCTTTTCGGCGGAACACTTCAGCTGCAGCCTGTAAGGCGGTCTCGCGCTCAGGGACAGGCGCCTGTCCGTTTCCTGGATCGCCGTCAGGAAAACTTCCGGATCCGGAACGTGGTTTTCGTCCAGCTTCATGACCAGCCCGTCCTTTCCGCGGCTGACCGTGCTGACGCCAATCCGGTTGCACAGGGCCCGCAGCTGGCTTACATCCAGCAGCGTTTCCGCCGCCGGCGGCAGTTCACCGTAACGGTCAATGAGCTCATCCGTCACATCCGCGCGCTCGTCATCCGAAGCAATGGATGCAATGCGCTTGTACATCTCCATCCGTTGCTTCTCTTCCGAAACATAGTCGGTGCTCAGGAAAGCGTCCACCCGCAGGTCCACCCGGGTCTCCAGGTCCTTTGTTTCCCGTTTTCCCTGTACTTCCGCCAGCGTTTCCTCCATCAGCCTGCAGTACATGTCGTAGCCGACAGCTGCCAGATGGCCGTGCTGTTCCGGCCCGAGGATATTTCCTGCGCCCCGGATCTCCAGGTCCCGCATGGCGATCCGGAACCCCGCGCCGAATTCGGTGAATTCCCGGATGGCGGAAAGGCGCTGCTGCGCGGTTTCCGTGAGGATCTTGTCTGTCCGTACGGTAAAATAGGCATAGGCCTGCCGGTTGCTCCGGCCCACCCGGCCCCGCAGCTGGTACAGCTGGCTCAGTCCGAACCGGTCGGCATCAAAGACGATCAGCGTATTGGCTCCCGGGACATCCAGTCCGTTTTCGATGATCGTCGTGCACAGCAGCACGTCGTAATTTCCGGCATAGAAATCCATCATCACGTCTTCCAGCTGGTGCTCCCGCATCTGTCCGTGCGCCACACCGATATGGGCTTCCGGCACCAGGGCCCGCAGCCGTTCGTAGAACCGCTCGATACTGCGCACCCGGTTGTACAGGAAATACACCTGGCCGCCCCGGCCGATCTCCCGCAGGATCGCGTCCCGGATCAGGGCGTCGGAATACTCCGTCACGACTGTCTGGACGGGGATCCGGTCTTCCGGCGGTGTCTCCAGGATGCTCATGTCCCGGATCCCGGTCATGCTCATATGCAGCGTCCGGGGAATGGGTGTGGCGCTCAGCGTCAGCACGTCCACCTGCCGTTTCATGTTCTTGATGGCTTCCTTGTGTGCCACACCGAAGCGCTGCTCCTCGTCCACGATGAGCAGGCCCAGGTTTTTGAACTTTACATCCTTCGCCAGCAGGCGGTGGGTCCCGATGATGATGTCGATCTCCCCTGCGGCCAGCTTTGCCAGGATCTCTTTCTGTTCTTTCGGGGTCCGGAAACGGCTCAGGTAATCCACCCGGGCTCCGGTGTTCCGGAACCGTTTGACGACCGTATTGTAGTGCTGCTGGACCAGGATGGTGGTCGGCGCCAGCAGTGCCGCCTGCTTGTTGTCCGCGATCGCCTTGAACGCGGCCCGCAGGCTCACTTCCGTCTTTCCGTATCCGACATCCCCGCACAGCAGGCGGTCCATATTCCGGCGGCTTTCCATATCCGCGGTGATTTCCCGCACGCTCTGCGCCTGGTCCGCCGTCAGTTCCCACGGGAACTCGTCCTCGAATTCCCGCTGCCAGGGGGTATCCGGCCCGAAGGCATATCCCGTTTCCTGGCTCCGCTCGGCATACAGGGCTTTCAGGTCGAAGGCCAGGGTCTTCAGCCCTTCCTTCACCTTCCCTTTCTGCCGCGCCCATTCTCCGCCGCCCAGGCGGTTCAGCTTCGGTTTCTGGCCGGGATTGCCGATATACCGCTGCACCCGTTCCAGCTGTTCCACCGGAACATACAGCTTGTCATTCCCGTCATACTGGATCAGCAGGTAATCCCGCCATGTTCCTTCGCTCTGGATCCGGGTCATGCCCCGGTACAGCCCGACGCCGTGGTCCTCGTGGACCACATAATCGCCAACCTTCAGGTCTGTAAATGTGGAGATCCGCTCCCCGGAATATTTCCGGCTCTTGCTCTTCCGGTATCCCTCACCCCAGATGTCCGCGTCGGAGACCACCGCGATGCCGCTTTTTTTCAGGATGAAGCCCGTGCGCAGCGTCATGGGCAGGATCACGGCCTCCCCGGCATTTGCTTCACGGGGTTCTTCGGAGAAGAAGGCCTCCTCGCCCAGTTCCCGCAGGCTTTCCTGCAGCCGTTTTCCGCGGGAGCTTCCGCCGGAGAGCAGGTAGATTCTGTTTCCTGCCGCCCGCCAGGCAGCCAGGTCATTCTTCAGCAGGCGGATCTGCCCGCCGTATCCGGGGATTCCCGCCGCTTCCGTACTGACCACGGCATCCGGCCGGATTCCGCCCAGGCCCAGCAGCATTTCCGTCAGGACCCCGACAGGCACCCCCGAAATTTCCCTGCGGACGCCTTCCCAGTCCGTCAGCAGCTTTTCCTGTGCGCGGACAGCCTCTCCACGGGCCATGGCCGACGCCAAGTCCTCCGCGAATCCCGTGGCCCGTTCCTCGATCCGTGTACGCAGCCGGTCCGGTTCGCACAGAAGGATCAGGTCCGGCCGGAACCAGTCGCATACCGTACCTGTTTTCTCTGTCAGCACGGTGATCCATGCCCGCATCCTGCGGAAAGGCACACCGTTTTCCAGGCTGTCCGCGTCCTCCAGCAGCCGTTCCAGCCGCCGCTCCTTCTCTGACGCCTCCGCAGCCCGGTATCCTGCTTCCCGTACCGCAGGCGCCACAGTCCTGTCGAACAGCGCCGCGTCGTCCTCGTCGTCCTCCGGGATCGGCGGGAGTTCCGGCAGGCCTTCCGCTGCGGTCTTTCCTGCCGATTCGCCGATCTCCTTCAGCGCCTCCCTCATCCGTTCGGCCGCCGCCGGATATTCATCCTCCGCCGGCAGTGCCTCGCAGGCCGGCGTCAGCGTGACGCTTTTCGCGATCGCAAGGCTGCGCTGGCTGATACAGTCGAATTCCCGCAGGCCGTCGATCTCGTCGTCGAAGAATTCCATCCGGATCCCCTGGCTGAGCGACGGGGGATACACGTCCACGATCGATCCGCGCACGGCGAACTGTCCTTTTCCTTCCACCATGCCGACCCGTTCATATCCCATCCGCGCCAGCCGCCGGGTCAGATCCGCCGGTGCGATCCGGTCACCCGGTTGCAGCGTGATGCAGAGGGCCCGGTAATTTTCCGGCCTCCCCATCCGCTGCGCCATGGCTTCCGCCCCGGTACAGAGGATCTTTACATCCTCCGTGCAAACCGCGCTCAGCGCCTCAAGCCGTCGCCAGCTGCTTTCCAGGCTTCCTGCTGCCCGGGTCAGGTCGATCTCCCCGCCGGGAAGGAATGCTGCTTCGCCGGCCAGCTGCCGCGCGTCTTCCGCCGCCCGGGAAGCCTTCAGGTCGTTCTCTGCCACCAGCAGCGTCCGCCGTCCCGCCTGGGCTGCCCGGCAGGCAAGCACCGCTGCCAGCGTCGTATTCACTCCCGTCAGGGCGACGGTCTGCCCCGCTTTCGCGGAGAGCAGTTCCTCCTCCCCCGGGATCCTCAGTGTGTCCAGCACGTCGTTATCCTTTCTTTCCGCCGGCTTTTCGCATGGCCGCGTCAATTCCGGCCTCCGCCCATTCCGCGGCGCATTCCGCCGCTTCCGCGAAAGCCGCTTCCATCAGGGGTTTTTCGTCCGGTCCCGGACGTCCGAGAACCCAGTTCACCAGGTCCTGCCCCGCAGGCCGGTCTCCCGTGCCCACACGGATCCGCGGGAAGGCGTCCGTTCCCGTTTCCTTAACGATACTGCGCATCCCGTTATGGGTACCGGGTCCGCCGTTTTTGCGCACCCGGACCTTTCCCGGCGGCAGGTCGATATCGTCATACAGGATCAGGACCTGTTCCGGCGGGACGCCGAACCGGTCCATGAGCTTTTTCACCGCGATCCCGCTGTTGTTCATAAACGTCAGGGGCTTGCACAGGACGATCTTTTTCCGTCCGTCCGTCCATTCTGCCGCCGCCCAGGGCTGCAGGACCTTTTTCCGCAGCTTCACCGCGTATTGTTTTTCCAGCAGATCCATGACCTCAAACCCCGCGTTATGCCGCGTATGCGCATATTTCTCCCCGGGATTTCCCAGGCCGATGATCAGGAAGATCTGTTTCTCCATCAAGTCTCACTCCGTGTAAACAGCTGTGGCGAAGAAAGCTTTTCCCCGCTTTCTTCGCTGCGGACAGTTTCTCATTTTTCCGGAGCAGTGTCAAGAACACAAGAAAATCTTTTCTCCGGCCTGCTTCGGTGGTAAACTGTTCCTGATTTTTTTCAGGAGGAATATCGCATGAACCTGATCATTCCGGAAAATTACAATCCCGTGCTGGATCTGAGGGATACGGAGATCGCCATCAAGCTGGTCAAGGACTTCTTTGAAACAGAGCTGTCCAGGGCGCTGAACCTGACCCGCGTCTCCGCCCCCATCATGGTAACGCCTGAATCCGGCCTGAATGATAACCTGAACGGCGTGGAACGTCCTGTTTCCTTTGATGTGAAGGAAACAGGCAAAACCGTGGAGATCGTTCATTCCCTGGCCAAGTGGAAGCGCCAGGCCCTGAAAACCTACGGTTTCCTGACCGGCGAAGGCCTGTATACCGATATGAACGCCATCCGCCGCGATGAGGAGACTGACAATATCCATTCCATCTTTGTGGACCAGTGGGACTGGGAACGGATCATGGCACCGTCCGAGCGGAATGAAGCTTTTCTGCGGGAGATCGTGAACCGCATCTACATGACTCTGAGGAAGACCGAAGGCTTCGTCTGTGCCCATTATCCGCATATCCGGCCGGAACTTCCGGATCATATCACCTTCGTCACCACCCAGGAGCTGGAAGACCGGTATCCGGATCTTTCCTCCAAAGAACGCGAATATATGGCCGCGAAGGAATATGGCGCCGTGTTCCTGATGCAGGTGGGTGGCGCGCTCCGCAGCGGAAAAATCCATGACGGCCGTGCCCCGGACTATGACGACTGGTCCCTGAACGGCGATATCCTCCTGTATGATCCCCTGCTCGACATCTCCCTGGAGGTTTCTTCCATGGGGATCCGCGTGGACCCGGAAACCCTGCTGAAGCAGCTGAAGATCCGGGGCTGCGAGGAACGGGCGGAGCTGCCCTTCCAGAAGGCGCTGCTGGCCGGTGAACTTCCCCAGACCATCGGCGGCGGCATCGGGCAGAGCCGCATGTGTGTCTACTTCCTCCGGAAGGCCCATGTCGGAGAGGTCCAGGCTTCCCTCTGGCCTGAGGAAGTGCAGGAAGCCTGCCGCAAAGCGAATATTCCCCTGCTGTAAGGATATATGATAAAACCGGCCGCGCTGCGGCCGGTTTTTTATCGGTTGTTCTTCTTGTTGATTTTGTCGATGGCATCCTTCCGGGGCTGCGGAGCGCAGTACGGGCAGGGTTTCAGTTTATTGTAGGGTGCGTCGTCCAGTTCCCCGTAGCGGAACGGTGTCAGGGGCCAGAACTTTTCCTTCACGCCATAGCAGGTCGGACTGGAATGGTACCGGGTGCCCTTGTCCGTGTTGTAGTACAGGATCAGGTCGTCGCCCGGATATCCCAGTTCCCGGTTCGCGTCATCCCAGATGACTACCTTGGTATACTTCTGCCCCGGTTTGGTCCCGTCGCTGAGGTTCTTCCACAGCCACTCATGGTTCACACCTTCCGGCGTATAATTCCGCTGGATCCGGATACATCCGTGGCTGGCTTTCTCCCCCAGGTATCCTTCGCAGTTGTCGTAGGTCCATTCCCCGGTACTCTTGCTCAGCACCATCGGAACCTCGTGAAGGAGGATTCCGTCATTGATGCGGATCGCCTTTTTGCAGATCATGTAGCCTTCGCCGGTAGCTTCATCCTTCAGCGAGAAATCCCCTGTCCAGCTGATCGCAAGGAACTCCCCCGCAGGCGTTTCGTTCCAGGGGTTTTTCTTTTTCGGATTGTAGAATCCCGTGGAACACAGCAGGGTGGAAAACAGTTTCCCTTCCTTGTATACATACAGCCGCTGCCATTGCTTGTCGATGATGACCGCATACTGCTGATCCACTTCCACTTCCTTCAGCAGGCTGGTTTCCACATAGCCCTGGAACTTCTCCGCCCAGACTTTTACCCTCGACCCCTCCGGTGAAGAAGAATAGGCTTCGATCAGGCTCCATTCTTCTCCGCGTTCCAGCACGTGCACGCCTTGGCTGGCACCGGTCACTTCCCCGGTATACTCCGTACAGTCTTTGTCCGGCTCTTTCCGGATCTTGACCTGGTGCCGCTGGTTTGCGTCCAGGACCGTGATCGGCTGGATCAGCATTTCCCATACTGCCGCTTCATCCGTGTAGCCCATGGGTGTGGTCCAGTAGCAGACTTCATGATTGCATTTATACGGGCTTCCCTCCGCAGGTGTGTGCCATTGCTTGTCCCGGGCCAGGAGCGTCGCGTCCGGCGGAAGAATCTCCACCTCTTCAAGGTCTTCCTCCACCTCGGAAAGGTCCAGCAGTTCGCTCAGGTCCACATCCTCTTCTTCGGCAAACGCGGCGCCGAAAAGCAGCACAAAGCCCGCCAGCAGGGCCAGTGCCCTGCCGGCGGGTCGTTTCATTTTTCCTGTCGTTTTGTTCCTCATCATCTGTCTGTATGTCATCGGCCTGCCTGCTGCGTCGATACCCATCCTTTGTCAATGGTTTCCTGATGGCTTGTGGCATAGGGACCGATCGCCGCCACCTGTTCCTGCGTCCGCGGGAAATGCAGGCACGTATGTCCGTCAAAATTATTTTCGGGGGTATGGGACGTCCCGTGGGGGCTGTCATGCGTGGAACCCAGGTAAACGCTTCCGTCCGGGAAGATTACCCAGACGGCTTTCGGATTCCAGGTGGTTTCCCCGCCGAACGCCCGCCGCATCCGGGCCGTATCATTGGCCGTCACCGGTTCATAGTCCGCATGGGCGCCGACCGAGAAAATATGGATCTGCCAGGAAATCCCTGTGCTGAAGTCATAGACCGTGCAGTAGGGATACCTTTTGCAGACGTCCTTCACAGTGGTGTACCAGTTGGCATAAATGACCCTGGAAGCGTTCGGCCGTCCCGCCAGCGCTTCAGAGGCCCCGGGCGCCTGGGTCGGCGCGGGTGTGGGTGTAGCGGTCGGTGTGGACGCCGTGGAAGAGGTTCCGCTCTGTTCCAGCTGCGTCAGTGTTTTGACGCCGGCGATCCCGTCCGCCTTCAGCTTGTTCGCCCTCTGGAAGGCTGTAACCGCGGCCGTTGTTTTCCGGCCGAAGATCCCGTCCGCCTTTCCTGTCAGGTATCCCAGCAGGATAAGCTTGTTCTGCAGGTTCTTCACATCTGTTCCGGTGCTTCCCTGTTTCAGAGACCCGTTGGAAGAAACCGCCGTTGCGGCTGCGGTTCCCTTCGGCGCTTCCTTGGCGGTACCGCTGTACAGCGCTTTCAGGGTGATCGGGCCGGCCGTACCGTCCTCTTTCAGGCCGTTGTTCTTCTGGAAAGCCTTCACGGCGCCTGTGGTTTTCGCGCCGTATTTGCCGTCCGGGGTTCCGCTCATATAGCCCAGCTGAATCAGGTTTTCCTGCAGCTGTTTCACGTCGGTCCCGCTGTCGCCGGTACGAAGCGTCGTCCAGAAGGAGCTCACCGCTGCGGGTGTTTCTGCCGCCTGCGGGATCTCCGATGCGGGTGCCGGTGTTTCAGCAACCGCAAAGGGAACCGCCGAAGCGTTGAACAGCTTTGCGTATGTCTTCTTTCCCGCAATACCGTCCGCGTTCAGGGCGTTGTTTGTCTGGAAATTCTTCAGGGCGTTCACGCTGGCCCGGCCGAATTTGCCGTCCACGCTTCCCTGGTAATAGCCCAGTTCTTTCAGCCGGGTCTGGACCGTCTTGGCATCCGCGCCTTCGGAGCCCCTCTTCACTGTGGATTTCGGGATTTCCCATACCGGCTCCTTGGTGGGTGTCGGTTCCGCGGTAGGCTTCGGGGTAGGTGTGGCGTCCGCCGGCAGGCCCGCCCCGTTCTCCAGCAGGGCGCGGGTCTCCGCGCCGGCCAGGCCGTCGGACTTCAGGCCATTCTTCTTCTGGAAGGCAACGACCGCCTGCTTCGTGGCCGTATCGTACTTTTTCGTAATCTCTCCGTTATAGTAGCCCAGGTTCTTCAGCATGGACTGCAGCTGGCCGACCGGTTCTCCCGTGCTGTTCAGCTTCATGGTGGCACCGTCCGCGGGGCTCATGGTATTGACCTTCACGGCCGTACCCTTCGCGTTCAGGGGTTTCCCGCTGTACAGGAACGCCTGGAGGTTGGCGTCTACCAGGCCTGTGTCCGGATAGCTGTTCTTCTTCTGGAAAGCAATGACTGCCTTCTCCGTGGAGTCCCCGAAGATACCGTCCGCCTTTCCTGTCAGGAAGCCGAGCTCGATCAGCGCCTCCTGCAGGGACTGGACGTCCTGGCCTGTGGACCCCTTTCTCAGGATATTGTATCCGCCCGCATTCTCCTCCGGCGACAGGGTGGGAACCGGCGAGGGTGTTGGGGTCACCTTGATCTTCCCGATCGTCTTCAGCACGATATACTCCGTGCGTACCCAGCCTTTGCTGGAGCCGTATTCGACCCGGGCCCAGCTCCCGTTCTTCTCCAGGACAGAAATCTCCGCGCCCTCAGGGATCCGTTTCAGCAGTTCAGATTTCACGCTCCGGGCTGCCCGCAGGTTCACCTTCACTCTTGTCACCGTGGTATAAGGATAGCCGCTTACGATCTCGGTCTCTTCCCCCTCCGCCGACGCACGCTGCACTTCTCCCGTCAGGCCCGCCAGGCCTGTCAGGCACAGCATCAGCGCAAGAATCAGCAGCACTCCGCGAAACATACGGCTCATCGTCATAGGTTTTCCCTCCGTGAATTGGCATAAAAGCCAGTTGACATCCCGATACAGATTGATTTTACTCGTTCTGTTTCGAAATGTCAACGAAAAGTTTATAATATTGTAATATTTTGCTATTCTTTCGTCTTATTTACACGGAGGCTTTTCCAAGGCGCTGCAGCGCGGAGAGCGCCGCAGCCTGTTCCGCCTGTTTCTTGGTTCTGCCGCTGCCGCTGCCGATTTCTTCCGTTCCGCGGAAGACTGCCGCTTCAAACACGGGGGCATGGGGCGGGCCGCTGGTCCCGGTAATCCTGTACGTCGGGGTCTCCCCGCCGTTCTTCTGGAGGATCTCCTGCAGCTGCCCCTTGCTGTCCTGCATGGGACGGCTTACTTCACCCTCCCCGGGCCAGCAGCGCTCCACAACCTCCCGGGCGGCTTCCATACCGCCGTCGAGATACACCGCTGCCAGCACCGCTTCCATCGCGTCACACAACACGCTGGGTTTTGTCCGTCCGCCGGTCTGTTCCTCGCCCCGGTCCATCACCAGCGCTTCCCCGATCCCGAGTTTTTCGGCAATGGGGCTCAGTGCCGCCTCGCATACCAGCAGCGCCCGCATATGAGTCAGGGAGCCTTCCCGGTCTCCCGGATGCGCCCGGTACAGTTTGTCGCTCATCAGGTACTGCAGCACGGCATCTCCCAGGAATTCGAGCCGCTGGTTGTCTTCCCGGCCTGCGGAAGGGTGCGTTAAAGCACGGCGGAGCAGCGCTTCGTCGTGAAAAGTATATCCCAGCGCTTCCATCACGCGCTCAGTTCTGTCTGTCATACCTTCCGGCCGGTTCAGCCTTTCGCTTTCGCCACATAGGCCGCGACATCGCCGACGGTCTTCAGTTTCATGATCTGGTCGTCTTCCACAGTGATTCCGAACTGGTCTTCCAGGTCCATAATCATCACCATGATATTGGCGGAGTCCGCCTTCAGGTCTTCGATCAGCCGGCTTTCAGGCTTGATGTCATCCGGGTTCACCTTCAGCTGTTCAGCAATCATTCCCTTGATGGTCTCGAAATCCATTTTGTTTTCCTCCTTGCATATTGTCATTCATTTTCATGAATGATTGATCATTCTTTTGTTTCCCGGTCCGGAGCCAGCTGCTTCAGTCCGTCTTTGATGATGTCCACCACATGGCCGTCAATCATCTTGACGCACTGTCCGATGGCGCTGCGGAATGCGTACGCGTTGCTGGAACCATGCGCTTTGACCACCGCTCCCTGCACACCCAGCAGCGGCGCGCCGCCGATCTCGTCGGAATCCATGGCTTTCTTGACGCGTCTGAACGCGGGCTTGGCGATCAGTCCGGCGATCTTTCCGCGGGTGTCCGCCATCAGTTCTTTCTTGATCAGTCCCAGCAGCGCGGTCGCAAGGCCTTCCGTATACTTCAGGATCAGGTTGCCGCCGAATCCGTCCGTCACCACCACATCCGCCTGGTTCAGGGGAATATCCCGGGCTTCCACATTCCCGACGAAATTGAAGGGGCCCTTCTCCATCAGGGGATAGGTTTCCTTCACCAGCGCGTTGCCCTTTTCCGCTTCCGCACCGATGTTCACCAGGCCTACCCGCGGATTCTTCATCCCCATAACGCCCTTCATATATGCGTCGCCCATGATGCCGAACTGCAGCAGGTATTCCGGCTTGCAGTCCACATTCGCGCCGCAGTCGATCAGCAGGAAATGACCGTTGCCGTTGGGCATGAGGGGAGCCAGGGCAGGCCGTTCCACGCCGGGAATCCGTCCAAGCCGGAACATGCCGCCCGCGAGGGTCGCGCCGGTGCTTCCTGCGGAAACAAAACCGTCCGCTTCGCCGCTGCGTACTTTCAGCATTCCCTGCACCGTTGCGCTGTTCACCTTTTTCCGTACGCCCATAACCGGGCTTTCATGGTTGGTGATCACTTCCGGCGCGTCCTCCAGTGTCAGCCGGTCCTGCACATCCCGGATATCTCCCAGGAAGGGCTTGATTTCATCCAGCTTTCCGGCCAGGATGATCTCCAGGCCCGGGTACTGGCGCAAAGCTTCAACGGAACCTTTGACCGGCGCTTCCGGTGCCAGGTCTCCGCCCATCGCGTCTACATAGATCTTCATGCTTTTCCTCCGGTCTGACTGATTATTTAATATGCCTTCGCGAAATACATCACCCGGTCTGCCTTTTTGCCGCAGCAGACGCAGGTATCGCCGAAGCGGAACTTGTCCTGGTCAAAAGGCATATTCCGGGAGGAAGCGTTGAACTTGTCCTTGATCTCGTCTTCGCAGGCCCGGTCCCCGCACCACATTGCCCTGGCAAATCCGTTCTCCACAGCCTTGCCGAGCTCGTCCATGTTATGCACTTCGGTCGTCCGCTCATCCCGGAATGCCTTTGCCTGGTCGTACAGCGTCTTCTGGACGTCATCCAGCAGCTCCTGCACCTTCGCGGCAATGCCCTCCAGCGGGATTGTGAACTTCTCCAGCGTATCGCGCCGGAACACGGTCACCACGCCGTTCTCCAGGTCCCTCGGACCGACTTCCAGGCGCAGCGGGACACCCTTCAGCTCCCAGTCGTTGAACTTGAAGCCTGCGCTGACGGTATCACGGGTATCCACCTTCACGCGGATTCCGGCCTGTTTCAGTTCTGCCCTCAGTTCATCGCACTTTTCCAGCACGCCGCCCTTGTGCGCCGCGATCGGCAGGATCACCGCCTGGATCGGCGCAATCTTCGGAGGCAGCCGCAGTCCGCGCTCGTCTCCATGGGTCATGATGATGGCGCCGATCAGCCGGGTGCTCACTCCCCAGCTGGTCTCATGGACATATTCCAGCTTTCCTTCCTTGCTCTGGTACTGGATATCAAATGCCTCGGCAAAGTTCGTGCCGAAGTTGTGGCTGGTACCCGCCTGCAGCGCTTTGCCGTCCTGCATCATGGCTTCCATGGAATAGGTGGCCCGGGCGCCCGCAAACTTTTCCTTGTCACTCTTGCGCCCCACATACACCGGCAGCGCCAGGACGTCTTCCGCCACTTCCCGGTACACTTCCAGCATCTTCAGGGTTTCTTCCTCGGCTTCTTCCGCCGTGGCATGGATCGTATGGCCTTCCTGCCACAGGAATTCGCTGGTGCGCAGGAAGGGCCTCGTCGCCTTTTCCCACCGCATGACGGAGCACCACTGGTTATACATCATGGGCAGGTCCCGCCAGGTCTGCACCCACTTGGAATACATGGAACAGAAGATCGTTTCACTGGTAGGCCGGACCGCCAGCCTTTCCTGCAGATGCTCGGTACCTCCCTGGGTTACCCAGGCCACTTCCGGCGCAAAGCCTTCCACATGCTCCGCTTCCTTCAGCAGCAGGCTTTCCGGGATCAGCATGGGGAAATAGACGTTCTCCGCGCCTGTTTCCTTGAAGCGCACGTCCATCTCCGCCTGGATCCGTTCCCAGATGGCATATCCGTACGGCCGGATGATCATACAGCCGCGTACCGGCGCGTAGTCACACAGTTCGGTCTGCTTGATCACATCCGTATACCACTGCGAAAAGTCTTCGCTCCGGGGCGTGATGTGGGTTACAAATTCCTGTTTCTGTTCCTTGCCCATGGTCGTAATTCCTCCGGATCATTCATATAATTCACAATGAATCATTGTGTGGGTCTCTTTTTCCTGCTGCCGGTCACTGCGGCAGCGTCAGTGCAAACATCGTTTCCCCCGATGCCAGGAGCATCTTCCCGTCCGAGGTGATCCCGTAGCACGCGGTAATCTCTCCGTCCTTGTTTCCCGGGATCTTATAGCCGAAAAACCGCTGGCTGTTGACATCCGCCCGGTAGATGTAATCCCCCGACACCGCATAGATATTCCCTTTGTACATGTAGGCACCTACGCATTTTGCCGGCAGGGTATAACGCTTGTCCCTGTCACCCTCGAGCAGCCGGAGCTCGCTGATGATCTGTTCGCTGCTGGTCTGGCTGGTCGGCGCCAGCAGCAGCTTGGCCCGTCCGCGCTCCGGGATCTCGTAGTCAATCAGCTTCCAGCCGTACACCAGCATCGTCGAGTTCGTATCCTGTACGCACTTGTAGTCGTAGGTATATACCTGCTGGGTTGTGAAGACCCTCAGCCGTGTATTCTCATACAGGACCTTGTAAGTCATAAACTCACCCAGCGAGACCGCGCCGGTGTTCATCTTGCCGATCTGGAAGGTGTTCATGATCGTATTCGGCGCCGTGCCGAACACGTCCAGCGCCAGGGTCCACATATATTCTCCCTGGTCTCCGAAAAAACCGGCGTCCATGATCAGCAGGCCGTTGTACGCATCCGATTCCACGTCCACCTGTGAACCGTTCAGGTCCTTGACGAGAAGCTTCGGCTCCGTATCTTCGCCGACCACCACAGCCGCGTACCGGCTGCCGACGCGTGCGAACTGGACTTCGCCCTCCAGGCTCTCGTTATAGGTGGCGTTCCCGTTCCTGTCAACCAGGAAAAGCTGCCGTCCGCTCCAGATCGCCATATGGGTCGGTCCGACGCTGAACTGGATATCGCTTCCTGCCGGAAAACTCCAGCGGATCGTTCCCCCGCTGGAAAGATGATGGATGCTGGCACCGTCGTAGTACACCAGTCCGTCCCGGAAGGGCGTAACGCTCTGGTTTGAATAACAGGGCAGCTTGGACAGCCCGATCTCCTTGCCCTTGCCGTATCCCCGCAGAAAGTGAACGCCCAGCACCGCTGCCAGGACCACTCCCACCAGGATGATCCAGCTGCGGATCTGCCGCTTCCGGATCGCCTCCTGGTTGATCAGCCGGTCAGCCGCCGCGTTCCGGCTCTGCCTTCGCTGCAGCTGATCGGTCGCATTCTGCTTTGCCATCTCCCGGCTCCTTACTCCTCAGTCACTCTTTTCGGACAGGCCGCGACCGCGTCCATAACCGGAGTCATCCAGTCCTCGTTGAACAGTTCGATGACGCCCGTGTCGCATTCCCTGGCCAGCGCCGCGTCCAGCGGCAGCTGCGTGAGCAGCGGGATCCCGTGCTCCAGGGCGACCTGTGCTGTCCGGCTCTCGCCGAAAGGCCAGATCTTCTTTCCGCAGTCCGGGCAGGTGATCCAGCTCATGTTCTCGACGATGCCCAGCACCGGGATATTCATCATCTTCGCCATGTTCACGGCTTTTTCAACGATCATCCCGACCAGTTCCTGCGGGCTGGTCACCACAATGATCCCGTCCACCGGCAGGCTCTGGAATACCGTCAGCGGCACGTCGCCCGTTCCCGGAGGCATATCCACGAACATATAGTCCACGTCCCCCCAGATCACGTCGGTCCAGAACTGCTTGACCGTACCGCTGATCAGGCTTCCGCGCCAGACCACCGGGTCCGTGTCGTTCTCCAGCAGCAGGTTCACGCTCATCATCCGGACGCCCGTGCGGCTTTCCGCCGGCAGGATTCCGTCCTCGCAGCCCATCGCCTTGTCATGGATCCCGAACATTTTCGGGATGGAAGGTCCTGTAATGTCCGCGTCCAGGATGGCAGCCTGGTCGCCGTTACGCTGGGCAAGCACAGCCATCAGCCCGGTAACCAGGCTCTTGCCGACGCCGCCCTTGCCGCTCATCACGGCGATCACTTTTTTTACATTGCTCTGCGCATTCTGCGGTGCCAGGAGGCTTTCCGGCTTCCTGCTCGCACAGTCCGCACCGCATGTGGAACAGTCATGTGTACATTCGCTCATGGTTCGTTTTTCTCTCCTGTTTTGATAATCCTTGTTGCTTCGGGCACAGGCACCTGCCTGTAAAGTCCCCGGTAGGAGACGATCTGCAGCAGCACCTGTTCGCTTTCACCCAGCCGGTCCCGGCTCAGCTTGATCGTCCTGTCCTTGTCACCCGCGCTCAGCACGCCGCGCTTCTGTCCGCTGCGTGCCCGGTCCGGCATCTTCATGCCCCGTGTAAAGTCCCAGCCGTCCGCGCCGCGCGGGATCAGCCGGTATTCCAGCTTTACCTCTGTTTCTGTCCGGAAATGAAAGTCCAGGATGATCTGTTCCTCCGTTTCCCTGACCGGGTCAAAGCGCAGGTCCAGGATACGTTCCCCGGCCTGTTCCTCCGGTACGGTAAACAGATATCCGTTATCCTCTTCCGGCAGGAATACCGCGTTGCTCACGCCGTAGATCTCCCGGATCCGGCCGCACAGCTCCGAAAGGCTCACTTCGCCGTTTCCGTCCGGATCGATCTGTTCCTTTCCGGCGGCCCGGAGCGCATTTTCCAGGGCTGCGGTAAAGTATCCCGTTCCGGTCACTTCCCCCGCAGCCCAGAAATAACAGTCCTCTTCAGCCAGGCAGCCGGCCAGCACACGCCATTCCGGTCCCCTGAAGCTCTCCGCGATGGCGCCTGCATGGCAGCAGTCCAGGATCAGCACCTTTTTCCCGGGAACTTCGTCCATCATCCTCCGCAGGGTATCCGGTGCCAGTGCTTCCTCCCGTTCGCCGTCGCTCAGGATCAGCACGGCCTTCTCCTGGTTCTCTTCGGTCCATGCCACCCCGTGGGTGCTCAGGTACAGGAAACTGGTGTCTTTCTCGCCGGCGCCCCGGAAGGCAACCCGGATCAGGTCCTCCATTTCCTCTGCGCTGCCCGGTCCGTTCACCCGGCGGGTGACCTTCGTCCCTTTTGGCAGGCAGTCCCTGAACAGTCCTGCGATCGTCTCCGCATTGTTGGCGGAGCACGGTGTTGTGGTTTCTTCGTTAACAAACCGGTCGATCCCCACCGCCAGGCATCTGTATTCCATGGCAGGGGCTTCCGGTGACGGGGCCGGCAGGTCCCGGGCCGGGGAAGAGAAGACTGTCAGCGCGGCAAGCAGCGTGAGAATCCATCCCTTTCCCATTTTTCAGCGTCCTCCCGCTTTCGCTCTGATCAGTATCCGAAAAGCACGCTCAGGGTCTGGCTTCCGCAGATGCCGTCCACCTTCAGGTTGTATTTATCCTTGTTTGCCTCCTGGAAGGCGCGTACAGCAGCCTCTGTGGCCGCGTCGTATACGCCGGTGATGTTGCCGGCTGCCAGGTATCCGTAGGACACCAGGACGTCCTGAATCTGTACGACCACGTCGCCTGAATCCCCGGGCCGCACCGTCTCGTACAGGTCGCCTGCCTTGGAGGCCGGAACGGCGCTGGAGGAATACAGCTTGCTCAGCGTCGCATTTCCCGCGATCCCGTCCACAGGCTTCAGGCTGTTTTCAATCTGGAAGGACCGCACCGCGTCAGAAGTGGTCTGGCCGTAGATCCCGTCAATCGCGCCGTCATAGTATCCCAGTTCGTACAGGGTGTACTGCATATTGCGCACCGCAGCGCCTGTATCGCCGGGCCGGATGGTGGAATAAGCCACGTCGCTCCGCTTTGCCGAACCGTACAGAACGCGCTGGGTGGCCGGTCCGGCTTTCCCGTCCACCGTCAGGTTGTTGTTGGCCTGGAAGGCCATCACCGCCGCTTCGGTGGTCGCGCCGAATTTGCCGTCCGTATATCCCGGTTTGTATCCCAGGGCATCCAGCCGGTTCTGCAGCTTCCGGACAGCCTCGCCGGTGCTGCCGTATTCGAGGGTTTCATAGCCCGTGCTGGCAATTCCGTCGGTATCCCGTCCGCTGTTATTGTTCCCGGAGATCTTCACGGCATTGCCGCCCGCCCTGTTCGCCGTACCGGAATACAGCTTGTTCTGGGTGGCTGTGCCGGCTTTGCCGTCCGCCGTCAGGTTGTTATTCTTCTGGAAGGCGATCACCGCCGCCTGGGTCTCTACGCCGAACTTTCCGTCCGCGTATCCGGCCAGGTAGCCGAGATCCTGCAGCTTCTTCTGCAGCCTGGTCACTTCCGCGCCTTCGCTGCCGAACTGCAGCGTTTCCGCACTGTTGACGGACACGGGCTTCGAGCTCCGCGCCGCGCCGGAGGAATACAGGGCCCGCAGGGTTTCCGGACCGGCCACGCCGTCCGACCACAGTCCCCTTGTCCGTTCCTGGAAAGCGATCACAGCGGCTTCCGTCGCCGAGTCAAAATTGCCTGTCACCTTTCCGCTCATCCAGCCCAGTTCAATCAGCCGGCGCTGCAGGGTCTCCACCTTTGCGCCGGAAGTTCCCAGCCGCAGGTAATAATCCTTCTGCAGGTTCGGCGTCGCGGTCGCCCGCGGTGTCGCGGTCGCCTTGGGCTTCGCGGTGGCATTGGCCTGCTTGGCGGTCTTCGCGTTCTTGTCGTTCAGCTTCTTCAGCGTCTGTTCGCCGACTTTTCCGTCCGCGGACAGTCCGTTCGCCTTCTGGAAGGCCTTCACGGCTTTTTCGGTCTCTGCACCGAAATCGCCGTCAACGCTGCCCGTGTAGTAACCCAGTTCCTTCAGTTTTCTCTGCACCGTGCGCACAGATTCGCCCTGGAATCCCAGCCGCATGCTCTTGGGCGTGGGAGTGGGCGTAAGGGGCGCGACCGTCGTCGGTGCCGCCACGCTCGGCGACCCCGTCACGGTCTGGATGGTGCCTTCCGCGCCGGGCGCGGGAGTAGGCGTGATAAAGACGATCGTTCCGCCGGTCGGGATCTCCGTAGGCGCAGCGGTCGCGTTCGGATCCCCGGTAGTCCCCCAGTCGTTCCAGTTCCCTCCGGGACCCGGCGTGGGCGTCGGGGTGGATGTATCCGGGAAGATGTTCTGCCCCTGCTGGCCCTGGTTCGGGTTCGGGGTCTCCACCGTCACCGTATCCGGCGTCATCGTCACTGTCGCCGTCGGCTGCAGCGTCTGGAACGGCAGGTTGTTTCCGGCATTGGTCTCCCCGCCGTTGTTTACGTCGTCTTCCGGCGCCACATAGCAGCCTGTCATCACCAGGCACAGTGCGAGTACCGCCGCCAGTGCGATCAACTTTGCTGTCCGTTTCATGGTCTCTGCCTCCTTGCTCAAAGTGCAGCTTTTAACTGTTAAAGCTTTTTCCTCCGGTCAGTCGGACGGAAAAAGTTCCTCAAATGTTCCATAGTGGTCCTTCGTATACCACACACGTCCGTCACTTGAATAAACGATCCGCTCTGCTCCGCGCTTCCCGCCCGTATAGTTGGCGTCGCATTCGAAGAACTTCCGTCCCTTGGCTTTGGGAAGCTGTCCTTCATAGTTTCCGAAGCGGTCTCCCCCGATGCTTTTCCCCGGGGCCACGTCGCTTACATAATTCCTGCTGCTGTCCCAGCCCAGGTCCTGCGCTTCTTCCTTCGTAATGAAGTTCTCCGGCAGTTTCCCATGTTCGAACAGGTAATCCGCGATGGCCTGCGGTTCGGTGATCGGCCCGGCTTCTTCCGCCGGGGGATCCGTGACCTCCGCCTCCGGCGCTCCGGCCGGCTCCGCGGTCACGACCGTCAGGAATTCCGTCGGCGCCGGTGCCCCGCTCAGGGCTGTTTCCTGCTGTCCGCAGCCGGTCAGTACCAGCAGCCCTGCCAGCAGCAGCGCCGCCAGTGCAAATAACTTCTTCCTCATCATTACTTACCAGTTACTGTCCGTTCGCTCACCCGCCGCCCCGCCCGAAGCGGTTCGCGCGGCTCATTTCGCGCCGGCGGGTCCGGGCCGCTTTCTGCTTCGCAGGCCAGCCCGCTGTGCTGACGCTTCTTTCCCCGCCGTTATTTATGATAGCGTTCCCCGGCGGAGATCTTCTCCGCCCGGTACAGCTGCTCCAGCAGCATCACCCTGGCCAGCTGGTGCGGGAACGTCATGGGACTCATGGACATTTCCTCATCCGCCCGGGCCAGGAGGTTGCTTCCCAGTCCCAGGCTTCCCCCGATCACGAACACGATCCGGGAAACCCCGCTCACCCGCAGGTCCTGCAGGCGGCGTGCCAGTCCCGGGGAATCTGTCTTTTTTCCGGGGATCGTCAGGGCGATCACCCGGTCTCCCGGGCGAATCCTGGAAAGCAGTGCTTCCCCTTCCTTCATCCGGATCTGTTCCTCCAGGGCCGCGCTTCCGCTGTTCTCCGGCAGGTCCGGAACCTCGATCTCCTCATACTTCCCGAAGCGGCTCAGCCGCTTCAGGTATTCGTCCGCCATCTCCCGGTAGGGCTTTTCCTTCATTTTCCCGACGCACAGGATCGCCGTACTCATCTGCTTTTATCCGGCAGGCTTTCCCGCTCGATCAGCGTCCAGGACATGCTGACGCTTTCTTCCTTTTCCCCGGCAATCATGCGCAGCATCTTTCTCGCCGCCAGCGCGCCGAAGGCTTCCTTCGGATGCCCCAGCGTCGTCAGCGCAGGATGCAGCATGCTGGAAAACGTAGCGTTGTCAAAGCCGATCAGGCCCAGATCCTGCGGGACCCGTACACCGCTCTCCTGGAGCTTTGTCAGGAACTGCGCCGCGAAGATATCGTTATAGCAGATCAGGCAGTCTGCCTCTCCCCGCTTCAGCACTTCCAGCAGCGCTTTCCCCTTTGCTGAATCCACCAGGTCGTTGCGTTCCTCTGTGCTGAAGCACATCAGCCGTTCGTCCGGCACTGTCAGCCCGCGGGACCGGGTCTCGTCCTGGAACCCCGTCAGCCGTTCCGTACCCTGCAGGTCGTCTGTCTTGAACAGTCCGGCCAGCCGGGTGTATCCCCGGTTCAGCGCGGTCTTGGCCGCCAGGCGTCCTCCGCCGTAGTCGTCCATCACCACGTGGGGAAACTGCTCCAGGCCCGGATTGAACCCGTTCACGAACAGCACAGGGATATTCCGCTGGGCAAAGCGCTCCAGCAGGTCCCGGTTCGGCGTTTCCCTGGCCGTCCGGCAGCCTTCCATAATCAGGCCGTCCACCGGCTCCTCCAGCATCCGCTCCAGGATATTCCGTTCCGTCTCCACGTCATTGTACATGGCGTTGAGCGAAAGTACCGCGCCGTTCTCGTTCAGCACGGATTCCATGCCCTGGGCGATGGAAGGGAAGATATAATCGGTAATAAACGTCGTAATTACACCGACATGGACGATCCCCTGCCGGCGCCTCGGTCCGTGCCGCACATACGTGCCGCTCCCCCGCCGGCGATCCACCAGGCCGTCATCCTCAAGCAATGAGATCGCCTGCCGGATCGTCTGCCGGGACACATCAAAACGCATGCGGAGTTCTTCCTCCGTCATCAGTGTCTGTCCGTCCCGGAAGATTCCGTCCGCGATCTCCCGCCGCAGCGTATCCGCTACCTGCAGGTACTTTGGCTGTTCAGCCATGGCAAACACATCCCTTCTTATCGCGAGGTTGTTCCCATTCTAACAGACAACTCTTACTTTTTCAATAGAAAGCGTTCAAAAAGTACGAACAAGTTAATTCCCTGACCAGCAGCTGTCCAGGAATTCACACCGTTTCCCGATCCAGTTTTTCAGGTAATCCGCCTCATCGTCAAAGTTGTAGGCACCTGTAAACGAGACGCCGTCTTTCGGCCACAGTCTCGGGTATCCGCTTCCCCTGAACCACCGGATGTTGTCCATCATCACGGATTTCCGGATCTGTTCCTGCCACATGTCGATTTTCCCCGGTGCTTCGTTTGTCAGGTAATCCCTGAAAAATGAAGCCCATTCCCTGCGCACAGCCTCCAGGAATTCCGGCTTTTTGCAAAGGTCACCGATCCAGCTTTCCGATGAAAAAGCGGTCATGCTTTCCGCGGAGGGATGGTACTCTGTTCCCCCGAACCGGTTGTCATAATCCCAGACAGGGCCCATACGGAGCTTCGGGTCGACGCTGTCGGCATCTTTATAGTAATATGTATTGGTAACCCCCTTGTCCGGATCATTCGCAATCTCGGCAACCATGTACCAGCGGACCCAGGATGTCAGGTCGATATAATCCAGCCACGTTTTCCCTGTTTCCGAGAGACCGTCTTCCGACCGTACAGCCTGCTCCACTTCGTTCACCAGGCTGCTGATATATGCGATTTCCCTTTCATCGGCATATTTCGGAGACCGGATCCCGAAGGCTGTGCCGAAGTCAGTTTCGAAATAACTGTCGGAAATGATCCGGTTTGTATAATCGGAACCAAGCCGGTAATCCGCCTCAATCCAGTATCCGCCCGTAATATCGGAAGGCAGGTTTTCCAGCCGGACCCCGCGCTGCTTTCCGGTATCAAATTTCTCCGCTTCCAGCATATCTGTACCCGGGTTGGCCCGTTCATTTTTCTTTTCCAGGTCTGTAATGCTGATTTTTTCCGCGCTGACTTCCGCTTTTTCCGCCACCAGGTAGATCCCGTAATAATTCCCGTTAAAGTAGATATCCGCATACTCCGCGTCCGGCACATACTCAAAGCCTGCCCCGGCCGCCATATCCAGTGCCAGTTTGTTGTTCATGTAGCTGTAATCCCAGGCGTTGGCCAGCAGGCACCAGTCCTTGTCCCGGTTCATTCCCAGGATCCCGGCGGCTTTATTCAGCTCGATGTTGTATGGTTTTTTCAGGAAAGTGGAAAAAGATGAATTCCCCCGGCCGTGGATCATCAGGCTGCCGCTGTAGGAGACGGACCCGTCAGCTTCGATGGCGTCCATCCATCCGGGCTCCGTATGGGTTTTATCTTCGTCCAGCAGCCGTGTATGGCCTTCCTCCGTCGTGATGAAAAGCGCAGGGAGCGCAGAGGAAACCATAAATCTGACCTTTACGTCCTCTTCGCCGTATGTAAAGAGATAGGTTTTGCCTTCCTCCCAGGCAAATGCGCCGAACTTCCCGATCCTCCGGTGGTCAATGACCATGTCCGCGTCGAACGAATCGTTGTAAATCACATGGTCGCAAAGCATGGAAGGGAGGAAAAAATAATATGTGTCTTCCCGTGAGGAATAATATGGATAGATCTTTTCCTCATAGGCGTTCAGTTTGATTGTGACTGCCGCGTGTTCGCCCCTTCCGGGGCAGAACACCATGTTTCTCGCGTCAATCCGGACAAATACGGCGCAGAGAACGGCCATCACCGACAGCAGCAGAATCAGCGCAAGCTTCTTTTTGTTCATGAAATTCACCGGTCAGATCCGGTATTCTCCGTCATGGGACAGAAAATGAATCTGCTCTATGTTATCCATCTTCTCCAGTTCGCTGACCAGCGCGTCCTCCTCCCGGGTGAAAAGCTCGAAGATAATCTCCGTCTGTCCTCCCTGCCGGCTTCTGGATTTTTCCTTCACGTTTTTGCCGTGCCTCTTCAGCAGTTCCCGCACCGCGTTCCAGTCAACTTCCTTCCCGGACCGCAGGACAACGACCGATGTGGTCTTCGCGTTCGGCACCAGGTGCAGCAGCACCACCAGCGCCGTCATGATGACGCTGACAAAAAGCGCCAGCACCACCAGCCCGACCCCGCACATAATCCCGATGCTGATGGACCAGAAGAAATAAAGCAGGTCCAGCGGGCTCTTGACCGCGTTCCTGAACCGGACGATCGACAGTGCGCCGACCATTCCCAGCGACACAACCAGGCTTCCCTGCATCGCCAGCAGCATTCCGCATACAATAATCGGAAGTCCCGCGATCGTGACGTTCAGGTCCTTCGAATAAAACGCTGACTTCGACTGGTTTTTATAGACCGCAAAAATATACAGCCCGAGTACGGCTGACGCAGCCAGCAGGAAAATGATCCTGCCCGGCTGCATATCCGACCCGCCGGCAAACATTTCATAGACCGTTTTCTTGATTACATCCTGCGTGGACATTTCCCCTGCACCTCCAGTTGTTCTCTCCCCAGCCTGTATTTCGAATAGGAAACCTGGTTCATATTCCCGAGTTCCAGTAGCCGGCCGATAAAGCCGGGCAGCATTTCGTCATATTTGACCTCCAGGATCCTGTCTGCCTCTCTCAGCGGAGTGCAGGCCGTCTTTCCGGTCAGGAAATTTCCGGTATCTTTCCCCGCGCGGATTTCCCTGTCGAACGTGATCCGCACATTTCCGGCCGGGAATATATATGCGTCCCGCCTGTAATCGATGATGACCGCAGGCCGGAGAAGATGTTCCTTCATCGCGAGATTGAACAGGGTCACCGGATTGTCCATGGATTCCTCCCGGTCCTCGATACATTCACCGGCGATCAGTTTTTCAGCGTCCTCCCGGTTGATCGTCCGCGATTTTTTGAGGATCCGGTTGTATGCCTTGTATTTTACTTCCAGCTTGATCACATCGGCGGTGTTGTTGTAAATCCGGATCCTGTATTTTTTCCGGCAGCCCGCTCCGTCTTCCGATTCTGCCAGGCAGCTGTCTGCCGGGTCGTCAAAATACAGGCTGGAGATTCTGTATGAGGTGCCTCCTGCCGCAGGATCAGGGCGCATGACGGCTTTCATTCTGGATTCCAGCAGAAGCATATCCCGCTCTGAACAGCTGTATTTATCCTCGACCCGGTACATTGGATCCTTTCACCTCCGAAACGGCAAAATTCTACCATGATTATACTGAAAAGTCCACTCTGCCTGATTTGACGGCCGCCTCCGGAAAGACTATAATTCAGCCTGTAACCAGAACCGCAGGAAAGGAACGTGGAACAATGGATATATCAAAAAACGGCAAAGGCCAGATGCTGTATAAAAAAGCAAAAACCCTGATTCCCGGCGGAACGCAGCTGCTCAGCAAGCGGCCGGAAATGTTCCTGCCCGAATACTGGCCGGCTTATTATTCGAAAGCCAAGGGCTGCAAAATCTGGGATCTGGACGGCAATGAATATACCGATGTAAGCTATATGGGCATCGGGGCCAACGTCCTCGGCTATGCCAATGACGAAGTGGACGAAGCCGCCCGGGAGGCAATCGCCTGCGGCGGCATGACCACCCTGAACGCACCGGAAGAGGTCTATCTCGCCGAAAAACTGATCAGCCTTCATCCCTGGGCCGGCGGCGTCCGTTACGCAAAGGCCGGCGGGGAAGCCATGGCCCTGGCGTCCCGTATTGCGAGGGCATATACAAAAAAGGATATCATCCTGTTCTGCGGTTACCACGGCTGGCATGACTGGTACCTCGCGGCAAACCTTTCAAACAGGAATGCGCTGGATGACCTGCACATTCCCGGACTCGAGCCTCTGGGCGTTCCGTCCGGCCTTGCGGGGACAAACCTGCCTTTCCATTATAATAATATCGGTGAATTCAACGCCCTGATGGCGAAGCATAAGGGAAAGATCGCTGCAGTTGTCATGGAGCCGATCCGGAATGATTACCCGCAGAACGGTTTCCTGCAGAAAATCCGCTCCGCGACCGAGGCGGAAGGGATTGTCCTCGTCTTTGACGAGGTTTCCGCCGGATTCAGGCTGTGTGCCGGCGGAAGCCACCGTGTGCTCGGTGTGAATCCGGATATTGCCGTCTTTGCCAAGGGCATGACAAACGGCTATCCCCTGACTGCCATCGTTGGAAAACGCGAAGTCATGGACGCCGCCCAGGGCACCTTCATCAGCAGCACGTTCTACACGGAACGGGTTGCCATCGCAGCCACCCTGAAAAGCATTGAAGTATACGAACGTGAAAAGGTCTGGGAGAAACAGTCCGCATATGGAAAGCTCATCCAGGACGGCTGGCGGGAGAAAGCCGGCGCAGCAGGCCTGGACATTGAAATCGGCGGCATCCTGCCGATGAGCCACTTTGCCATTCGCGGAAACGAAAGCCCCCTGGTATACAAAACCTTCGTAACGCAGGAAATGCTGAAGCGCGGCTATCTCGCTTCCAATTCCTTCTATACTTCCAACGCGCACAGCCCCGAAATCATTGAAAAATACCTCGCCGATATCGGCGAAGTATTCATGGAAATCGCTGAACTGATGAACGCGGGCGTTTCCGTGGAAAGCCGGCTCCCGGGCGGTGTCTGCCAGTCCGGTTTCGGGCGGCTCAACTGATCTGTCAGCGAACCCCGCCGGTAATCCCGATATTCTGCCCGGTTACAGCGCCGCTCCCGTCCGAAAGCAGGTATTCAATCGCCGGGACGGTTTCGTCCACCGTGATATTCCTTCCCATCGGATTGTTCTTCGCGCTCTGTTCCTTAATCAGGTCCGGCAGGTCTGAAAGGAACTTTGTTTCCATCATATCCGGAGAAACCGCATTGACCGTGATTCCCCTTGCCGCGTATTCCGCGGCAAGGCTTTTCATTAATCCCAGAAGCGCGTATTTCGATGTGATGTACATGCTCTGGAATTTCGGCGGTACACCGAGCACGTAGGACGTCAGCATGAAAACGATTCTTCCGTACCGGTTCTTTACCATTCCCGGCAGGAATGCCTGCAGGATCATCACAATGGACCGGAGGGAAGTGTCAAGTTCCTGCCTGAAACCGTCCCAGGTGGTTTTGTGGAACTGCAGGTTGCAGGCCTTCCCGGCAGGAAGATGGACGATATGATCCGGTATCTTTCCGGACTGCCGGATGGTTTCAATCAGGCGTTCCGTACTTCCGGGGTCCGAAAAATCGGCCTGCAGCGGGACAATCCGGTCTCCGAACGCGGCCCGGAGGTCTGCGATCGTCTCTTCGGAGCTCCTGTAATGCGCAAATACCGTGCTGTATTGCGGTCCAGTTTTCCGGATCAGGGCAGCCCCCACTTCCGATGATGCGCCTGTTACAAGCAGCACTTTTCCTTCACTCATCCATAACCCCCGCCTTCAGCAGTCCCCGGAGGACCTTTTCGTTTCGCTGGTTCCGGATCGTCACTTTGATCTCCAGGTACCGGAGATCCCTGTCCACTTTGACCGCTTCTCCCGTCACTTCCAGCACGTCCCCGATGAAAACAGGTTTCGCGAAACGGACTTCCACACCCTGGATCAGGCAGTATTTTCCCGGCAGGTATACGCCGCCCAGGGTTGAAATCAGGGACGCTGTCAGCATCCCGTAGGCGACGCGCTGCGGAAATCCTTTCTCTTTTGCAAAATCATCGCTCACATGCAGTGGATTGATATCGCCCGTGATCGCCCGGAATTTAGCCATCATGTCTTCTGTGACGGTGACCGTAAAGCTTTCCTGCTGTCCGGCGGAAAGGTCCGTGATCCTGTATTCGTTCATGGTTTACTCCCCTGTCTTTTCCAGGATCGCGTCCGCCATTTCGCCCACATTCTTCATGGCGTTGACCTCGTCAATATTGAATTTGATGCCGAAGGTATCCTGGATGGCCACCACCAGGTTGATCTGCTCCAGGCTGTCCCAGTCTTCAATATCCGCTGAAGAGGTGCTGTCCGTCAGGTTGATTCCGTCATCATCAAAGTTGTCGCGGAACACCGTGTTGAGTTTCTCAAATACTTCTTCCCTTGTCATTGCACACCCTCCACTTCAATATGTCTGTTCATGTTTTCATAGGCATCCGTCACCGGCAGGGACCATACGCTTCCGTTTTCATCCTCCGAGATCCTGCCAAAGCCCATGGTTCCGTAGAAATCCTTCACCATGCCGTTTTTGGGAGTCGGATAATAGTATCCCCGGATCTCTGTGATGCCGTCCTGCCTGCACCGGCGCACCAGCTCGTCCATCATCGCGTATTCCATATCCCGCTTCAGCACCCTGCAGCTCATCAGCCACAGGTCGATATGGCAGGTCTGCCCGTCCTTCCGGCCGATGCAGACCGACACCACGCCGTTGTCGCCGAACCGGTCCTCCAGCTTTCCGTAGAGTGTAATACAGCCCGGATCATTCGCGGCTGCTTCAATTTCGCCCTGTGTATACCGTTTCGTTGTCAGGTTGAACTGGTTGCTCTTGTTTGTCAGCTGGGCAATCCGGGCCATGTACACCGGTTCAAAAGGCCGGATCACCGCTTTCATTTCCAGGGAATCCAGGTATTCCCCGTAATCAGCGAAGCTGGCCTGCATTTTTGACCGTTCCGCGTTTTCCCGGTACATGGCGTTCCGCTTCAGGTCATCCTCGGACAGCGTGGTGGTCTCGAAATATCCGTTCCGGTCGATATTTACGATAAACTGATGCGATTCCCCGATTTCCGGAGCGCTGACGCCGGGCAGCTGCTCACGGATGATATGCCGTTCTGCAGGATTGTCGTCAATAAAGACCAGGCTCTCCGGCAGCAGGCTGAGGGAATCGGCTATTTCGCTGAAGTTCCTGTCCTTCGGCTCCCAGTTCGCCCGGATCTCGATAAAATCTTCGGGTGCCAGTCCGCTGTCCGGATGCTTCAGCCCCGCCAGGGCATTCTTTTCATCGTTCTTGGAGTCAATATTCAGCACGACGCCCAGCTGTTTCTGGGCTTTCAGGTACTGCTGGAACTCGGAAAACACCTGCCCGGCCGCTGTCTCCGGGCCGATGCTGATCTGCTCCGGCCCGTCATCCCCGATGACGCCGCCCCATAGCGTATTGTCCAGGTCCAGGACGAAGCCCTTTTTGTTCTTTCCGAAAAGGGATTTGATGATCCTGGCCACATTGAAGGACAGATAAGGCACAGCGCTGACATTCAACGCATATTTGTACATATGCCAGTAAAACGGATCGCTCCATTCCTTCAGTCCGTAATCTGCGGAAATGTAGTTGATGTCGCAGATGTAGAAGTTCCCGTGCGCCCGCGCATAGGCATAAAATGCTTCGTTCAGGCGGGAAAGGAAGCTGATCCGCCCGTGGAGGTCCGACGCGTCCCGGTTCCCGAGCAGGCGGTACAGCGGCAGCTCGAAGTTGTTCTGGATTACCGGACACCCGTATCTTTTCGAAAGGTTTTCCCAGATTCCCGTAAACTTCCGCATTTCGGCGTCCAGCAGCGCCTGGATCTCCTGTTCCTGGTCGGAAAGGGCCGGATATGCCGTCACATTCCGGTTGGTGGTATGGATATAGATCAGGTCCGGCCTGAAAGACTCCAGCTTTTCGTTGCCGAAGCAGGCGTCCTCGTAGTATTTTCCGTATTCCGACTCATAGAAGTCGGCTTTGATTCCCTGGTTCAGGAGAAAAAGGTCCAGAACCTGGACAATGGCGGAAGTGGTTGAACCGCCCAGCACGGCGATCCTCTTTTCAATAAAGGAGGTCCCGGAAGCCAGCAGCTCTTTCCGTATCTTTCTCCGGTTCGACAGGATCCATCCCGCGTCGAAAGGGTACTCCAGTTCCTTCATGCTCATCCGTCCGAACCTTTCTTATCCTTCGATTCCCTTCACCTCGAAGGGGATGGTCTGCGGGGCATCCAGGTCCGGCTCCCTGCCCGCAAAAGTCAGGGTGTTCCGGCCCCGGTTGTTCAGTATGTCATCCCGGATCACCGGGTAGCTGGCCGGCAGATCCACCGCTGTCAGGATGTTTTCCTCCCACAGGGTCTTTTTCGCCGCCTTGTTTTCCGCAAGCCAGTCGTTATGGATCCCGACGGCGGCCTCCACATCCAGGTCCCGTACATACATGGAATACATCCTGGTCTCAGTGAAGCCCTGCCCGTCTGTGTACTGCCCGAAAAAATATTTCGGATGGCGGTAAGGCACCCGGACCTCCTGTTCCACATAATGGCAGAACGTCAGGGCCTGGTAGGATTCCACATTGAACAGCAGGTGTTTTCCTCCGTGGGTGTGGAGATAACGGAACGGGGAAGTGGGGCCCCATGCGTCCTGGTTATCCATCGCGGCAAGGATTCCCGCGTCTTTCCCCCAGACCATAAAGGAATACATCGGATGACGTGTCCGGAGGAAATCCGGCCGGTTTTCCAGCACCCAGTTCTGCAGGGTGCCGACCTCTCCCTTTGTAGTCCGGAGGTCAAAGCCTTTGCCCCTGCACCAGTCCCAGGAAAACACCGGAAAGAGAAGCGTTCCTTCCGTTCCCACAGCAGCCTGCAGGGTATCGATCAGTTCGTTCAGTGCCGCGTTCCGTTCGCTTCTGCCCCTGACGTTGTATTCCGTGCTCATGCGGAACAGCAGCGTCTTGATGTCGGAAGAAACTGTCAGCAGGTCGCCTGTTCCGATTTCCAGTGCTTTCAGTGCGGCTGTAAAGCTTCCGTTTTCCTTCTCGAATCTCATACCTGCCCCCGGATCAGACCGTTTTCTTCCAGCATTTTCGCAATCGGAACCAGGTGGTATGGCGCCACCCCGGTCAGGCGGCTGAGATCAAAGAGGTCGTTGCGCCCGTCCGCATACGCAATGAAATCCACCAGTGCGGCAACCTCGTCGTAGCTGCCCTTCTGGCTGATCGTCGGGTACAGTCCCCGCTTCCCCAGCTGGGGCTCCCCGAGCACATTTACGGTATATTTCCTGTTGTTTTCCATGCAGTAAATCCAGCGGACCAGCGTCTCATAGGAGCCCTGCAGTCCGGCCGGGGTAATCAGGTTCATGTCATCCGCAGATGTATGGTATTCCGGGTATTCGTGGTATTTGGTCCGGCTGTAGCCCACTACGGGAAGGTCGATTCCCGGCGCGTTGTACTGGCGTTCGTCGGATCCGCGCTTCAGGAAGGAATGAGTCGTATACCTGCCCCTGCCGGCGAGGACGCTTTTCAGGGATCTGTCCGCCAGCGTATCGGCATACTTCGATTCAAGGATTGAATAATCCCGCTCATCGCCGACGCAGGAAAGGACAATCCCTGCGATCACATGTTTCTTCAGCGCCTCCAGGTTCCGGCTCAGGTAGGTGATGGCGCCGATCGTCTCCGGATTCAGCACGAAGCGGTAGGTATACCGGTGTTTTCCCATGGATTTCACATGGCGGATCAGCGCGGACAGCAGCACCATGCCCGAACATTCGTTGTTGGCCATGGACGGATGGCAGGTATAGCTGGTCAGCAGCAGCTCCTCGTCCGTTTCCCCGGGCAGCACAACATCCGCATATGTCAGGCTTCCGTCAAAAAGTTCGCTGTCGATATACAGATGGTATTCTCCCTCCGGCAGGGAATCCAGCTGGGCCTGGCTCATGCAGAAGCCGATGCGTTCCTTGTAGTAGGAAGTAATATACGGAATCACATCCGGCTGGTCCGGCTGTGTATAAACGTACTGCTCCAGTTCCTTCCGGGAAACCCACCTGTCCACCGGAAGGGAATATCCCATCACATGGAGGTTGCTGTCCTTCATGTCGATGATCCTGTTTCCCTGCCGGTCTTCAATATACGCTGAACGGACCGTCCACTCCCTGGGGACGGTCCAGTCAAACACCGGGGTGCCGGAGGGCACCTCGGTTATATTGAAACAGGCCCCGTCCTGTCCGATATAATCTCCGAGGATCCGGAGTGTTTCCCGGACCCCGCTGCCGGTAATGCTCCGGCAGATCGGGAAAATCTTCCCGGCCAGATCGTACATTTCCTGTCCGCGGTCCTGGACAGTAAGCTGCTTACCGTTGTTCGGCATGTCGGATTCCTTTCGTCCGTGGATATATCGCCGGTCATGGCTCTCATCCGCAAAGAGTCCGCCATACCGGCACGTCGCTCTGATTATACAACGAAAGCCCGATTGTTTCAATGTGTATGCGCCGTCCGGGGCGCCGGATTGACCGGAGAACATGAGTGTGATATAAACTGATATGTAAGCATCGGAACAGGATCGGAAGCCGGTCTCCTCCGTGAGGAAGAATGCGATGCCGGAGGCTGTATGCAGTTCACTTCATATGCATTTATCCTGTTGTTCCTTCCGCTGTTTGTCCTCGGATACTTTCTCCTGAATAAAATCAGTAAATTCCTCGGAAAACTGCTCATTATTGCCGCAGGCCTTGTTTTTTATTTCTATGCCGGTATGGAATCCTTTTCCATCTCCGGGGTGGATGTCTTCCGGAACCAGGTGCTTTCCGTTGCCGTGTTCGGCGGCAGCATCCTCATGAACCTTCTGCTGTCCGTCCTTCTGGCAAAAATCAGAAAAGGCAGGAAACAGCTGCTGGCAGCGACCGTCGTGCTGAACGTCCTTCTCCTTCTGCTCTTCAAATACAGGAATTTCGCAATCACCACGGTCAACAGCATCCTGGGAACAGGGATCAGGCCAAAGGAAATCCTGCTGCCGCTGGCCATCAGCTTTTTTACCTTCCAGCAGATCATGTATGTCGTCTCCGTCTACCGCGGGGAAGTGGAATCCGTCAATGTAACGGACTATCTTGCGTATATCCTCTATTTCCCGAAGCTTCTGATGGGGCCGCTCATTGAGCCTTCAGACCTGATCTCCCAGCTGAATGACGCTTCCCTGAAGAAATTCCGCTGGGAAAACCTTGCCGCCGGCATCAAGATTTTTTCTCTCGGCCTGTTCAAGAAAGTCGTGCTGGCGGATACGTTTGCCGGAGCGGTTTCCTGGGCCTTTGTAGAACGCGACTCCCTTACGGCAGGCGAAGTGCTTCTCTTCATGCTGTGCTATACCTTTGAAATCTACTTTGATTTCAGCGGTTATTCGGATATGGCTGTCGGTGCGTCGAAAATGGTCAACATTACCCTGCCGATCAACTTTGATTCCCCGTACAAGGCGGTCTCCATCCGGGACTTCTGGAAAAGATGGCACATGTCCCTCACCGCTTTCCTGACAAAATATGTGTATATTCCGCTCGGAGGCAGCAGGAAAGGAAAAGCCCGGACCTGCCTGAACATCATGATTGTCTTCCTGGTCAGCGGCCTGTGGCACGGTGCGGACTGGATCTATATCCTGTGGGGCGCGCTGCATGGACTGCTGATGGTGCTGGACCGGCTTTTCAGCAAACCCGAACGCCGGAACCGGAACACCGGCATAAAATGGTTCAGTACCTTCCTTGCCGTCAATATGCTCTGGCTCCTTTTCAGGTCCATGGCACTGATCCAGTATAAGGAATTTCTCGAACGGATTTTCTGTTTCGCGGACATAGGCATCACCGAAGGCTTTCTGCAGTCGTTTGTGAAGCCGGAAACAGCCTTCCTCTTTGAAGTGCTTGGCCTGTCAGGGCCGAACGGCGTCGTGCGCAGCCTGTACGCGGTAATCCTCCTTGTGGTTTCCTTTGTCATCTGCCTGGTTCCTGAAAACAATTACAGGAATCTGGACAGAATCGGAACCGGCAGTATGCTGCTGAGCGCGGCTGCGTTCTCCTGGGCCTTCCTGTGTCTCAGTTCCGAGTCGGTGTTCGTGTATTTCAACTTCTAGTCCGGACGGATGGATGCGGCATGTACGGAATTCCATGAATCCCGGCGGAGAACCGGGAACGGGGGAAACGGACGACAATTGCGGATTGGGGAAACGGATATGAAACGCAAAGCAATCCTGTGGATCATCGGATTTTCGGTGTTCGTCACCGCCGTAATAGTTTGTACGGCGGTTCTGACGGCATACGTGGATCCTTTCTTCCACTACCACAGTCCCCGGACAAATGAGTTTTTCTATACTCTGGACAATCAGCGGAGCCAGAATGACGGAATTGTGAAACACTTTGATTACCAGGGGATTATCACCGGAACCTCCATGGTTGAAAATTTCAAAACCACCGAAGCGGACAGGCTTTTCGGGTGCAGCTTTATCAAGGTCCCGCTTGAAGGCGCCACATTCAGGGAAACCAGCGAACTTCTGCGGACAGCCCTGACGGCGAATCCGGACACACGTATTGTGATCCGGGGCCTGGACATCAACAGGCTGGGCAATGACAAGGACCTGATGCGGACAGACCTGGGGGATTATCCCACGTATCTGTATGACAGCGATCCTTTCAATGACGTGAATTATCTCTTCAACCGGGATGTCGTTTTCTCCAGGGTCTTCCCCATGGTGCGCGGTGCGGGAAACCCGGAGGGCAGGAAGGGCATCACCACGTTTGACGAGTACTCAAACTGGATGAATGCGGAAGGCGCCGTCTTCGGAAGGAAAGCGCTGTATCCGGACGGTGTGGAAAGAAAAGTTCCCCGGCACCGCGAGGACCTGCTGGACGTAGATATGGATATGGTCCTGGAAAACACCCGGCAGAATATCATCGCGCTGGCGCAGGAATATCCGGACGTGACTTTTTACTGCTTCTTTACCCCGTACAGTGCGAAGTGGTGGCAGCAGGAACTGGAAAGTGAACGGCTGGAGATGGAAATCGAAGCGGAGCGGATTGTCACACGGGAAATCCTGGAATGCAGCAATATCCGCCTCTATTCTTTCAACAGCCTGACAGATATCACAACAGACCTGAATAATTACAAGGACGCGACGCATTACGGTGAATGGATCAACACCCTGATGCTTCAGTACATGTACGACGGAAAATGCCTGCTGACAGCAGATAACTGGGAAGCAGCCCTGGAGGCGGAAAGGGATTTCTACTCTGGTTATGACTACACTCTCATGAACAGCCAGGAGGACTATGACGACGATTCCCTGGCTGAGCAGCTGCTGTATGAAAAACTATACGGGACCCCCGACGGACAACACCCGGACAACCCCGCTTGACAACATCCGTACCTCAACTTATCATTTTACCGGACTGACAGATTAGGAAAGAAGGAAAAAAGCATGAACAGGACTATCACGGCTGTCGTACCCGTCAAGGCAAACAGTTCCCGGCTTCCGGGGAAAAACATCCTCCCCTTCGGCAATTCCAACCTCCTGCTCCATAAGATTGAGCAGCTGAAGCAGGTCGAAGAAATCACGGACATTATTGTTTCCTCTGATTCCGACATCATGCTTGAAATGGCGGAAAACGCCGGCGTCAAGGCAATGAAGCGGCCGGAAAAATATGCGAATGAATCTGTTCCCTTTGGACGTTTCCTGGATTACCTGTGTGAAGTGATGCCCAACGAGCATATCCTCTGGGCCTGTGTGACCTCCCCGCTCGTGGAGCCGTATCTGTACCGGAGGGCCATCGCGACGTATTTCGAAAAGCTGGAGGAGGGATACGATTCCCTGATCACGCTTCATCCGATCCAGAGCTTCTTCATGGACAAGAACGGTCCGATCAACTTCGAAACCGGTCTGAACCACAAAAATTCCGAATTCCTGGAGCCCGTTTACCATTTCACCAACGGGATCAACCTGGCGCCGAAAGCGAAGATTGCCGAATGGCATTACAACTACGGCCCGAATCCGTACAAGCTGATGGTCAACAAGCGGGAAGCCGCGGACATTGACGATATTTATGATTATATCTGTGCGCTGGCTATGTACGATATGCCCGACATCTCGGACCTGAACGATCCCCGTCTTCCCGAACGCTTCAGGCGGAACGGCTGAAACGGGTCAGCCGGGCGGGCCGAATACAGACAGACAGGTGGGCAAAAATGGCACTGAATGATTTGATGCTGCTGGACTGCACACTGCGCGACGGCGGATACGTCAATGACTGGAAATGGGGTTTCCATCAGGCGCGGTCCATTATCCAGGCGCTTGTCAAGGCCAAGGTCGATGTGGTCGAGGTGGGTTTCCTGCGCAATGTCGCCGGTTATGATCCCGACATCACCGTCTGCAGCCGTATCGAGGAACTGAACCGGCTTCTTCCGGAAAAAACCGGGAACACGCTCTTTTCTGCCATGGCCATGCGGAGCAACTACGATATCAGCCGGCTCTCCCCCTATTCCGGCAGCGGGATTGAGATGATCCGGATTACAGCCCACGACTATGACATCGAAGAAGGTATGGATTTCGCCCGCGAGGTAAAGGACCGCGGGTACAAGCTCAGTATCAACCCGATCAATATCATGGGATATTCTGATTCCAGGATTCTGTGGATCATAGATCAGGTGAACCGGATCCAGCCGTACCAGTTTTCAATCGTTGATACCTTCGGATCCATGAAACGCCGTGACCTGGACCGGATTGCCAGCCTGGTGGACAACAACCTGGACCGGAAGATCCGGGTCGCGCTCCATCTCCACGAGAATATGTCCCTGAGCTGTTCCCTGGCTCAGCAGTATGTGGACAAACACCTGAACCGCCCGGTTGCCGTGGACGCAAGTCTCATGGGAATGGGCCGGATTCCCGGGAATCTTCCCATTGAACTGATCGCCGACTACCTGAATGAGAATGCCGGCAAAGCATACGATATTGATTACCTGATGGACGCGATCCAGGACTATGTGGCTCCGCTCAAGGGCACACCCGAATGGGGCTATACCCCTGCGTATTTCCTGTCCGCCCGCTTCAACCTGCACCGGAATTATGCGGAGCATTACCTGAAAAAGGGCGATCTCACCAATAAGGATATCAACCATATCCTTGCCCGGATCGATGAATCAAAGAAGACTGCCTTTGACGCGGATTACGCGGATTTGCTGTATGCCGAATACAAGAATCACAAGGTGGATGATTCGGATGCCATCGAAAAACTGAAAGCGGAAATCGGCGGCCGGAATGTGCTGGTGGTCGCTCCGGGCGGCAGTATTGTTGAATACCGGGAACCTGTCCTGTCCTGGATCCGGGAACACCGTCCCATCGTCATCTCCGCAAACTTCGTTCCGGACAGCCTCCCGGCCGACTATGCCTTTTTCAGCAACAACAAACGGTTTGACAGGATTGAGGAATTCGGATGCAAAACCATTATCACCTCCAATCTGCTTTCCAACAGCCGGCAGAAATCAGCTGATTTCGTCGTGGATTACAACCACCTTTCCGGCGCTTTTGCCCAGGGCTGCAACAGCCTGGTCATGCTGCTGAAACTGTTGAAAATCCTGGACGTGGACAAAGTCACGCTTGCCGGTGCGGACGGCTTTACGGAAGGCCGTAAGAACTATTATTCCTCAGATTACAAAAGCCATCTGGAATACGGCAGCAAATACAATACTGCTGTCGCCGACGCGATCCGGAATATCGGAATCGGCATCCGCTTCATTACCCCGTCAGCCTATGAAAAATAAGGCGCGCAGACTGAATCCTACGGAGCAGGCATATGATTAAATACATTATTCTGGATGTGGACGGCACCCTCACGGACAGCGGAGTCTATTATGACAGCACGGGAAATGAACTGAAAAAGTTCAGTACGAAGGATGGCACCGGAATCATCTGTGCCCGTGAGGCAGGGATTACTGTCATGGTCCTGACCGGCCGGGAGTGTGCGGCGACGGTCCGGCGCATCACCGAACTCGGTGTGACCGGCCTTTACCAGGGCGTTCGCGACAAAGCGGCGTGGCTGGAAACCTGGATGCGGGACGAAAAAGTTGAAAAATCCGACATCGGCTATATCGGCGACGACATTAACGACCTGGCGCCCATGAAATACTGCGGCTATATCGGCTGCCCCGCGGACGCGGCGGCTGAAGTGAAAGCCGCGGCTGATTATATCAGCCCGCTTCCCGGCGGGCACGGCGCTGTCCGGGATGTGATCGAGCATATTCTTCGGGAAAACGGCTTGTGGGAAAACGTTGTAAACCGCGCTTACGGTGCGGGAATCTGACGGACTGGAGGTATGCTTTTTGCGGTCCAGTGCAATCTTTCTGATCGTTTTCTTCCTGGTCCTGGCTTCTCCTCCGTTTTTCCTGTCTGTCCGCTTTGGAAAGCGTTTTGAGGAAACCGTTGCGCTCTCGGCCGGTTCAGTCATCCTGATCCTGTTTCTGTTCGGAATCCTCGGCATTCTGGAAGCGGGCGTTTTTTTTGTGCTCGCCCTTACGCTTCTTCTGATCGGCCTGTCGGTCGTCCGGCTGGTCAGGAAACCGGCTGCTGCCTCCGTCAGGGCGTTTTTTACACCGTCTTTCCTTGCGTTTGTTCTTCTCTTCGGCCTGCTGTTCGTCCTCCATTTTCAGCGGATGATTCACGAATGGGATGAGTTTACGCATTGGGGCGATGTTGTAAAGGCAATGACCCACATCGATGACTTTTCCACAAATCCGGAAGCTCATTCACTGTTTCAGAGCTATGTTCCCGGAATGGCGCTGTTCCAGTATTTATTCCAGAAAATCGCAATTCTCTTTACCGGCCGCGGTTTTTTTGACTGGGGACTGTACTTCTGCTTTCATCTCCTGTCCTGTATTTTCCTGCTGCCTTTTTTTGACCTGAGGGGATGGAAGCATTTCGTGCCCGGTTTTGTCATGATCGGCTGTATTGCGCTCCTTCCGTGTTTTCTGCAGAAAGAGTACCTGACAAGTATTTATATTGATTCCTTTGTCGGCCTGCTCGCCGGAACAGGCTTTGCCCTCCTGTTCATCCGGAAAAAAACGCCGGTCGTGCTGGCGCATTTCCTGGTTGTCTGTTCCATGCTTGTCCTTGCGAAAGATGTGGGAATGCTGTTTGCCGTAATCCTCGGCTGCACACTCCTGGTGCAGGAACTGCAGTCCGGTACAGGGCGGCGGAAAGCCTTCATCCTTCTGGCGCTGACAGTCGCCGCGATCGCCGTTCCGAAGGTTTTATGGGAAATCAATATCCGGCTTCATCATGCCTCGGTCAGTTTCAGGGATCCGGTCGACCTGGGCGTGCTTTTCCGTACCGTCACTTTCCGTGAGCACAGCTGGAGAACCGATCTGCTCGGGAACTATGCCTCAAGGCTGTTTTCCTCGTCCGTACGTCTTGAAGGGATTGCCGGCATTTCCGTCACCTACCCCGTTCTGTCCGTCCTGCTCCTGTGTGCGCTGTTTTACTGCAGGCATCTCTGGTCCGGGCTTGCCCCTGAAAGGAAGAAACAGCAGACCGCGGTATGTGTGATGATGATCCTTACCCTTGTAATCTATCTGGCAGGGATGCCGGTTCTCTATATTTTCCGTTTCGGCCAGGAAGCCGCGGATTCGCTGCCGAGCTTTGACCGTTACCTCAGTATCGTGTTCACCGCTTTTATTGTTGCCCTTTTCCTGGTGTTCACCGGCTTCGTCCGGGAAAAGCCGCGGCATCTCTGGAAAGGGGTGGCAGTCTGTGTTCTCGCGGCGCTCCTGTTTACTCACGGGGAGTCGTTCCTCCGGTATCTGGACAGATCTTCCGTTACGGAAACCGGCTATATACAGGGAAGGGTTGCTCCTGTTGTTGACTCCATGCTCTCCCTGGCCGGCGGGGAAGAAAAAGATGTCTGGATTGTTTCGCAGGAATCGGACGGCTTTGATTACTGGATGATCCGGTACGGAATCCGTCCCTGCAACGGTGCGCTGAATGTCGGCTGGAGCCTGACGTCTTCCCCGGAAGCCCTGTACGCCGGGGATCGGTGGACCGTACAGATCAGCGCGGAAAACTGGCAGGAACAGCTGAAGGAATTTGATTACGTCCTGATTTACAGAATCAATAAAACCTTCCGGGAGGAATATGCCTCGCTCTTTGAGGCCCCGGAAGGTCTGGACGCCGGACAGATTTATGCGGTAGACCATGAAACAGGTCTGCTGGTCCGGGCGGATTGAATCAGGTTATTTTTCGTTTTTTCTCACTCTGCGCAAAACAGAATACAGGATAAATGCCGCACCGGACAGGATCGTCATGATGCTGCCTGCGGTATAACCCGGGGTGATATAGGTGAAAACTGTTTCATGACTCCCGGCGGGCACCCGCAGGAGCATCATTCCTCCCGACGGGAGGATCTCCTGCTTTTCCCCGTCTGTCCTGGCTGTCCATCCGCTGTCGTACGGCACGCTGAACCACACAGCCTTCGGTTCCGTAAATTCCGTTGTAAAGCGGAATCCCCGGCTGTCCCGTTCAAAATTCCGCACCCGGTTTTCCGTGTTTCGGGCAACAATCCCGGAAAGGTCCGGCTCCGCCGGAATCTCTTCCGGATCCAGTTTTCCGCATAATCCGGAAACCTTTTCTTCCTCCTCCGGATCAATCACGGCAGCATACAGCAGGACTGCGCCCCGGTTTTCCGTTTCGACCGTCATCAGCTGATCCCGCAGGATGTAATGATCCACGGCAAATCCGATCGGGCAGGCGTCCGATTGCAGCACATACAGGGTCCCTCCGTTCTCCTCCAGTGCCTGAAGCGGTTCCTGGCCCTGCGGATCTGAGGAAAAGCGGTATTTCCCTGCGAACAGTTCCGGCAGGCCCCGGACCAGGCTCTTGTCCAGCGAATGATTCTTCGAGGAAAAAGAGAACAGGGAGTCAAATTCCCGGGTCCCCCCGGAAATGGTGGAACTGAAAACCGTCAGGCCGGATCCGCCGCGCGGCAGCATGATCTGATTGTCCGCAACCCTGTACCGGTACTGGGGATCAAGCGTTTCAAGCTGCATGCCCCTTTCCAGGAGGATCCTCTGATCCGTAAAATCCCCGGAATTCCTGTATGTATTCAGCGTCATCCATGTCGTGCCGGTGCAGAACAGGCATACAAGCGCCACCGCCGCCAGTGACCGGAGCTTCCCGAAGTGATGCAGCAGGAGCAGCAGGGCTGCCCCTGCCAGTGCGATGATGCCGTAAACCAGGAATCTTCCCGGATCACCGAGAATGCCCGCTTCCGGCAGCACGGCATTTCCGATAAACACAGCCGCACAGAAACCCGCCGCCGCGAAAAGATAAAAAGCAAGGCCTTTGCTCACCGGATACTCCGTTTCCGCGTCCATCACTTTCGCGGAAGCCAGCGCCAGCAGAAGCGTAAGCATAAACCACCAGCGGTATGTGACTTCCCTGAACAGGGTAAAGCCGGATGAAAGCAGCGGGAAAACGGAAACCAGCAGCAGCGCCGGGATCATCCGGGACAGCCAGCTGCCTTTTTTCAGTTTGTTTTTCAGGAGGTATGCCAGGCTCAGTCCGGGACCGGCCATGGGAAGCCAGGCCGCAACGGAATCATATTCGCTTTCATAGAAAGCGGACTGGGAGGACATGGTGTCGCCGGGCAGCAGGATTCCCCGGACCGTAAAGCCGAGCCGCCGGAAATCCTGGAACCAGTCGGACAGTGAAACGGAACGTTCCGCGCGGGGGGTCCCGAGGATATACACCAGGCTCGGCACCAGCAGGATTGCCGCCATTGCCATCCCCCAGATACTGCTCAGCAGGACGTTCACGGCGTCACGGAAAATCCGGCGGAAGTTCCTCCCGTTCATTCCGAAGGAACGGAACAGGAAATAAATCACGGTGAATACGGCTTCCAGGACGAAGAAATAGTAATTGTTCAGTGCATTGATAAAAACCGCAAAAACCAGCAGTCCCCGGTCCCGGGGATTTTCCAGCGTCTTTTCCAGCCCGGTCAGGAGCAGCGGAAACAGGGCAGCCACATCATGAAAATGGAAATACATCAGGTTTGTTGCCTGGAAAGCGGAAAACGCGTACATCAGGGCCCCGGCAGCCGCGCTGTTTTCTCCTTTTGTGAAGCGCCGGATATAATAATATGCCGTCACGCCTGCCACGGTGTACTTCAGGATATAGATCCAGCCGGTCAGGTACGGATACCAGGCGGCAGGAAACAGCAGGCTGATCCAGTAAAAGGGACTTCCCATCCCGTAGAAGGAAAAAGCCTGGATCGTGGACATCCCCAGTTCATAACTCCAGGTCCATCCGCCGGGGTTCAGGTCCTCCAGCGCATGATGCAGCGCCATGCCGAAAGGAATCTGCTGCGAATTGAAATCTGCCCAGACATGAAAGAATCCCCCGTCCCGGAAAAGAAACGGGGTGAACGACAGGAAAGCGCAAAGTGCGCAGAGTATCGCGCACCGAAGTCCGCCGGCTTTCCTGCGGGAAAGCTGATGAACCATGTTTATACTCCTTTGCTGCTGAAATAGTAGATTCCGACGCCCGCGGCAACCGCCAGGTTCAGGGAGTCCACCTTGTCATTGCTTTCAATCCGTACCGCCTGTCCCATAGAGGCAAATTCCACGGGCAGGCCGCTGCCTTCATTCCCGAAAACCAGGGAATACTGTTCCGGGATCTCCCGGATTTCCCGCAGCGGAACAGAAGCGTCCAGCATAAAAGGATACAGCGCCCGGTCCGGAAAATCCGCCCGGTAATCCTCAAAGCTGTCGTACACCCGTACCCGCAGGCGGAAGAGACTGCCCATGCTTGCCCGTACGGTCCGCGGATCAAACACGTCCACGCAGGGCCGGATGATCGCCACGTCTTCCATGCCAAATCCCAGCGCCGTCCGCAGGATCGTGCCCACGTTCCCGCTGTCTCCCGGCCGGTGCAGCACCGTATGGGGGCGGTCCTTCCGCAGTTCGTCCCGGAATTTCCCGAACACTGCCGCCGCGTAGCAGTTTTCCTTTCCGCTGATACGTCCCAGCGCGCGGTCCGCCTCTTCAATCCGGATCCGGTGTTCCTCCGCCAGCGCCGTCAGCTTCCCGACGCCTTCCCGGCCGGCTGCCGAGGAATGTACCAGCAGCCGCCGCACCGCTTCCGGCCGGTGGAGCAGGCATTCCATGCTCGGAAACACGCCCGGGGCATAGCTGTAATCCAGTTCAGAACGATAAGCTTCCAGCGAGGGCATACGGTTCACCTCTGCTCTGTCTTCATAGGTCTGATTCCGTCAATGGCAATCCAGGTATGGCAGTCGTTTCCGTCAAACCGGAAATCCACCCGCGCACGTTCTTTCCGGTAATCAATCTTTGTCACAACGCCTTCGCTGCCGTCGAAAAGGGAATTCTCCAGCTGTACGGTCTCCCCCACGCTGATCATCTTCAGGGCGCCGACTTTTCCGTCCTGTCCGAACAGTCCGATCGCGAACTCCCGGTCCGCCCCTTCCAGTTCGTATCCTGTCTCTGTCCGCCCGACCCGGCGGATCACGCCGTCGATTCCGGAAAACATTTTATAGTCGAGCAGGCGCTCGTCGCTGAAGATAAAAACATATCCCGGCAGCAGGTCCCGCTCCCGGTCGATATTCAATCCCTGTTTCCGCTGCCTGGAAAGGATTTTCGGGGAAAATGCCCGCCGGATCCCTTCCCCTTTGATTTCAAGCAGCTGGGCGATCCGTGAGCATCGCTGCGTCCTGCAGAACAGGCAGTATACGTACAAGACTCCGTCCTCCAAGTGTGAATATTAAAGAACTGCCGCACCGGCAATACCCGGCGTCTGTATCGCATGGTCCGGCGCCTTGATTTCACTCATGCAACAGTCTCTTCATTCGCTCAAGATCTTCCGGGTTGTCGATCTCGCCGCAGAGGCGGGTACCTACATCAAAGGCCCGGATCCCCGCTGCGCCGTCCAGTTCATTCAGCGCGTTTTCCGCGTAGACCCCGGTATTTCCGGCTTTACAGAATTCGGAGATCTTTCCCAGCCACAGCAGCCAGTCTTTCTTCCGGAGAGAATACAGCGGCTGCGCCGCGACCGCGCTTTCAAAAAATTCAATTCCGACCTTCCGGATCAGTCCTCCGTCCATCACGGCTTTGAAATCCTTTTCCGGCAGGGGAACCGCCGTGGACACCGCCATGCAGGAGACCCGGGAGGCCAGCATGTCCCGCAGCACGTCCCGGTCAAACACCAGGTCTCCGTGCATCAGCAGGATGTCATCCTCCAGTTCCTCCCGTGCGCAGTAGATCGAATAGATGTAGTTCGTTTCCCTGCACCGGGGATTCCGCACATAGGTGATCCGTACCGGCAGTTTCAGTCCTTCGCAGTATTCCTGCAGGACTTCCGCAAACACCCCGGTTGTCATTACAGCTTCCCGGACGCCGGCGTCGCTGAGCATCCGCAGCTGTCTGGAAACAATCGTTTCCCCCGGTCCGATCTCCGTCATGCACTTGGGATGCTCCTTCGTCAGCGCTCCCATCCGGGACCCCAGCCCCGAGTTCAGGATCAATGCTTTCATCCGTGCCTCCGAACTTCCTCTCCGTATTCATCCGGATAATACCATCTGCGTCCTTATGCCGCAAGGGTTTTTACTGCTTCCTTGTCAGGATGTACCGCTTTGTAAAGTAGTTCCACACCATCACGATGCAGGTCGCCAGCACCTTGTTCAGCACATACAGGCTGACCGCGAAGGAAAATACCGTAACCGGCACCGTGTCCTCGCCCCACATCACCCGGAACAGGAACATCAGCAGCTCGTTCAGCAGCAGGCCGACGGCACTGGTCAGGAAGAAAGCGATCTTGCTCTGCCGGCTCTGCTCCCGTGCCCCGGAAAACACCCAGAACACACAGATCAGGTAGTTCACGATTACGGAGACCGTAAAGGCAATGGGCGTCGCGATCAGCGTATCCATGCCCAGTTTTTCCTTCAGCAGGATCAGCAGGCCGATCTCCACCGCGAACCCCGCGCCTCCGGCAATCACAAACCGGATAATCTCTCCGAGCCTTTGCTTTTTCATCTTGTCCCTGTTCCTCCGTCCGGAATGGCTTTATTCATTGCCGGCGTTTCCGTCGCTGAATATACGGTCTTCGAACTTCTGCCAGCGGGAGACCGCCCCGGGCAGTCTTTTGTCCAGCGCCCGGAAGAAAGGCTTCTCAAGGAACCGGATGCGCAGGGCATCGATGACCGCGCAGACCGCAAAGACCGCGATCACCGCACAGATGATATGCAGATATATCGTCGGCCTGGAATAAAACTCAATGTTTTTGAGCGTGTCCTGCCACAGCCAGCGCCGCATGGCGTCGCTGCAGGTATGGATACAGAAGACGCCGAAGGTCGTTGCCGCGACGGCGTTGATCAGCCGGTTCGGCCGGATCCGCAGGTTCCGGAAGAACAGGAAGAGGGCTGTGCCTGTGCACACTGCCAGCAGCGTATTGCAGTCCGTCACCGCCACATAGTAATAGGTCTTTCCGATCCTTGCGCTGACCCATGAGCACAGGACCACCGACGCTGCGGACACGAGGATGCAGGCTCCGGCGATCAGGCCCCAGCGTTTCGCCCCGTCAAAGAACTTCTTCGGGTACAGCCGGATCCAGGACGCAAGCAGGAAAAGCACCGCAAACCAGGATACATAGTTCATGGTCACCGAAAAAACGGGACGGAAGGTCCCCAGGAATACGTACATAAAAGCAGTCAGCGCCAGCAGGCGGACATGCTGCCGTTCCGTCAGGTTCCGGATCAGGATATTCAGGAACGGAATAAAGAGGAAGAAAACCAGGTACGCGCCGGCAAACCCGTCACTCAGTTCGGTCACGGGAATCAGTACGTCAATGATTCCCGCGGGTGTGATCTTTTCGTATCCGGTCAGCCAGAAGACCGCTGTGATCGCAATCCGGTAGAACATGAATTCACAGAGGAGCTTCAGGAATTTCCGGAGTGTGATGCTCTTTTCGCACATAAAGTACCCGCTGAGCAGTACGAAGCAGTTGATGCCGGTTTTCCCCCATCCGCCCCACAGCAGCAGGTACAGTGAACGCGGGGCCATGGGATCGGCGAAGATCGGCCCGCCGGCCGCCGCGATTCCCGAATTGACCACATAATGATGGGCGATGACCAGCAGCATCACAATGATCCTGAACAGTTCAAAATTCGACTGTCTTGTCCCGCCCTGCAATCCGCCCCGGGATGTCTTTTCGTTCATGCGTTTCCTCCGTCCCCAGACCGGTCCGTCCAGCGGACCGCCTTACGGTTCCCTTTTCAGGGCTTCGGTCACCCGGTCTGCGATATACTGCATTCCCCGGTCCCCCGGATGCCCTGCGACATCCCGGTTTTCGACCGTATGGGGATTACCTTCCGGATCATATACGACAGCGCCGATCCCCGCCTGGTATTCCGGATTGTCCCGGATCTCCTCCAGGGAGACAAATCCGGCGCCTGTTTTTTCCGCCGCTTCCTGCTTCATCCGGTCCCGGTCCCCGTTGCTCCAGAAATCGCCGATGACCAGGATCCTCGCCTGCGGTGCCTTTTCCTGTACATACCGGATCAGCGCTTCAAAATCCGTTTCGAAGCTCGTCAGGTCTTCCGCGTTTTCCCCCAGCTGGATCGTAATCAGCTGAAGCCGCGGATCGAGGTACGGATCCAGCATGGACAGCTTCCCGCCGCGGTCTGCTGAGGTTTCCCACGCGTAACAGTACAGCGGATGGACGGCTGTCTTTCCGTACATACCCGACAGCTGTTCCGCCACAAGATGGACATAGTCGCGGTCTTCCGAGGAAGCTGCCATCCCGATCCCGTTCCACCAGACCTCGTTCGGGGCATGGACGGTAATACTGTTCCCGATGGCAAACCAGGCATAGTCCGCTTCCCTGCGGTCCGCCTGCACCTCCAGCCGGGTCACTCGCTCCGCCAGGGCGGAAACCGCCTCTGCGGCCGCGGACATCTCCGCAGTCGCCTGCCTTTTTTCCCGCAGGGCATTCACCTGCCCCGAGAGTTCACGGATCGCCGTCTCCTGGTCCTGCTCATGCCGGAAAACCAGGACCGCCGCCAGTACAGCCGCTGCCAGCACCAGCACGCAGGCTGCGCACAGGATGATTCTCGTCGTTTTTTTCAATCCGCACCCTCCCGGTTGCCAGAAAAATGTCCGCTTTCACGGAACCGGATTTATTATATCGAAAGAAGGCCGTGAATACAACTCGCACGGCCATCCTCCCGGAACCGGCGCAAAAAGGCATAAAAAAAGGCCGTCTTTCAGGGCGGCCCGGGGGATGTTCCGGTTTGACAATCCATAGCTCCTGTGATACGATGTCCTATGGTTTACCGATTTGGTAAAGAACTGAAGAAGGAGTGTTTATATGAAGAAACTGCTGAGCTTGGTCCTGGCCCTTGCGATCATGCTTTCCTGCTCCGCCGCACTGGCAGACATCGGAAGCTCCACTCTCGTTCCCCGCGATGCAGCGAGCACTGTTCGCGACATCACGATCCAGCCCGCCGGCGATAACGTCGCTGAAATCGGCGTCAGCCCCACCACCGGCCGTAACCTGGATGAACTGGAAGCCGAATCCGGTTTCCTGGGCATGGCCGTTACCGGCAACTATTATCCCATCATGGTACAGCATAACGGTTACCACAGCGGGCTCGACTTTTCCGCTCCCTGGTACGGCAGCTATGCCGACGTTTTCTATGAACTCCCGAAGTCCTGGGCCGGTCACACCCGTATGTGCATGATCTTCAACGATTTCCTTCCGCCCTTTGCCGGCGGCAGCCGCAGCACACGCGTGGGTTACCTCTGGATCCGCCAGGAGTGGGGATGCCCCTACTTCTTCGCCGGCAAGCAGGAAGATTCCTGGCCCGGCCCGTATGACACCAACGTGAATCACGAGATCCAGAACCTGGGCCTGCTCACCGATGAAAACACGAGCGCTGCGCCCGAAGATATCGTGATCTTCAACGGCCTGGACGGCGGCAGCAAGCCCTTCCTCGGCGGCAAATACCGCGTGCAGGGCGAAGACAGCGAATACAACCTCATCTGGGATCTGCCCTATGAATACACGAACGTCCTTGGTGCGAACCGGAAGTTCAAGAACCACACCTGGAAGTTCGCCGATGAGATCCCGGAAGGCGGCGACCCGGCGGAAACCGTCTACATCCTGTACCGGGCGGACCAGGCGGCCACCGGCAACAAGAATGACGAAGATAACCTCTACTGGTTCAACAGCATGTTCCAGTATGAAGAGGACGAAAACGTCTACACCCGTTGGATCATCACCGACCTGAAGAATCCCGAGAACAATCCGCGGCCCTTCACCGAGAAGATCGTTGCCCCCGGCACCACTCCCACCGTGGTCGATAAGGAAAAGATCCAGGTCGAATACGCTTCCGGTGACGACATCACCTTCGCGAATATCATCGTCCAGTTCGTCGATGACAAATTCCCGGCCGGTGAATGCCCCTACCCGATCCTGAAGGGCATCGGCAACGCGGACTACTTCATGGGCGGCAAACACTTCAAGGGCGTCTGGTCCCGCGAGACCTACGAAGACCGCACTGTCTTCTACGGTGAAGACGGACAGGAAATCGAACTCCAGCCCGGCCGTACCATGATCGTGGTCATGGACTACGACACCACCGTCAACAAGCAACTGGTTCGTGAGGTCCGGTACGAATAAGGCCAAAAAGAATAAGGCCGGCGCGTCAGGCGCCGGCCTTTTTTATGCGGTTTTTTTGTTTTTTACTGCAGCGTGATCTGCAGCAGTCCGTATTGCTCCAGGGTATCCAGGATGCTCTGGATTCCGTGGGTAGGCATCTCATATACGAAGTCCGGCAGCCCCTCCGTCATGGCCGGAACCACTCCGCCCAGCAGGAGCGTCAGGGATTGGTCATTCAGGGCAAACAGGTTGTAATCCGTAATGATATCGCCGATCATGTACTCCAGTTCTCCGTCGTAGGGAATCGGAACAACCTTTCCGGAACAGGTAAAGACAGGTCCTGCTTCCTGCCGGTCCGGATTTGTCAGTGCCAGGTAAATCGTCCCGTCAGCCCCTGTGTTTCCTTTCACCAGGAAATGAAAAGCCGGAAGCAGCAGGCCTTCCAGTAAAACCTCTCCGGAAAACTCCGCGTCAGACGGGAATGCTGACGGCAGGGAATCCGTCTCCGCCTTCAGCCGGAAGAACGTTTCCGGCAGGGTCGTATCCTCCGTTACCCTGTCCCAGGACACATCCAGGCGCAGTGCCGTGCCATTCTCCTTCTCTTCTCTCCGGAAAGCATAGGAAGGCTTGTAATCCGACGGGCTTTCCGGCAGGGTCAGTCTTTCCTCAAAGGATTGAACCCCTTCACAGGATTCGTAGATGGTTTCCCCGCGGTAATTCAGATACCGGATATACTTTTCCCCGTTTTCCTCCCCGGTTTCCACCGTCAGGTCCTGCCCGCCCGCCGCAGCCGGCAGCAGGTCCGGGAGACGGTTGATCTCGTCATTGACCAGGTCCCTCTCCTGAAGCGGCTGGATGGCGGCTGTAACCAGTTTTGTCACGTACGGGTCATGATCCAGCTGGTTCTTCAGGTATTCCGTGATCCGGTCCATTGCTTCAACCGTAAGCGTATCCCCGATGTCTTCGGTCTCTGCCACCCATTTTTCCGACAGTTCGCTCCATGCGCTCGACAGGATGCCCGGGAAAAGGATGGCAAAGGGAAACAGCGGAACGGAAAAAAAGTCCCATGCCCGGATCGAAAAACTCAGGACATCCTTCGGCCGGAAACACACCGCGTCTTCGCCCAGCAGCGGAGAGGAAACATTCAGCCAGTTTGCCACCCAGCCGAAAACACGGAAATCCAGCGCCGCGTCAGGATTGGTAACCGGAATCAGGCTGATGTGGAGATCCATGCAGTCTGTCTCTTCACAATAGGAATAGTTTCCTTTGATTTCCAGCGAATCCAGCAGTTCCTCATACCCCTGGGCTTTTTTCCTTTCCCGGAATGGAAAATGATCCGCCTCCAGATGAAACTGAAGGTCGAAATCATAGGAGACAACTTTCGGGGTTTCTGCTGTCTCCTCAGCGCCCGCACAGGCTGTACCCAGGAGAAGCATACATGCAAGCAGTAAAGCAGTGAGTCTTTTCATCAGTATCTGACCTTTCCTTCCGCAACAGCCTTCAGGTGTTCCCCGTAGGGGCTCTTGCCGTAGGCTTTTGCGGATTCAAGAAGTTTTTCCTTTCCGATAAATCCGTTCACATATGCGACCTCTTCCGGCGCGGAAATCGTGATTCCCTGCCGGCTCTGGATCATCTCGACAAAATTCGACGCGTCCAGCAGGCTCTTCATCGTCCCCGTATCCAGCCAGGCAAATCCGCGGCCCAGCAGCTGGACGTCCAGCAGTCCGTCGTCCAGGTACATATCGTTCAGGGTGGTGATCTCCAGTTCGCCCCGCCAGCTGGGCGTTACCTGTCCGGCCCGTCCTGCAACCCCCGCCGGATAAAAATACAGGCCCGTCACCGCGTAGTTGCTCTTGGGCACCTTCGGCTTTTCCTCGATGCTCAGGACCTTGCCGCTCCCGTCGAATTCCACCACGCCGAACCGCTCCGGATCCGGCACATAATACCCGAAAATGGTCGCCCGGCCGTTTTCCTCCGCGTTCCGGACAGCTGTGGTCAGGATGCTGCGGAATCCGTTCCCGTAGAAAATGTTGTCCCCGAGTACCATAGCGCCGGGTCCTCCCGCCAGGAATTCCTCGCCCAGGATGAACGCCTGTGCCAGGCCGTCCGGAGAAGGCTGTACTGTATAGGAAAGGGAAATCCCGAATTGACTTCCGTCCCCGAGCAGCGCTTCAAACCGGGGCGTATCGTCCGGGGTGGAGATGATCAGGATGTCCCGGATCCCCGCCAGCATCAGGGTGGACAGCGGATAATAGATCATCGGCTTGTCATAAACCGGCAGCAGCTGCTTCGAGGTCACTTTTGTCAGCGGATACAGCCTTGTTCCGGATCCTCCGGCCAGAATAATGCCTTTCATCAGGTGCCCTCCTCAGAACTTGAATGCGTCTTTGATACCCGGCCATTTCAGGTCCCGGTCGCTGAGCTTCAGGGGTGCGCCGTCCACGGTATAACCTTCCCCGGAAGCTGTCCCCGGGTATTTGCCTTCCATCTTCGGCCATACGATCCCGATCTCCGGGTCATTCCAGGCGACCCCGCCCTCGTCTTCCGGATGGTAGTAATCGTCGCACCGGTAGCAGAATTCCGCCGTTTCGCTCAGCACCAGGAATCCGTGGGCAAATCCTTTCGGAACCAGGAACTGCTTTTTGTTTTCCTCCGACAGCAGCTCCCCGTGCCATTTCCCGTAGGTACTGCTTCCGGCCCGCAGGTCCACGACCACGTCGAAAACCTCGCCCCGGATCGCCCGTACCAGCTTGGTCTGGGGATGCTGTTTCTGGAAGTGCAGGCCCCGCAGTACGCCTTTGGACGAACTGCTCTGGTTATCCTGCACGAAGTCGATGTCAAACCCGGCTTCCTCCATATCCCGCCTCGACCAGGTTTCCATGAAATATCCCCGGCTGTCGCCGTGGACCCTTGGTTCAATCAGGCAAAGGCCGGCGATCCCGTCCATGTCCTTTGTCACTGTAATCTGACCCATCAGAGCTTCGCCTCCTTCAGATATCTCGCCACCGCGTCCTGCCAGGGCGGCAGGGGATTGAAACCGGCTTCCGCCAGCTTTCTCTTGTCCAGCCGGCTGTTGGCCGGCCGGGCGGCCTTCGACAGGCCGTATTCTTCCGTCGTCACGGGAATCACTTTCGTCTCCAGTCCGTACTGCCGGTAGAACTCCCGGCAGAAATCGTACCAGCTGATATACCCGCCCGGCAGGGATTCGCTGTTGGTCGCGTGGTAGAACCCGTATTTTTCCGTTGCGATCATGTCCGCCAGCAGCCGGGCCAGGTCCGGCGTGTATGTCGGCGTACCGATCTGGTCGTTCACCACCCGTACCGTGTCATGGGTTTTCCCGACGCCGATCATCGTACGGATGAAGTTCTTCCCGTTCGGCCCGAATACCCATGCGATCCGGACCACAAAGAACCTTTCCAGGACAGAGGAAACTGCCTTTTCCCCTTCCAGCTTGCTCTGTCCGTAAACATTCAGCGGCGCGTAGCAGGTGTCGTCCGGTTCCCAGGGCCGTTCGCCTTTTCCGTCAAACACATAGTCCGTGGAGATATACAGCATCTTCGCCCCGGTTTCCTTTGCCGCTTCGGCAATATACCGGGTGCCCAGGGCATTGACGGCGTATACCTTTTCCCGGTTCCCGGGCTCCTCCGCCGCGTCCACCGCAGTCCATGCGGCACAGTGGATCACCGCGTCCGGCCGGATCTTCCCGACAGTTTCCCTCACTGCTTCCGGGTCTGTGATATCCAGGCACACATAAGGCACAGGCAGCGGACATTCCTCCTGGATGTCCGACCCGGTCACCTCATGCCCCCTTCCGGCCAGCTCCTTTACGCAGTCGTATCCGAGCTGCCCGTTCACACCCGTCACAAATATCTTCATGGAATCATTCTCTCCGCTGTTGATCGTTCTTTACCGGTTCCCGTACATCTTCTCGTAATAGTTCCGGTACTCGCCGCTGACGATCTCCTCCCACCAGCCCCGGTTGTCAAGGTACCAGCGGATTGTCTTTTTGATCCCGTCCGCAAACTTCGTCTCCGGCAGCCAGCCCAGTTCGCTGTGGATCTTCGCCGGATCGATGGCATACCGCAGGTCGTGTCCCTTCCGGTCCGTCACATAGGTAATCAGGTCCTCGCGCTGGCCCAGTTCCCTGATGATCAGCTTCACGATATCGATGTTCGCCATCTCGTTGTGTCCGCCTACGTTGTAGACCTCGCCGATCCGGCCCTTCCGCACGATCAGGTCAATCGCCCGGCAGTGGTCTTCCACGTACAGCCAGTCCCGCACATTCTTTCCCTCCCCGTACACCGGCAGGGATTTTCCGGCCAGGCAGTTGGCGATCATCAGGGGGATCAGCTTCTCCGGGAACTGGTACGGCCCGTAGTTGTTCGAACACCGGGAAATGGTCACCGGCAGCCCGTAGGTCCGGTAGTAGGCCAGCGCCAGCAGGTCCGCCGATGCCTTGCTGGAGGAATAGGGGGAAGACGTATGGATCGGCGTCTCTTCCGTGAACAGCAGGTCCGGCCGATCCAGCGGCAGGTCTCCGTACACTTCGTCCGTGGATACCTGGTGGAACCGGATATTTCCGTACGCCCGGGCAGCGTCCATCATGACGGCCGTTCCGAGGATATTCGTCTGCAGGAAAACGCCCGGATCCACGATGGAACGGTCCACATGGCTTTCCGCCGCGAAGTTGATCACCGCGTCCGGTTTTTCCTCCTCAAACAGGGCGAAAACCGCCTCCCGGTCGCAGATGTCGGTTTTGCAGAACCGGAAATTCGGATTGCCTGATACAGGTTCCAGGGTAGACAGGTTTCCCGCGTAAGTCAGCTTGTCCACGCAGACAATCCGGTCTTCCGGATGCGCCTTCAGGTGGTAATGGATAAAGTTTCCGCCGATGAACCCCGCACCGCCGGTCACGATGATTGTCATAGCAGTTCTCCTTCGTTAAAGCAAAGCTTGATTAAACTTCCTCCCTGAACGTGTCCGGCCGGGCCGGATCAAAAGGCTCGTTTGCCCACATCAGCGTCACCAGGTTCTCCGTCTCCGAAAGATTGACGATGCTGTGCGCATATCCCGGCAGCATATGTACCGCCTGGATCTTCTCCCCGCTGACCTCAAACTCCATCACTTCGTCCGAACCGATCTTCCGCTCCCGGATCAGTCCGTGCCCGGAAACCACGATGAAGAATTCCCACTTGCTGTTGTGCCAGTGGTTCCCCTTGGTGATGCCCGGCTTCGAGATGTTCACGCTGAACTGTCCGTGGTCCGCGGTCTTCAGCAGTTCCGTGAAGGAACCGCGTTCGTCCGTGTTCATTTTCAGGTTGAAGATGGTTTTCTCCTTCGGCAGGTAGCTCAGGTACATGGAGTACAGCTTCTTCTCAAAGCTTCCCGCCGGGATAGACGGCATCATCAGGGTCTCCGGCTGGTCCCGGAAGACCTCCAGCAGCTCCGTGATCCTTCCCAGCGTCGCCCTGTGCGTCACCGGGCAGTAGCAGTACCGGCCGTCCTCCGCCGGAACGGGATTCACCCCGTCGTATCCGCACCGGTGCGGATGTCCTTCCATGCAGTCGAAGAGTTCTTCCATCAGGTCGTCGACGAACAGCAGTTCCAGCTCCACCGCCGGGTCGCTGACCGTGATCGGCAGCCCGTTCGCGATGTTGTGGCAGAAGGTGCCCACCGCGCTGTTGTAGTTGGGCCGGATCCATTTCCCCGCCAGGTTCGGGAACCGGTAGACATACACCGGCGCCCCGGTTTCCTGTCCGTAGGCAAACATCAGTTCTTCCCCGTCCCGTTTGCTCCGGCCGTACTCACTGTCGCCGAAGCGCCCGCTGAGCGTCGCCTGCACGGAAGAGGAAATCATAACCGGTGCCTTGTTCCCGTGTTTTTTCAGGGTCTCCAGCAGCGTGGAAGTGAATCCGAAGTTCCCGGTCCGGAATTCCGCCGGATCCTTCGGCCGGTTCACGCCCGCCAGGTGGCAGATCCAGTCCGCTTTTGCGCAGTATGCTTCCAGCTCTTCGGGCGTCGAATCCAGGTCGTATTCAAAGATCTCCCCGATCTGCAGCCCGGACCGCGTCCGGTTCCTCCCGTCCCGGATGCATTTCAGGTTCTCGGTCAGGTTCCGTCCGAGAAAGCCTTTCGCGCCTGTTACCAGAATGTTCATAAGCAGTATCCCCTTATGCGTCCTCCGCTTTTCTCCATACCATCTTGTTGACCACACCGGTGTAGCTCTGGATGATCTTTACAACCTTGTCCGACACGTTGATGTCCGTATAATCCGGCACGGGGATCGCTCCGCCGTTCTTTTCGTTCTTCACCATTTCCGTTGCCGTATCCACCGCCTGGAGCAGGCCTTTCGTATCAATCCCGGAGAGGATGAAGCATCCTTTGTCGAGCGCTTCCGGCCGTTCCGTGCTCGTGCGGATGCAGACCGCGGGAACGGGTTTCCCGATGGAGGTGAAAAAGCTGCTTTCCTCCGGCAGCGTTCCGGAATCGGACACCACGCAGAAGGCGTTCATCTGCAGGCAGTTGTAGTCGTGGAATCCCAGCGGTTCGTGCCGGATTACCCGCGGATCCAGCTGGAATCCGCTCTCCTCCAGCCGTTTCCGGCTCCTGGGATGGCACGAATACAGGATCGGCAGGTCGTATTTCTCCGCCATGCGGTTGATCGCCGTGAACAGGGAGGTGAAGTTCTTTTCCGTATCGATGTTTTCTTCCCGGTGTGCGGACAGCAGGATGTATTTTCCTTTTTCCAGGCCCAGCCGTGCGTGGATGTCCGACGCTTCAATCGCTGCCAGGTTCTCCGTCAGCACTTCCGCCATGGGGCTCCCGGTAACATAGGTCCGTTCCTTCGGCAGTCCGCAGTCTGCCAGGTAGCGCCGCGCGTGCTCGGAATATGCCAGGTTCACGTCGGAGATGATGTCCACGATCCGCCGGTTCGTTTCCTCCGGCAGGCATTCGTCCTTGCAGCGGTTCCCGGCTTCCATGTGGAAGATCGGAATGTGAAGGCGCTTTGCGCCGATCACGCTCAGGCAGCTGTTCGTATCGCCGAGCACCAGCACCGCGTCCGGTTTCAGCGCCGCCATGAGCTCATAGCTTTTCGCGATGATGTTTCCCATCGTCTCGCCGAGATCCTTGCCCACGGCTTCCAGGTACACGTCCGGGTCTGCCAGTCCGAGGTCCTTGAAGAACACGCCGTTCAGGGTATAGTCGTAATTCTGTCCCGTGTGCGCCAGCAGGGTATCGAAATACGTCCGGCATTTTTTGATCACCGCCGCCAGCCGGATGATTTCCGGCCGCGTTCCCACGATGATCAGCAGCTTCAGCTTCCCGTTATTTTTCCACATGTCCGTTCCTCCCGCAATTCAACCGTTGTAAATGATGAATGATGAATTGCTCACGCTTCCACCAGGTGCGGCCGGCCTTCCAGCTCTTCCTTCACATAGTCCGTCGTCAGGATCTTCTCTACCACGCCGTCCACGTCCAGCCGGTGGGTATTGTGGCTGGTATAAGCCTCCTCGCCTTCGGTGCGGACCGTACCCTGGACATAGAACTTGTCGTAGTTCAGTCCCCGCGCGTCCGGCGCGATCCGGAAGTATTTTCCCATATCCGCGGAGCGCAGCCGCTCTTCGCGGGTCATCAGGGTCTCGTAGAGCTTCTCGCCGTGGCGGCTGCCGATGATCCTGCATTCGGTTTCGCCGAACAGTTTCATCACGCCCTTCGCCAGGTCGCCGATCGTACTGGCGTCTGCCTTCTGGATGAAGAGGTCGCCGGGTTCCGCGTGTTCAAAGGCGAAAGCCACCAGGTCCACCGCTTCGTCCAGGTTCATCAGGAACCGGGTCATCTCCGGATCGGTGATGGTGATCGGCGCTTTCCGTTTGATCTGGTCGATAAACAGCGGGATCACGCTGCCCCGGGAGCACATCACGTTTCCGTACCGCGTGCAGCACAGCACGGTGCCGGCCCGTTCATAAGCCGTCTGCGCCCGGGCCTGCACGATCTTTTCCGCCACGGCCTTGGTCATGCCCATCGTGTTGATCGGATAGGCTGCCTTGTCCGTGGAAAGGAACACCACCCGCTGCACCTTGTTCTCCACCGCGGCGGTGATCACGTTGTCCGTTCCGTTGATATTGGTCCGTACCGCTTCCATGGGGAAGAATTCACAGGAGGGAACTTCCTTCAGCGCCGCGGCATGGAATACATAGTTCACGCCGTACATCGCGTCACGGACGGAATCCTCGTTCCGTACGTCGCCGATATAGAACTTCACCTTGGCCGCGTATTCCGGGTAGTTGGCCTGCAGGGAATGGCGCATCCAGTCCTGCTTTTTCTCGTCCCGGCTGAAGATCCGGATCTCTCCGATATCCGTCGCCAGGAAGTGTTTCAGTACCGTGCTTCCGAACGAGCCGGTTCCGCCGGTAATCAGCAGTGTCGCTCCGCTCCATTTGTTCATGTGTCTGTCTCCTTTATCATCAGTATTTTATTTCAGTTCCTTACCGGGATCAGGACAGTGCTTCCGGTGCGTCCGGTCCTTTCCGGGCCTTTTCCTGTTTCCGGTTCTCCCGGGCAATGGCAATGGTCAGGCCTGTAAACAGGTAAAGAATCGTCATCGGGGGTTTCCCCCAGTTGCAGTATCCCGTACAGTCTATCATATCGGCAAGCCAGCAGAGAAGCGCCGGCATCGGAATCAGACGCTGCCAGAGCGGCAGGTTCCTGTTCCGGATCAGCCGGAAAGCATTCCAGGCGAAAATCCCGAAAAACGCGGCAAACGCGATCAGCCCGGGGAAACCGCTCTCCCACAGCGTCTGGATGAATGTCGAATGCAGGTGATAGATATATGGCTGCGCCAGCCCTTTCCGGATAAAGCTGTTGATATGATCCAGCGGATCATAGATGCCCTTTCCGATAAGCATATAGGACGGAAAACGTTCAAAACAGTCAATGAGGTGCGTCCAGATCAGCCAGCGCCCCGTCAGGAACCCGTCGGCTCCTTCATCCGTCACAAACTCACGGGTGCTGATCTGTACCGAAGCCTGTTCCGCCGCTTCCTCTCCTGCCGCGTCTCCGTTCTTCCCGTCCGGTATCAGGGGAATCTCCCCGCCCGCGGCCTCTTCCGCGGCGGCTGCGGGGATCAGCGCGGTATCATTGCTGCGCAGCGCGTTGAATGCCGGAATGATTTTGATCTGAAGCAGGACCAGCAGTACCATCATCGCGGAAAAAGCCGCAAGCGTGGCCGCGATCCGAATCCCCGTGAAGCGCTTTCCCTGTTTTTTCCGCCTGCAGAGCTGTTCATACAGCAGCATCGAAAGCGGCGCGGCGATTCCCGCCGCCGTCAGCAGGTAGCTTGTCCTTGAAATGCAGAAAACTCCCATCAGGAACATGAGCGCCATCGCGCACAGGTACAATCCCCGTACCGTTTTCCGCTTCGTCATAAAAAAGCCGACCATGGCTGCCGCGATTCCGGACGCGGTCATGGTCCCGGCTTCCACCGGATGGAAGATAGGCCAGAGCCGCTGCTCGGCCGGCCGGATGTAGAAGCCTTCCGTTCCCAGGTTCCAGACGGATGTTCCCGTCAGGACCGGGTACAGTCCGAAGCACGCATACACTGCCATTGCGGCGGTCCACAGGGCACAGAAAACGGAAACAAACGTTTTCCGGTCCTTCCCGTTCAGTACGCGGCCCGCGCCGTAGCAGATGAAGAATGAATAGACGCACAGTTCATATACCCGCTGGGTTTCGCTGAGCTTGTCCGGCATCGGGATCGCGATGCGCAGGAACTTCATCAGGAGCAGCGCCAGCAGGAGCCAGAAGCACTTGTCTTTCCACATCCGGCCCAGGATGATCCCGACGCCTGCCAGGATCATCCACGGAAACCGGAGCATGATTGCTCCGTCTTCCACAGTTGCGTAATACGCTGCCACCCATACATGATGCATCAGCATCGCTGTTACGAGCACCATGTATGCCACTGTGATCCAGCGGTATCGGGTATCCGGGTCAATAATCTTCCGGCTTATTGTTTCCTTCAGTGTCAAACTCTCTTTTCCTCCATCATCAGCGGCTGTCCGTGGATGTCTTCCTGCCCTGCCTCCGCCTTGCCCGGCTGCAGCAGGAAAGCGGCAATCATCGGATGGCACAGGAAAATCCCCGCAAAATACCGCAGCAGGACCACCGGTACAAAGGCGTTCCCGATCATATACAGGAGCATTGCCCCGACGGGCAGCAGCAGTTTCGTTTTTTTCCGGTACCACAGGTACATGAACAGTCCCAGGGTCAGCCACAGCTGCGCGCCGATCGAGAAGAACATCCGGATCACCGGTATCTTCTCAAAGGAGATCCGCAGTCCGATATCCGTATAGTATTCCAGGATGCCCGGCGCAAGGGACAGGTGCTCCACCGGTTCCTCATTCTCAGGCTGGATCGCAAAATAATTTTTATCGTGATCCCAGTACGGATCGCCCGGTGACGTAAAATACTGCTTGTATCCGTCGATCACCGACGGAGGATACCACATCTTCTGCGTCTGGGCCAGCACCGCGTCCAGGTACACCGAGGGATACTTCAGTCCCATCTTCAGGCAGAAGCCGGCATATCTGAACGCGTTCGCGCGGATCCGGTTCTTCGTGTCGTCCGCGTATCCGGGCGTATACCGCATGCCCTCCAGGTTCATGTATTCCGCGATGGTTTCCTTCTCTTCCTCCGTCCAGTTCTCCCCGTCCGTCACATACGCCCGGGCCAGGGACTGGGACAGGACCGACATGGAGGACGCCGGCGTCGGACCGTCGGCAAGCGGCTGGCAGGCCAGCGCCAGGATTCCGCCGATCAGCAGGAAGCTCCCGATTCCGGAAACCGCCCAGGTGGTCGCGCCCCGGAAAAAATCCTTCCGGTTCTTCCACCAGACCGCGGCATTCACCGCGATTGCGAGGATCAGGAACGGAAGGCCCGCGTTGTTGTTGCGGGACTGCAGCATCAGGCTCATCACCAGTGCGCATGCTGCCGGTTTCCACCTGCTTCCGAGGATCCTTTCCCTGTCCGTGCACAGCAGGTACAGGCAGAACGCCGTGTAGGTCAGCAGCGCCGCGAACATCACATCCCGCAGTTCCTGGACAACCAGGATCTGGATCACCGGGAAGGCCGCGCAGTAGAGCAGGGCGTACCGGACGATATACCGGTGGACTCCCTTGCGGATCAGCGTGCGGAGGATCTGGGTGTACATTGCCGCCATCAGCAGCATCTGGATCACCACATATACCGTCACGCCGGTATTCCAGCTGCCGGTCAGGCTGTGCATCGCCGGCAGGAGCAGTGTCACAATTGCGGAATGCAGCAGCGGGTAGTCTCCCCGGAATCCGAGGCCTTCGGTCACCTGTGCGAGCTCTGCCGTAGCGTCGTACCGGAACCCGCCGGGATAATCCGCCAGGAATGCCGGCAGCCATCCGATCAGCAGGATCACGGGAATAACCCACGGATGCCGGGCCGGGAAGCCCCGCTCCGGCCCCTCCGCCCGGTCCGTCTTTTCCAGCAGCATCCACACCAGTGAGACGGCCAGGGCCCAGACCGGCGTCAGCAGCAGGATCAGCGGAAGCTTTCCGAAGAAATCCACGCTGCCCCATCCGTCCGGGCCGAGCGCGGCGCCCCAGGACGCCAGCGTCGAAAAGATCAGTCCGAGTACGAGCGTAAAGACCGCCCGCCGCCGGTCCGGGATCATTTTTTTCAGGATGTTCTTCATGACGGTTTCCTGCAGCTCAGCACGATCTCGCAGATCCGGTCCACATCTTCCGTTTCCAGGTCCGCGAACAGCGGCAGCGTCAGCACGTTTTCACTGACCCGCAGCGCCGCGGGCGTCTCCGCCGGATCGTACTTTCCGTGGAAAGCCGCGAAAGCGCTCGTCAGCGGGTAGAAGTATTTTCGGGCAGACACATGCTCCTTTTCGAGCGCCGCGAAAACCTGGTCCCGGTCCGCTCCGAAAACCTCCCGGTCAAAGATCACCGGGAAATATCCGTAATTGGGTTTCACGCCCGGCTGCACCGCGTTCAGCTGCAGTCCCGGAATCCCCTGCAGATGAGTCCGGTACCGGCTGTCTGCCTTTTTCCGCTTTTCGATCTCCTGCTCCACATGCCGCAGGTTGCACAGGCCCATGGCTGCGCAGAATTCGTTCATCTTGGCGTTCGCGCCGACCGCCAGGACCTCCTCCGGTCCGTGGATGCCGAAGTTCTTCAGTTCGTACAGCTTTTTGCCCAGCTCCTCATCCCGGAAGCAGACGGCGCCGCCTTCGATCGTGTTGAATACCTTCGTGGCGTGGAAGCTGAAGCAGGACGCGTCCCCGAAGGCGCCGGCGCCTTTCCCGTTCACCGTTTCCCCGAAGGCATGGCAGGCGTCGTAGATCACCTTCAGCCCGTGCTTCCGGGCAATCGCTTCGATTCCCTCCGTATCGCAGAGGTTCCCGTAGACATGCACCGGCAGGATCGCGCAGGTCCTGTCCGTAATCTTCTCTTCGATCCGGGCGGGATCCAGCGTGAAGGTCTCCGGATCGATGTCGCAGAAGACCGGTTCCAGCCCGTTCCGCACAATCGCGTGCGTCGTGGAGGCGAAGGTGAAGGGCGTCGTAATGACCTCTCCCTTCAGTCCCATCGCCTGCAGCGTCAGTTCGATGGCCATATGCCCGTTTGTAAACAGGTCGATCCGCTCCACGCCGAGGTATTCCCGCAGCGCGTCCGCGAGTTCCGCGTGCTTCGGCCCCATATTGGTCAGCCAGTGGCTGTCCCAGATCGGCCGGATCTCTTCCATATATTCTTCAAAATCAGGCATGGAAGAGCGGGTTACCAGAATCTGTTTCATCTCAGGAAACCTCCGTTAATCTCCCGCTTCGGTACTGCCCCCGGTTCTCTTCAGGATTCTTTTCAGTGCGGAAAGCAGGAAGGCGAAACTCTCGTTTTTGAAGGCGGCGGAAAGGCCCGCGTAGATCGCGGCGCCTGCCGGAATCTGGATCAGCAGCGCGGCCCAGTCCGGCAGGGGCAGCTTCCCGATCCCCCAGACGCACGCGCCCATGAATGCCGCCATCAGGATATTGGGCAGGATGTCCAGGATCTGGTCCTTGTATCGGTAGTCCAGCAGTTTCCGGTTCGGCCAGGTGTTGATGATCTGGCACAGCAGGCTGTTCACCAGCGTGCTCAGCGCCATGGCCGCCACGCTGATATGCATCGTGATCAGGATCAGGAGGATCCCCACGATCTTCTTGATGATCTCCAGCTTCAGGTATACGTCGCTGCGGCCCAGGGCCTTGATGGCATTCAGGTTTGCCGTATGGATCGGGTAAAACAGCATCCCCGCGCAGAAGATCCGCAGGTACGGAACGCAGGGAATCCAGCGTTCCGGCATAAGCGCCCGGATCAGCTGCAGGCCGATGCATGCCAGGCCGATCATCAGCGGCGCCATGATGTAGGTGCTGGTCATGATCGCCCGGCGGGTCATCGCCCGGACCCTGGCCCGTTCATCCTGTTCCCGGGACATCGTCGGCAGCAGCACGCTGTCGATGGAGGTATTCACGTTGGCGGCAATCACCTGCGGGAACTGCTCACCCCGGTTATAGAAGGCCAGGTCATCCTCCGTATACCTCGTGCCGATGATGAACGTGCGCGCCTCGTTGTAGACCGTGTCAATCAGGGCGGAAAGCAGCAGCTTCCATCCGTAGGAAAGCAGTCCCTTCAGCCGTTCAAAGGAGAACATCCGTTTCGGATGCCACTTTACCACCAGGCACAGGATCACCGTATCCGTCAGCACGTTGAACAGCTGCTGGGCCACCAGCGCCCAGACGCCGTATCCCCGGTACGCCATGGTGATGCCGATCGCCGCGGCGCCGAGGGTTCCGCCCAGCGTCGCGAAAAAGAACTTCCGGAACTGCATCGTCCGGGATACATACGCCTGGTAGACGTTCTTCACACCCGAGATGATGATCTGCAGGCCCAGCACCCGGAGCACCAGGCACAGTTCCTCATGCTTATACAGGGCGGCGATCGCCGGGGCGATCATGTACAGGATCCCGTACATGATCACGCACCATACCACGTTGAACCAGAAGACGCTGGCAAAGTCGAGTTCGTCCGCGTCCTTTTTTTGGATCAGGGCATTCCCCAGGCCGCTGTCCACGAACACGTTGAACACCGTGATGAACACTGTCACCATGGCGATCAGGCCGTATTCCTTCGGCAGCAGGACTTGGGCCAGCGCCAGTTCCACCAGGAGTTTCACGCCCTGCGCGCCGGCGCGTTCTGCCAGGCGCCACAGGAAGTTTTTGATCACGGACCCGGTGCTCGTCCGTCCCGTCTCGCTCATTTCCGGATCCTCCGGAGCGTATCCTTGATCTTATTGAACGGTCCGGGAACTGCCGTGCGGATCCGCTCCAGCGTCCTCCACACCGGGGAGCTGTCGTCGTAAGCGTGCAGGTACTTCTTCATGTTCTCCCTGTCTTCCAGGTTTGCGTACATGTCAAACAGCTGCCGGTCCCGGACCCGCCGGATCAGCGTCGTATATTTCCCCTCCGTATACGCGTCCATCCGGTCCAGCATCTCCGCGAACCCGATGGTCCGGGCCTTGTAGACCTCCGGCCTTTTGTGCGTATCGTCGGAAAAGGACCCCGGATTGCCGATCCGGTACGCGCCGGTCATCCGGTCCATATAGTACACCTTCCCCTGCAGGGCCAGGTAGACCATCCGGGCATAGTCCTCGTTCACGCAGGTTCCCAGGAAGGGAATGATCACATCCTTCTCCAGGCAGGCTTTCCGGTATACCACCGTATTGGTGGCCGCGGTCCATCCGTTGATGATCTCCTCAATCGTCATCTCCCGTGATTCCGCAATCGTCCGGAATACCTTGTTCTTCAGCAGGTTCCCGTCCGGGCCCGCATAGTGGGAGGACGTCACGCATGCGCTGTATTCCGGATGCGCTTCCAGGAAATCCGCCTGTACCTGCAGCTTTTCCGGATCCGTCCAGAAGTCGTCCCCTTCACAGATGGCGATGTACTTCCCCCGGGCCATGCGGAACATCTCCGCAAAGGAATCGTTGGTCATTCCCCGGCTGAAATGGTTGAACGGCAGGATAAAGGGAATCACAATCCCGGGATACTTTTCCCCGTATTCCCGGATAATGCTGCCCGTAGTGTCGGTGGAGCAGTCGTCCCGGACAATGATCTCGAAGGGAAAATCCGTCTTCTGGGAGACCATGCTGTCCAGGCACTGCCGGATATACTTTTCATGGTTGTACGTCGTGCAGAGCACGCTCACGAGGCATTCATATTCCCTGTTCAATCCGTTCATTCTCCCTGTTTTCTTTTCCGGTTTCCGTCCGGTTGAAGACCAGCGCGGTGATCAGGATCCAGATGATCACGGTCAGGTCGCTGTGGATAAAAAAGTGCCCTTTGATATTGGTAATGCCGAAGAAAAACAGGCACAGCACCGCAAGGAAGATCCCTGTTTCCCGGCGGACCGTCCGGCTGCGGGCCATCTGCCACAGCGTCCGGAGGTACAGGGCGGTGACCGACACCAGGTACACGAGACCGCCGCGCCACAGGTCGTTCATAAAACCGACGTCGGAGGACACGCCGTATTTGTCTTCGACAACGGTGCCCATGATCTCCGTTCCGGCGCCGAAAACCAGCCTGATCCCCCTGGGGAAATGCTCCGGTGCGAGCATCCATGCCAGTTCCTGGAAATACCCGTCGGAATACGGCACCTCTTCGCCGCCGACAAAGGAGGAAACCTGTTCAATGCCCCGGCCCAGCCAGTCATAGGTCATCGGATTGACAAGCCGGACCAGTTCCAGGCCGAAGTATGCGATCGCCAGGGCAGGAACCGCCGCCAGGAAAAACTTCCCGATCATTTTCAGGTTCTTTGTAAACAGCAGTCCGGCCAGCACCGCCGCCATCCCTGCAAGCATCAGGTAAACCGTCGTCCGGACATTGATATTTGCCGAAAAAGCCAGCACCGGGAAAGCAAGCAGCCACAGAGGTTTCTCCCGGATGCCCCGGTACAGCGCGATGCTCGCCAGCGTGATCTGCGCATAGGCTGCTGTGGAAGTCAGGTTGGCGGCCAGTCCGAAATAACGGTAGCAGGAAAGTTTGATCACATACGGGATTCCGTAGGCAATCATCCTTTCCACAAAGAATTCCTTTACCGCGGGGACCAGGAATGCCGCAATGGCTGTCGCCGCCATCACCAGGCCCGTGATCAGCAGGTGATCCAGCAGCTCTGCAAAGCTCAGGCCTTTCTTCCGCAGTGAGATCCAGCACGCCAGCGCGAAGGGAATGACCCCTGCCATCCAGTACACAAAAAAGCCGAAGGAAGTAATCGGGTTTCCGTTGATCTTTGCCATTGCCATCAGGTAGACCAGGAACACGCCGAGCACGGCTTCCGTACACACGACGGCGCGGAAGTTCGTGAACTCCTTCAGTTCCTTCCAGTGCAGAAGCACATAGACGACGGAGGGGAGCATGACAAGCCAGACGCTGTTGTTGCGAAGTACCGGTGCCAGCAGCGGCGGATTATAGATCAGCACATACATGAACAGGATCATGGGAATGCTGATTCTCTTTTTCCCGATTGTGATCATTCTTTATATCCTTATCTTTTTATTCCCGTTTTCCTTCAGCAGCGTCCGCAAGTGCCTTCCGGACGGTCTCCCGGGTCATTTCCGGGGTATGGTTCCTCCGGGCCAGCGCCTTTGCATTCCCGACCACCCGGCGGTATTCCGCTTCGTCTGTGAACAGCCGCGGAAGCACCTCGCGCAGCTCTTCCGGCGAAGTCGCTGTAAAGGCCGCCTCGTTCCTTATCAGGTAATCCATGGACGCGGCTTCCGCCGGCCCGTACGCCAGCATTCCCGTGCCGCTGGCCAGGCAGTCTGAAATCTTGGTGGACAGGGAGTAGCGTACCCGTTCGCGGATCACCGGATCAAAGGATTCCGTATGGATTACGGCTTTCGCCCTGTGGATCACTTCCCGCACCTGGCTCCCGGGGATTGCCCCGTGAAAACGGATTCCCGGATTGGACTTTACCGGTTCCAGGATATCCGGATTCGTCTCCGCGGAGTAAACGTCCAGGTACTCCGGAATTCCGGGAGTTTCGCTTTCCCGCATTGCGTCCGCAATGGCGGAAAGCTGCATGTTCCGGCCCAGGCCAAGATCGCCGAGGTAAACAATCCCCTGTTTGTCCGGGGCTTCCGGCATTTCAGCCATGTTCCCGGCAGTCCAGACCACGCCGCACTTCCGTCCGAAGGTCCTGCCGTAGACCTCCGCCATGGTGTCGTTCACGGTCAGGATCTTTGCCGCCCTGTCCAGCGTTTCCCGGGCGGTTTTCATAAACCGGTTGTGGCGGAATTTTCCCAGAAACATATCCCGGTTGGGATTGAACAGGTAAAAATCGTCAAAGCAGCAGATCACGTAGGGAATTCCCAGTTTCTCCGACAGGAACCGGGTGATCCGGTAGGAGAAGCCATAGTCCCCGGACGCATAGAAAATGACATCCGGCCGGAAGCTTTTCGCCCATTCCAGCATGCCGGAATGCTTCCATCCGGACAGCCTCCACATTCCGTCCCGGGCCAGGAAGATCAACGGGGTCCGTTTCCGTCCGTAGTTGTAGACGCCCGTCAGGTTTCCCATCTCCACGGGATCCGCCCGGTCCGGGCGGACGTCGGCTTCCGTGAACACCGTGCCCTTCCGGCGGCGCTGTACGATGGATTTCAGGGCGTCCGGATCCGTGAAGCGGAAATAGTTCACGCACAGGGGATCCGTCGGGATCTCCGACTGGATATACAGCTGCGCGATGGCGTCCCTGTCCCATCCGGAAAAATAGGTATCCATCGTTTTCCCCATGGAGGTGTTCCTGGCCAGCACCGTATGGCTGACAATCAGCACCCGGGGATATTTTTTCTGTTCAGCACTCATCCGATCTCAGTTTCCGCTCCCGTTCAGAATTACTTCCGTCAGTTTCCGGTAGGTCTTTGCCCGGTCAAACTTTTCCTCCGCGCAGCGCCTGGCGTTCCGGCCCATTTCTTCCCGGAGTTCCGGGTCGTCCATCAGCTTTTCCAGCTTCTCCGCCAGGTCCTCCGCGTCGCCGTTCCGGCAGTTGAACCCCATCCGGTATTCGTCCACCAGCGCCTTGTATTCATCGCTGTCCTGGGTGTTCAGGACCGGCTTCCCGCTGGCGGCGTAATCGCCGTGCTTGTTGATGATCGTCGCGACGGAGGTCCCCACGATGGGATTCACCACGATATCGCAGCTTTTCAGCACGCCGCACAGTTCTTCATACGGCAGGCGTCCCGTGAAGGTCACTTCCAGCCCCTCTGCCTGTTTCCGGAACGCCTGCGTCAGGGGACCGTCCCCCACAACAATCATCCTGAGTTCCTTGCGGTCCAGTTTCCGCATCGCGCTGAAAACCACAGGCAGGTCGTAGCTGGTCCCCAGGGTCCCCGCATATCCCAGCAGGATTTCCCCGTCTTTCCGCTCCAGGGGATGTTCCGCGGCGTACCGGTCAAATGCCGCAATGTCTGCTCCCAGGTAGACGGCGCATCCCGCCGTGCTTTTCCGGTTTACTTTCAGCGCCCGCGCGCGGTAGCTTTCCGATACGGCACAGACCGCGTCCGCCCGCCGGTAAATCCCGTCGGCCAGCCGGGTGAACGGCATGAAGGCCGCGGAACTGACGACCGGGAGATCCAGTGCCATCCGGAAAGCCTCCGGCCAGAGGTCCTGTATGTCGATCACAAAGCGGATTCCCTGCTTTTCGCAGTACTTCGCGACCTTGAGGGGACCTGTCAGGGAAGGCACGGCGCAGCAGATTACATCCGGCTTCTTCCGTTCCTTCAGGTATGCCAGCACATTCCGGCCCCAGGTCCGGTGGCTCCGGAACCGCTGCAGGCAGATGTTCCGGGGGTACCCCGGCTCCTGCAAAAAAGTGACCGTGAACGGCCAGCTGTCCCGGGCTTCGGTCCGCTGCGCCTTCACGGAATGCCGGAAAGAACTGGTCACGAGCTCGACGTCGTGCTGTCCTGCCAGCATGCCCGCCAGGTAAACAAAACGGTCGTTGTCGTCCCGGGCGAAGGTCTCGCCGAACTCGGAGATGATGACAATATCCATTGCTTATCCCCTGTACTTCGGGAAGTACCCTTCGTCCCGGATCTCTTTCCGGAGGCTGGTCAGCATCTCATATTTTTCCGGATCGTAGATCTTCTTCCCGACATGGAAATGATTCAGTTCCCCCCGGTTGAATGCCCGCTTGAACCGGAAGAGGTTATCCTCGCAGGAACCGACCCCGCCGCCCAGGTACAGCGTCCGGCAGCCGTTCGCGCAGCCCCAGCACGCCGCCTCGTACAGCAGCAGGTTCGTCGGCGCCAGCGTCCTGTATTCCCGGAGGCTTCCGGACAGGTGGTAGTTCATCCGGCCGTTGCAGTTCAGCAGCACCGACGACGCGATGACCTTCCCATCCTTTTCCGCCTGGAACACCTGCGCGTTGTCGGGCAGGTCCTCCCGCAGGGAATCGTAGAACGGCTGTTCGAAGTAGTAATAGGGCTCCGCCCCGTCCTCGTCCATGGTGCCGTTGTAGATCTGCCGGAACTGCTCATACATTTCCGCGGACCGTCCGTTCAGGATCCGGACGCCGTTCTTTTCCGCCTTCCGGATCACGTTCCGGTTCTTGGTCGTAAACCCGGCCCAGATCTCTTCAGGCGTCGTCAGGTCGATATGCACGACCTCACCCATCCGGACCGTCTCGTAGAACGCCATGCACTGTTCATGGTTCCGGATCATGGGATGGAACCGCACGAATTCGCTGATGATTCCCTGCTCCCCGATCCATTCGCTGTACGCGCGGAACAGCTTCTCCGTTTCTTTTCCTTCAATCAGCCAGCCGCCGTATCCGTAGGGCGTGGAGAAATCGTAGCAGATTCCTTCCGGAACGCTGCCCGCGAATGCCGCGTCCTTCGCGATGTCCCGCTTCATGACCACGTTGATGCCCCGGGTGCCGCCGTCATCATACAGGATCAGCAGCGGTTTCCCGTCCCCGTGGATCATGAACGCCCTGACGTATCCGCTCAGCCAGTATGCGTCGTATGTCGGGAAAGAGCGCACAACAGCGTCCCACTGTTCTGCCTGTTCAATCCCGTATACTTTGATCATGCAGCGCGCCCCTCCTTTCCTCATCCAGGTATGTTTCCGCCGTATCCGTGTCCACGGCAAGGTCCTCGTGCGTGAAAACCTTCCGTACCGTTTTCAGGAGAATCCGCAGGTCCCCTGTGAATGTGATGTGCTTTACGTATTCCGTGTCATACCGGAGACGTTCGTCCCATCCGATCAGGTTCCGGCCGTTCACCTGGGCCAGCCCCGTAAGTCCCGGCCGGACATCGTGCCGGTGCTTTTCCTCCTCCGTGTAATACGGCAGGTACTGGACCAGCAGCGGCCGCGGTCCCACCAGTGCCATCTGCCCGAGGAGGATGTTGAACAGCTCCGGCAGTTCGTCCAGGGAGGAAGCCCGCAGGAACCGGCCGTAAGGCTTCAGCCGCTGCGAGTCCGGGAGCAGTTTCCCGTCCGGGCCCTTCTCGTTGGTCATGGACCGGAATTTGATCAGCCTGAAGATTTTCTCATGTCGTCCCGGCCGTGCCTGTGTGAAGAACGGATTCCCCTTCATCGCCGCAGCCCCGGTGATCGTCAGCACCAGCAGCAGCGGCGACAGGACCGTCAGCATGCCCAGCGACAGGAGAAAACCGAACAGCCGTTTCAAAAATTTAGCGTACATTATGAATCCTATCTGTTAAATCAGTTATTGAGATAGCTCCGGTGGAGATCGCAGAGGATAAAATCGTGGTGTGTGGCCCGTTTTTCCTCCGGGGGCAGGCTGCGCCAGTCTCCGTAAATCGCCGTCAGGTAGCCCTCAGCGTCCTCCACGCCCAGGATCCGGTGTCCTTCAAACAGGTATTCTTTCGGCTCCCCGAAGATTTCACGGGGCATAAGCTCCTTCTCCCACCAGTTTCCGAGCAGGCTCCCCGCCCATCTGCAGTCGTCAAAGCCGTATTTCCGGCACATTTCGCTGATCCGGATCCGCATGGTCCGGTTGTCCGCCATCCTGTCCGGCAGCGTCTTTGCCAGGACAACGGCCAGGTTCTTGAGGCGGCTGCGTCCCTTCCGGACCGCGCAGATCCTCGCAAGATAGAACTGGTTCCGGTGCTTGATCTTTCGGAACCACTTCAGGTCCGCCTGCTCCCCGTTTCCGATTCCGTCCAGCGGAAAGATATCCAGGAACAGGCCGCGCTTCAGTCCGGTGCTGACATTCTCCTCCAGGGTGGTGCCGGTGTCGTACAGTTTGGTGAAGGGATAGCAGAATTTCGGATCCTCTGAATACTCTGTCTCCAGCACATAGCCGTCATGGATCCGGCCGCCCATCAGCCGGGCCAGGCGCTCATAGTCCTTTCTCGGCATTCCCACATCCACGTCATCGTCCCAGGGTATAAAGCCTTCATGCCGGACCGCCCCCAGCAGGGTCCCGCCAAGCGCGTAGTAGCGGAGGCCGTTTTCCCGGCAGAAAGCGTCAAACCAGGCCAGCATATCCAGAAGTTTTGCCTGCATTTCCGTCATACGTTTCCTTTACTCCCTCGCAAACTTTCTGAATATCCATCCGCGGATTCTGTTCGGCATCAGGACCTGCAGGACCAGCCGTTCCCCCACGTTGACGAGATACCTCGGGAAACTGATCATCTTCCTGCGCAGCATCATCTTCTGCAGTCCGGCTTCGCTCCTGAAATAGCGCAGCCCGCCGCGGCGCTGGTACATTTCTTCCCCGACCCGGACGTTTACCAGGTCGCAGGCCAGGTTGCCGAATTTCCCGCCGGCTGCCGCCAGCCGGATCCAGAGATCGTAATCCTCGTTCTGGTAGTAGTCGTCCCTGTATCCGCCGGCTTCGAGGATCCTGTCTTTCCGGACCATGACTGTCACGTGGTTCATCGGGCAGCGCTTCCGGATGTATTCCCGGATCTCCGCGTCGGTTTCCGGAACCCTCCGGCTTCCGGCCCTGCGGGAGGTATCCGTCGGGTCCTCCGCGGAAACAAATTCCGTGATCCACCCGCCCGCAGCCGCCACCTCCGGGTGTTCCTCGAAATACCGCATCTGTTTTTCAAACCGGTCCGGAACAGACAGGTCGTCCGCGTCCATCATGGCGACCAGCGGATAACTGCACGCTCCGAAGCCGAGGCGCTTCGCGCCGCCGCATCCGAGGTTCTTACCGGACCGGATCACACGGAAGGAAGTGGCGGAGGAGGCCAGTTCCCCCTCATATTTCCGGATCACTTCCTCCGTCCCGTCCGGAACCGGGCCGTCCACCACCAGGACGATCTCGGCAGGCGGCAGCGTCTGTGCGGCAATACTGCGGAGCGCGGCGTCAAAATGCGCCGGCCTGTCTCCGCCGTATACCAGCATCAGGACGGAAAACTCATTTCCCATGCCGTGCCTGCTCCTTTTTCTCATACTCCCGGATCAGTTCTTTCGCATGTACCTGTTCCGCGTCATATTTCTCACGGGAAATCTTCCCGGCTTTCAGCAGCGCGTCCCCGTAATCGTCCGTCACATCCAGTTCCTTGCTGCTCTCTCCTTTTCCGAAAACCTTCAGGATAGTCCGGGCAACGATCTTCAGGTCTCCCAGGAATGTGACCTTCTCAATATATTTCAGGTCCCACTCAAACTTCTGTTCCCACGGGATTGCGTTCCGCCCGTTCACCTGCGCCAGTCCGGTCAGGCCCGGCTTGGCTGTATGCCGCATCCGGATCGTATCGTCCATGAATACCATGTCCCGCACAAGCATCGGGCGCGGCCCGACCACCGACATATCCCCTTTCAGGATGCTGAAAGCTTCCGGCAGTTCGTCCAGGCTTGTCGCCCGCAGCATCCGGCCGAAGGGCGTAAGCCGCTGGTCGTCCGGAAGGGGGTCGCCCATTTCGTCGTCCTGCTCCGCCATGGTCCGGAACTTGTGCATCCGGAAGATCCGTTCACGGCCGGTTTCCGGATCGATCAGGCCGGGCCTCGGCTGCCTGAACATCACAGGCGATCCCATTTTGAGGCGGACAATCACCGCAATGATGAGATAAAGCCAGGAGAAAACGACGATTGCCAGCAGCGCGCATACGATGTCAAGCAAACGTTTTACGTATTTCTCGTAAAAACCGCATTTTCGAGTCAACATCTGCAATAATCTCCACCTGTCTCGTTGAGGAATAAGTGTCCGGCTGTGCCTTTACCTGAAGCACCTGTGAATGATCTCAATGATTATGTCCTGCTCTTCCGGCGTCATTTTGTTGTCGCTCGGCAGGCAGAGGCCCCGCCTGAACAGGTCCGCGCCTACGTCTTTCTTTCCCACAAACACATGGTCCCGGTAAATCGGCTGCATATGCATGGGCTTCCAGATCGGCCGTCCTTCCGCCCGGAAAGCCGCAAGCGCTGCCAGGATCTCTCCCGGGCTGCTTTTTCCCTTTTCGTGCGTCCACTTCTCGTCCAGGTCTCCCCGGCTGTGGGGAGCCATGGCCTTTTCGTCGATCAGGATGCAGGACAGCCAGTAGTTCGGCATGGATTTCTTCGCGTCGAAGGGATTCATCTTCACCGGCAGGTCGCTGAGTCCTTCCCGGTACCGCTCGTAGATCGCCTTCTTCTGTTCGATATGCGCCTTCAGGAAAGGAATCTGTCCCCGGATCACCCCGGCGATGATATTCGACATCCGGTAGTTGTAGCCGATCTCCTCATGCTGGTACCACGGCGCCGGCTCCCGGCTCTGCGTGGACCATTTCCGCACCTTGTCCGCGTCCTCCTTGCTGTCGGTCAGGAACATACCGCCGGAGGAGCCGGTAATGATTTTGTTCCCGTTGAAGGAGATGCAGTTGTAGTCGCCGATGGCGCCGGTCTCCACCCATCTGCCCTTCATTTTGTACAGGGCTCCCAGGGATTCCGCCGCGTCCTCGACGATCAGGGCGCCGTGGGCGTCCGCGATCTCCCGGATTTCTTCCATCTTTCCCGGCGTACCGTACAGGTGTGCCAGTGCGATCAGCTTCACGTCCGGATACCGGCGGAACGCTTCCTTCAGCGCTTCCGGATCCATATTCCATGTATCCCGTTCCGTATCGATGAAAACAGCCTCGCCGTCCTCGTACGCGACAGGATTGATGGATGCGTCAAACGTTACATCCGAGCAGAACACTTTGTGCCCTGCCAGGGTTCCCGCGCTGGGCTTTGCCCGCCCGTAGAGCCGCTCTCCTGCCAGCTTGGTAGCCAGGTGCAGCGCTGCTGTTCCGGAGGCAAGTCCGACTGCGTACTTTACCCCGACGATCTCCGCGATGTTCTTCTCCGCTTCGTCAATATTCCGGCCCACGGTGCTGACCCAGTTGGTGGCGATGGCGTCATCCACCCAGTGCTGTTCATCCCCGTGCATGGTCGGCGAAGAAAGCCAGACGCGGTTTGCAAACGGCTGAAGACCCCTGAACCGGGAATCTGTCCTTATATCCATACCCTACTCTCCATTAATCGCTAAACGCTGAATACCAGTCCCTGAAGAATTCCGTCTCAGAAGAAACTGACTTCTTCGCCGGTATCTTTTTCATGCTGCTGTGCCCATGCGTCGTATCCCGCGTACGGCCGGGAGGAAGGCTTTCTCAGGAAGATCTTCGCTCCCCGGATCTCTTCCACCTCGACCTGCTCCTGCAGGGCCTTCAGCGCTTCCTCTCCGTCCGGGTATTCCTTTTCCTCCCCGGCGTCCGTAATAATCGTCACCGGTCCCCGGACCATCTCCAGCAGGGAGGCCACCGGCACCCGGCCGCCCAGGTTGGACAGCGCGCCGGTGTAGTCCTGCACCTCGATGCCTTCCGCCTCGCAGGTTTCCCGGATCTCCTTCCGCGTTTCCGCGTCCAGCTTCCGGTCCGCAATGAATACCGCCTTTACGGACTGCAGGGCCCGCCGGTAATCCGCCACCACCGGAACGCCGTTCAGCGTCTTTCCGGCGCTTTTGTCGTCCGCGGCCACGATCGCCCGGTACGGTGTATCCTCCATGTGCACGATGGCTTTCCGCGCCGTCTCCCCGGCCCCGATGACAAGCGTGGGAATGGCGGATACCTTCCGCCCGGCCACCTTCCGTTTCTCCACCAGCAGGATCCTGTACCCGAACCGGATCCCGGCGATGAAAATGAACTGCAGCAGCGCGCCGATCAGGTAATAGGTCAGCGGCATCCGCGGATGGTCTACCGGCGGGAAGACCAGCGTCGTCCCGACGATCTGGATTGCCGTTGTCAGCGCGTTTGCCCCGATGATCCGGTTCATATCGTTGATCCCGGCAAACTGCCACATCCCGCCGTACAGCCGGAATCCGATGAAAACCAGGATCGTCAGCACTGTGTAGTACGGCGCGAAGCGCTCAAACGCAGGCATATAGTAATCCCTGGCCACGTCCCGCAGTTCGTTGTTCACGTAGAACCGCAGCAGCAGCGTCAGGTAATAGGCCGCATTCACAGCCACGATGTCCAGGATTACCGTCCAGAGGTTCTGGGTAATCGTCTTTCCGATGTTCTTCGTACCCGTCCAGAGATTTCGGGTAAAACGCTTTCCGTTCATCATCATGCAAGCCCTCCAGCAGGTCGGTTCGCGATATTTCCGGGAAACAGGTTTTTCTTTTCGTCCGGGGTGGCGCCGCTTACAGCACGGTAATCCGGCGGGACATCTGGCGGATCAGGTCATAGCCGTCCCAGATCAGGGAGAAGTCCATGGACTTGCCCATCGGGACGATCCGGTCGATGCCCGCGGGCCGGGTTTCCTCCAGGAAGGTCCGGAAATCCTCTTCCTTCACGCCGTAGTAGGTCAGTGTCTGGCAGCGCAGGTCGCACACGCCGGCGATCTCCGCCAGGCTGTCAATCTCCTTCTCAAAGAAGAATCCGCTGTTGTATTTGTAGTTCATCAGGTCCCCGTCCGCCGTCTCCGGCACCAGGCGGGTAACCAGCATGTCTTCGGTTTTCTCCGCTTTTATATTCCGGGCCGCTGCCACGGAATACAGTGCGTTCAGTTTTCCGACGGACTGCACCGGCGCCAGCGTGTACTTCTGCTTTACCGTTTCATGTACCCGGCGCCAGAAGTCCTCCTTTGCCTCCGCCTTCTTCTTCCCGGTCCAGAAAATGATCCGCGGGGAAGTGCAGGCGTTCTGGTCTGTGTAATATGTGTCGTTGTAAAAATTCTGGATGATTGTTTCCTTCCGCTCCGCGGCCAGGTACGCGTCCGCGTCGATCACGGCGATCGAGTGCCGGTCGGCGAAGGTGATCTCCGTGGTCCGGGCCTGGATCGGGGACTGCCGCAGTTCCGCCACGGTCCGGTCTCCGCCCCAGATTACCCGCACGCTGCAGATCGCGGAAAACGCGTCTGAGATCTCCTTCACCGGCGGGTATTTCACAAAGACGATATAAGGCGCCAGGGCCGCGTGCTGCTCCGCCAGGAGCTTCCGCACCGCCGCGCTGATGATGTCCACCTGCTCGAAGGGCTTCCCGGGCAGCCGCACGATGTTTGCGTTGCCTGCCAGCAGTCCCGCCGCAAAGCTGAACGCGAAGTTCACCGGCACGTTGGACGGCGTGGAATGGAACACGATGCCCTTTCCGAAGCGCTCATCCAGGTCGTCGATCTTCGCCTTTTCCTGCGTCAGCGCCGCCTTCCGGCACCAGAACCCGAAGGTCGCGACGTCCGGATACTCCCGGATCTTCCGCAGTTCGCCGGACAGGTCGTTCAGGAAGGCGATCACCGCGTCGTCAAAGGGACGCAGGGCCTTCAGCCCCCGCATTCCCTCCACGGTTTCCGGAGTCCCGACGATATACTGCAATCCGTTAAAACTGAACGGCATAAGTATCGCTGCACCCCCTGATCTCCGCGTTCTTCAGTCGTCCGTTGATCTTAAAGTACTTTCCTTTCCGTCCGCACGGGCAGTCGTCCTCGCCGAGGATACAGCCCTCGTCCTCCGTCAGCAGGCTGTGTCCCGGATAGGATTCCGGAATCGTGGAAACCACCTGGATCACGCCTGTCTCTCCGATCTCCGCCTCTGAGAAGTCCAGCGGCCGCCGGATGATGACGTCCGAGAAGTTGCTGGCGTGCAGGTGTCCGCATTCGCACTCCATGTAAATGCATCCGGTCTGTTCCACCATGCCGTAGTAGTCATGGATGTCCTTCAGCCCGCAGGCCTCCTCCATCCGCCGGTGGAACTCGTCCCGGCTCACAGCCTCGGAGATCAGCTTCTTCCATCCGCCGCCGTGGATCAGGATCCCGTCCGACAGGTCAAAGGTCACGCCTTCGTCCTTCAGCCGTACCAGTTCCTTGTAAAAATGCTGCCAGACCATGAACGTGAATCCGAAGAGCAGGATCTTCTGTCCTTTGTATGTCTCCAGGAATTCTTTCACAGCCTCCGTGTCCAGCTTCATGTCGTCGTCCAGGGCATAGATCTTCTTCGCCCCGAAGATGGAGAACCCGAGGATCCCGGCGCCCCGCGCGCTGAACATGGCGCGGTCCTTCACCACCCCGGGGCAGTCGATGATGATCATGGGCATCCGGCCGGAGCCCGTAAAATCGGACACGATCTTCACCATCGTCTTCTGCTGGTTGGCGGAAGTGACCCGGTCCAGGTAGATCCTGCTCACCGCCTGTCCGGTGGTACCCGAGGATGTCATGGTCTTGACCACGTCCTCCTTCGGAACGGACCTCAGTTCCATTTCCTTGAACAGCCGCACAGGCAGGAAAGGCAGTTCCCGGTAAGACCGGACGTTCTCAGGATCGAACCCGACAGCGTCCAGCATCCGCGCGTATTCCGGGCAGTTCGCCCGGTGGAGCTTCGTCAGCTCCGCCAGCCGCCCGGTCAGCGCCTGCTCCTTCTCCGCCCGGTCCATCGAAAACGGCGGCCTGTTCAGAAAGTCTTCAAACGTCATGGTTTTTCCATTCCCGCGGTCATAATCCGCGCCATCTCGTCATGGTGTTCCTGGATGAAAAAGTGCTGCCCCGGGAACTCCGCGTATTCGCATTCCCCGGTGAAGTACCGGCCCCACTCCTCCATATCCTTCCGCGGCGTATCCGTTTCGGAATAGAAGACCGTCGCCGGGATCTCCGTCCGGAAGTGCAGGTCCTCAAACCGGTATTTCCCGATCAGGCCGTAATCCGCCCGGTACAGCGGCAGGTACATCCGCCAGAAGCTTTTGTTTCCCAGCAGCTTTTCCGGAATCCCGCCGAAGCGGATCGTACGTTCCTTCACCCACTCGTCGATCTCCTCCGGTGCATACCCTGCCAGCTCCGCCTTGGTATGCGGCTCGTGCGCCGCGAGGAACACGCGTACAGGCTTCGGAAGCTCCGGATCCTCCAGGATCCGCTTCAGGACCTCCGCGACGGTGATTGCGCCCATACTGTAGCCGAACAGCGCGTATTCCCCGCCGGCATATTCCGCCCGGAAGCGGGCGAACAGGTCGTCGGCCAGCTCGGTGAAGTCCCGGTAAAAGGGTTCCTTCCGCCGCGCGCCGTGGCCGGCATAATCCGGCTTCACCAGTTCAAACGCCGGCAGGTCCTTTTCGATGGCCTCGAAGAACGAGGCGTTGCCTCCGGCATACGTATAGCAGAAAATCTGCGGTTTACTCATAATACTTTGCCAGTTCGCTGTACAAGGTCTTTCCGGCGTCGTTCCGGGGAATCGCGTCCAGGATCTTCACCCGGAACGCGGCGGGATTCAGCTTCGTCTTCCCGATCACAAACTCCCGGACCGGCTCCGCTGCCTTTTCGTCCGTCACAAAGATGAACAGGTGGTCGTCCTTTCCGGCCGCCACCGCTTCGACGCTGAACGCTTCCCGGATCATCCGGTCGATCTCGTCCAGGTTCACCCGGTTGCCGTAGATCTTCAGGAACCGTTTTTTCCGGCCGACGATGTAGTAGAACCCGTCGGCGTCAGACTGCGCCATGTCGCCGGTTTCCAGGCGGCCGTGCCGCTCGTCCCCGCGGATCAGGTCCTCCCCGTGTTCCGCGTAGCCGAGGGTTACGTTCTTTCCCTCATACACCAGCTCACCTGTGGTGAACGGTTCGGTGATCTCCTGCCCGTCTTCGCCGATCAGCGTGAACTTTCCGCCGGGGATCGGGATTCCCATGGATCCCTTCTTCTCCACGGCCTTTTCCGGGGGCAGGTAGCCCATGCGGCTCGTCGCTTCCGCGGCTCCGTACATCACGACGAAATTCCGCCCCGTTTCCGCCGCCCAGGCAGCGAACTTTTCGTGAAGCTCCGGCGTGATCTTGCCCCCCGCCTGGGTCACGGTCCGCAGGCTTGGCAGGTTCATCCGGAAGAACCGCAGCTTGTCCAGCATCTCATAGGTATACGGCACCCCGCCGAAGGAAGTGGCTTCCGCTTCCCGGAAGAAGTTCCAGAACTCCTTCTGCATCAGGCCCTTGTCCGTCAGCAGCATCGTCGCGCCGACGAGGAAATGCGAGTTGATGATGGACAGTCCGTAGACATAGTTCATCGGCAGGGTTGTGATCGGCCGTTCCGTCTCGTCCAGTTTCAGGTATTCGGCGATCGACTTCGCGTTCTCCAGAATGTTGGTATAGGACTGCCGCACCAGTTTCGGCGATCCGGTGGACCCGGAGGTGGTGATCAGCAGGGCCAGTTCGTCGTACAGCGGATACGGTTTCCCGAAGGCCGTCTTCAGCAGCACATACCCGCGGGCTTCGAAGGCCTTCTCCGTCCCGGGAAACTGTTCCGCCTGGTCCGCCGGCGCCCACAGGTACTCCGGCCGGTAGGTTTCCAGCAGGTTCCCCAGGAGGGCTGCGTCCAGGTGGCTGTTCACCATTGCCGGAACGATCCCGTGGTTCAGGAACGCGGTATACCCCAGCACCGAGCCCGGCTCATTCCGGCACAGCGCGAACACAAGGCACCGGCGTCCGACGGCGTCCGCCAGGGCACGGGATTCCGTGTCCAGTTCCGCATAGGTCATCCGCACGCCGGTCTCATCGATCAGCGCGGTCCGGTTGCCGTGGACCTTCAGATCCCAGATTCTGTTCATTCAACAACGACTCCGTACGCGTCCTTGGCCAGGATCTCCTTGCCCTTTTCGTAGGATCCGAAATCAATGATATCGTCGGTGTCCATCATGATGTCGAAGGCTTCCTCCAGGGAGGCGATCAGGCCCATATGCCCGACGGAATCCCATGCTTCCACATCCTGGTACTTCAGTCCGGGGAGCTGGTCCTCCGTCACTTCAAAATTCTCGATGAATGCCTGGTTGTACTTTTCAAGGTTGGTCATAGTTTCTGTATCTCCTCAATAATGCGATTGGCCATGCTTTCCGCGTCCAGCCCGCAGTTTTTCAGCAGGTCCGGATATTCCGCGGCCCTGGGGTATTCCGTTCCGACGGACAGCATCAGCATCCGGGGCCGGACCGGCTCCTGCGCGTAGAACTCCGCCAGCGCGCTTCCGAGTCCTCCGTAGAGCAGGTGCTCCTCCGCCGTGACCACAAGCTTATATCCCGCGATCTCGCGCAGTGCTTCCTCGTCCAGCGGCTTCACCGTATGCAGGTTGACGACCTTGCAGTCCACACCCTGCTCCGCCAGCAGGTCCGCGGCCTTCAGCACATCTCCGAGCAGCGTGCCGTTGGACACAAACGCGATGTCTTTCCCCTCCCGCAGGGTGACTGCCTTCCCGATCCGGAAGTCATAGTCCTCTTTATAGATTACCGGGATCGGGAAACGGCCCGTCATCCGGACGTAGGCGGGGTACTCCGCGTCACGCAGCGCGGTCAGCGTTTTCACCAGTTCCATTCCGTCCGCCGGAGTGATTACCCGCATGTTGGGAATGTTCCGGACATTGGAAATATCCTCCAGTCCCATGTGGGTCGCGCTGAAGTTTCCGTCGCACATGCCGCCCGCTTCGCCGATCAGTTTGACGCCGATCCCCATATATCCGAGGCTGACCCGGATCTGGTCCAGGGCCCTCGCCGTCAGGAACGTAGCGTAGGTGACCGCGTAAACATTGAATCCCTCATTCTGCAGTCCGGCGCTCGCCCCGATCAGGTTCTGTTCGGCAATACCGACGTCGACGACATTCTCCGGATACGTCCGCAGCAGGTCATCGTAGGCGTAGTACCGGCCCGTGTCCGCTGTGGCAAACAATACCCTGCGGTCCTGCTCCACAAGGTCCTTGATGGCAGGGCCCAGGATCCGCCGCATTCCCAGCATCGACCAGACCCGTATGTTTTTCTTCGTGATCTCAATCATTGATATCTCTGATGGCCTCCTCGTAGAGCTCGTCTGTCAGTCTTCCGGTATGCCAGGTAACCTCGTTCTCCGCGAAACGGACGCCTTTGCCCTTCACGGTCTTCGCAATGATCACCCGCGGTTTCCCCGCCGTTTCCTGCAGGAGCGCGCCGCGGACCGCTTCCACGTCGTGGCCGTCCACGGTGCTCACCTCATATCCCAGGCTTGCCCACCGGCCTGCCGGATCCGGCGCTTTCAGGATCTCTTCCTTCCGGCCGTCGAACTGCAGGCCGTTGTCGTCCACGATCACCGTCAGGTTCGTCAGTCCGAAGTGAGGCACGGCGGCTGCCGCTTCCCAGACCTGTCCTTCGTCACATTCCCCGTCGCCGAGGATCACGTAAACCCTCGCCGCAATGCCTTTCTTCTTCAGTCCCAGCGCGGTGCCCATGCCCAGCGAAAGCCCTTGTCCCAGGCTGCCGCCGGAAAACTCGATCCCGTGTGCCGGATCCATCCTGGGATGTTCAAAGAAGGGGGAATCCCCCTGCATTGCATGACTGATCTCTTCATCCGTCAGGAATCCGGCCTCATGCAGCGCGGCATACAGCGCCACCGCGGCATGCGCCTTGCTGAGGATCACCCGGTCCCTTTCCGGCATGAGCGGGTTCTGCAAGTCGTAGTGCAGCACGTCTCCGTACAGCACGGCCAGGATATCCGCCACGGACATGCTGCCGCCGAGATGCGCCCCCTTCAGTCCGGACTGGTGCGTCATCTGCGCGATGCCCAGCCGGATCCTTCTGGCCATGGATTCCAGTTCTGCCCTGCTCTTCATGTGTTTAACCGAACACCCTTTCGTCTTTGTTTTCAGCCATCTCCCGGGCCGGATTCCCCAGGACGATCTTATACGGCCGCACATCCTTCAGCACCACCGATCCCATGGAAAGGATGGTGTGCTCCCCGACGGTCGTATGGTCCCGGATGCACGAGGAAACGCCGGCAAACACCGTGTCCCCGATCGTTACGCAGCCGGCGATCATCACATTCGCCGAGATCTGGCAGTGCTTTCCGATCACACAGTTGTGGCCGATCATGCTCCGGTGGTTCACAAAGGTGTTTTCACCCATGACCGTTTCCGGGGAAACCCGGACTCCGTCCTGCAGGACGACGCCGTCGCCGAGGATCGCGCTGTCGCTGGCAAAAGCCAGCCGGTGCAGCAGGGGAGGCGTCAGCGAATAGCCCGCTTCCTTCACCCGGTTGTACAGGTCCTCGCGCGCCTTCGGTTCCCCGACGGCGATGACGATCTTCACCTGGTCCGGACTCATCACCTTCCGGAAATCTTCAAACGTGAACCGCCGGCAGGACCAGTATTCCCCGCTGGGAACCGTATCGTCGATGAAGACGATCTCGTCCCATTTTTTCCGCTCTTCCGGGGTTTCCTGCAGCAGGTCAAAAACCTCTTTCCCGGCGCCGCCGGAACCGTAGATTGCAATATTCATATTTTCTCTCCAATCTGAAACAGGTCAAAAAAGCCAAAGCTCCGCCGTGCAGGGCGCTTCGCGCCTTGCGAAAAAAGCATTTCAGGCCCCGGCAATCCACCGTGGGCCGCCGCTCTGTACAGCCATGCGTCAGCGCATAGCTATACAGAGTAAATTATACCATTTTAAGGTTAGAAAGGCAAATAAAACAGGCGATCAGTCCTCAGCGGAAGCGAAATACAGGATGTCGGTAATTTCGCGGTAGCCGCCCTTTTTGCAGATCATTTCACACTTGCCCGCCTTCGCGCTTTTCCATGCCACCAGGCAGGTGGAATTGCCGCCGTCCAGGTTATACGCAAGAATCGCGTCCGGGAACTTCTCCGCGACATATTCCGCGAACTCTGTCATGGTCATACCGGTGGTTTCGCCGCCCCGTCCGTAGATCTCCACAATGCCGTATTCCAGCGGCCCGGTCTGCAGGATGCAGATGCGCTGACAGGGATACCGCCATTCATAGGTTTCGTGGTTCGCCACCTCGGTCTGGGCAATCAGCGGCACCCGGCCGTCCTCCACCAAGAAGGGGCCGAAGTTGAAGGTCTGCATCACCGTGCGGCCCAGGGGCGTCAGGTTCTCCTCCACATAGGCGTTGATCCGCTCTGTCGTCGCGGAATATACCGCGTGGAAATCGCCTTCGCTGTCAATCAGCAGCAGGTCGAACAGGTTCCTGTCCGCGCAGTCCCGGATCAGTTCGCCCTGGCGGACCACATATCCCGTGTCGTTTTCATACTTGAAAAAGTCGCCGTCCATGGCAACCACGGCGTTCTTGCTGTTTGCAATCGCCGCGGCGTCGGCCCGTGCCTGGCCTGTATAGGTATCCCTGGAGATCGCGGTACGCAGCTGGGACGGGTCCTGGATTTTAATCCGCACGATCCAGGATTCGTCCGTCATGGTTTCTCCTGCGGCGTTTCCGCAGTACAGCAGGTGGGTGACCTCCTCCCGCTCAAACGTAACCTTGATGGTGGAATCCTCATACGATACAGGATTCTTGCCTTCAAAAACCCATCCTTCAGCCTTCAGCGGCTTTCCGCCCTCCCGGTAGTCCAGGGGCAGGATCGCGCCTTCGGCGTTCACGGATGCCGGGCAGGCAAGGAGAAAAAGCAGCGCTGCCGCCAGGAGGGCGGCGGGAATCTTTCGGATTGTCTTGCGGTTCATGGCATTGTTCCTTTCAGGAGACGCCCTGTTGCGTCCCGGATTTCAGAAGCTCATCATATTCCGGCGGCGAGGGCGATATCTTCCGCGATCTGCGCCGCTGTCAGCCGGCACTGTTCCAGCAGGTAGGCATAGCTCCCGGCATGCGGGAAGCAGTCCCGGATACCGAGCATCAGCTGCGGCGGCTTGTCCTTTTCCATGGCGATACACTCCGCCACGGCGCTGCCGAGGCCGCCCACGATACTGGCCTCCTCTACCGTAACGATCAGCTTCCTGTCCAGCTGTGCCTTCACAGCTTCGGTATCCAGCGGCTTGATGGTGTGCATATCCGTCACTGCCGCGTCAATGCCCCGCTCCGCCAGGAGGCTGGCTGCCTCGAGGGCATACCGGACCATCGTGCCCGCCGCGATGATCGCGACGTCCTTCCCGTCCCGGAGGGGAATGGCTTTCCCGATCCGGAAATCAAAATCCTCTTCATATACGACCGGCAGCCCGGGGCCTCCGGTCAGGCGCAGGTATGCCGGACCGCTGAATTCGCACAGTGCTTCAACTGCTTTTACGATTTCCGCGCCGTCTGCCGGATTGATGACGGTCATCCCGGGGATTGCCCGCATCACGGACGCGTCCTCCAGGCCGAAATGGGAATTCCCCAGCTGGGCCATGACCAGTCCGCTGCCGAGGCCCACGGTCTTGATATTCAGCCGCATATAACCCATGTTCATCCGGACCTGTTCGCAGGCCCGCATGGTCACAAAAGGAGAGAACGACGTGGCAAAGACGTTTGTTCCGTCCTTCGCGAGGCCGGCCGCGATCCCGATCAGGTTCTGCTCCGCAATGCCGCAGTTGACAAAGCGGTCCGGAAATTCGCCCCTGAACCGGACGAGTCCGGAGGACTGGGCCAGGTCTGCGGACAGGACATAAAAGTCATCCCGTTCCTTCGCCGTTTCCAGGATCGCCTGGCCGAAAACAGCCCGGGCGCCGAGGCGGGACCACAGCCTCGCTTTGGCTTTGGTGATCTCGATCATTCTGCCGCCTCCAGTTCTGCCAGCGCCGCTGCCAGCTGTGTGTCCGTCAGGCGGTTGTGGTGCCAGTCGTTGTTGTTCTCCATGAAGCTGACGCCTTTCCCCTTGACCGTATACCCGACGATAGCCTTCGGTTTTCCCGCCTCATGCGGTTTCGTGAACGCGTCGTACACCTGCCCGATATCGTTGCCGTCAATTTCAATGACCTGGAATCCCAGGGCTTTCAGCATTCCGGTATATTTTCCGGAGATGTTCATGACGTCTTCGCTCATGCCGTCGCTCTGCATCCGGTTGTTGTCCAGGAAAAGCGTGAAGTTGTCCAGCCTGTAATTCACGGCGGACATGCAGGCTTCCCAGACGGAGCCTTCGTTTGCTTCACCGTTGCCGCACAGCACATAGGTCTGGTACGGATATCCTTTTTTCTTCGCCGCCAGCGCCAGTCCCGCTGCCATGGAGATGCCCTGGCCAAGGCTCCCGGAGGAAGCTTCCACTCCGATCTCCGGCTTCATGACCGGATGCGCAATCAGGTCGGACCCGTCCTGCATGAAAGTGTCCAGCAGGCTTTCGTCCATGACGCCGAACTCTGCGAGCGCGGCATACAGTCCCAGGACTCCGTGGCCTTTGCTCAGGATAAACTTGTCCTGTTCCGCGTACGGAAGATCCCGGCTGTTCATGACCGCGCCGTACAGTACCGCCATAGCTTCCATGATGGAAAGCCCGCCGCCCAGGTGCGCATTGCCGCCGCAGCGGTTTGCCATTTTCAGGGCGGTAATCCGCATATGCTTCGCATGGGCTTCCAGCGCCGCAATCCGTTCTTTTTTCGTCATATCCCCGATCAACCATCCGATCCTGAATTTCTGTTCTGATTTTACAATATCGGAGGGAAACCGTCAATTTTTCCGGCGTCAGCGCGCCGGAATCACCGGCGGTTTATTTCCGGATTGAGGCGTCCGGGATGGAAACGCTGCTGTAGGTCGACCAGCCGATGTTGTCCTGCTTTACCGCGTCCGGAAAATCCATTTCCAGCGTCATACGGCCGGTGTTCATTTCCGGCAGCGGGATGTCAATTTCTGTGTCGCCGGTGCCGTTGTCCAGGGTGATCGTCCGGAAGGTTTCGCCGTTCAGGGAGAACACGATCCGCTGCGGCTGCCCGGTGATGTTCCGGAACGTGCCGCTCAGCGCCAGTTTCCGGGGCTCCTCCGTCTCAAAGAAGACGTCAAACACCACGCTGTGTCCGGGGATGATTCCGTCCTCGATCCCGTAAACCGCCGCTGTGCTTCCGCCTGCTTTTCCGCCCGAAACGATAGCCTCGCCCGGGGTGTACCGTCCGGCAAACGTATCGTCCCGCACAAACTCGTCCCGCGCGATCCGGAAGGATTCCGCGTCTGACGCGTCTCCCGGAATCTCCACCACGGAGCCGGAGAATGTCCTTTCCCCGAAGGACGGCGCGCGGAAATCCAGGCCGGTCCGCACCCGGCCGCTGTCCGCGTATTGTGCCGCAAACCCGGAAAAGGATTCCCCGGATGTCAGGGCGTCGATCAGGTCCGGATAATCCTCCTGCAGGGAAAGCGGGGTGTGATCCACCCGGAATCCGTCTTCCGTACGGTTCGCTTCCTTCACCAGGCAGACCGGATAGAAGCGGTTCTCACGGCCGTGATCCGCAATCATGATCACGGTCGTCCGGTCGTATGTTCCGGCGTCCTTCAGCCGGTCCAGGTAAGTCCGCAGGAGTTTCAGCTGGGCCCGGCCGGTTTCCAGCTGCCGCTCCCGCATCGAAAGTCCCTCCGCGTTTTCCAGGGGTGAAAAGTCTGCGCTCAGCATACAGGGTTCATGAACGCCGAAAAGCTCCGTAACAGTATAGCGCGGCCTGCCGTCCGCCCGGTTCAGCCCGGATTCCCGCAGGTGTTCATAATAAAGCACGTCGTTGGTCATATAGGGAGCCACGTTTTCCAGCTCGTACTTGACATATTCGAACTCGAGGGTTGTCACCGCGAACCGCTGCTTCAGCATCTGGGGAACGCTGCGGAAAAGCGCTCCGCGGAGCAGCAGCTTGGTCAGCCGGATCCGGGCCGTCCGGTTCGGACGCAGTTCCTCGTCCGCGTAGTTGATCAGTTTGTCCTTTACATTCGGCGTCGGCGTAAACTCGGTAAAATAGCCGATCTCCCAACCCTTGCTGTAAATCCGGTCAATCAGCGTTTCGTGTTCAAAGGCCCGGGTGACGCCTTCCGTAAAGGTCGAGCCGAGCGGGAAGTCCTCCCCCGTCAGGAGCTTCGGATAGCTGAAATGGGTAAACACCGAAATGCCCGATACATTGTCATAATACGTGATGTCAGGCAGCAGGTCCTTATATTCCGGGGAGCTTTCCAGGATCTGGTTCAGGTATGTTCCCTCGAAGGTATCGCTGACCAGCACCACGACATTCCCGGCCTCAGAGGTTTCATACATGCCGTTCTGGGTGAAATAGGTGCCCGGGCGCCTGTTTGCATGCTGTGCCGAAAGCACGTCCACCGCGCCGGCGGCCGTCTCCGCGCAAAGCACAAACAGCAGCAGGCCGTATACCGTCCCTTTCATGAACCGGGGCCGGACGATTACCAGTACCAGGAAAAGCAGGAACACCCCGCCCCACAGCGCCAGGCTGATCCCGTTCCAGCTTCCGTAGGCGCTCCAGTCGATCTCTTCCCCCGTCAGGGCCGGCAGGTACGAGGACAGGAAATGGTCCTGCACAAAAGCGCACAGCGTTCCGGCTGCCGCCGCGGTTCCGAACCACAGCCGCAGGCCGGCCTTTCTCCCGTCCGGCAGCAGGAAGTGAACCACAGACGCTGTCAGCGCAAACGCAAAAAACACCAGCAGGATATCCGGCATCACGTCGGACAGGCTGAACCAGAATTCTCCTTCGTTGGACAGGTAGAATGAGAGAACCGGACGCAGGATCAGCACCAGCGCCGGCGCGAAGCCGCACAGCAGGGAGGTGATGATCCGTCCCCTGATGTTTTTCTTCGCCGCGGGAACCGCCTGTTTCTCCCGTTCCTCCCGTTTCCGGCGCAGTTCCTCCTTCAGGTCTTCCCGGGTGATTTCCAGCGGTGCTTCCGTCGTCCGCGTTTCGTTTTCATCGATACCCAGCGTCCGCATCCAGCTCTTCTTCATCCGCCGGCCGTAGGTGGCAAAAAAAGCCCCGGCCGCCACCGCCACGCCGACGATCGCCTGGATCGCGTAGGTCGTCACGGACGGGTCGATATATGCGGACGCCAGGGAGGGCACCAGCATAAATACCGCCGTGAAATACACGATACCGTAGGTTTTCCATCTCTTCTTCAGGTTGTTCATGCCGCGCCGCCTCCCTCCCGGGCGATCAGGGATCTCAGGATATACTCGGCCGCAGCCCCGCCGCAGGAGCCGGGATTGAAAATATTCTGTTCCCGGACCTGCGCGATGCGCTCCGCCCATTCTTCAGGATGCGCTTCCATCTCCGCGATGACTTCCTCCGCCCGGTCCAGGCTGTCCTTGTTCAGCGAACGGCCGATCCGGTCACGCAGGGAAATTTCCAGCGGCGTAATCCCGATTTTCTCCCAGTTCGGGTTCGGGCATTTCATCTTTGTGTTGATAAACAGGGTGGGCTTCCCGGTCGTATAGGAATACTCGTAAGCGATACCGCTCCAGTCCGTGATCAGGATATCCGCTTCATACAGCGATTCGTTGGAGGAGAAATCCGTCTCGAACACCAGCTGCTCCCCGCGCTGCTCCTTCCAGCGGTCCATCAGCGCGTTCAGCTTCGCGCCGAAGCGTTTCACATACTCCGGATGCGGGCGTACGGTGATCTTCCGTCCGTCGCGCAGGAGGTTCCGGATCAGTTCGTCCGCGCAGGAATCCAGGATATTGTCTTCGTTCCAGCTCGGGGCGATCAGGATGCGCTTCAGGCCGTCGGAAGGTCTCTTTTCCCGTTTTATCCAGTCGGTAGCCATGTCATCCAGCAGGCAGTATCCGCAGGGCACCAGGGTTTTCTCCGGCAGCCCGTAAACCTCTTCCGTCTTCCGGATTTCATCGATCTGCTGCGGGCCGGCGCACAGGACCGTATCAAAATGATCCATCGCCCCTTCCCGGAAGCTCATATGCACGCTCATCGGGTCATGCGGGGTATAGATATACTCGGCGTCCTTCCGCACATAGCTGCGCTTGATGTGATAGGTGTCCAGGTCCGGCGTCGTCATCACAACCGTGTCGGCGTCCATTTTCATCATGAGGGGAATGATCTTCTTCGGCCCGATATAGTACGGAACGATCCGCGGTTCCGTCTCCGCCAGCCTGAAAACCTGGTCCTCCGGATCGTTGGTCACATAGTGGATGGTCAGGTTGCTCCACTCAAGGAGTTTCATCACAATATCGCGGAAATATTTCCAGAAACCGCTTTTTTCGGAATAGAATACCACATGCTTGTTTCCCACGGAGAAGAAACGTTTGTAATCCGCCTTCTCCCGCTTCGCCAGCGGGTCCCGGCGCAGGGAGAAGCCTTTCTTCTTTTCGCCGTCCAGCGCTTCGATCTCCGCCAGTGCCGCGCGGCTCTTTTCAAGCGCTTCATAGTCGATATGCTTTTCCGGCGGAATCGCCCGGTTCAGCAGGTACATCTGGAGCACCGAGAACAGGTTGCTTGCGATCCAGTAGAGGCCGACGCCCGCGGATACGAAAAGGCCCAGGTACAGGCTCAGGCTGACGGAAATGGCCAGCATGCTGTATTTGTTCAGTTTCCCCTGCTCCGACTGGAGCGCCTGGTCCCGGTTCTGCGTCACGGTCATAATCAGCGCGCTGAGTGCCGCGAGGACCGGGACAATCATGGAAATCCCGCCTTCTTCGGAAGGGACCCAGCCCAGGTTGATTCCCAGGAACATCAGGTCCCGGCTGTTTCCCCCGGCGATCAGTTCCCGGATCACCTGCACCAGGCCCAGCAGCAGGATCAGCTGGACGACGATCGGCAGCAGTCCGGCCAGCGGATTGTACTTTTCCTGCCTGTACAGCTTCGCCTGGCCTTCGGCAATGGCGTCCCGGTCCCCGTAATGATTCACATGGAGCCAGTTGATCTTCGGCATCATCCGGACCATTTTGAGTCCGTTGCAGTGCACCCATATGCTCAGCGGCAGCAGGATGATCTTTGAAATCAGCGTAAAAAGGATGATTGCCAGCCCGTAGTTCCTGACTATGGAATGGCAAACATCCATCACTGCGCCGAGTCCGGTTCCGATCCAGGAAATGATACTGTCCATCCGAAGTCCACCTTACTGCCTTCCCGCAATTTTCCGCAAACCGGGTTGATTATACGATATTTTGTTTTTGAATGGCAAATACGGACCGGAAAAACCGTTCCTCCCGTTTCCTCAGACGTCGTAGGTTTTGTCGATGGCTTTCAGCTCGTTGAAGGTGTCGATCTCCACAATGTCCTCGTCCCGGCATTCCCGGACCTCCACCCGGTAATGCTCTTTCCGGTAGACCAGCGGCACCTGTTCCCAGTAGCGCTCCTTGCCGCCCGGGGACTGGTAGACCTCCTGGATATCCTGGCTCAGTTTATGGCCGTCCTCTTCGTCCCAGTAGGAAATACCGACCATCTGGTAGACGTCGTCCCCCTCGCCGCCGACCTTCTCTTCGACGATGACGCCGTCCTTCACGCGGAGAATCCAGTCATCCGAGCGCTGTTTCCGGATCCCGAGGAAATTGGAGGTGTACTGGTAGGGCTTGATGATAGCGGGATTGGAAAGAAGCAGGTCCGCCTCAAACACATACGCGCTGGACAGCAGGTACCGGGCCACCAGCGCCGAACTGATATTGTTCGCCTCGTTATACGCCGGGTTTTCCAGGAATTTGATCATCGGATACTTGTAGAGCAGCTGGTCAAACAGTTCCGAAAGGTATCCCCGGACCACGCAGATCTCGCTGATGCCGGCCGCCAGGCACGCGTCGATCAGCCGGTCGATGATCCGCACGCCGTGCACCCGCACAAGGGGTTTGGGCGTATTGAAAGTGATCGGCACCATGCGGCTGCCGAAGCCGGCCGCGATAAACACCGCGCGCTTTACCCGGTACGGTTCCAGGGCCGCCTGGCCTGCCGGGGTCACGCTGCCGGATTCAATGAATCCGGCTTCCGTCAGTTCCTTCATCACCTTGTTCGCGGTCCCCAGGGAGCAGGACGCTGCTTCCGCCAGTTCGCGCTGGGTCATGGGGGACCTGGCAGTCACCAGGGCTTCCAGGATTTCAAACTGTTTTCTGCTGAGGCTCATGTTTCTCATACTCCTGTATATTCTTCGTATCCCGGGTATTTTGCATAGGACGGGTCGGCGGCAATCAGTTCGATGAAGGTGTCGATTTCCGTGATATCCTCCGGACTGCACTCACGGATTTCGGGCCTGTAGTTCTTCCGCATGATCTTCAGCGGAACCATCTCCCAGAGGTTTTCCCTGCCGCCCCGGCTGTTCCATACTTTCCGCAGGTCCGCTTTCAGCTTTTCGGAATCTTCCCCGTCCCAGTAGGAGATGCCGAAGCCCTGCCAGCAGTCCGTTCCGCCCCGGCGGTAATCGTCGAGCACACCGTTCTTCTGCCGGAAGCACCAGTCGTCCGTCTCCCTGACTTTCGTGCCGAAATAAGCCGTGCGGTATTCGTATTTCCGGATCACGTCCGGATTGTTGATGATCAGGTCGGCCTCGCAGATGTAGCAGCGGTCAATCCGGTCAATCGCGCACATCAGGGAGCCGATATTGTTTGCCAGGTTGAATTCGGGATTGTCGATAAAATGCAGCGTCGGGTATTTTTCCGTCAGTTCGTCAAACTTCTCCTTCTTGTATCCCCGGACGATCGTGATATTCGTGATCCCCTTTGCGGTCAGCGCGTCCAGCAGCGTATCGAGGATACGGACCCCGTTTACCTTTACGAGGGGCTTCGGGGTATCCAGTGTCACCGGTGCCAGGCGCTGGCCGAATCCGGCCGCCAGGATGATCGCTTTTCTCACCCGGTACGGTTCAAGCATCCGCAGGCCCTTCTCGCTGATCTCGATCTTCCCGTCTGCCAGTTCGTTGATCAGGTTCTTGTCCGCAAGATCCCGGATCAGCCGGGTGCTGCCGGAAGCAGGAGCCGGCTTTCCGGCCTGTTCCAGCCCGGCAAGGAGATCGAACTCTTCGCGGTTCAGGCTGAATCCGCCTTCCTCTTCCCGGTTGTCCGCCTTCCGCAGGACGTTCGAAACGATTGTAAACGCCACGCGGGCGAAGACATTCAGCGCCAGGATAATCAGGCTGATGACACTCTGCATTTCATAGTTGCTGTTCTTTTCGTACGTGGTAATCAGGATTGAAAGCGGCTGGTTGTCATAGCTGCACAGGAATGCCACCGCCGATATCGTAATCATGCTGTTCAGGAAGAAATAGGAGAACATCTCAATCAGGGTGGAAGCCGAGTTCGGAATCAGCACCTTCCGGATGATTTTCCCCCTGGAAATCCCGAGCGTTTCCCCGATCACCTCATATTCGCTGTTGATCTTGCTCAGGCAGTTCCGCGCCAGCAGGTACGGCGAACCGAGGAAATGAAAGATGTTGACGACAATCAGGATGAAGATGGTTCCGTAAAAGAATCCGTTTGTTCCCTTGAACAGGAAGATATATCCGATGCCGAGCACCAGGCCGGGAATCGCGATGGTCGACAGCGCCAGCAGGTCGACCGCCTTTGCGGTTTTCCCGCTCTTGCGCACGCTGAGATACCCAAGCAGGTACGCGAAACAGGTGCCCAGCAGCGCCGTCATACCGGCAAGCTGCAGGGAGTTCCCGATATACCGGGCAAGTCCGACGCCGTGGGTATTCGAGAAGATATTCGCGATATGCTCCAGGGTGAACCCGAGGTCGTTCGGAAAAGACTTCGCAAAGCTCAGGCTGATGAACGCCAGCTGGGGCAGGAACAGCAGGAAGCACAGCACCGCAATCGCGGCGGCGGCTGTCCGGTTGAATCCTTTGCCGGGCAGGATCACGCGTTTCTGCTTCTCGCTGACGCTCTGGTCCCGGAAAACCAGGTCAAACACAAAGGACACGACAGCCGGGATCAGCAGCACAAAGCCCGCGATGCTCCCCCGTCCGTACTGGAAGGAAGACAGGAACTGGTCATACAGGTACATCGGCAGGGTTTTCACCTTGCCGGCAATTTCCATCGGGATCCCGTAATCGGAGAAGATCAGCGTAAAGCACGCGCAGAACGCCGAGATCAGCGTGATCCGAAGGTACGGAACCGTCAGCCGGAAAAATGTGGAAAGACGGGAAATGCCCATGATGCCCGCAGCGTCATAGGGCCCTTTATCCTCATAATGCAGTGAGTCGTACAGGATCAGGAAGGTTGCCGGGAAGGAAGTCATCACGGAACCGAGAATCAGGCCCGGCAGTCCGAGCACTTCGATCCTCCAGCCGAACAGCAGGTCCAGGAAGCCGTTGGTTCCGAACAGGATCCGCAGTCCGAGGCCCACGGAAACCGTCGGCACCAGCATTCCGAGCGTCAGCAGCACGACCGGGATGTTTTTCCGCCGGAAACCGGCCGTGTTCAGCAGGTATGCCGCAATCAGCGCGAGGACCGTCGTGATCACTGCCGAAATGAAAGTATAAAGCAGGGAATTCTTTACGGATTCCCAGAAAGTCCCGTCGCGCAGGATATACTGCCAGTCAGCCCCTGTGATATGGAATGCCAGCGTGAGCAGCGGCAGGATCGCGAACAGCAGGATGCAGCCGATGGCAGTCAGGCGAAGCCATTCATGGCGAATCTTTCTGATCATGCTCTGTTCTCCCGGATCGACTGTTCAATGGACTGTACCTTCCGGTCCAGGTGATCCACGACAAAGCGCTTTACAAACGGATCCGCCGGATGGTGGTACAGGTTGTACGGGGTATCCAGCTGCACAATCCGCAGGTCGTTGATCACCATGATCCGGTCGGAAAGCGCGAACGCTTCCTCCTGGTCATGGGTCACATAGATCATGGTGATTTTCAGTTTTTTCTGGATTTCCTTCAGCTGCTGGCGCAGGGACAGTTTGATCTCCGCGTCCAGCGCGCTCATGGGCTCGTCAAAAAGGATCATGTCCGGGTTCAGCACCAGCGTCCGGGCAATCGCCACACGCTGCTGCTGTCCGCCTGAAAGCTGTTTCGGCTTTTTGCGGACATGCTCCTCCAGCCCGACGGTTTCAATGATCTCCCGCACCTTCCGGTCGGTCTCTTCTTTCCCGAGCCTGCGGCTTTGCAGCGCGTAGGCAATATTGTGCCAGACGTCCATGTTCGGAAACAGGGAATAGTTCTGGAAAACAATCCCGATGTTCCGGTCCTTCGGCGGGGTGTTGGTAATATCCGCGCCGTCCTTCAGAATCCGCCCGGCGGAAGGCTTTTCGATGCCGATCAGCATCCGGAGGATCGTGGTTTTTCCGCAGCCGGAGGGTCCCAGCAGCGACAGGAACTCCCCGCGGTTCACGGAAAAGGAGATCTCTTCCAGCACCGTCCTGGATTTGAATTTTTTCGTCAGGTTTTCACAGCGGAGAATCTCCGCTGGCTTCTCTCCCGCCATATCCGGTCCTCCTGGTCTCTGCGCCGCCGTTTCTCAGTACTTCCACTTGTCCAGCAGGTCCTGCTTGTACTGGAAATCGAACAGGCCGTTCATGGTGATTTCGTCGTAGCTTTCCGGATAGTTTTTAATCTCCGCGGCCGGCATATCGGCATAGATCCTGTCCGGATTGAAAGCCGCGCACTGGGGCTTGTTCAGCTCGTTGTAGAGGTAGGTGAACACGTCGCTTACGGCAGCCTTTGTTTCATGGCCGGAAACCATGCCCATCGTGAACAGGTCAAAGGCAAGGCCTTGCGGCGGCACGACGACGGTCATGCCCTCATTCTCGTTGGCATAGTTCACGCACTGCCACAGCAGGCCGTAGGCGATTGCCACGTCTCCGCGCACGGCGGCCTTGGCCGGGGCGGAACCGGAGGTCGTATATTCCTTGATATTCGGATTCAGGTCCTCAAAGTACTTCATGCCGGCTTCTTCGCCAAGCAGGGTAATCATCCCGTTATAGTAGCTGTAGCCCGTACCGGAGGATTTGGGGCTCGGCATGGAAATCAGGCCGGCATATTCCGGCTTCAGCATGTCTTCATAGGTTTCGGGAACCGGCAGGCCCTTTTCTTCCAGCATCTTCGTGTTGACCAGGAAGGCGCCGGCAGTCTTGCCGTTGACCGCGTACTTGTGGTGCCGGTCCGTATAGCCGGTGACAGACGCGTCATATACGGAGAAATCATACCCGGACAGGTCCGCGAAAAGCTCCGGATCCGCGTTCAGGATAATCTCGGCGTTCACAACCTCAAGATCATAGAAAATATCGCAGTCGCTGGTCTTTCCTTCCGCCTGCAGCCTTGACAGCAGCTGGCCGGTTCCCAGGGACTGGATCACGATCTCCGTGCCCGGGAATTTTTTGTCCAGCGCTTCCTGCAGGTACGCAATCCGCTCGTCCTCCGCCGCGGTATAGATAACCACCCGCTCCCTGCCGGCAGCGGCGTCTTTCTTTTCATCCGCCGCGTTCGTTTCCTGGCCCCCGCAGGCGGTCAGCAGCAGTACTGTGCAAAGCAGCAGCGCGATAAGTCCGATGATCTTCCTGTTCATTTCAGTTCTCCCGTGTCTGTTATTTGTTCACCCGAAACAATTCTGTTCAGCAAACCGATAGGAATTATAATCTTTTTTTTGCAGAATTGCAATGTTTTTTGTTCATTTTTTATTCAAATATGGCATTTTATGAACACATTTCCCCGCTCCTGCTCTTCATTCATTCAGTCCTGTTTCCTGGTCCTCCGCTTTCGGTGTTCCTGCCGGCCTGCAGGATTCTGATTGGATCCGCGTTATTGATCAGGGAAGGTCAGACTTTGAAAAGGGCATAAGAAAAGGGGGCCGCCCGAAAGCAGCCCCCCTGTTCAATGTTCAGCGCATGGTTTTTTCGCCGGTGCTCTTCTTTGCGAGCGTCAGGTTTACTGCCAGCACCGGCATCATCAGCAGGCGGTATACAAACCCCGCGTGCTGGTCTGAATGATTCGCAAAAAGCATGATCCGTCCCAGCGGAATCAGTAGCGCTGCCAGGAGCAGCAGGATTTCCGCCGCGGAGAACGTGATCTTCTCCCGTTTCCGGATCCACCGGACAACATGGAAGAGAACAAAGCCGGCCTCCGCCAGGTCCCACCAGAGGCTCCCGAAGGCGATCCGGACGTTCTTCATCACCGTTCCCGCCCGGGTCACTTCGAACAGTCCCGTCCGTTCCGCCATCCGGTCCGTAACCGCTTTGAAAATCGAAGGATCGATTGCAGCGGCATACACAGCCCATTTGATCACCATGGCGCCGCCGTATCCGGCCATCCAGGCGATGAACCAGTCCGCCAGGATCCGGATCAGGCCGGACGGTTTCTCCGGACAGCCGGTGATCAGTACATATACCAGGAACGGCATACAGAAGCTCAGCAGCTGGAAATAGTTCATGTTGAAACAGAACGTAACAGCGCCGGTGATCCCGAAGATCAGCCACGCCTTCTGCTGCAGCGTTTCCTTTTTCACCAGCAGCATCACGATGCAGGGAACCAGCATGCAGGCGTAGATCAGGGAAAACGCGATACCGGTCCAAGCTGTGACCGGCCGCAGGAACAGGATGGCAAGCAGCGCCGGCACGATGAATTTCCCGAATCCCCGCCGGTGCAGCAGGTAAAAGAACCATGCTGTGCCCAGGACGCAGGAATACAGGCAGAACGTTCGGACGCCGGTATAACCCATCACGTTCAGCAGCGGCTTCAGGATAATCACCTGGCCGTTGAAGAACCGCCTTTCCGTATCCGTGATCGTCACGCTGTCCGGTTCCGTCACCGCCGCGGTGAGGTTGCCGATGGTATCCGCCGGATCCCTGTATACATAGTCGTATCCGGACAGGACGCAGCGGAGCAGGTCCGCGTCCCCTGTCCCGACAATCGCCTGGTCCAGGTACAGCGCCTCGATGAAATTGTCCTGGTCGGAGCCAGTCTCGCCGGTGAGGGAGTAGAAATACATCCCCTCTTTTTCAAAATTCCCCAGCGTATTCTTCACATGCTCCTTCATTCCCGCCGTGGGCAGCAGGTAAACGAGCGCCAGCAGGACCAGCACAACCGCGCTTACAGCCAGCGGGATCAGCGCCAGCCGGATCCCTCTTTTCAGGATTTTCAGTACCATGAAGTAAGAACTCCCTGTTTATAGCTTTTGATAGATGGATTCCAGCGTGCGGATGACTTCCTGCATATCCGTGCCGGAATTCCCCGCCCAATCCGCCAGGCGTGCCCCGTCTTTTCCGTGATGGGGAAATCCGTCCGGCGGATAGCCCATGTAATTGTCCCCGTAGATCCGCCGCAGGCAGGCGTCCGGGTTTTTCGGAACGTTCACGGAAAGCCCTTCAAAATCCACGGCGGCCGTCGGAAGGACATCTTCCGCCTTCATGAGATAGAATTCGCCCAGTTCATTGGCATAGAGCAGCGAAGCGGCGTCCTTCTCATCGCAGGTTTCCGGGATCGTCTCCCGGATCAGCCGGCGGATCTGCTGCCGGTCATATCCCCTGCATTCCCGCGGAAACTTTTTCCGGTACTCGCCGCATTCCTTTTTCAGTTTCCCGACCGCCTGCGGATCATCCGCGTCCGCTGTGCAGAACTCCACCGGAAACAGGTCCGCCCAGATGCCGGTGGACTCATGCCGGAATCCGATCCCGTCCCAGGAGAGGCATTCCTTTACTTCAAAGGAATACGGGGACAGTTCCTCCTTCAGGACCTTCAGCGCTTTTTCATAGTCGCCCCGGGGAATCGCGATATCAATGTCGTCATCCCAGGGGATAAAGCCTTTATGGCGCACAGCTCCCAGCAGCGTACCCCAGTCCAGCCAGTAACGGATCCCATGCTTCCCCAGCACTTTGTCCACAATCGCGATCAGCCGGGCGTCCGCCAGCTGGAGGTCCCGGAGGGGGCCCTGCGCCTTCGGAAACTGGCTGATGTCATGCCAGGAACTGAAATAATAGCTCAGGGAATCCAGCCGCGTTTCGTATTCCTGCATTCCGACAGCTTTCCGGGCGATTTTCCGGATGGTCTCTTTCAGGCTCATGGCGCGCGCTCCTTTTCAGTGTTCCACAATCCGGTCTTCGCGGATCGATTTGGCCAGGCCTTCGTTCCGCGTATACATCCTGTTCAGCGCTTTGATTTCCGGATGGCTGTTCAGGAAATCCAGGATGTCCCGGTATCCGAAGTCATCCCGGCCCAGTTCCAGTTCAAAATGCTCGTAGACTTTTTTCACCAGCTCAAAATCCTCCGGCTCGTCCACGGTCCACCGGTGGTCGCCGAAATATCCGACCGGCGATTCAAAGTTCTGGAGCCGGAACAGTTCGGGATGCCGGATAATGTACTGCGTCACATGCTCGCGCTCAAAGGAATGGTCCGCTTCCTTCCACGCGCGCTCCAGCGCGGAAAACTTCATGATCTCCAGGTCCAGTCCGTCCGCAAAGGACTCGCTGGTCATCCCCATATAATCCGTATCCTCTGCCATTTCCTGCAGGGCGAGGTCCAGCAGTTCCGCGTCGAAGCACGGACAGTCCGCCGTCAGCCGGATCACATATTCCGGCCTGATCAGTTTCGCCGTCTGGTAGTACCGGTCCAGCACATCGTCCTCAGCACCGACGCCGACCCGGACCCCGATGGACGCGCACAGGGCAAGAATCGGCAGGTTTTCCCTGTTGACAGAGGTCACGACCATGACTTCGTCCGCCAGGGTGCTCCGCTGTACCCGTTCAATCATCCGCTGCAGCGCCGGTTTCCCGCACAGGTCCTTCAGGACCTTGTTCGGCAGCCGTGTGGACCCGCACCTTGCCTGGATCATTACCAAATACTTCATTCCATGCTCCCCGCTTCCGCTCATAATCTTTTTTACCGCTGGCCTTCCTGTTTCATGATATGTTCCTGAAAGCCCTCCCGGTCAATCCGGACAAAAACCTTCGGCCAGAAATGAGTCGCGAACCCTTCCTTGTAGTGCCCGATATCCACCAGTTTTTCATAGGCCCCGGGATCGGTGGGATAATTGCGCTCCCCGATTTCGTACCACCGGATCCCCTTTTCGCGCATATGCTCCATCGCCACCGCCTGGACAATATGTCCGACCGGCTTTGAAAACCTCGCCCGGTCATAGGCTGCGACGCAGTAGGTCGCGGTCTGCGGCGTCGTGTCGAAGAGTGCGGAGCCGGCCAGCTGCCGCGTCGCTTTGTCCCGGATAAAGACCAGGAAGCTCCGCCCTTTTTCCGCCGAGCTCTCCCGGATAATATCCAGCTGCGCGTCCCAGGTCGCCTGGCTCCGGGTTTCCCGCCCGGCCACCTCGCTGTGCATCTTATGGAATTCTTCGAACGCCGCATCCAGGTCCGGGCTGTTTTCGTCATACAGTTCGATGTCGTATTCTTCCTGGCCTTTGGCAATACTGTATTTGTTTGTCCGGCGGATCCTGGCCTGGATTTCCTCCCGGGTAAGGTTCAGGTCCGTGAACACTTCCCACTTCGGCGGCTGCGCTTTTCCCCCGTACTCCATCAGCACCCGGATCCACTGGCCTCCGCCCTGCTCCGTGACCGTCTCGGCGCACAGCAGTTCATCCGTCTCCGGGATCCCCAGCAGGGCGCCCAAGCAGTTTCCGATCACCGACCGCTGTCCTTCCGCCTTCGGGAGGAACGGGAACAGCGGGCCCAGCAGGGCGGATTCCGCCGTGCAGAACCGGATCTTTCCGTCCTTCAGGTAGATGCTGACCGGCCAGATGCCCACCGGCCTGCCGCCGCGGTACAGGACCATGGAAATATCCTCGAACCCTTCGTAGACGTCTTTGAAATAGGCTTCCTGGTATTTCAGGAATCCGGGTTTGTACTGGAGCGGCACATAGGTGTTCCGGTCCATCGCCGCCAGGCATTTATACCAGTTTTCCGCATCTTCGGAAAGCGGCTTGCATTCTATTTTCCGCCGGATCTCCTCCGCGGCTTCTTTCAGCAGAGACATTTTCCCCTCCGTGTCAATCCTTTTTCGTGATCAGGCTTTTGTATAAATCGATCTGCCGCCGCAGTTCCCGGCGGGAAATGCGGTTCTGGCGCATCATCTGGTAGTAATAGCTGTTCTGGATATAATTCTCATCCGCATCCGGACGCTGTTCCCCGTTCCCGGAGAGCTTCCTGGCGCTGTGGGCCGCCCTGGCTTTCATGACGTTTTTCCATGCCAGCGCCCGGTGGATAATCCGGCCCTTCGGGGTTACATGGCCCCCGATATCCCGGGAATGGTACTCCGGATCGTTCAGCGTATCGATCAGGTACGTGCCGACCCGCTCATACGCCGGCTGTTCCTCGATGCTGTAGAACTGCAGGAGCCGCTCCTCCTCCACCGGGAACACCGGATGCTCCTCCCGGACTTCCCGCAGCAGCTCCTCATAGCAGGTGACCGCGCGGAAATGGCCTTCATCAAAAATCGGCATCGCCCGTTTGAAAGGAATCGGGATCGGCCGCAGGATCAGCGACTTCTTTTTCGCGGCGTACAGCTCGATCATGGCCGTGCTCTGCCAGTTGCAGAGGATATCGCAGTTCATGATCCAGTTCCGGATGCTTTCCTGCTGGATCACATGGAAATCCCGGATCTCCCGGGCGCGCTTCAGGAATTCCGGGTTTTTCGCCTCGGCCGGGTGCGGCCGGTAGATAATCTGCAGGCCTTCCTCATCCCGGAGCAGCTGCCGGAACCAGTCCAGCAGGATTTCCTGGCTTTTTTCCTGCATGCGGATGTTCTCCCGGCTCTCTTCTTCGTCTCCGTCCACCACGGCCGCCTCCGCCAGCGGCTTCCCGGCCTCCGCGAAGGATGAGATAAAGAGCAGGGTTTTCCGGTTCGGGTCCAGGCCGTAACGGGAAAACAGTTCATCCCGTTCCGACGTCGCTCCGCGAAGCTCCTCCCGGTAGAAATCCAGCGGAAGGTATCCGCAGACCCGCATCATGCTGTAATCCATTCCGAACCGGTCGTGCAGGTAATCCCGGTCGTTTTCTCCCCAGCAGACATGCCGGGTGACCAGCGCTTCGCCGTTGTAATCCCAGTCCGTCTTGTCCTCGCTGTAGACGACGCCGTTCATGATCACCTGTTCCCACTGCAGATTGACCACTTTTTCAAAAGACATCGCGAATCCCGTAAAAAACGCATACGGGCCGCTCCGGTAGCATGCCGGAACCAGGATCACTTTCGTCCGGTATTCCGGATGTACATGGAACATGCTGTCCCAGGTGTTTACATACCCCACCCGGTACCCTTTGGATTCCAGGTATGCCCCCAGCAGGCAGATGGAATCCATCTCACGGTTCCGGTGTTCATAAATGAACAGAAAATCAACGTCTTTGATGATTAAACCCATACAATTCCTGTTCCTTTGACTGATAAGGATTTGTTGCCCTGCCGGAACCGCCGCCGGAGTGCGGAAAAGCGGTTCCTGCTGTCACAGAATGTTGTGTATATTGAAAGTGCCTTCCCGGTCGATCTCCTGCGCCGTGTTCTCAATTCCTTCCGGAATCACGATGTCGGGAATCCCGGCCACGCTCACATCATGCACTTCCTTGTCCATCAGGCTGTTGCGGAAGGAAAGGTCTTCCACCCGGTAAGTCAGTTTCCCGAACAGCCGTGCCGTGGACAGTACCGACGAGGTGGCGCTCATAATCACCGAGCTGGAGCACAGGTCCTCCATTAGGTTCTCCGGGAGGGACTCGGAAATCCGGAATCCCCATTCCTTCAGCACCGGGATTTCCTTCTCCCTGAACTCCTGCTCCGAAAACGGCCTGTACCGGATGTTGATGGCTATTTTCTGCCGTTCGGACAGTTCCTTCAGGCCTTTGTAGATATCCCACCGCCATTTGAGGTAGGCGTCCCGGATTTCCGGGTCCTGCCAGTTCTCCAGGATCGCCGTCATATAGGTCAGTTTCCGCTCCGGCGGATATTTCCGCCGGTACAGCTCCGCCTGTTCAAAAACCATTTCCGGGTTTCCTGTCACGTGCATCCGGATTTCGTTTTCCGGATACAGCAGGCTGTCAAACCGATACACCTTCCGGTGGAAAAGAAGTTCTGTCCGGTTCCAGAAGCCGTATTCCCCCGCAAAGGACAGCCGGGGCTTCGGCCGGTTTTCATCAAACTGGTCCTGGCAGAACTGGATGGTGTGATGTTCCTGCTGCAGGGTCCGTATACCCAGGTTCCTGCAGGCATGGATCATCAGGAGGTCCCGCAGGTTATACTGGTTGATCGTCGTATACAGGGTGACATTCTCTTTCCCCAGGCGCCGTTCCAGCCGTTTCACGCGTTTCCCGTACGCCTTCTCCAGCGATTGCAGCGCCCGGTCCAGCCTGCTCCGGTCAGGATCCGGGCCGTATGCCAGGAAGCAGTACCTGGAAGCAGCCCGGCGCAGCGCGCCGCCGCAGACGCTCCAGCCCCGGAAGAATACCGGGCGGACTTTCCCCTGGTCCAGCCGCAGGAGCTCCCGCAGGCTGTTTCCCCCGCGGCTCCCGGGTTTCAGGGTATCCAGGAACGTAACGAAAGCAGTGCATCCGAATTCTTTCTCGATCTGTTCCCTTGCCGCCGGATACCGGACGCTGGAGAGGAATGTGTTGGAATAAACCAGCCGCGTCTTTGCTTTGGGAACGGAACAGTACCGGACGCGGGTGAACGCCCACAGGACAAGCGCCAGGCTCCCCAGGACAGCCTGGGATACCGCTTTTTTCCCCCGCAGCGTGTCGAGGGCAAACAGCCGCTGGAGTCCTGCTTCCGGATCACCGGCCGATACTTCCACCCGGCTGTCTGTCAGCGCCAGCAGCGCTTCAATTCCCCGGTACTTCTCCGAAAGTTCCTTCCCCAGGCGCCCTTCCAGTTTTTCCCGCGCACTCTGTCCTTCCATCATGGACGAAATCCCTTCATTGCTTTTTTTCTTTCAGTCGATGCATCCGTAGCACGGCCGCAGCGCCAGGTGCCTGTGAATGCTGAACCCGTTCTTGTTGACGCCGTCTATATCGTGATATTTCCCGACATAGATCCGGTCTCCGTTGTGGTCCGTATCGCTGCACCAGACAAAGTCATGCTCCCACAGCCGGATCCCCGCTGTGAACCAGGCCGCAAAAAAGGCATACGTGCACCGGATGGCGGACGGGAACGCGTATTCCTTCATCAGTTCCGCCGGCTGTACAGCCCGGCTGTCTTCATAGACGTTCTTCCGGATCAGGAACCAGCCGTCCTCCATCGGGATGTCGATAAAGTCTTCCTTATCGTACCAGTCCTGGTTGTAGAAGCAGGGCTCGGAAACCTCCGGATCCTTTCCGAAACGTTCCCGCAGGTTCCGGATGGTCACCGGCGTCCCGTCTGAAAAGGACGAAACACCCAGCACCAGCAGATAGTCATCCTGTTTTGCTTCCAGTTCCCCGGCCGGGAAAGGCACGTCCGGCACGTTCTCCGGGATCCGGAGATCCAGCGCGGCAGCATTTTTCAGTTCCGCCGGACCGATTACATTCTTACCCATGCAGCAGTGATTCCTTCCATTTCTGGTATTCCACGACCTCCTGCGCCGTGGCCAGGTGGCCCATCGCGGAATACTTGTCAATCCGTTCGAACTCCGCCTCCAGGCGGTCAAAGCGGATCCCCCATCCGCTGTCGATGAACCAGCTCAGGTTCCGCGCCGGCGTGTTGTAAAGGATAATTCCGCTCTTCGTGTCCAGTACTTCCCTGAGAAAAGTCAGGTATGCCCGGTACTGATGCTCATGCGAGGCGACCAGTGCCAGCTTCTTCCATCCCTTTTCCTGCGCCATACGGACAATTTCAATCGCCTGTTCCCGTGTGTTTGTGGATATGTCCTCGTGAATCAGGTCTTCCTCCGGCACGCCTTCGTTCAGGATGTACGGCCGTACTTCCTCATAGGGATAACTGCCGTAATCCCTGTCAACGATATTTCCGCTGAAAACAATCTTCGAAACATCTCCGGCCAGGTACAGGCTTGCCGCCTTTTTGGCCCGGAAGAAGCCGTCGCCTTCCAGCAGGATCGCCGCGTCGGATTTTGTCAGGCAGTCGTTCCCGACAATCGCCATGATAATCTCTCTGTCACTAAGCATATCTTTCTCCCGAAGAATTACTTCTCAAAATCAGCGTACTTTCGGCGCGCTCAAATGTCTTCCCAGAAGATCGGATCCCGCGCCGGGATATCCTTGTTCACAGTCTTTCCGATGATCGTTTCCCTGAATTTGGGCGGAATACCGAGGGCCGGGCGCAGCACATCCAGGTCCTCCGCGGTAATGGTCTGTCCCTTCTTCAGGTCCCGCTTCGCGTACAGGCAGCGCCGCTGTACGAAGACCGTCTCGCCTTCTTCCGCGACAACCTCTTTCCGGGTGCTTCCCATGGCGCGTTCCACCTCGCGGATGGAATCCACCATGAATTTGAATTCCGCCGGTTCCATGGAATGCGGATGATCCGGGCCCTTGTCATGCTTGTTCAGCGTGAAATGCTTCTCGATCACCCGTCCGCCGAGTACAACGCTTGCCAGCGCCACCACATGTCCCGGGGAATGGTCGGAATAGCCGGTCAGACAGTCAAAAGCGCTCTGGTAGGTTTTCAGCACGTTCACGTTCGCGCTGTCAATTTTCGACGGATAGTTCGTGATGCACTGCATCAGGACCAGGTCCCTGTTCCCGGTTTTCTCGATCGTCCGTACCGCTTCGTCGATTTCGCTCATCGTCGCGTCGCCGGTCGCCAGCATGACCGGAATGCCCTTCCGGGCGGTGTAATCCAGCATTTCCAGCCAGGTGATCTCCCCGGAGCCGATCTTGATAAACGGCAGGTTCATATCGGCGCACAGGTCAACCGCTTCCCTGAAATACGGGGAGGTTGAAAAATCGATCCCGACGCTTTTGCAGTAGTCGGCGATCTCCTGGTGCCACTCCATGGGGAACTCGACGTCCCTGAAAACTTCGGACACCGTCCGGCCCCAGGAACCGTGAACGCCGTGCAGTTCCATTTTGGAGAAGCCGCCTTCGGAAACAATCGTTTCCGCGGTAAAGGTCTGGAATTTCGCGCAGTCGGCGCCGGCTTCCTTCGCGGCGTCGATCAGGCGCTTCGCCTTGTCCTTGCTTCCGTCAAAGTTTCCGCCGATTTCCGCGATGAAATAGGTCGGATAGTCCGGTCCGATCATCCGGTCCCCGATCCGGATATTTTTGTTGAACTGCAGCATTTCTGTCCCTCCCGTAAAATATTTTTTCCATGAAGATTCTTTGTCTGCGTCCCGGAATGACGCCCCGGATTGCCGGACCTCGCGTCATCCCGGACGGAACCTGTTTCATCCGCGCTCTTTGGTGGCTTTCCCGTTCTCAATCCGGTAAACGATATCGCAGTTTTCAATCGTCGAGAGCCGGTGCGCGATGATCAGGATCGTGATATCCCCGGACAGGTTGTTGATTGCCTGCACGATCGCCTGTTCCGTCTCACCGTCCAGGGAGGACGTTGCTTCGTCCATCACCAGGAACTGCGGCCTGCTGTACAGTGCCCGTGCAATACCGATACGCTGCCGTTGTCCGCCTGACAGGCGAACGCCGTTTTCACCGGTGACGGTATCCAGGCCGTCCGGCAGGCTCTCGACGAATTCCCGCATCTGGGCCCGCTCCAGGCACTGCCAGACCCATTCGTCGCTTACGTCCTTCTTCTCTTCCCCGAAGGCCACGTTCGCCCGGATCGTGTCGTCGCACAGGTACACAAACTGCGGAATATAGCCCAGCATTGAAGACCACCATTCCGGCTGCTCAGCGATATCGATCCCGTCCGCCGTCACTTTCCCGCCGGTCGGTTTGTGCAGTCCCAGGATAATGTCCGCCAGCGTCGTCTTTCCGGAACCTGTCGTCCCGACGAAGGCTACGGACTTGCGTGCCGGGATCGTGAGGTTCAGGTCCTCGTACAGGGATTCCTTGGCCTCGTCATAGCGGAAGGCGACATGTGAAAGCTCGATCCCGTCGGTAAGTACCGGATGCGAACCGGCAGGAATGGCGGACGCCGTATCTCCGGCCGGACGCGCCCCTTCCGATCCGCCGTTCCGGACGATGTCATAGACCACCGCGACGGACGGCCGGAAATAATTCATGCTGTTGATCACCGAGGTCAGGTTGCTGACAATCGGGATCATCCGCATCGCCGCGATCGCGAAAGCCGCGAACATCGGCAGCGTTTTGCTGATATCCCTGCCCAGCAGCAGCTCCACCAGCACCGTTCCGAATACCAGCAGCATACATCCGGTATCCACCAGCACCTTCGGCATCATATCGATCGCCTGGTAGGAGGCTTCACAGTCCGCCGAAACATCCGCCAGCCCTGTGTACCGCTGTACATAGAAGCCCTGTTTCCGTTTGACAAGGATGCTCTTCAGGCCTCCGAGGCTCTGCGCCACCCACGCGAACGTGTCGGTGTTCGCTTTGTGGCTCAGTCCGGAATAGCGGTCGATCTTTTTCTTGAGTCCCAGGCGTACCCACAGCATAAACACAAAGATCAGCGCGAACAGGATTCCTGTCAGCACGATGTTCATGGACAGCAGGACAATGACGATACCGATGACCGTCAGCAGGTAGGAAGCCGAGGAAATCAGGCTGCTCAGGATCATATAGACGCGGAAAACGTCGTTGTTGACCAGCCGCTGCGTCTCCGCGGAATTGTGCGTCAGGTGGAAGGCATACGGCTTGTACATGATGTTGCTGAAGAGCCGCGTGGCCAGGTCCGCCCGGTAAACCGCAACCTTCCTGGCCTGCCAGAACTGGTAAAGGATTTTGCAGATACCCCGGATGATATACAGGACAATAAACCCGACCGTCAGGATCAGGATCGCCTGGTTGGTGGATGTAACCCCGAAGGTCCTGGCCATAAACCGGCCGAATATACTTTCTTCATATCCGGAAAGGTTCGTCATCAGGGTCATAAACGGCGCCATCAGCGCCACCGTAACCGTGTCCAGCAGCGCCAGGAACAGTCCGCCGAGCATCAGCAGGAAAACTCCCCGCTTCTGTTCCCCGGTCAGGATTCCCCAGATCTGAGCAAACACTTGCTTCATGCTTTGTCTTCTTCCCCCTCAATTGCCCTGCAGATGGATTCCGTGAAGGCTTCAAAAGTATTTGCCGCGTACAGGCGCTTTGTTTCTTCCGCCGGGACCCGCTCTCCCCGGTGTCCCCGGCAGAACGCCTGTACCCGGGAAACGCAGCCGGCCGGATCCTTCCGGATTTCTGCCTCATGGATATTCAGTACCAGCGGATATCTTCCCAGGTACTTCAGGGTCGGGCAGTCCGTGGATTTGAATATATTGATGATGGGCTTCCCCGTGCTGATATACTCGAATATTTTGCTGGGCATCTGGTTGTCCACCGCGTTCCCGATGTTCACCAGCACCTCCGCGTCCGCGTATTCCCCGGCCAGCGTCTCACCTGCCAGTTCCCCGAGATACCTGCAGGGGCATCCGTCCGGGAAAAACTCCTCTTTCGTCCCGTCGACGATCCTGCCTGCAAAACGCGCCTCAATTCCGTCCCCGGCTGCCGAGAAAAGGGCGATCGCCGGACGCGGGTCGCGGATTTCCCGGTACATGCTTCCGAAAAAACAGCACCGGACCGGGCCCGGATTCGGTCCGGCCTCCGCCGGTTCCTGCACGCACGGCGCAATCCCCGGCATCTCAATGCCCCTGATCCTGTCCCGGAAGGATACGCCGGCCCTCAGGTAATCCCGGTCCGTGGGATACGTCATCAGCACCGCGGCGGCATTCGCCATCACAGCCTCTTCCCGCTTCTTCCGCCTTTCCAGTCCTTCCGGTCCGAAAATCCGGTGGGAGAAATAGGGATCCAGGCATACGGCGGTCCATGGAACCCCGGTCTCCGCCGAAATCCGGGAAGCGCAGCCGTGGGGAAGAAACGGCGCGGAAAAACTGACGATCGCGTCATAGGAATCCGCGGAAACCGCTTTCCGGATTTCCCGTTCGTACAGCCGTTCCAGCATCCGGGTTTCATCATGGGTGATCTTTCCCCGGATCTTTTCCGCCGCCATCCGTGCGAAGACAAAAGGCGTTACCGGTCCGGTGCATTTCTCCCGGTGGAAGGAATATCCCGGCACGCGGATCACGCGGAACTTCCCGGATTCCTCCGGGCCCGTATCCCCGGGGGTCTTCACCGTGACCAGGTCCGTTTCATACCGGTCCGCCAGGCGTTCGCAGGTATTCCGGATGATCCGGGTGTTCGCGTTCTCCGTCGGATAATACTCATAGGCCAGGACCAGCAGTTTCTTTTTCGTCAAAACTTCACAACCCTCAGCAAAACATCATACAGTCCCCTGCAGCGCTGCAGGAGCCGCAGCTTCATCCGTTCCTTTCCCGTCAGGTCCTCCCGGATCGCCCGGAGATCTGTTTCCCGGATCGCCCGCAGCGCCTTTCCCGGATCTCCCCCGTTCAGGAGGGCGGTATTGTAAATCCTTACCAGGACGTCCGTCTTCCGCTTTTCCGTATGCTGCCGGATCCGCGGTGAATCTGCTTCCTTTCCGCATTCTTCCAGCACCCGGACCGCATCCCAGCCCTTTTCCGCATACCCGGTATTCGCCACGGAGGATTCCCGCACATAATAATTATACGCGTCCATGTCCAGGACCAGGGTCTTCGGTCCTTTCCGGAGAAGCCGGGCCAGGAACTGCAGGTCTTCGCCCACCCGGACCCCCGGCTCAAAGCGGGTTTCCCCGACCAGGTCCCGCCGGAACACCTTGGCCCAGACGCTGAACAGCAGCACCTGTTCCTGCCCGAAGAACCATTCCGCCAGTTCCTCCGGATCCCCGGCGGAAGCTCGTCTTCCGCACCCGGGCAGCGTCATCCGGACCTGTCCGTTTTCCAGGTACCGGGCGTTTCCCTGCACCAGGCCGTATCCGCCCTCTTCCATTTCCCGGACCGCCGCGGCAAAGAATCCCGGTTCCACCGTATCGTCGCCGTCAGCGAACGCGAGGTATTTTCCCCGTGCCGCTTCAATCCCGGCATTCCGCGCCCTGGATACGCCGCCGTTCGGGCCGGTGATCACGCGGATGGCCTTGCTCTCTTTCTCATAGGCCCGCAGGACCGCAAGGCTTCCGTCCGACGATCCGTCGTCCACCACGATGATCTCATACGGCGCTTCAAAATCAATTTTCAGTAGGGACGCCAGCGCTTCCGGCAGGAAAACTTCCAGGTTGTATGCCGGAACAATGATGGACAGGGCAATCTGCTCGTTCACTTCCGGCCCTCCTGTTCCAGCAGTTTCAGGTATTGTTCTTCCAGTTCCTTCACATGGACGCGGATGTCGTACCGCCCGTCTGTCTCCGGGCTTTCCTTCCGGCCCCCGCAGGCCATGATCCGCCGGGCCCAGAGCTCCGCCCCGTCCTCCGGCGGCAGGTATTCGATCAGGTCCGAGATCGTCGCTTCCCTCGGCACCGCCATGCTCGCGAAGGTCGGCAGGCCGTTCGTCTGCGCCTCCACAAACGAAATCCCGAGTCCTTCAAACAGCGAAGGCAGGACAAATACGTCCAGCGCGCTGTAGTACCGGTACGCGTCGTCCCGGGGACCCGTCAGCACGGCATACTTCTGCAGGCCGAGCCCGACAATCTTCGCTTCCACCTGTTCCCGCAGGGTCCCGTCCCCGACCAGCATCAGCCGGTACCGGTCGTCCTGCCGGTGCAGGACGCTGAAAATCTCCAGCAGGAAAAACGGATTCTTCTGCTCCGTAATCCGTGCCACGCATCCGACCAGGATCTGTTCATCCGTAATTCCGTACTGCTTCCGGATTTCCTCCCGGTCCGCCGGGGAAAACCGGAACCGCCGGGATTGGATCCCGTTCTTCATAATGAACACCCGGTCCTGCAGCCGTGCCGGATAAAATTCCTGTTTTGCCTTCTCACTGCAGGCAAAATACCCGTTTGCCAGCCGGAACATGACCGGCGTCGTCACCGCGGAAAGGACGCGTCCCGGAAGGGAATGCGGATACTTTCCCAGGTGGGAGTGCACGATCCGCACCGGGACCCCGGCGAACCGCGCCGCCAGGATCGACAGGAAGGACAGGTCGTCCTGGTGTACGTGCACGATGTCGTACTGTCCCTCTTTCATCGTCCTGTATAAAGCGCGGAAACTCTTCAGCAGTTTCCTTTTGGACGGAATCTCCGCAATCCTGCATCCGAGTTCCTCAAACTTTTTCCGGTAAACCCCGTCGTAATGCGAAAAGCAGGCCACGTCGCAGCAGAACTGCTCCCGGTCCATCTCTTCGTAGTAGGAATGCAGGAGCGTCTCCACGCCCCCGGCTGTCAGGGCAGCCACCACCTGCAGGATCTTCATTTCCGTTCCTCCCGGATCATCCGGTTCAGCACATCGTTTACATGCATCACGCGGAAAGAGGATTTGATGTCGTCCACTGCGTATCCCGCCTGCCATCTGTCCGGGATCACGGTGGTAAACCCGCTCCCGTACTCCGGATTCACGGTCAGGAACACTTTGTTGGCGAAAGGCAGGTCCCGGAACGTTTCAAAGTCTTCCGGTTCAAACCCGTTCTGGTCGCTGTATTTGACCAGCAGGTTGTCCCACCGGATCCGGGCTTTCCGCCGGTCCCATTTCGCCCTGGCTTCCGCAAACGACGGATAATGCAGCAGCACCACTTCCACGTCGCCCATCCGCCCGATCACGGGCTCGCGGCCTTCCTTCTCAAAGACCTCCGCCGCATGGACCGATTCCGCAAAAGGAACCTCCTCCAGCTCCATCGCGAGATACCTGCGCGGGTCCGAAAGGAACCGCAGGTAATCCTTCGAGAAGAAATAGGTTCCGCAGGTCGGTGAATTGTACGGCAGCCGCCGGTCCCGGGAAACGATCCCGCCCCAGCAGTTGTTCGCCAGGATCGAGAAATCCCGGTTTTCCAGCCCGATCCGCTTCAGCGGCGCCCGCAGCCGGATCGCTGTGTCTTTCAGTAAACTCATTCTGTAATTCCTTCCGGATGGATTCTTTCCTGTCCGGCAGAAGGAAAAGATTCTCCTTTCCCTTCCTGTTCCGGTGCCGGTTCATCGCCGTGCGCGGGACAGGCCGCCGCGCCGTATGCCAGCGCTCCGCCCACCATCAGCCAGAGCAGTTCCATGGGTTTGGACGCTTCAAACATGTCGATCAGCAGGGAATTCAGCAGGATGGAAACCATGATGAACAGCAGCGCCCTCCCGATCTTTGTATGCCGGCGAAGCTTGCTGACCGCCCGCATAAAGAATCCGTAAAAAACAAGCCACAGGGCCGTTCCGGCAATTCCCGTCTCCGCCAGCAGCTTGATATAGTTGCCGTCCATCACGTGGGTCACACCGGTTCCATATCCCAGCACAGGATTCAGCCGGAAGCCGTCCGTCGCGGCAAACCATTTCAGGAACCGCAGCGCGGCGGACCAGTCGGTCACATTGTCCACATAACCCAGGATTTCGATCGCGTCCAGTTCAGGGACGCCTTCCCGGAGCAGGGAAACATACTGCGGGAAATTCCCTTTCCGGATAAAGATCCCGAGATTCGCAGCAAACTCATCCGGTTTCACCGTTCCGAACCGGCCGATCGTGTTCCATTTCAGGATTCCCGCCGTAAACAGGATCACGGCTGCCAGGACTCCCAGGATCCCCAGTCCGCCGATCAGCAGCCTCCTCCCGGAAACCTTTCCGCGGATCGGGAAATACACGGTCAGCACGATCAGAAGGAGTCCCACGACCAGGGAGGACCTGGACTTTGACAGCACCAGCATGGCCAGGGTAAGGGGCACCATCACCAGGGAAACCCGGTTCCGGTTCTTCAGGTAATCGCACAGGAACAACGCGCACCCGAAGCACAGGAACTGGCCGTATTCATAGTATCCGTTAAACGTGGAAACGGCGATCCCCCTGAAAAAGTTCAGTGCGTCCTCTCCGGAAACCATGTATGTGGTCTTGCTGAGCAGCTGCAGTACAGACAGCAGCATATGCAGGATGCTCATCAGGGTGAATTCGTTCATAAAAACCCTGTAGGGATCCTTCAGCTTCCGCACGGCATAGATGCCGATCAGGGCAAACGCGAAGTACTCAAACTTCCGGATCACCATCAGCACGGACAGCAGCACCTGGTTCTCATATCCCTGGATCCGTCCTGCCGCAACCGACAGGAGGTTCACCGCGGACAGGACGATCAGGAGCTGGATGCCCCGCCGGATATACCGGTTCTTCCATGTTCCGGAATCCTTCACCACCGCGGTAATCAGCAGGCCCAGTGCCAGGAAATCGTCAATCCGGATCCCGGCCGTACTCATGCCGGTCACCTTCAGCAGGTTCAGCTTCGGCAGGAAAAGGCAGGTGAACAGCAGCGGAATCGTCAGCGGGATTTCCTTCCGCCTCCGGATGATATACCAGGCCCAGTATACCAGCAGGATCACGCCGCTGACCTGGAGGATCGGGACCCTCCTGAATGAATTCAGCGCGTACAGCAGGAGCAGCGCCGCGGCGCAAGCGGCCGCGGGAATGACCTTCACCCACGGAATGCGGATCCGTACAGGACGGCATTCCGCATCCTCCCCGGCGGAAACCGGTCCGAGGACCAGGCCGATCCCCAGCCAGAGCATTTCCATCGGCTTGGAGGCCTCGAACATATCGATGAACGCGGCGCCGATCAGTACGGAAACCATCATCCAGAGCACGCTCCTGGCATACGTGACTTTCTTCACCGCGGTCCACACCGCTTTCATGAAGAACCCGTACATCCCCAGCCAGAGCAGCAGTCCCGCCAGGCCGTTTTCCCCGAGCAGCTTCACGTAGTTCCCGTCGATCACATGGGTCACGCCGGTCCCGTAGCCAAAGAACGGGAACTGCCGGAAGCCGTCCAGCGCGGCGCCCCACTTGAAGAAGCGGACCGAAGCGGATCCGTCTGAGATCCGGTCCATCACGGAATTTTCCTTGACGCCCTCCCGGATCATTTCAGCATACTGGCGCAGGTCCCCTTTGGCGATATTGCCGGCCAGGTTTTCGGCATATTTTCCCAGGTTCACCACGCTGAACCTGCCGATTTTCAGCGTGCCCGTCATAAACAGGACGGACGCCGCGGCAAACAGCGCAATCCCCGTAAAGACCAGGATATTCACATAGGGACGATTGCTTTTCCGGACGGAAAACAGCAGGACCAGCACGGTCATGATCAGCCCGACAACCAGGGAGGACCTGGAATCCGTCAGCCAGGTCATGAAGCAGGTCAGGACAAACAGCCCGGCATAGCGGAGCTTCATGGTCCTCAGGAACGCGCACAGGTAGACCGCAATCCCGAAGCACAGGAACTGGCCGTACTCATAGTGTCCGTTGAAGGTCGATATTGCGATTCCCGCGTCCCAGAAGGACGGTTTGCTCATGACAATGCCCGATACCGCGTAGCCGCATACCCTGGTCACCTGGAGCAGGCCGATCAGGATATGGAAACAGCTCATCCAGGTAAATTCCTTCAGGATCGCCTTTTCCGCGCACTCCGTTTTCCTGGCGATGCAGATTCCGATCAGGGCAAACGCGAAATATTCGAATTTCCGCAGGATGGACAGGATGGAGAACAGCACCTCGTTCTCATATCCGTTTGTGATCCCCGTCATCATGGAGACCAGGCCCGCGCCTGTTATCGCGGCCAGGAACCCGATCCCCCACCTGATATACCGGTTCCGGTACGTGTACGCCTCCCGCAGGGAAATGACCAGCATGATCAGGATCATCAGGTCGTCCGTCCGGATCCCGGCCGTACTGTATGTCCGGTTGACTTCCATCAGGTTGATCTTCGGAATAAACAGGCAGGTGAATGCCAGCGGTACAAGAAGCGGTACACGCTTCCCGTGTTTATACCTGTCCGCGAAATACCGCGCCCAGTATACTGCCAGCAGGATCCCGCTCGGGACCAGTATTGAAATCATTCCCTGCTTCCTTCCTTGTAAATTCTCATCAGGTTTTCCACATAGGTTTCCGGCGAGCAGCTCTTTTCGTCAAACAGCTCATAGGCGGCCAGCGACATTTCCTTCACCGGTTCATCCTCCGCAAACTGCCGGATCGCCTGCTCCATTTCCCTGGCGTCTGCCCGGACCACCAGTCCGTTCTTCCTGTCCTGCATGGTATCGACCGCCGCGCTGCAGTCCGTAACAATACAGGGCACTCCGAACGCCTGCATCTCCGGCACGCTCAGGGGGGATCCCTCATACCATACCGAGGGAAACACAAAGCACCGGGCCCGGTCTCCCCATTCCCGGACTTCCTCCGGGGAGAGCCATCCGGGAAACAGGATCCCCGGATACTTCTTTTCCAGTTCTTCCTTCAGCGGCCCGTCGCCTGCTGCCGCAGCCCGGACGCCTGCCCGCGTCACCGCCTCGCAGAACAGCTCCGCACCCTTCTCCGGTGCCAGCCTTCCCGCCATCAGGAAAAGGTCGTTTTCTTCCGCCTTCACCCGGTACCGTTCTCCGGTCCGGATCACGTTCCGCAGGTAATACTCCTTTTCTGCCCGGACGCCCCGCCGGTTCAGCTGTTCACGCTGGAACGCCGAAATATAGATATACCGGATATCGATCCGCTTCAGGACGCGGTTCTGTTTCCACTGCCGCAGGCAGCGCCAGGCCTTGTATACATAGTTCCGCGAATCGCAGTTGCAGCCGAGGCACCGGAGCGACATCGGCCTCCGTTCGCAGATCCTGCGATGAACATAGTCATAGCATCCGCCGTTCGGGCAGGCCAGGAAATAATCATGGATCGTCAGGAAGATCCGGATCCCGCAGTCATGCGCCGCGCGGAAGACCGCGCTTGTCAGCACCTTCGTCCAGGTATGCACATGCAGCACGGTTTCCTCCGGATCCAGGGTCTGCAGGAACTCCTTCACCTTCCGGTAGACATTCCCGTTGTAGATCCCGTGGATGAAAGCGTCCGCCTTGCTGGGATTCTGCAGCAGGTCCGGCAGCCTGAACAGGACGCACGTCACCGCGCTGTCCCGGAGTTCCGGCGCCGGTTCCCCGCATCCCCCGAGGAAGAAGACCCGGAGGCCCGGATCCCGGCTCAGGAGGATCGCCGTGTTGATCGCCATCTTTGCGGCGCCGCCCTCAATATAGGCATAGTCGCATGCAACGACGACATTCTTTATTTCACTCATCCCTGTTTTTTCCCCGTCCTGTTCTCACGGAGGGCCTGCTTTCTTCCGGCCCGGCTTCCGAGCAGCCTTGCAAAACAGTCCAGTCCGAAATGCGCGAAGGAAACCAGCCGCCCCTGTTTCAGCAGTTTGCCGGACACAAAGCGCGCCATCCGGATCCCCTCGTTTACCTTGCTCACATTTCCCAGCAGGGAGCGGTGCCGTTCGATCTCATACCCCTGGATCCTGTTCCTGTGATACTGTTCCTTCAGGGAGAAATTATGGGAATGAAGCACCCGGGCGTCCGCCGCGTATGCCACCCGGTAACCGTTCCGGATCGCCGCGGCAGCAAAGAACATATCTTCATTCGTCTTCAGCGGATACTCAAATCCGCCCAGCTCCTCGTAAATCCTCCGCCTGTACGCGGCGCACACGTCTGAACAGAAAAATGCCTTGATCCCCATCCGGGCGACGTCCGCTTCCGACCTTATGTGGCTTTCCGCCGGATAGTTGAACGTCCGCACAAGTTTTTCCATGGGTGTCGCGTTTTCCTTCGGCAGCTGGCGCCCGGTGACCACGGCGATATCTTCCTGCTCCAGCGGCCGTACCAGGTTCTCCAGGAACTGCCTGTCCGCGGGTACCGCGTCCTGGGTCAGGAAAACGACAATGTCCCCGGCCGTATTCCGCAGCGCGGTATCCCGGGTTCTTCCGTGGTCAAAATCCTTCCGCCTCACCGGTATGACCCGTACGCCTTCCGTTTCTTCCGCAACGGAAACCGTCCGGTCCGCGGATTCTGAATCCACCACCAGGATTTCGTCCGCCCGGAGCGACTGATCCCGGAGCGCCTCCAGCAAAGCCGGCAGTTCCTTCTCCGCGTTCAGCGTCGGAATGATAACAGAAATACTCACTGTGCCCCGTCCTTCTTCACCACAGCCAGCATCGTCCGGAAAATGCAGAGCAGATCCAGGTACAGGCTGCAGTGCTTCACATAGTAATACTCCAGTTCGAGCCGCTCACGGTACTCAATATTGCTTCTCCCGTTGCAGCCCCACCATCCGGTAATTCCGGGCTTTACCCGCTGGTACAGTTTCAGCCCGTCGTGCAGTTCCAGTTCGCCCTTCACCAGCGGCCGGGGGCCGACCAGGGACATATCGCCCAGCAGGATGTTGATCATCTGGGGAAGTTCATCCAGAGAGGTCTTCCGCAGGATCCTTCCGGCTTTCGTAATCCGCGGGTCATTGGCAAACTTCTGGTTCTCCTCCCATTCCTTCCGGTATTTTTCATCCTGCAGCAGGATCTCCAGCTGTTTGTCGGCGTCCGGCACCATCGACCGGTATTTCCAGATCCGGATCGGTACACCGTCCTGACCCACACGGATATGGCTGTAGAAGATCGGGGCCTTGTCGCCTGTCAGCAGGTATACCGCCTTGACGATCACGGTGACGGGCGCGAGCAGGATCACCCCGGCGATTCCGATCAGGATATCGATCAGCCGCTTGATTCCCAGGTAGATCATCTGTCCGGGCGTGAAGGAGAACGTTCCGACGCTCAGCGTCCGGTAGACGCCCAGGTTCTGGATGTACTGGTTTTCCGGCAGGAACCCGACCGCGCTTTCCACGGCCACGTTCAGCCCGACGCCGTTGGCGTTCAGCGTCTCCAGGACGCCGTCCTCCACCGCGGTAGGGTTGACCGCCACCAGGACTTCCTGGATGTTCCGGTCCAGGATGAACCGGTCGTAATCCGCCCCGATCACGGGGATCGAAGCCATTCCTTCCACCCGTACCTCCGCGCGCTCCGCGTCATCCACCAGGTGGACGCCCAGCACCTCATACAGCTGGAAATCCCCGGCCGTTACGTTGATGACGGTCTGCGCGATCCCCTCACTGTTTCCGATGACAAACAGGGGAATATGCTTCGTGGTCTTGATAACGATTTTTCCGCTGACCAGCATCTTCTTCCAGATGAACTTCAGGATCAGGGAAACGACAAAATACAGCCCGTACATGTAGAAGGACATTTCACGGGAATAGTTGATGCCGATCCGGAAGACGTAAAAGGCCAGCGCCGTCAGCAGCAGGTTGTAGAACGCGAGCTGCATCGCCCGGATGATCTCCATGTAGTACGGCCTGCGGAGGATTCCGCTGTACGGGTTCACGAACAGCGTAATCACGACATTCAGCACCAGTACGATGAAAAGGTACCGTACCCAGACTTCATTGGACCAGAACTCCATGTTTCCGAACTTCATCCAGTAGGACAGCAGGAAGCACAGGAACAGGGCGATCAGGTCGATCACCATAAAGTCAAAATGCTTGACCCATGAATACTTGCTTTTTATCTGCATCGTCATTCCCCACAACCTTCAGGCACCGCGTGTTATTCCGGGCAGTGCGAAGGATCTTTCATGAATGGATCCCGTCTTTATACCACGAGGGCGCCGATCACCTTTGCCCCGGCCGTTTCCAGCATCTCCGCGGCCTTCCGGATCCCGTCGTTCCGCGATACGTTCTTCTCTTCCACCCACAGCACAGCGCCTGCCCTGCATACTTCTTCCGCGGCTCCGCTGCCCGCGGGGAAACCTGCCAGGGTTCCGATCACCATCTCTTCGCCCAGCCGTTTCGCCATTTCCGCCTTCACCCGGCCGAGTACGTCCTCCCCGACCGTCCCGGCCAGCAGCAGGGTCCCTTCTCCCCGGTTTTCCCGCACCAGCACGGCCGCGTTGTCGTATACCTGTTCCTCCGTGATCGGTTTTTTCCCGAACTCCAGCTTTTCCAGCAGGCCGTCGATCCCTTTCCCCGGCTTCCGGGCACCGGACCGTTCCACCTCGCCGAAAAGCGGCACGCCGTACTGTTCCGTAAGTTCGTCTCCCTTTTTCAGCCGGGATCTCCGTACAAAGGTAATCAGGTACAGCCCGAGCATCGCCAGCAGGCCCAGGCCGGCGCCTGTCAGCGCGCCCCACACCGCCGGGTTGCCCGGCCGCAGCGGTTCGTTTTCTTCCGCGCCTTTCAGATTCCTTTCCGAGGTCTTTACCTTATCCGTGTATTTGTTGATGTCATCGTTCAGGTCATTCTTCAGTTTCGTCAGGTCCGCCAGGATCTGCCTGGAAACCCCTTCATCCGCCGCCAGCAATGTATGCTGTCCGGCCGCCTGTGCGTTCTTTTCCGCCTCTTCGATCTTCCGGACGGCATATGCCAGGCCTTTTTCCGCCGCTTCCTCCGTGGCGGCCGCCGCTTTCACGCGGAAGGCGTTTCCTTCGCTGTCCGCAGTGATCGTAACCACTTCATTCACATATCCGGCGTTGGATGTCCCGAACGCGTCCTCCAGCGCCGCTTCATCATGATCCGCGATCATCGCGCCGGTATAGACCGCCACCACATCCGCCGCTTTTTCCGCGGCGCCGGTCACCAGGTATTTTTTCTCCGCGATCCATACGTTTCCCGGATCCAGCTGCATCAGCAGGGAACCCTCCCGGTATGCGAGCCGTTCCTCCAGTGTTTTCCGGTTTTTCTTCAGCTTCTTCTGCGCATTGGCCACTTCTTTCCGGTAGGCTTCCATGTCCTGCTCATAGCGCAGTTCATCCTTTGTTTTGTTCCCGGCCTGATGGGCGGCATACACATTGAACGCCTTCAATCCGCCGATGACGGCAGCGCACAGCAGCACAACCAGCAGGATGCTCCGCCAGCGGTACAGCAGATGGAAGAAGAAGTCCTTCAACCGGAATTCCGGATCATATTCCCTGTTCACATGAACGGATTTGCCATTTACACTCACGCTTTATACCCTCCGCAATAGTTTAGTCCAGGAGTCAGCCGGCACCGGATTACGAAGCCGCGGGAAACAGCTTCCTCCGGAGAAAATTCCAGCCCTTGATGATCCAGTTCTGGTTTTCCATAAAAACATACGGCATATCTTTGTACCTGATCCCGTTTGTCCCGATCCAGACATCCAGCAGCCGCTCACTCACAAAGCCGAAAACACGCTTGTCGTAATTGCTGTAGGAGGAGATGTCCAGCCGCTGTTCCAGTTCGGAAAGGATGCTGAACAGCCAGGCGCAGTACGCGTCAAACAGTTCTTTCTTCATCACAAACATGTTGAACCTGTGCCCGGTCGGTTTCTTCATGCTTTCATCCCAGGCCCGGATATACTCCGGGTACTTCTCTCCCAGGATCTTCCGGGTCACCGCCAGATCCCTTGAATGGTGGGCATGGACATACTGGCTGTAATTGGTTTCAATCCGGTAATTCCGGGGATTCGGAAGAAGCACGTCCGCTTCCTTCAGCTTCCCGGCCAGTTCCTCCCGGCTGATGACTCTCTCCTTTTTACTGCCAAGCCGCTTTCCGTTCGAGAAATGCCGCCGGTAATGCGCCAGCCCGATATAATCCGCGTCCAGGTTCTTCCATGCCCAGTACACGCCGGTCAGTTCGCAGTAATTGGCATTCTTCCGGCTGATGTTTTCGCCTTCGTCATCCCGCTGGAATCCGATGCTGTCTTTCCCGGCGGCTCCCACATGTACAGGCAGGTACATCGGATCTTCCGGCATCCAGTACGGCTTGTGGGCCGCAACGATAATCCTGATCTCCATATCTGCCCTCTTATTCCTTCTCACGGAAAAGTTTCTGTCTCAGACGCCGCCATGCCCGGTCCGCCCTCGACAACAGGGACGACTGCGCTCCGGAAATCACAATCACCGTTTTTCCGTTCAACTCACCGATTTCCTGGTCCGCATACTGCAGCACGCTGTCCCCCATGCTCCGGTGTACGATGATCCCGGCCTTCAGCAGCTTGTCGATGGTTTCCTGTTCCTCTTTCCGGTCGTTCAGTTCAACGTACGCGTACTGAATCCGCCGTTTGCCCGTGAAAGAATCGATCCGGTCCAGGCCGGTTTCGCACGGATACCAGTCTTTGTAATTCAACTCACTTTTTTCGTTGACGACCAGTCCGCAGATATCATACTGCTTGCTCAGCGCACCGGATACCATCCGGTTCAGGACGCGCTGGGCATGGGAAGCCTCGCACACGATCAGGAGCTCCGGCATCACCGCGTCGCTCATCCTGCTGAATTTGCAGAACATTTTCCATGCATTGCGGAACAGCAGCACGAGAATAAAGCAGAACAGATACGAAACAACTGCGAAAATACGTGAAAGGGCAAAGATGTTATGCATGAAAAACAGGACAGACAGATAAACTGTCCAGGTTCTTGTCATCTGTATCGCCGTCGCCTGAATCTCCCGGACCAGTCCCCGTGTGATAACCCCATTCAGGTTCTCTGTCACGATTTCCACAAGCAGAAAAGACAATACCGCCGCAATCGCATAGGTCCACAGCCGATCCTGGTTGTAGAATCTCATTTCCAGGGAGCGGCGCAAAAGAAGTGATACATAGAACCCGAGAATAAAAGCCGCCAGGTCAACGATCAGGAAATCATAATGCTTTGTGATAAATAACCGCTTTTTAGTCAGGATTTTCAATGCATTCTCACGCTCCGGTCCTTTTTGTTCCAGTGCCGTATTTATGCCAAAAAACAACATAGCTCCGCCCTGCGGGATGGCATGCATCCTGCAGGAAGGCCTTTCTGTACGGCGTATTCCGGCCCCGGCAAAACCACCGCGGGTCTTCCGCCGCCTGCCTGCAAAACCCTTTTGTATGACCGGCGGGCAGTCTCGTCCAAGATATAGTCATACAAAGATAATTATATCCTATATATATGCAGGAGTCAAAGATTTCCGGCCGGCATGTACATCCTTCAGCGATTTCTTTCTTGCACAAAAAAGCCATGCTCCCAGCATAAGGGGAGCATGGCCGGTATGAGTTATTGAATTACTTCTTGGTTGTTACCTTAATCTTGGTGCAGTATGGTCCGTACAGTTTTCTGGAAGAAGTCTCGTTCGCAAATGCGCGAACCTTGATCTCGTATTCCTTTCCGCTTGTCAGGCCCGTAATCTCATACGTATCTGCGGATCCCAGCAAGTTCATCTTCGTCCATGATGCGGCTCCCTTTTCTCTCCAGGAAACAGTATATCCATCCACACCCTTCACAGGTTTCCAACTGACTGTAATGCTAGTTTTCTTAATAGTGGTTGCTTTCAATCCGGTCGGTGCCACAGGTGCTGTATAACCCACAACATTCGCAGAATAATCACCTGAATCCGTAACACCGCTCTTTGAAATGACAGCCTTCACCTTGAATCCGTAAGAATTGTAGGTTTTCAAATCATCAGCCGATGTCCTGGTGGCTGTCACACTCGCCAGCTTCTTCCAGGTGGAAGTGTCAATTGAGCCGCTCGCCGCATCATAGTCAGCAATCCAGACTTCATACCTGGTAGCATCTCTGACTGCATCCCATGTCAGCAACACCTTCGCCCCGCCCATTGGTTCCGCTACCAGATTTACAACCTGACGCAGTTTCGTAGTCTTATTCTGTTTTGCACTGTATTTTCCATAGATGGTCTTGTCATTTTTTGTCGTTACAGCGCGTACACGGAAATAGTACTTTGTCTTTGGCGTCAGGTTATTCACTCGGAATTTCGTCTTAGCGGCATCCACCGTGCCGCCCAGTTTCCAATCCTGTCCATCCGCATGATAATACACCTGGTACTGTTTCGCTCCGCTGACAGCAGACCACTTCACATTGATAGAACCACCATCTGCAGATAGAGAGGTAATTGTCGGTGCTCCCAATGTGGGAGTTGCAGAAACAACCTCTGAATATGCTCCGTACGATGTGTTCGAACCAACCGTTTTGGATCCGCGAATCTTGTAATAATATTTGGTTCCCATCGTCAGATCAGCATTGGACCAGGTAATCGTCGGACTGGACACAGTCTTTACCAGAGTAAATCCGCTATCTTCTTTTGTTGAACGATAGATCTGATATTTATCCGCACCGACATCTGTCCAGGTGAGCTTGATTTTCGTCTTGGAAACAACTTCCGCTGTCACCGTAGTCTTCGGAATTTGGATCTGAACCTTAACTTTGGAACTGTATGGCCCAAAGTGTTTATTCCCCAACACTTCCGTATAGCTGCGAATTCGATAATAGTAGATCTTACCAGTCTTTGTTTTATCGTAATCCTTCTTGTCCGTATACTTAACCGCAGCACCGTCTCCGATACTTTTGACTAATGTCCAAGGGCCGTCCTCTGACTCCGCCTTATAGATCTCATAACCGTCCGCTTCAGCTGAAGCTTTCCAAGTAAGCTTCACACCGTATGCATCCGCCAATGCCTTGATTGCCACAGATGTCGGTGCAAGGCTGGTCGGTGTTCCTTTTATTTCAGCGCTGTACGCACTGTATTCGTTGTTATCGTTGATTTTCTTCTTGGCGCGGACTTTGAACTTATAAGTATATCCCTTCTTTAATCCGGTAATCGTAACTTTGTTTCCAGTCACAGATTTCTTCAGGGAATAAGAAGTGTCATCATCACTTCTGCCTGAAACCTGGAATGTTGTAACACCATCCATCTCTGCCCAGGAAAGAGTTACAGAAGTCGTACTTGCGGCCTTACACTTTAAGTCCGTTGGAACATAGTTTGCCAGATCGATTAGAATTTGCGTTGATTTTCCTTTTTCTCCGGTAGCAGTCTTTCCATCCGCCTCACGGATTGCACTGACAGCAAACACATAGGAAGAACCCACATTCAGGCCTTTCGCCGTATACGAATAATTGGTTGCGCTCGCATCAGCCTTTTTCGTTCCAAGTTGGACCCAGGATCCGTCATTCTCCTTGGCATAAATGATAAATCCTGTCGCTCCCGCAACCGTCGGCCACTTCACCTTAACCTGGTTCCGGTTCTGCAGCGTTCCTGTTACAGTCGGTTTTGCCGGTGCACAGGCCAGGGATTTTACAGCGCTCCAGTCACCATATACGATTTCCGTGGAGGAAATCTCCAGGTAAGCCCGGACCTTGTAATAATACTTGGTTCCGTTTTTCAGCTTGTCAAACGAATAAGTCAGGGCAGATGTCTTTTTGGTTGTTGAAGAACCGAAATCCGAAGATGTGCTCGTGCATACTTCATACTTGACGCCGGTCCCCTGGCTGGTCCAGGTCACCTTCTGCTTGTTGTACGTCTCGTTTTCAACAGTGGGCTTTGGAATTCCCGGCTTCACCGTACAGGAAACAACAGCGCTGATGGGCGTGTAAATCTTCCCGCCGTTAATTTCCACATATGCTGCAAGGCGATAGAACCAGGAGTCGCCCATCACAAGTCCGGTATGAACATATTCCAGATCAGGACCATCATACAGGGTATTTTGGGTGAAATCCTCCCAACCGGTAGCGCCGTCGCCTTTCCCATCTTTTTGTGAATTGCGCAGCAACACATATCCGGATGCACCTTCCGATTCCTTCCACTGGATCGTATTCTTCGTATTGCTGGTATTTTTCGCAGAAAGTCCGGTCGGGGCGTTGCCGCGGGGGCTCTCCACTACAGATGTGCAGAAAACACTCTCATAGTTTTTTCCGACCTTCGCTTTCACCACATACGAATATTCCTTGCCGAAGATCAGGTTTTCATCCAGATGATTATTCGCTGTCACTTCGGTCAGCGGTTTGAAATCCTTGCCGTCGTTCCGCTGAAGGACATAGGAGGTGGCACCTTCAACCGCTTTCCAGGTCAGCTTAATGCTGCTGATTCCTGTTGAAGTCGCCTTCAGTCCTGTTGGTGCGGGAACTACATAGGCGATGGTAGCTTCCGTCGGAGTATGGCTCTTTACTTCCTTCCCTTCCACAGTCTTGTAGCTGTAGATCCGGTAGGTCAGCTCATCTTTCGGTGTAAACTCGTTGTGTGTATAGGAGAGCGTCGCATTATTGGAGATCTTTGCAACCTGTACTTCTTTCCCGCCGGTCACTTCGTACAGGAAATAACCGCTCGCAGCGGTTACCTTCGGCCATGACAGCTCTGCAGTCACCGCAGAGTTAGCCTTCTGCGTGATGGTCAGGGAAGCAGGCGCGGGCGGAGAAAGCGTATATTTCGTCATGGCATACGTTCCGAAATACGCCGGATTGCCCGAAGTGTTGTTGCAGAAAGCTGTGACAAAGAAGAAATACTCCTGTCCGCAGGTCAACCCTGTGATCGAATAGGTTGTTGATGTAGTAGTCTTGCAGTTCTTGTTTTTGCAGGCACTGTAATCATTGGTCGTGCCCCAGCAGATCTCAAAACCGTCCGGAGTTTCTCCGTCCGTAGGAGCAGTCCAGGTCAGTTTCAGTTCTGTAGTCTTGGGATCGGTAACCTTCAGGCCCGATACCGAACCCACGCTGACCACATTGTTGGCTTCCAGCTCTTCATCGTCATCCTCGCCTTCAGAAGCCTCTTCCACTTGTTCTTCCGCAGGCTCTTCTGCTTGCTCTTCCGCAGGATCCGTAGGCTCTTCTGCCGGAGCAGCGGGCTCTTCCGCCGGAACGGAAGGCTCTTCCGCCGGAGCAGCGGGCTCTTCCGCCGGAGCAGCAGGCTCTTCCGCCGGAGCAGCAGGCTCTTCCGCCGGAGCAGCAGGCTCTTCCGCCGGAGCGGAAGGTTCTTCCGCTGGAGCAGCAGGCTCTTCCGCCGGAGCAGCAGGCTCTTCCGCCGGAGCAGCAGGCTCTTCCGCCGGAGCAGCAGGCTCTTCCGCGGGAGCAGCGGGCTCTTCCGCGGGAGCAGCGGGCTCTTCCGGCTCGGTAGTCAGCTCAGCAGCGGCTTCAGGATTCTCCTGAATCACCGTGTCGCCTTCCTCGGCAAAGGAAGGAACCAGGCTGAGCAGCATCGCCAGTGCAAGCATCAGACTGAGTAATTTTTTCATAGCGGGCTCCTTTCAAAGTTACATAAGTATATATACCGTTGCTCTCATCCATAAAAGAGGGATTATATTATAACGGTTCTGTGAACTTTTTGCAATAATTTGTTTCCCTCTGGTTTTGCCGTACACTTGCTTTCCCTCTTCCGGACTTACAGACCGGCAATAGAACGGATCAGTTCCCCGAATTGTTCCCGCATTTCTTTCTCCGGGTAAATTCGTTCAGTACAGCTACACACTTCATCAATTGCGTCAGCCAGCTCGTCCATCCGATGGATGAACCGGATATATTTCAGGTCCTTCAGCCATTCATAAAACGCTTCAATCTTGTGATATCCGTTCCCAAATGCCACGCACGGCGTCCCGGAAACCGCACACAGGATCATCCCGTGCAGGCGGTCTGTCACGACGCACTCCACAGAGGAGATCCGTTGAATCAGATCATCGATCATTGCGGTTCGATTCTCCCGGGTCACTTTCTCTGATTTCAGGACGGTATCATAGACCTCCAGGCTGCGGAACCTTTCACTCAGGATCGATTCGATCGCAACCTGGTTGTCGTCAGTAAGATTTCGTTCCTTATCATTTCTCAGCAGGGTCATTGCCCCATAACGTTCTTGTGTATTCGGTTTTTGTCTAGATTCCCACAACACCATATCAGGAACAAGAATAGATCTGCAGTCAAAATATTCCTGTGCGAACCGGTATGAAACGCTGTCCCGGCAGCAAAGAAGGATGTTGTCCCCTTTGTAGATTTCCGCAGCTTCAGCTAATGCTTTCTGTCCTTCAGCATCGTTTGAAAACCAGATACTCTGCGGAAAAATCACAACAGGATTTCCCTTGATTTTGCTAAGGATTTCTCTTCTGCACTTATCATGATTAGGCCAGAGTGTGCCCAGATTGCCCCCACCCTGCAAGAATACTGGCTGGGAAGGAAGAATTCTGTTGGATTGTTTATATTTCTTTTTTTTCAGTTCTATTTCACTGAATTCAACAATACATCTGTCAGGCATTATCTCTCGCAAAAAACAGATTTCTTCTTCCGCAATACACTGATCTCCCATATTCCTGTAGTCAGGAGTGCCAAGCAGCCAGACCGGACTGACCAGTTTCCCTTTATGAAGTCTCAGGGAGCCTTCCTCAATAGAAAGGAGATCCGCATGGACAAGCCAGGAAAGCTCCTGCGGAAGATCTCCTTGAGCAACTCTCTCCTGTAGTTTTTTCTGAAGTGGCTGATAATTTGCCACAGTCAATACCCGAAAACGATGATAGTCTCGTTCAAGATCATCAGATAGCGAATCGAAACCGGTAAACAATGGAAAACCGTGTTGCTTCGGATCCTCTCCCGCCGCATAGAATCCAAGTATAGTTCTCCAGCACTTTTCACAATGACAGCAGTTGTCTCCGCCACGTTTTTCCCAGCAGACATGCAGTGGAAGCTGTAAATCGTTCTCCCTGGAAAAATTCACAATTCTCTGTATCTTGTCCTGCCTGTCCAGTTCATACCCGTCATGAACGACTTTTGTTCCGCAGAATCGTATATGGTTGTCAATAGAAGGATCGGATGCACAGGTATACACTGTTCCTTTTGTATTTGATGAAGCAATATATACAGTGCCATTCCCTTCATGCCAGGCGACAGGAGCCATATGCCCAAGGATTCCGATCCCATGCTGGAAACCATGATACCATCCGTCTCCGGAAGCAAGCACATGTTTGCCCAGCACTTCTTCACGAAGCAACTTCCTGAAAGATGTCCGGACCGTTATCAAATCTAGGTTAAGTGTCTCCGCATTCTTCCGGAGAAGCATCTCAACCGGTTGCCATCCTTCCGAATCATCCCAGGGAACATCCGCACCCCATAGGCTTGCTAGCATCGGCTTTTCTGCCAAATGGGAAAGGATTGTGCTGGTCGCGTCTACTCCGCCTGAAAAGCAGACAAGCGTCTTTTGCCCGTTTCCCGGCTTTTCGTTTTCTTCGATCGATTCCACCGTCAGTTCCCCATCGAAGGAGTACATGGGATACATTTTTTTGTATCCATCTTTGACCTTTTCAAGGCAATCATAAAAATCCCGGTCACAGGCAGGGACCTTGATCTCCGCATCCCAGATCCAGCTGACCGGCAGAACCTGTGACAGGAACGGGATGATCCGGATGCTTTCCGGAATACTTTCCATGTCAAACGGATAGATGATCTCAAAAGTCTCCTCAGCCATGAAACAGGAAGACCATTCTCCTGATACCTGATAATGAAAGATAATACGATTCTCCGTAACCTCTGATGGAAAAACGACAATCCTGTTAGCACGAGTCTGTGGAACTTCATGTTTTTCTTTCCAGGCAAGTTGAATTTCCTTTATTCCCCGTAGTTTCTTTTTCAGTTTTCGAGGAAAAAAAGTAAGTATTCGTCCCAATCGGAAAGAAACTGATGACTTAAGAGAATTAATCTTAGTTATCAGCCTTAACTTTTCTCTTTCCAACGTTGCTTTATTTTTTTCCAGCGTCTCAACTTTTTTCTCGATGGATGCTTTTTTCTTTTCCTCTTTCAGTTCCATAACGTCCATCACAGTTGCCGGAAATACTACATCCTGTTGAAAACGAAGATATTCATCATCACTTAAATGAAAACGTTTCTGCTTTTCTTCTTCACTACAGGCACGGTATTTCGCAATACTGGTTTTCTGCAATCTGGCAATATGGGCGGTCGCAATCTGCCTGAATTGTTCACTTCGCAACAATTTCGGATTGTCCAGCAGAAATCGCTGTTCATCCATAGATGCAATAAAAATTCCATATGCATGAGCAAAAGACGGCGTCAGATGAACAATCGAGCCGTGACGCATCCGATAATAATACAATGTCCGATTAATACATCCACAACGCGACATATTCATGAGTGTAACAAACATCCATGGTTCATCTTCATAGTATATTCCAGCATGAAACCATAGATTATGTTCAAGAAATCTTGAACGTAAAATTACGCATGCCCAAGGTGGCACAGTATATCTCGTGGTTGTGTTAAGTTCAATGAACAACCCCTCTCCAGTGTAGACCTTTTCTTCATCCAATACTTTTTTAAAATATCGGCTGTTTCTTTCACCTGCTTCTTTTGCGCTATCAGGATCTTCTCCAAATGCAACCGCATTAAAGCATAAGAACTCCAAATCACGCCGTTCCATATCAGAAACGCACAGTTCCAATGCCTCCGTATTCAGAACATCATCACTGTCAATAAAATACAGATACTTACCAGTTGCTATTCGAACCCCCGTATTTCGTGCCCCTGATAAACCCTGGTTTTCCTGATCAACGATACGAATACGATGATCTGCGTTTTCATATCTCCGAAGTATCGCCGGTGATGTGTCAGTCGAACCGTCATTCACACAAATGATTTCAATATCCAAGAGTGTCTGGTGAATAATGCTGTCCAGGCATTCTTCCAGATAAAGTTCCACATTATATACAGGAATAATAACCGATACAAGCGGCCTTTCGCTTTTTGCCATTTTTGTATTCCCCTATCCGTTATCTATCGTCCCTTTACGGATCAACCACGAAAAAACCGTGATTCGCCGCAAATACCTTCACCTTCTTATCATTCGAAATAAACATTATCTTCCCGCATCCTTCGAATGCATCATCCGCGATGGACGTTACAGGACCCGGAATCTCGATGACCCGTACCGCGCTGTTCGCAAAAGCTTTGCTTCCGATTTCTTTACAGCCTTTCGGCAGGATCACCCTCGTTGCTGCGTGACGGTAAAAGGCATGTGCAGGAATGGATGTCAGGCTTCCCGGAATGGCCAGCGTGCCTGTTTCATCAATCTTCCAACCGGTTATCCTGACGGTCAGCTTCAGGTCCTTGCTGACGGAGACTTTTGCCTTGACTGTTTCCCCGCCAAGCGTAAACTGCTGTTTCGGCAGTCCCGCCTTCAGGATCTCCCTGATCACAGACGGATAAAAAATCGTATAGGTTGTATAGCCATTCTCAACGTAGAATGCATATGACGGAACCGTCTTTGAAAAGCTTCTTCCACCGTCAAATGCATTCTGGATCTGGGATATATACATCCCGTTCAGGTCGCTGAAGCTTCTCCAGATCCCCTCATGAATGAAGTAGTTGGCATCCATGGATGTGCAGTCCGCCGCATGTTTTCCTTCCTGGGTCCCGTCACTGTAACTGTGCGAATCAACCGGGATCATGGCAGCTGCACTCAGGCAGAAAAACTGGTGTTCTTCATATCCGCTTGCCGCGGTTCCTTCTCCCGGCATCCAGCTCCCCGGATCGTCCCAGGTCGCATCAACCTGGTACCATTTTCCGTCCAGCTTCACCGTGTTCCATGCATGGTTGGGGCCGAAGGTCCTTTCAACGGGAATACCGGCGGTATTGCAGAGCAGTTCGTATGCTTTGGAATAACTGTCACAGACGCCGTACCCGTAAAACAGGATATCAGCGCCGTGCATATTAAGGCTTTCATCGTAATAGGCGTTATGTGTCAGCCAGTCGTGCAGGTTCAGCGCCGTCTCCCATTTGGTGGATGCTTTGCATTCATTGACGATTTGCTGGGCCTTCTGTTCCAGCGTCGGATGGCTTCCATCATCCTTTACGGTGAATTCCACGTAACGAAATCCAATCATTGTCCCGCCGCGCCTGACAATCAGGAATACAGAATAGGTCCCGGCACTGTAGAACCTGTATTTGATCCTGGTCTTCCCCTTCAGGTTGTCGCTCGCATGCTGGGGATAATAGAGATATCCGTTGGAATCCCTTCCTTCATCAGAAATTCCCCAGTAGTACTCCAGTTTCTTCGCGTCTGAAGCGCCCGGTACCGATGCCGTGAATGTCAGTTCCCTGGTTGGCAGTTTACTGCCGCTGATGGAGATATTCACGCCCGTCCCTATTGATAAATCCTTTGTTCTGTCCAGGGCGCCACCCGATTCAGGCAGAAGGTATTCTTCCCTGATCTGCTGTTTCTGTTTTATGGATTCCAGCATCTGCGGACGGTCTGGATCGACCTGTCCCTCTGCAAGCGCTGCGCCTGCAAAGAGCAGAAATATTATCAGGAATCCAGTGAACCATTTTCTCATTTTTTCTCCTCCGGATCTGCCGGATCGGCAGAAAAAAAGGGGAAGCATTACGGCTTCCCCTCAGAAATCCCTGGATTGCTTATTTCCTGAACAGAACCGTACTGCCGGATCCTCCCATCTGGACAGCTTGCGAAATCGAATCGAAAATATAATAACCCGGACTGTTGTATCTGTCGCCAGCATAATATGCTATATAATCGTATTTCTTGAGCAGCTTGTTCATCTTGCTGACTTCAGATTTAACGCCGTCATATGCCTGTTTCAGCGTCAGCTGCTTTCTTGCTCCGGAAAGCTTTCCGCCCGGGTATTTGCAGCCCATCGCCCGAAGCAGGGCAACGGTAAACGTTCCGCCCCGTTCGAAATAGAGATCCCCGCTCTTTTCCGTAAAGTATCCGTCCGAAGATGTCTTTCCGTGCGCACAGGCAGCCAGAACCGCAAACCGTTTGTTCAGCAGTTCGCCGGTATTGCTTTCCAGCTCGTCCGCAAAATAGCCGCTGAATGCTCCCATCACGCCGCTGGTAAAGTTCGCCGGGTTCCCGACATCTTCAGGTTCCGTATCGTTCTTCTCCAGGTCTTTTGTGCTCTTTTTGTACACGGTTGATCCGCTGCCGCATGAATCCAGGAGCACAATCACCTGGCCTTTTGTATTCTTCTTCAATGTATCGCGAAGGTCAGTCGGATAAAGCCAGGAACCATCCGTTCCCACCAGCGAACCACCGGTACTGCCTTTGCTGTCATCTCCGTGTCCGCTGTAATAAACCAGGCAGACGTCCGTATCCAGCTTTCCTTTGAAAGTGCTCGCAATGGCGCTTTTCATCTGGGAAGCCGTCTTGTTCCGTGCGAGCTTCACGGTCCAGCCATAAGCCTTCAGCGCTGTATTCATCGCTGTACCGTCATTATAGACGCCGGGCAGGTCGTTTACCGTCCCGGCATAATCATCATTTGCAAGGATCAGTGCATAATAGCGCGCCTTCGGCGTGATATATACCTTATTGGACGTCAGTTTGCCGCTGCTGCAGCTGACAACACAACGATACTTGTCTTTCGCGTTTCCCTCTGTGATCTTGACCGTCAGTTTCTTTGACTTATATCCCTTATAGGAAGAAGGACAACTGGTCCAGGTCTTTCCGTCATCGCGGCTGTACTGCCACTGGTACTTCACAGTACCGCTTGCATTCCATGCCGTGACGCTGAAAACAGCTTCCTTGCCGATTGCAACTGTTTTTGCAGACCGCGATGCCTGGATCGTGAAGGCACACACTGCATTGGACGCCAGTTTGCCGTTCTTTCCGCTGACAACGCAGCGATATTTGTTGCCTGCGTTTTTCTCTGAAATCTTTACGGTCAGTTTTTTCGATTTATATCCGCTGTAGGAAGAAGGACAGTTCTTCCAGGTCTTTCCTTTATCGCTGCTGTACTGCCACTGGTACTTCGCAGTACCTCCCGCGTTCCATTCCTTGACTGTAAAGGTTGCGGTTTTCCCGATCGCAACCGCTTTTGCGGACTGGGATGCCTGTACCGCAAATACAGACGCGGCCTTGCTGGTGGCAGTGTTCTTGCCGTTCTTGATCTTGCAGCGATATTTATAGCCGACGGTCGTCTTATCGATCTTTACCGTCATCTTGGAAGTCTTGCTTCCGGTATAAGCGGCTTTCTCCCATTTCTTACCACCGTCAGCGCTGAATTCCCATTGATAAGTAACTTTCCCGGAAGTGTTGCTGACAGTGGCTGTGAACGTGGCTTCTTTGCCAAGAATGACTTTTTTCAGTTCCGGACTGACCGTAACAGTGGGCTTCTTTGCTTTTGTTTCTGAAGAATTGGCTTCCAGTTCTTCCTCTTCTTCCGCAGGTTCTTCCTGCTCGGTTTCTACGACAGCCACAGGTTCTGCGGTAGCGGTTTCCGCCAGTTCAAACTCAACAAGCGGCAGAGGATACGTTCCGGTCTTCCGGACGGTCGGGTCCGCCTCAAGTTCTTCGACCAGCTGCTGTGCTGCTTCTTCTGTCAGGGGTTCCACAGAGGATGCCTGGATGTATCCGGTCAGCAGTTCGCTTCCGGCGGTCTTTGCTTCTTCCGTATCAAAAGTAACCTGCAGCCAGTCCTGCCCGGGATCCTCGGTCTTCAGCGCAGAAACAGCCCATGCCGTTGCGTAACCGGCAAAGGTACCCTTGATCTCTGTCTGCCATACGTCCGTATAAGCAATCGTCCTGCTTTTGATCAGGACATATCCGCTCTCAAAATGAACAGGTTCTTCTTCCGGCTGCGCGGGTTCTTCCGGTTGCGCGGACTCTACCGGCTGTTCGGTTTCTTCCGGCTGCACGGGTTCTTCCGGCTGAACGGGTTCTTCCGGCTGCACGGGTTCTTCCGGCTGCACCGGCTCTTCCGGCTGCACCGGTTCCTCCGGCTGCACGGGTTCTTCCGGCTGCACGGGTTCTTCCGGCTGCACCGGCTCTTCCGGCTGCACGGGTTCTTCCGGCTGCACCGGCTCTTCCGGCTGCACCGGCTCTTCCGGCTGCACCGGCTCTTCCGGCTGCACCGGTTCTTCCGGCTGCACCGGTTCCTCCGGCTGCACGGGTTCTTCCGGCTGCACCGGTTCTTCCGGTTCTCCGGCTTCAGCTTCTTCGCCGACTAAATCTCCGGGAACTTCCTCCGGATCTGTTTCGCCCGGAAGGGTAATGATCTCGTTGATAATCTCGCCATTCGCTTCTGTCGGTTCCGCAGCACCGTCTTCAGCGCTGGAAGCAACAAGCAGGCTGCTCATGATCATCAGCAGCGCAAGCAATAATGCGATACTTTTTTTCATCAATGGTAATCTCCCCTCAAGAATGATATCTGCCTATTGGTGTATAATGTATCATGTAACTGTATACAACTGTCAAGTTATTTTTTCTGATCAAACACTTCATAGCAACAACTGTCATTTCAGAACAAATATTGCCTGATCACTGCCTTCCGGGTATACCTGGACATGCTGATAATATGTTTCACCTTGAATTGTGATTTTGTAATTATCCCCTACACTTTTTATGTACTGATACAATTCATCCAGTGTCAGGATGCTGTTTTGCGGGCTGCTGTCAGCAGGAGAGTTTCCTGCCTCGCCCACTCCCTGGATCAACCATTTTGTGAAAAGATTCACTGGATCAGTTGAAGTATTGCTGTATCCGTAACTTTCTTCGTGATGGGCTGCCGCCGCCAGCACATAGAACTTTGGCTGCCGCAGGTTTCCTGCCGACTTCCGGTTCGAATTGGGTTCCATTTCCTGTTTAACGACAATACCCGGGTCCACGCTTGCGAACGCCTTCACAGCCGCCTGGACAAAATCTTCGGACAAATCGTCTTCCGTTTTTACGCCCCTCTTTGCTCCGTTTGGTTCAACATAGATGGAAGAACCGGCCCCGCAGGACTCCAGGATCACAATTACCTTTCCGTTGATCACTGACAGCCAGGAAGCCAGCGTTTCAAAAGACAGATACTGTTTTGCTTCGTAGGCGGCCCGATCCGCCTGGTTTTTCGGATCGCCCGTAAACGGCATTTCCAGTTCTCCGTCGCCGCTGCTGTTTCCGTGGGACGCGATGAAAAAGATAGAGATATCATGCTCCATGGTATCAACAAAGGTTGTCCGGATCGCGGACTGGATCGCGTAATAACCCGCATTGATTTTCCGCGTTGCCTTGTATTGGCCGCCTTCCGGACCGTATACTTTGCCAAGCATAGCTGCCATCTTGCTGACGTCATTGGAATTGCGCAGAACTTCTGAACGTTTGTAATCCCTTTGCTCAATCCCGTCTTCATAAAAGACATCATACCGGAGGAATGTTTTCTCACCGATCAGTAGCGCGCGGTACTCCGTGATATACTGGTGCTCCCTGCCCCAGGCATATGCATAACATCCTTTCGGAGCTGTCATGGCCTGAATACTGGTGTTTTCAAACGCATCCTCAGCAATATACGTCAGTGAAGCAGGCAGGCTGATCTCCCGGACAGAACTGTCCGCAAACGCCCGGCTCTGAATCGACGTAACGCCTTCCTGCAAAACGACTTTCTGCAAAGAAGTATCCCCGCGGAAAGCTTCCTGCGCAACCGTTGTCAGGCTTCCCGGAAGCATCAGGACATTCAGGTCCTCTGCACAGGAAACACCGGGCAGGATCGGGAGAAGAAGAAGGATCAGAAATGATGTCAGGATCTTCCTGGTACAGTTCTGAAAGTGCTTCATTCAGACACCTCCAAAAAACGAAATACAGCGCAGCCGGATATATCCGGCTGCGCATAACAACAATTGCAGTTGTCAGTCCTTACTGGTCATCGTGGTCAGTTTCACGCAGTTCCTGAACGCACCTTTACCGATTTTCTTTACTGTGTTGTAGAGTGTCACGGTTGTCAGGGATGCGCATCCGTCAAATGCATAATCACCGATCTCTGTTACGCACTTCGGCAGTTCCACTTTCTTGATTGCCTTTCCCTTGAAGGCATTCTTCGCAATCCTGGTAACCTTTTTGCCATGGTAACCCACCGGGACCTTTACAGTAGTTCCGGTACCCTTATAGCCCGTGATATCACAAGCCTTGGCATTGACCTTAAAGGAGAAGTTCTTTGCCGTATCCGGATCCACATAAATTGACTGGCTGTAAGCTGCCTTCTTGCTCACCGTTACCTTGCACCGATACAGGCGCTGATAATGCGTATCATCACCTTTCAGGGTGATCGTCTTGGTCTTGTAGCCTGTGTCCTTCGAGGCAGTCTTCCACGTGATCCCGCCATCGGTGCTGTACTGCCACAGGTACGTTGCACTTCCGCTGACCGTCACTGTGAACTTGGTTGTCTTTCCGGCCGCCAGCACCGCGGATGTCTTGTTGAGCTTGATGGAGAACGGCCGTTTGATGCAGGCCTTACCGTCAGAGTATACTGATCCGTATTTCTTATCGGTAATACGCACACGATAACGGAATGTATCGTAATCAAAATCCTTCTCCGGAACTTTGACGGACAGCGTTGCGCTGGTCTTGCCGGACATATCCGACCAGGTCTTGCCCTTATCCTTGCTGACCTGCCACTGGTATTTGGGACTGCTCAAACCGCTGGCGCTTGCTGTGAACTTCACGGTCTTGCCGACAGCAGCCTTCTGGTCCTTCGGGTCTGCGGTGATCTTGATCGTGTACGGCTGCTTGATGGAGACAGCATTGCTGTGCATTTGCTCCACATTGCTGCCGTCGGGGGATTCCGCGTCCATTATGCAGCGGAATCGCCAGTTGGCATATACGTCAGCAATCTCTGCCTCGGTAAACGTTGTTTTGTATGTCGTTCCGGTTGCATTCGCGATGGTCTCCCAGGTCTTTCCCTTATCCCTGCTGATTTCCCAGTTGCAAACGCCCCAGTAGGTATAACCAAATTCATTTTTGCTTTCGTCGATCGCCGCAGTCAGCGTGATCTGCTTTCCGAATCCGACTTTGACAGAAGATGGTGTAAGATTAACGGTAAAGAGCCTGCTGATCTTCAGCACATTGCTGTTCACTGTTTTTCTATTGTCCTCGTCCGTAACCAGGCAGCGGTACTGGTTGGCAAACGTGCTGCCGTCCCCTTTCACCTCGATTGTCATGCGTTGGGTTTTGCTGCCGCCTACCACGACAGTGCCGAGTTCTGTCAGGTCTTCCAGGTTCTTCCAGGTCTTGCCGCTGTCTGTACTGACCTGCCAGGCAAAAGCGGGCGATGTCAGTCCGTATCCTGATACCTCCATCTCCACAATATCCCCTTCAGCCGCCGGCATCGGAGTGGTAAGATCTGTATACGGACTGTACGGCCAGTAAGCATTGGCATTAAACGGTTTGGAGATTGTCAGGACTTTACTGGTCACTTTCCCGCTCTTTGTGTCCGTTACCAGGCAGCGGTACTTGTTTCCGAAAGTCGTTTCTGTGACCGTAACCTTCATGGTCGCTTTGCTGTTTCCGCTGTCCGTGGCGCTGGCCCAGGTCTTTCCGCCGTCTGTACTGACCTGCCACTGGTAACTCTGGGTTCCCTTTGCGCCGGAAACAGTTGCTGTCAGTTTGACCGTCTTTCCGAGGCCCGGCTGCAGGTCGCTGCCTGTTACGTTTACCGTAAACTTTCTCTTGACATAACCGACAGCACTGTCGATCTGGCCTTTTTTCTTTTCCTTTACCAGGCAGCGGTACTTGGCATCATAATCCGTATCCTTCACAGTGATCTGGAGCGTCTGGGCGGTCTTTCCGCTGAGTTCCTTCCAGGTCTTTCCGCCGTTGGTGCTCTTCTGCCACTGATAGGTGAAAGTTCCCGTGATGCTTGGGGTTACGGTGAAGGTCACCTTGTCCCCGATGGCACCCTTGGGGGAATTGACCGTGGCGGTAAAGGGACGAACGAACTTCGCCTCGTTGCTCTCGATGTTGTAGGGCTCCTCTGGTTCGCCTTCCGCAGCCTTGTAACGAACCATGCATTTGATCCTGTAATTATCATAGAAATCAGCAGTCAGCTTGAATGTCAACTTCAGGCTCGTATCGTCCACTGTAAAGACCGAATCATTCACAATTGGCTCTGTCCAGTTGGTTCCGCTGTCTTTGGAGAACAGCCAGATACATTCGACTTCTTTATCTTCTGCTTTACCGCTCAGTTTAGCGGTCAGCGTGATATTGGTTCCGATCGGTTTTTTTGTCTCCGCAGTAATGGATACTCCCAGTTCGGTTTCTCCATCGTTGGCTTCCAGTTCTTCTGGCTCTTCAGCTTCCTCTTCGGTCTCTGTTGCCGGTTCTTGCGGTTCTTCTACAGGCTCTTCAGCTAGTTCTTCTTCCGCGGTTTCCGCGAGTTCGAAAAGTACAGTCGGCAGCGGATGGTCTCCGGTCTTCCGGATCGTCAGGTCCGCTTCGCTTTCAGCAAGCAGTTTCTGCACCTGTTCGTCATCCAGTTCCGTTGCGGAAGCATACTGGACATATCCGGTGAGCAGTTCGCCGCCGGCTGTTTTGGCTTCCTCCGTATCAAAAGTAACCTTCAGCCAGTCCTGGGCGGGATCCTCCGCTTCCTGCGCGGATTCAGCCCATACTCTCGCATATTCTTTGAAGGTACCTTTGACTGCTGTCTGGTACACATCCGTATACGCGATGGTATTGTTTTTGATCCAGACATATCCGCTCTCAAAATGAGCAGGCTGATCTTCCGCGGGAGCAGGTTCTTCTTCCGCGTCGTCTTCGCCTTCATCTTCAGCACCGGGTTCCGGGTTCTCCGGCTCATCGGGATTCTCCGGCTGCTCGGGGTTCTCCGGCTGCTCGGGATTCTCCGGCTGCTCTGGATTCTCCGGCTGCTCGGGGTTCTCCGGCTGCTCGGGAGTCTCCGGATGCTCTGGATTCTCCGGCTGCTCTGGATTCTCCGGCTGTTCGGGAGTCTCCGGCTGTTCGGGAGTCTCCGGCTGCTCGGGAGTCTCCGGCTGCTCGGGAGTCTCTGGCTGTTCGGGAGTCTCCGGCTGTTCGGGGGTCTCCGGCTGCTCGGGGGTCTCCGGCTGCTCGGGAGTCTCCGGCTGCTCAGGAGTCTCCGGCTGGTCCGGAGTCTCCGGCTGGTCCGGAGTTTCCGGCTGGTCCGGAACAGAAGGCTCCTCTTCCCCGGGAATCTCTTCCTCGTTAGCCGCGCCCTCTTCCTCTCCGGTGGCGACCTCTGTAACCTCGGCGTCAGCCGGTTCAGCGTCATCCGCAAGGATCGAAGCCGGTGTACAAGACACCAGCATCACCAGTGCGAGTAACAGGCCGATCAGGCGGTTCTTTTTCATTCTTTTGCACCTCTTTCGATATAATTCGGTGTAAATTGATTCTTTGTTCATACAATGGACACTATACTTCTTATCTGATGATTGTATCAAAAGTATATTATTTTTGCAATTTTTATTCTTCTCATGTTTATCAACAATATTTCTTTTCTATCGTTTGTACAATATATAGCACACCAGCTAATTTGCAGCTCTAATACAGTCTGTCTCTTGGTTTTCTTTTTCCAACTTCATTTTTGCTTTCAGCCGTGTATTTTTCTCACGCAGCATCCTGTTCTTCTCTTTCAGCTTCCTATTAGCTTCCTCCCATGTTGCAATTTTCTCTTTATAGAATGATTCTTGTTCTCTGAACTTCTCGGACTGATTCTTTTTTGTTGTGGAATTGTCCAATAATCTGAATTCCATATTCTTTATATATGAAAGAGCAAACTCACCGGCATTCTCTTCCAGCAGGTGACCAAGCATTTCTTCCTGCCAGGATACATAATAGTAACCTTTCTCTTTTTTTGTCAGATTCAATTCCCGCAACTTGCCATTTTTTAGCAAACTGACTGCCGAACTAAATACATCCCAGGTCCTTATATCTCTTAATATTGCGAGAATACTTTTTAGTATCCTGTTTTCAAAACTCTGTTCAGGATATCTGTTATATGATTTCAATAAAGCAGCTGTATCCAGCCAAGCATCTATAATCTCCCCAACCGATTCATCTATTGTGCTCGTTAAGCCGTTTTTTCTGAAAGCTCTATGGATTACCAGAGAAGCATTAACAATCGTTATCCTTTTTGCCAGGCACAAAGCCGGAATGGCAAAACAAATATCTTCTCCTCTTTTCAGTTTACTGAACACCAAATGATTATGAAAGATATAATCTCGCTTGTATAATTTATTCCAAACACCGACATTTGTAAAATTCAGGATATACTGTGGCCATGAATCTATGCTAAAGGGCAACTCAGATGGCACAAATTTCATATTCAGAAGGCCTTCAAATAGCATTTCCTTTCCAACATCTTCAAAATAATTTTTCCCTCCGCAAACACAGACATCTGCTCCATCTCCATCTGCCTGACTATACATTTTTGCAAGTGCATCTTCTTTGATATAATCATCAGAATCCAGAAAATACAGATATTCTCCTTTTGCATAAGTCATTCCTGTGTTTCTTGCGACTCCAGCATATGAATTGGCTTGTGAATAAACGTGAATCCGTTTATCTTTTAATTCATACTGTTCAAGAATATCTGCAGAATGATCTGCAGATCCATCATTGACACATATTATTTCGATATCTTCCAATGATTGGTTTATAACACTGTCCAGACAATGAGACAGGTATTTTTCGGTATTATATACCGGTATAATAACAGAAACTTTTACCATGAATGATTAACCCCGTATCCTTTTTTCATACAGACTGTTTATCCCTTTAATTTCAGGCAAACTGCGATTAAATACGCACCTTAAAAAGCCTTCCTCAATACACTTCCTTAATACTTAAATTGTAATGCTGAAATGCATACATTTAGAATACTTTTCTGATATGCGTAACCGTGTTATTCAATCCTTCTTCAATACCAACTTCCGGTCTCCACCCTGTTTGCATCAGTTTTGTTGAATCCAGACAAACGTCCTGAAATGTCGATGCACCTTTTTTCTCCAATTGATCAGGATTCTCATATTTAATATATGTTCCCGCGATCTTGGAAAGCATAGTCGCCAGCTCGAGCAAAGAGCATGTCTGTTCATTGTCGGCAACATTGTACGCTTCACCGTTCTTTCCGGCTGTCATTATGTACAGAAGTGCAGTCACCACATCGTATACATACAAATACGAAAATCTCTGTGTGCCCTTGCTTTTCAGGATAATATCCTCACCTCTTGCAGAACATTCGATAAACTGCGATATCGCTTTGCTCTCTTCAAGCTGCATAGTGGGACCGTAAATCCTGCACAGTCTTGCAGTAACAAAATCAATGCCCTTTGCTTCTTTGTACGCGTTGCAAAGCGCCTCGCTCGCCCTCTTGCCTTCGATATATCCGGCGCGCAATGTATTGCAGTCAATATATCCGCAGTCTTTTTCATCCAGCAAGGGTTTTCCGCTCCGGTTGTCTCCGTAAACATCCCCAGAAGAAGTAAAAACAAATCTGCATTTATCAAAAGAGGATGCCAGATTCAGCAGATGATATGTCCCCAAAATATTTGACATTTCTGTTCCGATTGGATCACTTGCATAAAGGCGGGGATGTGTATTACTGGCCATATGAATGATATAGTCCAGATGATGAGTTAATTGTATCGGTTCCTGGACATCTGCTTTAACAAAAGCGAGTTGTTCTGATCCGTCTACACCTATAAAGCGACGACGAAATTTTTCTTCACTGCGACCGACAGCAAAGATCGAAATGCCCGCGTTGCAATGAATATTGCGATACAGAAGAACCTCGATCAGATACCGTCCGACCAGTCCCGTCGCGCCGGTAATCATCAATGCTTTATGATCGATTTTCGACCAGTCAATATCAAGCGCTGCGCACAATTCAATCTCACGGGAAAAATCAAAACTGCCCTTATCCATCAATATTTCTCCTCTGCTGATATCCAGTCGTCACACAGACTGCGTGCTGTTTTCAGATCCTGTTTCCATTCAGGATTACCGGTATACCAATATTCCATTACAAAGCGCCGGGCACCCAGATCATATGCTTTTTTTGTGAGTGTGCCAAAGTCCACATGACCGTCGCCATAAAAAAGCCCGCCATATCTTGTTGGCTGAACTTCTTTTTCATGGAAAGCAAGATAATGCCCTTTTCCTCTTTCCATATCATGCAGTATGGCTTCCCGATCATTCTTCCAGGCGTTAGTGGTGTTGCCCGAATCCGGATAAAGCTGCAGATAGGGAGAATCAACCTCCTGCAGGATTCTCATGCATTTCCCCACGCTGTCCATATAATCGTTTTCCATGTTCTCAAGTCCAAGTATCACCGCATGGGAAGCAGCATATTCAACAGCGGTTTTCAGGTTCCGGATAAACCGGGCATCCGTCTCTTCATCCCGCGGATCAAATTTGGGCGTATCACAGGCAGGAATCTGAATGATCCGTATGCCCGTCCTCTCGGAAAAATCGACAGCATGATAAAAAATATCCATCCCTTTTTCAACTATCGCAGGATCCGGACTTCCCAGAGTATATGTTCCGATCGCACTGAGACCCATTGAATAAACCGGAACTATGGTTTGAGAGTCAGTGGACTTCAGACTGTCTTCAAATTCAGGCGAATAAAGCCGGCCGATCCTTTGGTCAGTACGGTCAATACTGATCTCAAAAAAATCATAACCGGCTTCCCGGGCACAAACAAGCATTTCCTGAACCGTCAATGATTCAGGAAATGCTTTTTCATAAACCCCTACTGTATATGGATGTCTCATATTTTCAGCCATTCAGGACGCTTTGCATGAAGCAGCGCCATAAAGATTTCAATGTCTTCCGACGTCGTCAGTTTCAGATTCTTTTCTGAGCCAATGGACATATAAACGGGCTTGCCCAGCTCAATATACATTGTGCAGGATGCGATCGAATTCGTGATTCCGCGCTTCAGGGCTTCTTTATGAGCCTCAACTATTTCCTGCAGGAAGAAAGTCTGCGGCGTTTGCGTGCTTTTCAGGTTGTCACGGGGAATCGTCGTATCTGAAACAAGTCCATCCGCTGTTTTTAGCATGGCCGCCGTACAGGGAATAACCGTAATCGCATTCCCGTACTGCCTGCAGACCCTGATATTGTCAGAAATAATATCCGAGCTGACCATGGGCCTGATTGCGTCATGGATCAAGACAATATCATCCGGATCATTATGACGTGTTGCAATATCAAACAGCCCGTTACGGATAGATTCCTGGCCAACAGAGCCGCCACTGACAATGTTTTCAAGTTTTGTGATGCCAAATTGTTTCGAGTACGCCCGCAGGATATCGTGCCATCCATCCAGGCACACCACCTCAATCGCATCGATATTCGGATGCTTTTGAAATGCTTCCAATGTATAGATGATAACCGGTTTGTCATAGACATTGATAAACTGTTTGGGAATATCCTGATTCATTCGCGCGCCGACACCACCGGCAATGATCAAAGCAATATTCATACGTTTCCCTCCTGAAATATATTAGCAAAATATATAACTAAATCCAAAATGCATTGCAAATATGATGCCCAACTTGTTTCTTTTTTGGTGGAAAAGCCAAATAATCTTTATATATATTTGATAGGTATTCATCATATCCGGAATAGATCATGCATGTCAAGTTTTCAAATGGAACATCATAGTATTTATCAAACGCTTTCCTGTGCAACAATTCTTTGCTGCCATATTGCGATGTAAAGTTGCCAACATAATCGCTCTCATCAAATTTGTATTTATCCATTGCTTTAGCAATTCTTCTGTTCCAGAACGAAATACTGGTCAATTTGCAGAGCACACGTTTTAAGAAAACAACAAACAGCCCTTTTTCTGTATATCGCTTCCCATGAGGATCCTGTATCGTTGCACGCCGAAGGCGCACAAGCAGTCTCATATATTTTTGATGTATTATCCTTTTTCTCGCTGACTTTGGAAGCCCATCAATTACACATACATCAAGGCTCAGCCCTCGCCCGGCTGCAGCTGTATTTGGTGAATACTTTACTATTGTGCGTTTATCAATCACTCTTCCGAACACATAATTGAACGTCGGGTCTTTCTTCATCGTCAGCAGTTCAAACTGATCGTTATCTGGAAAAATGCTCGTCAGCTTTTCATATTCCGGTCTGGTTAAAAAAACATCCACATCATCATCCCATGGAATCATACCCCCATGACGAATCGCACCGAGCAATGTCCCTCCTGTCAGCGAATACTTTATTCCATTCTCTCTGCACACCCTATCAAAAAACTCCAGCATTCCCAGATTAATCGCTTTTAATTGCTCCTTGGTAACCATTGTTCCAGGTTCCCCAGGTTGAATTGCTTTCTCTTCTTCGTTACGCTGTTCTTTAATATACGAATCAATCAGTTCTGCAGAAATTGACTTTACACGCTCTCCAGTTCTCGATTGCAGGCACCATGCATAATCAGCTATTCTTTCATAGTGTAAAGCAGATTCAAGTGTTTTTATTGGTGTTTCATCCCAAATAAAAGCACCATTCTGGTATAGTAAAACTATCCCTTTTGATGTAATTTCTTCATTTTGCAGTTCATGTGCTATAATTTCAATCAGGCTTTGATGATTATTCTCCTGGTATATAGCACACTTAATCTCAGATGAATGATAAATCGCATGCTGTTTACTATAAACAGGAATTGCTTCTCCAACCAATGAAAAATTCATAAGCTTAGGCGTAAAAACATGTGCTAAAGACCTAATTGCAGGATACTTTTTATAGAACTCAAGATGCAATAGAACATCATTCGACAATTGGGCGTCTGCATCTTTTTGAAGAGACACTACTTGCACAGTTGTTTCCGACAAATCCTCATTGATTGTTTTATATATGAATGATTTATTATCTTTATCCAGCATTGAAATAGAAGACATTTTCAACATATCATCTTCTTGTTGTTCAGCCCAGATATTTGAGGCAACCACTTGCTTTTTGGCAATTTCAATCATGCGTGTTGCATCCCCTTTCATTTTCCATTAATCTTCTGTTCCTGTATTCCATTCAAGCACACAATGCATTTCCCGCTTCGCTAAATCGCAAGGAGTCATAAAATCTTTTCCATATAAGCAATTCAGCAGATATATGTCATCTTTAGGAACATAATACTTTCTGCCCTCAAATTCACCTTCCCTTGGCGGAAGCACCTTATCTCTGGCATACATTTCACCAAAGTAATGCCCTCGTCCACACGAAACCGTCGCATATTTCGAATCCGGATTGTGACATTTACTCTGCCAACGTTCACAATATAGAAACCATTCTCTGCTGTGCTTCTTTCTGTTAAACAGGGCACCGATTATCGATTTCATTCGAATGGATTGTTGTATGCGATTATCATCTTTTGCATAATCCAATAGGGCTTGTTTCTTCTGATGAATTCTGACACATGATGCAACGAAAAAAAGAAACTCATCAATAATTCCGTTCATAAACCTCAAAATAGGACTGTTATATGTATCTTCAAGTGGAAATATGTCAAGAAAAAGGCCTGCTTTATCCGGTTCTGTTTCGAAGATTTCTACATATTTTGTTCCTTTTTTTCTAAGTTTTGAAAAGCAAAGATCATATTTATCACTCGTTCTTAGGTTTTGAATCCAATATTTATCATTCAGTTCTTTTTCTATCAGTTCGGGCAGCTTGTTGTAATCCTTTCTTGGCATCATAACATCAATATCATCATCCCATGGAATAAAACCTTTTTCCCGTCTGGCTCCCAATGCGGAACCACCAGTAAGAAAATAGGTTAGGCCATGCTTTCTGCAAAGCATGTCAAAATCATCCATTATCTTCAACAATGCCTTTTGTATCTTTTTTATTTCTTCATCTGTCAGGACATGTACATTATTATTTGACCCGGCATATTGCTTAAAAGCTTTAAATGTTTTTAACACAAATGTATCACCACCAACACAAGGATCATCGTTGAACAGTGTAGGAAATTCCCTCATTGAACAAACTATTCATTGCAAAACAGAAGTATTCAGTATTTCAGGCCGGCGTCTCCGAATAATATTGATTGCAGCCTCCAGTGCTACTTCCGAAGACTGGCTTTCAATTTCTTTAATGATTGCTTTTTTACGCTTTTCGATTTTTTCCTGTCTCTTTTGTTCTGACCGTGCTAACCATGCATCAGACATCACATCAAAGTCTTCTTGAGTCTCAGGCTGGACACCTGTACTCATAAACTCTTCGTAACAGTTGCAGACTTTTTCAACATCATCACTGAACGTTATTTGTTTGCCTTTTTCCAACCACAGTACTTTATTGCACAGGGATCTGACTTGTTCCAAAGAGTGGGAAACAAACAATCCCGTTACACCCTTTTCCAAGATTTCTATCATTTTTTCTTCGCTTTTTTTCCGGAACGCTCCATCTCCGACAGAAAGCACCTCATCCAGAATCAAGACATCCGGATTAACCAAACATGCAATTGAGAATGCAAGCCGACTTTTCATACCGGACGACAGCTGATTAAACTGCCGATCCTGGAATTCCTGTAATTCAGCAAACTCAATAATCTGGTCATACATTTCGTTCATAAACTTTTTAGTATAACCAAGCAACGCCCCTCTGAGATAAGTGTTTTCCCGGACTGTCAAATTTCCGTCAAAACCGGCCGTCAGTTCGAGTAGCGCTGCAATATTGCCTTTCACGCAGACTGTTCCTTCTGTAGGAACGAGAACCCCAGAAACCGCCTTCAGCAAGGTACTTTTACCTGCGCCGTTTTTCCCGATAATCCCAAGCATATCCCCTCTGTCTATTGAAAAAGAGATATTTTGGTTAGCCCAGAACTTTTCGACACGATATTCCCCGCGCAGTTTTTTGAGGATAACTTCTTTCACTCCAATGCTTTTCACATCACCGGTAATATAATAGATAGACACATTGTTTACTGATACAGCATCCAATGATGTTCCCTCCATCTCAAAGATAATAAGCAAATCTCCGATTGTTTCTCTTATAAACAGTTCCGCCAATCACAACTGTCAGTATAGAATAGACAAATAATAACAAATGATATGTAAAAGACGGAACTTGATTATTGACTACCACAATCCGGAAATATTTGATAAAGGCATAAACAGGATTGAAAAGAAAATACCGCTGGACAGATTCTGGAAATCGCGCAATATCATAAAAAATTGCTGACAAATATCGAAGAAGAATGATCACGATGTCATAGAAATAGCTGGTATCGTTAAAGAAGACCTGCATTGCCGACAGAATCATACCAACACCTATGCAAAACACCGGCAAAAGTGCAATCGGATAGATCAGAAGGAAAAAAGAGAAGTGAAATTTGATTCCATCCAAGGCTGCGAAAAGGAAAAAGATTGGCAAGATGATGATAAAATTAATCAAGCTCGCCATATTCTTGCTTAAAAGAAAAAGGTATTTCGGCGCCTTGATTTTCAGGATAATTGATCGATTGCTAGACAGTGCCCGCAGGCTTCCCTTTGTCGACTCTGTAAAGTAACTAAATACGATCAAGCCAGAAAACAGATAAGTAGTAAAATGTGGAGTGTCTTTTCCGAAGAGTTCAGTAAAAACAATCTTCAAAACCAACAGCTGCAATAAAGGAGAGAGGACACTCCAAATCATTCCCAGAAAAGTTCCCTTGTACTTCTGCTTGAAATCCCTCTTCGTCAGTTCTGTAAACAAAAACCAATTCTTCTGTATGGTTTTCTTCCATTTCTGAAACACTTAATGACTCCCCTTCAGTTTGCTTTAATACCAATTATTTCCAGATCGGCTATTTATTTCAGGCAGCAAGTTCCACTTCGTCCGGAGAACAGATACCGCCCCCCTCAAAAAAGAAAAAGCTCCGCCATGCGGAACGCGCTGCGTTTCGCACAGGGTCTTTTTCTGTTCAGCGGTTTCCGGCCCCGGCAAACCACCGTAAGCTTTCCGCCGCCTGCCTGGGATTCCTGTTTCTGGTGATTGTATGCCGTATGGGCAGACTTCCCCCAACCCATATAGTCATACAGAATAAATTATATCCTATATATATGCAAACGTCAATTTTATTGCCCTGCGGCGGATCCGGATACGTCTTTTTTGCGCAGAAAAGCACCCGGACCTTTGGCGGTCCGGGTGCCTGCTGTCTGTTATCTCTTTGTTCTTTTCGTTACTCTTTTTTCCGCTTCCGGAGGAGGTATTCGTCCAGCTTGGTTTTGACGTTCTCCGGGATCTCCCTGGAGACCGGGCATTTCACCGCATCTGCCATGGTTCCGGTGAAATCTGCCAGGAAATCGATGTCCGAGACCATCTGTGCGTCGGACAGGAGGGCTTCGGTATCGTAGCGGTTGTGGATCTCCGCCTGGTTCTTCGGGGCGATCCGGGCAAAGGACAGCGCCGGAACACCCTTGTCCGCGAAGGGCGTGGAATCGCTGGAGTACACGTCCTGCCGACCGTACAGGCCCCAGCCGCGGATCGCACAGTAGTATTCGAGGAAGTGGAGCAGCTTTTCCTCCGCGCTGACGCAGGCGATGAACCGGCCCATATAAGTGCCGATCATATCCAGGTTGATGTTCAGGGCGATCTTTCCCAGTTCCTCCTCATGCGCCGCGGTATAGGCCTTCGAGCCCAGCAGGCCGACCTCCTCGCTGCCGCAGAAGATGAACCGCAGCCCGTATCGGAGCGGCGCCTTTCCTGCGAGCGCTTCCATGATCCCCAGGAGGCCGATGCAGCCGGACATGTTGTCGTACGCGCCATGGGAAAGCGGCGTGGAATCGTAGTGGGCGGTCAGGGCGATCCATTCGTCCGTCCGGCCGGGGATCTCCGCGATCACATTCTGGGAGGTGGTGACGGATTCCGTCTGTTCCACCCGGATGGAAACGGATGCCGGGGCGGCCTTCACCAGTTCGAAGGCGTCCTTCGCGTTGATGTTGACGCAGGGGACTTTCCTGCCCTTTGATACATATGGACGGAGCGTCTTCCGGTCGATGTCCCGGTCTTCGTAGCGGAGGTTTCCGTTGTAGGTAATGAACCCGACGGCACCTGCGTCCAGCAGGTCCTGGTAGATCCAGTAGGTGATCCCCGTATCCAGCAGGACGATCTTTCCCTTTGCCTGCACGAGGGAGGCCGGATCCGTGTTGGGCAGGTAGCACAGCGGCGCTTCCATGCTGCCGCTGCCGCACAGCTGGAATCCCGTGCACGGAATCTCCTTCCCGTCCGCGGCCAGTACGGCTTCACGGATCTCCGCCGTCTCCACGTCAAAGGGCTCCAGGAACGCTGTAACGTCGCGCTCTTCGCACAGTCCCTTCAGGTAAGCTGCCGCCTTCTTTTCCTCTTCGGATCCGCTGACGCGGATATAGTCTGTCTTTTTCAGGATTTCCCGGACTGTTTCTGGTTTCATGCTTTCTGTCCCCTGTCTTTCAACTGTTACTGCTGAAGCTGCCGGAGATAATCCTCCAGGGTTCCCGGGAAGGTGAAAAACGCCTGGCGCTGGTAATCGACGCCCAGCAGGGAAAAGGCGATTCCCTGGACGGTGACGATGAACCACCGGTCCCCGTAGCGGGCCAGGATCGGATTGAACAGCAGGGTTTCACCGCCCAGGTCCGCGGTCCCAATGAGTTCACGGATCTCCTCCGCGCCGTAAATATCCCTGTATTTTCCCAGCAGTTCCTTCGTCTGTTCCGTATCGTACTTCGGGATCACCGACGCGGGATCCGCGAACCGGACGCCTGACATCGCGGCCAGCTTCCCGGCCCGGTCGTTGTCATACAGGGCAATGAACGCGTCGATGTCTTCCTCCCCGTCAAAGCTGACGTTGTAGCCTTCCAGAAATTCACTGAACCGGTCCGCCTCCGCCAGCACATAGCGGCGGAGCGCCTTCTGGATCCTGTTGGCCTGCACATAACGAAGCGAGCAGAGATTGGAACCGGCCATGAGGCTGCTGAAGGCCGGCATCCGGATGGCAGCGGTCTCATTGACGCACTGCATCCGCAGGATGTAGTCCTTCAGGGAATACCGGCTGTTCTGCGTCTCCCAGGCAAAAGCGCCCAGCATCTGCTGTATGTTCTGGTTTTTCAGCCCTTCCAGATAGTATTCCGCGGCTTCCTCCGGCGTACCGAAGCCGCTGCCTTCATACCGGATCGCTTCCCGGTTCCGGTCCGGCAGGTCGGAAACCCGGGCGGCCGGTTCAATGCCCTTTACCGTTTCCGCCAGTTCCTCCGGCACGGCAAAAACCGCCTGGCAGTTGACCGCAATGCCGAGAATCATGCTTGTCATGCTGGATGTACTTACAAGGTACCACCGGTCTCCGTAGCGGGCGGCAACCGGCATGATCCCGACCGTGGCAGCTTCGGTATCCGCGAAGACGATCACGTCCCGCGTTTCGTCCGCGCCGTACCGGGCATTTCTTTTCTGATAGCTTGCCTGGTTCATTTCATGGGAAAACATGCCTTCTGTGACGTCGTCCGGGGTATAGATCCGGATGTTTTCCAGGGAGGCGAACTGTTCCGGCCAGCCGTTGTCGCAGCGCCCGAAATATTCGTCAATTTCTGCTTCGTCCTTCATTATCACCGTCCGCGTCGCACTGGTTTCCATCTCGTTGTTTACAAAGAGTTCCAGCGCCCTGCTGATCAGCCAGGCCTGCCTGGTGCGCATCTCCTCCAGTTCCGCCGAGTACAGCAGTCCGTTGGAGAAAGGCATCCCGGGCACGCTGACCGGATTGAACCCTTTCATATAGGCGGTAAAGCTCCTGAAGTCAAAATGATCCGCCTGTGTTTCCCACGCAAATGCGGCAAGCATCTGCTCAAAATCCTGGTTCTTCAGGCCGGCCAGGTAATACAGCGCGGCGTCTTCCGGCGTGTCAAAGCCCTCTCCTTCGTAGCGGAATCCTTCTTCCCCCGGAAGCAGGAACCCCCCTTCGTCTGCGCGTGCCGGCGCGCCGAAGGGGACAGACAGCAGGAACAGCGCGGCCAGGAGCACGCACAGGAAACGTCTCTGATACTCTTTCATTTTTCCGGACCCTTTCATTGGTTGATGATTGTACGATTATTCCCAGATATCCACATGGCCTGTTTCATCGCCCCGGATCCACCAGAGCTTGTTCTGGTCCACCCGGATAAACACACAGTCCACGCCGGCCGGCAGTTTCGCAATCACCTGCTCCGGGGTGATCTCCCCGCCCATCGGGGACTGGATGATGATCTCGTTGGCGTACTGTTCTTTCTTCACCGTTTTCCTGTCTGCCATGATGACATCCTCCTTCTGCATTCTATTCAGCTGTATCCGAAACAATGGGATATGGGATTCGCTGGACTGATTATACCACAGATTTCCGCAGGATGCAGTATACGGGGACAACTTTCGTTTCCCGGCCGGGCCGGGTATCATGGAATCCGGAACTCAACCGATAAGCTACCCGGGTTGCGATCCAGGTTATTGATTCCCGGATATACAGGCTTTACAATCAGGATGCAGCTGCGGAAAACAGACGCATTCAGGAGGAGACTTTTTATGGAACTCGGAAAGAAAATCAGACAGCTCCGCTTCCGGGCGGGCTTTACCCAGGAACAGCTGGCGGACCGGCTCGGCATCGGCGCCCAGGCGGTCTCCAAATGGGAGAACTCCGTCGCGATGCCGGACATCTCCCTGCTGCCGCTGCTGGCCGAGGTCTTCGGCGTCACGATTGACGACCTGTTCGACCTGACCGTCGAGCAGCGCATGAACCGCATTGAGAACAGCCTGGACCTCGAGGAAGAACTGCCCCAGGACCTGTACCGGGAGTACGAGGAATTCCTGAAGGCGCAGCTTGCTTCCGAAACCTATCAGAAACGGGCAACCAGCCTGATCGCCTTCCTCTGGTGGCACCGGATGAATTCCGCCGGAATCCATGCCCGCCGCTACGCGAAGGAATCCATCCGCATGAATCCCGGCGAGAAGGACTGCCAGTGGATCCTGCAGAAGGCGGAAGGCCATGTCGTCTGGGACTGGAACCTGGCCAACCACAACGCGGCCATCACCTTCTACCGCGAACTGACGGAGAAGAATCCGGACTCTGCCCTGCCCTTCCTGTACCTGCTGGACAACCTGATCGCGGATCACCGCGCGGATGAAGCGGAAGAGGTCCTCGCGAAGCTCCGGAAGCTGAAAGACGCCAACCCGGTCATGCTGGAAGCGTACCCCGCCTATATTGCCCTGGCCCGCTTTGACGAGCCGAAGGCGGACGCGGCCATCGAGGAAATGCTCGTGAAATTCGCCGGCAACGGCGACGCCCTGTTCGAGGCCGCGCAGTACTATGCCCGGAAGTGCGATTACCGGAAGGCGATCAGCCTTTACGAGGAAGCCCATGAGAAGGATTCCCGGCGTCCCCGGTTCACGGACGCCCTGATGGGAATCGCCGTCATTTACGAAATCATGGGCGACTATGCCCGCGCCGCGGAAGCCAACGACCGGATCATCAGCCTGCTCCGGGACGAGTGGGGCATGACCGAGGGCACCAGCGTGGAAACGGCGCAGAACGAACGGAACCGGCTTCTTGCCAAAGTGCAGGGATGACGCAGGACGATCATACCGGCGCGAAAGCGCCGGTTTTTTCGCTTTAGGTTCATTTTAGCTTCCCGCCGATAATTCATATCAGCCGGAGCGCTTCCGGCCTGACTGAATGATGAAAGAAGGCAAATCAAATGCTGAAACGGTTTACAGCGATTCTGATCTCCATGATCCTCGTTCTCGGGGCCGGCCTGGCCGCGTATGCCGAGGGCAGCGGAACTCCTCCGGAGCCCCCTTCCGGGAACATGGCGCCGCCGGACGGCGGAAACGGACAGCCGCCCGAGCCCCCTTCCGGAGACATGACGCCCCCGGACGGCGGGAACGGGCAGCCGCCGGAAAAGCCGGACGGCGCGCCCGGGGGCGGCGGCTTCGGCGGCGGCACTCCTCCCGGGGGAGGCACCTCGTCCTTTGAGTATTCCGCGGCCACGGAGATTACCTCCGCCGTGTCCGAAGCCCTGACGGACGAAACCTTCGTCTCCGAAACAGCGGACGAGAGCGCACTGATCGTCAACACGGACGGGAGCGTCTCAATCGATAACCCGCTGGTCATCAAGAGCGGCGATTCCGACGGCGGGGACAACTGCAATTTCTACGGCCTGAACGCAGCCGTCCTGGTGATGGGCGGCTCCGTCACCACAATCACCGGCGGGGCCATCCAATCCTCCGCCTCCGGTGCGAACGGCGTCTTTTCCTACGGCGGCAACAGCGGAATGAACGGTGCCGACGGCGACGGCACTACCGTCATCATCTCCGATACCGCCATCACGACGAGCGGGGACGGCTCCGGCGGCATCATGACCGCCGGCGGCGGGATCACGTACGCGTACGGCCTGACCGTCAATACGTCCGGACGTTCCTCTGCGGCCATCCGGTCCGACCGGGGCGGCGGTACTGTGGTCGTGGACGGCGGGACCTATACCACCGAAGGCCTCGGATCCCCGGCCATCTACTCCACAGCGGATATCACGGTAAAGAACGCGTCCCTCATCTCAAACCTGTCGGAAGGCGTCTGCATCGAGGGAAAAAACTCCATTACCCTGGAGAACTGCGACCTGACAGCCAGCAACACGCAGCGTAACGGCCATGCCTCCTTCCTGGACACCGTCATGATCTATCAGTCCATGAGCGGCGACGCGGACAGCGGGACCTCCTCCTTCACGATGACCGGCGGAACCCTGACCAGCCTCAGCGGCCACATGTTCCATGTGACCAACACCCATGCGGTAATCACCCTGTCCGGCGTAACCCTGGTCAATGAGGGCAGCGATATCCTCCTGTCCGTCTGCGACGACGGCTGGAGCGGCGCGGCCAACACGGCGGACCTCATCGCCGACAGCCAGGCGCTTACCGGCACGATCCTCGTGGGGAACAACTCCACCCTGAACCTCACCCTGACAAACGGTTCCTCCTTTGGGGGCACCTTCAGCAGGGAGATCACAAACGCAAAGGACGAAACGGTTTCCTCTGAAACCGGTACCGTCTCCGTCACCCTGGATGAAACCAGTACCTGGACGCTGACGGCGGACACCTGGATTGCTGAATTCTCCGGAAACGCGGAAAACGTTATCGGAAACGGCTATACCCTCTACGTGAACGGAACTGCCCTGGAAGGAATCCGGTAATTTCCCGGTCTGTGAAAATACCGGCGCAAAAGCGCCGGTTTTTTGCTTTGGTCTTTTGCATTCAGGGCATTTTATGCTATAATACCTGCTCGAATCCCGCGGACCGTCCGCGGGAGATCACGGCGGAAGGCGGGGTGCAGCGGATGAAAATCGTTCTCCTGGCAGATCTCCACGGGAACATGGTAGCTACGGAAGCCATGGAACGCGAGCTGGAAAAGATCCGGCCGGATGACATCTGGTTCCTCGGCGACGCCGTCGGAAAGGGTCCCGAAAGCGACCGGACCTGCGACTGGGTCCGGACGCACTGCGGCCACTGGATCGCCGGAAACTGGGACCGCTCCATGAGCATGTACCCGGAGTATAACGCTTTCTACCGGCAGCAGCTCGGGCAGGAACGGATCGACTGGCTCGATTCGCTCCCGCTGGAGGATGAGCTGAAGATCAGCGGTTTTCGCTTCCGCCTTGTCCACGGGCGTTTCCTGGACCCGCTGTACCTGAGCTTTGACCCGGACGAGAAGCTCCGGGCAGGCTTCCGCTTCCACGACGGCCGGCCGGAAGCGAACGGCCTGATCTGCGCGGACAGCCACCGGCCCTTTATCCGTCCGCTGGAAGGCGGATACGCGCTGAACACCGGCAGCGTCGGCAACAACCTCAGCCTGCCGCGGGCGCACGCCCTGCTGCTGGAAGGCGAAGCAGGCCCCGCGCCGCTGAACATCACCATCCTGTCCGTCCCGTACGACAACCGCGAGGCAGCGGAAAGGGCGAACCCGTATCCGGATCTTCCTAACCGGGAAGCTTATCAGCGGGAAGTCCGGACCGGCATTTATTCCAGATAACCTGCAAATACCCAAGGAGGTGCCCGGAATGGGCCTGAACAACCAGAAAATCATCCTCGTCACAGCCTTTGAGCCGTTCGGCGGGGAAACCATGAACCCGACCGAAATGATCCTGAACAAGCTGCCGGAGACGATCGGCAGCCACCGGATCCGGAAAGCACTGCTTCCTGTTGATTTTGAACGCGCCCCGGCGCTTGCCATAGACACGTACAATGTCTTCGCTCCCGACGCGGTCCTGATGCTCGGCCAGGCTGCCGGCCGCAGCGCCGTTACACCCGAAACCACCGCGAAGAATATCATGAACGCCCGGATTCCCGATAACGCGGGATTCCAGCCCAGGGAGCTTCCGATCCGGAAAGGCCGCTCCGCCGCCCTGTATTCCACGCTTCCCCTTGAATCGATCCTTGAAACGCTCAGCGCCATCGGCGTCCCGTGCGAGGTGTCCGACGACGCGGGCGAATTCGTATGCAATGCCCTGTTTTACAGGATGCTGCACCATGCAAGCCGGAAGATCCCGACGGGCTTTATCCATGTGCCCTTTATCCGGGAGCAGGGACATGCGGACCAGCCGTTTATGGAGTTTAAGGATGAATACCGCGCGATCGTCGCGGTGATCGAAACCATCTCCCGGATCATCAGCGGCTGAGATCCGGGATTTCCCGGGATGATGAAAACCGCGTGGATGTATATCCACGCGGTTTTTTCGTTCTGCCCGGTCAGTGTCCGGTCATCAGGTTGACGAGATCCAGGAGCGGCAGCTCGGACAGCTGTGTGCCCGGTTGGTCCATGTATTCTTCAATGCCCGCTGCTGCGATCCATTCTTCCAGCGTGGCCTTATAGGCTTCATCCTGTTTTTCATAAAGCAGCTGAGCGCGGATCACATCTTCAGCCAGGTTCTCCTCCTGCTCCCCGGCTGCTTTCCGTTTCTCATATTCCGCCTGGATTTCCTCCTCCGAAACAGACACATCCCGGACAATGTAATCCCGTACCTTTCCGTCTACATACTCTTTTATAACTTTTTTACGATACTCTTCCGCCGATACTCCGTGCTCATCCAGGTATTCCTGTATGAACGCTTCACGCGCGTCGTCTTCGAGCTGCTGTCCTTCTTCTTTCAGCAGGTTATCACAAACATAGAGTACAACAGCGTTCCATTGCCGCTGCGCTTGTTCCTCCGCCTCCGCCGTCTCCTCTTCCGTCAGCCGGTCCAGCCCCAGTTCCGCCGCTTTGGCACGGAGGACCATCTCCTCCTTCAGGGAACGGATGGCTTCAGCCCGCGCGGAGGCAATGACTTCAGGATCATCGGCATCGACCGGAGCGCCTACGAGGGCGTACATCTCGACTAACATATTCAGTCTGTCCTGTACGGCTTCCGCCACTTCGCCCCTGGTGATCTCCATGTCGCCCAGCTTCAGGGCCACGGCCTTCGCTTCCTCTTCCGCCTGCCGCCGGCGTTCCGCCTCGGCCGCCTCGTGTTCGGCGTCCGTCACCAGGATCGTTTCTTCAGGTTCCACCGCCGCCGGCAGGGGGCCGCTCATGATCTTCAGCGCGGTTTCCGTTGCCGATGCCATGGAATAGTTCCCGGAAAGAAGCGCGCAGCCGTCCGTGATCGGGGCAATGATCGTTGCGTCCACCAGCACTTCGTCGTCCAGCATGATCCGGATATTCTTTCCCTGGTTCGCCGTGGTCGCTTCCGCGAACCGTTCCCGTCCTTCGTCGGTCATCACGATGCTGACGCCGTGCTCTCCGGCCTGGTAGCAGTACTCCGCCGATTCGATCTGGTCCCTGCCCAGGATGACCTGTCCGTCCGGATCCAGGAAGAGGATCTCACCCTTCGCGCTAAGCAGCCCGGCCAGGTCCGGATTCTGGACATCCGGGATCTCTGCCCGGATCCTGCCGGTTTCGGTCAGTTCCAGCTTCGCCTGGTCGATTCCTTCGCCCTCCAGCCGTTTCCGCATCACGTCCATGATGCTCCCGGCCAGTTCTTCCCGGTCGCCCGCGGCGTCGTCCTCCGCGAAGGAAAATTCGATGATCATCCCGTACGCAAGATCCGTCGTTCCGGCTTCTTCCGCGCCGGAGACCCCCGTCATTGCCAGCAGTACCGCTGCCAGTGCCAGGGCCATCATTCGTTTCATCATATCGTTTTCTCCATTCTCCTGTCAGTCTGTTTTTTTCTCCCCCGGCTGCCGATCACCGGTCACCGTCCGGAAGAAGCTCCTTTGCCTGTTCCGCCGTCCGCGGAATCCCTGTAAAATCGATCTTTCTCAGGTCCCGTTCCATGCGGAGCGGGATCGTTTTCCGGATGTCGTGATCCTGGTCGACCGGGGTCCGGAACATCACCGAATCCTCCCGGATGTCCAGGTGCGTCTGCTCTTCCTGGAAAAACGCCTGGAACAGCGTCCAGGTTTCCGGGTCGGAACGCACAAACCCGTAATGCGCCATGATGCTCGATTCATGTTCGCCGGTTCCGTACTGCATGACGATCAAAACCGGTCCCGGAATGGTCTGGTCGTTTGCAAAATCCAGCACTTTATCCGTGACATAGAGCCTTACCCGGTTTTCTCCCTGAGGAATTGCCGCAGCGGTCTGGAATTTCTGGGTCCAGGCGCCGTTCTCCAGCACATAGCAGAGCAGCCGGTTCACGCCGTCCGGCGTACGGATCAGTACGAACCACGTGCTTCCCGGACTGTCCCAGTACGCGGTATCGGTGATCTCAATACTCCCGAACTGGGCCTTGATATCCAGGGGAAGCTGCGCGGAGGTCGCCTGCGCCGCGTGCGCGCAGCACAGGAATCCGAGGGCCAGCACCAGGGCCGCAAAGCGTTTTATGTTGTTCATCCTTTTCTCCTGTCCGTTGGTTTTCCGTTACCGGATCTTTTCACAGAAAGAACGGATCCGCCGGGTCATTTCTTCCGGATACCGGTCAAAATGATGCGTTTCCCCGGGGATGACCGCCAGTTCGCACTGCGCGTACCGTTCCGCCGCCCTTGCGGAAACCTGTACCGGGACCATATCGTCCTCGTCGCCCTGCAGGATCAGCACCGGACCTTTGAACCGGTCCATCGCTTCCTCCGGGCGGATCGTCTGTGCCACGCGCAGGTATTCCCCGTCCAGCTCCAGGCCCTTGATCACCGGGAAGGAATCCGGGATCCTGTCCGGATCAAAACGCGCCCCGAGCAGGCACCCTTCCCGCGCGCCGTCCGGAATCATGAAGGCCGGCGCCCGCAGGATCAGCCCGCGGATCCGGTCCGGTTCCATGCCCGCTGCCAGGGCTGCCGCCAGGCCGCCCTGGGAATGCCCGGACAGGTAAATGTCCGTCACGAAGTCCAGGCCGCGCGCCCAGGAGATCGCCGCCATCACGTTGGAAACCCATTTCCACAGGGTATGCTTCCGGAACTCCCCGCCGCTTTCCCCGTGGCCGTACAGGTCCATCCGGATCGTCGCAAAGCCGGCGGCGCGCATCGCCTCCGCGGCCAGGATGGTATGCGGCCGGTCCTTGGCGCTCGTAAACCCGTGCAGCACGATCACCAGGGGACACGGACCGGTTCCCTCCGGACGTTCAAGCTCCAGGCTCAGCCGGATCCCGTCGTCTTCGATAAAAAACACTGCCGCCGCCCCCTTTTCAGGTCTTCACCGAGAGATATCCGCCGCTGTCTTTCCGAACCTGCAGCACGAAGCCGAACCGGTCCCGCGCGATGCACATCCAGAAATCCTGCTCCGGAAACACCTCCCGGAGAGCCGGATCAAAGAAATGTTTTCCGCCGCCGAGGCGGAGATCCGCCAGCTTCCGGTCGATCCCGGGCATCTCCCCGTCCGTCAGCAGGTGCTTCAGGTAAGCGGCGCACAGCTCATCCTCCTCCGCCTGTTCGAGGCCTTCCTTTCCCATGCACACCAGCGACACCTTTTCCGGCGCTTTCCGCCGGATATACTCCGCGACCGCCTTCGCGTTGACAAAGCTGCCGGTCAGGATTTCCTCCGCGCGGATAGCGTTCACGATCCCCTGGGTCCCGGCGCTGGTCGTATGGATGACCCGCTTCCCGCGGATCATAGCCGGATCGACGGAGGACGGCGAATTCCCCAGGTCGCATCCTTCGATCCTCCGCCCGTGCCGTTCCCCGACCAGGATGCAGCCCGGGTCCCTTTCCTTCCAGGCGAACGTTTCCTCCACGGACCCGACCGGCCGGACCTCCCGGGCGCCCGCCGCGTACAGGTAACACTCCATGGAAAACGCCCGGAACACGTCAATGATGACGGTCAGGCCTTCCGCCTGCCTGGCGCCTTCGATCAGGTGAAAAATCCGGATATCCATACTGCTCCTCCTCCGGTTCCGGTAAACAGGCCGGCCCGCGCGGAGCGTTTCCGTTTATACAGACGCGCCCGGGGACCGGAATTGTTTTGGATTGCGAAAAAAAGCCTCATTCACGGGCATTCTACCACAGATCAGGCTTCGGCAAAAGTTCCCGCACCCGGCCCGGAAGCAGGCAGCGCAAAAATCCCGGAACCGGTTTTCCGGTTCCGGGACAGGGATCTGCGTTCAGTTATGCCGGCATCATCAGCGTGGACAGCGCTTTCTTCTGCGCCTCTTCCGGTACTTTCAGCTTTCCGCTGTTCACCAGGTTCTTTACGCAGTGGAACACGAACCGGCCGTCCGAGAAAAAGATAAACTGCGTTTCAAATTCCTTGATTTTCCGCATATGCACGGGCAGGTCTCCCAGGACGGCTTTGACATACGGGTCCCGGAGTTTCCGGAACTCTTCGGCATACTTTTCCCGGATCCGGCTGCCGATGGCCAGCAGCTCATCCCGGAGCTCCTTTGTTTCCAGGATTACGATCTGCCATTCCGCCCGGTCTTCGTCCATCATCCGGATCAGTCCCCGCTCCGCCAGCCAGGCATACTCGTCCGGGGAAAGCTTTTCCTTCCGCTCCCGGTCATACAGGGCGAGCGTTCTCGCCGCGTCTCCCTGGATGTTCATCACACGGTCCTGCAGGTTTGCGGACCATTCGCTGCCCACCTGCCAGATTTTATGCCTGTTGTCCGCGTTCCAGAGGGGCCCGAACCATTGATTCATGAATTCATAGCCTTCCGGGGCGTCGCAGCCGACGGTTGCGTGGAAGATGTTCGTCCCGCCGTCCTTCCGAACCGTGGCCACTTCCTTAAAAGAGATTTTCTTTTCCCGCAGGGCTTCCCCGGAACAGGCGGCGATCCAGGGGACCAGCGCCCACAGCAGGAAGTTCCGGTCGTTCTTCCAGGCGCAGGTCAGTGCCGGGGAATCCAGCACCCCGCAGGCTGTCAGTTCCCCGTAAAGCGCGTTCGCGAAGAGCGCCCCGGCCGCCTTGTAGGTCTCGCATTCCAGCTGCAGCAGTTCCGGCGTCGGTTCCTCGATCAGGAAATCCACCAGGTATTTTTCGCCCTGCTTTTTCAGGAACCCGTACTCCTCCAGGTGTTCGGTCTCGCCCGACACATACACCGGCGAAACGCCCAGGTCATCCGCGATTTCGTTAACGGTTTTGGCCGTATTCCGTACGCTGTAGCAGATATTCTGGACCAGCGGGCTGCGGAACATGCTGTACAGGTCCTTTTCCCCCAGGCTTCCGTTGATTCCGTATCCGGCAAACTTCACCGGATTGTATTTCAGGTCTCCGTTTTCCCTCATTTTCTCCATTCCTCTCTTCAGTTCTTTCTTCGCCTCGAACAGATGCCATTTCACGGTGCCGACGGGAATGCCGAACTCCCGGGCGATCTGTTCCTGCTTTTTGCGGTCGATATAGTAGGCCACCACGATCTTCCGCTGCGTTTCGGACAGGTAGGCGATCTCCTTTTTCAGCCGGTCGACCGTTTCCGCGTCGTCTGTCTCCTCCGGAAGGGCTGCCGGGATCTCCCCGACTTCCTCCAGCGGGATGCCGACCGTGTTCCGGGAGGCGCTCCGGTAGTAGTTGCACAGCGCGTTATGCGCCACGGTCCACACATACCGTTCCACGTCCTCCACGTCGTCGCGCTGCAGCAGCGTCCGGTAAACCCTCAGGATGATCTCCTGGGAAAGATCCTCGGCGTCCTCGGCGGTCCGGCACCGTTTCAGCGCGAACCCGAGCACGGGTTTCATCCAGGATTCCAGGACCGCTTCCGCTTCCGTCTTTCTCACGGAGTTCCTCCCTTCCGGCCCGTCGGCCGTTTCTGAAAGCTTTCACCTGTATAGACACCGCAAAAAGAGAAAGGTTGGAAAAAATGAAAAACTTTTTTTATTTCACAAGGCCGTTCCTGCGGAAGACCTCCAGGGCCTCCGGCATGCACAGGGAATTGGCCGCCAGGACCGCCGCGGAGCGGTCATAGTCCATCCCGCCGCCGTCCAGCGGCATCTGCACCTCCCCGCCCGCCTCCTGCACCAGCAGGCTGCCGGCGGCATAGTCCCACGGTTTCAGCCGCAGCTCGAAGAAGACGTCATGCCGGCCGCAGGCCAGGTACGCCAGGTCCAGCGCCGCGGAGCCGCTCCGGCGGATATCCGCGCAATGGTGGAGGAAATCGCCGGCCAGCTTCAGGCCGGCATCCTCCAGCTCCTCATAGTACGGCGCGGTGCCGAAGGAGACCAGGGCGTCCCTAAACGGCGTCTTCGATACATGGATCGGCCGGCCATTGAGGAAGGCGCCTCCGCCGGCTTCCGCGCAGAACAGCTCCTGCGTGAAGGGCTGCCACACCAGGCCGATAACCGGTCTTTTGTTCCTGCACAGCGCGATGGAAACCGCCGACATCCGGTAGTCGTGGATCATGTTCGTGGTCCCGTCCAGCGGGTCCACGATCCAGGTCGGCGCGTCCGTCAGGGCGCGGTTCTCCTTCTCCTCCCCAATGAATTCGGAGCCGGGCAGCAGCCGCTGCAGCTCCTCCTCCAGGAACGCCTGCACCCTGCAGTCGATATTCGTCACATAGTTCGCGTGGCCTTCCTTGCTGACCACATCCGTCAGTTCATCCCTCCGGAAAAACGCGCCGGCTTCCCGCGCGATCCGGATCAGTTCGTCCTTCATGTTTCCGTTCCTCCGTATCTTTCGCCCCGGCGCCTTCCTCCCGGATTTGCGCCGGTTTTCTCCTGTGGTATAATAACTCCAGCATCAAGCGGTCCGGTCCGGCCCAGCCCGTCCCGGAATCCGTACAGAAGGAATTGCTGATGATGAAAACCGTCCACCTGATCATAAACCCCAACGCCGGTACGCGCCAGGCCCGGCGCTTCCTGCCGGAGATGATCTCCGTCTTCAACCGTTCCGGGTATCTCTGCAGCGTCTATATCACCGCGCAGCGCGGCGACGCCGTATCCTTTGCGCGTGACCATGCCGGCGAGGCAGACCTTGTCGTCGCCTGCGGCGGGGACGGCACCCTGAACGAGGTGATCACCGGCCTGCAGCTGGGCGGGCACGATACGCCCCTGGGCTATATCCCCTGCGGGAGCACCAACGATTTTGCCGCCGGCCTCGGCCTTCCGACGGACCCGGTGGCCGCCTGCGAATCCGTCGTCGGCGGATCCGCGCAGGCGCTGGACGTGGGCCTTTTTTCCCCGGACCGGTATTTCAGCTACACCGCTTCCTTCGGCGCCTTCACCGGCGTTTCCTGGTCCACCCCGCAGAACGTAAAGAACGTCCTCGGCCATGCCGCCTATATCCTGGAGGGCATCCGTTCCCTCTCCGATATCCGCCCCATCCATATGAGGATCACAGCGGACGGCGTCACCTGCGAAGACGATTTCATTTTCGGTGCCGTATGCAATTCAACATCCCTCGGAGGCGTCCTGAAGCTGGAGGATTCCGAAGTCCATATGAGCGACGGCCGTTTCGAGGCGCTGTTCATTCCCTTCCCGCCGGACCTGATCGCCCTCAGCCGGGTCCTGAATTCCCTCCGGACGCATTACTATGAAGACGCGTCCCTGCACTTCCTCCGCGCCTCCTCCTTTACCTTCGAAGGTCCCGCGGATCTCAAATGGACCCTCGACGGGGAAGAGGCGGACGGCGGCAGGCTTGTGGAAATCCGCAATATCCACAATGCCGTCCGGCTGGTCAGCCGGACGGTCTGAAAACAGTTATTTCTTCAGTTTGATCTTTTCAAAAACCGGGAACACCCGGGGATAGACCGCCAGCACGACAAACAGGATCACGGCATAGCGCGCCGTCCGGATCAGGTTTGCCCCGAGCGTTCCGTTGTCCAGGAATTCCTTGCTGAAGGGCATCTTCAGCAGCGTGTTCAGCGCGAAATAGATCGCGAATGCGCCGACGCAGCGCAGGATCATCGCCGCCGGGTTCCGCGTATCCCGGAAGCGGATATACTTCTCTTCATACGGGAACGCGACCGTTGCCGCGATCAGCAGCCCCAGCGCGGTGAAATAATCGCGGCTGGTGCACCAGAAGATCCCGGGCAGCGAGACTGCCAGCAGGATCGCATAGCGTGTCCATTCTTTCCTGACAAACTTCTCCAGCAGGATATTGACGCCGATCGCCGCAAAGCCGACCGCCCAGCCTGCGAGCACATCGGTCGGATAATGCACGCCGACGATGAACCGGCTCACGCCGATCAGCAGGGCCAGCAGGACCACCAGGGTCCACATCCATTTTTTCTTCAGTTCCCGTCCGATGCTGCCGTACAGCGATACCGCGGTTGCGCTGTGACCGCTCGGGAAGGAGAAGCCCTGCTGGATAATATCCGCCGGATCCGCGTCCGCTTCCACGACCTGGAGGACGTCGATCTCCTCATGCGCCATGTACGGCCGGACCCGCAGCACGATATTCTTGATCATCGGGAACATCATGCTTGCCGTCAGGACCGTCCGGGCAACCCGTTTTCCCGCTTCCTTCCGGTAGCAGAACAGCATGACGATCAGCAGCAGGAGCGTGAACGTCTCCCCGCCGATAAACGAGGCGACCTTCGCCGCCGCGGTTCCCGCGGTTCCCAGGGCCTTCTGCAGCCAGGTGATCAGGTCCACTTCCCACTGGAAATAAAAGATGTTTCCCATTTTTCCCCTCCGCGTCCGCCCGGGCAGGCCGTACGCTTTCGTTCAGAATCTGCCGCCATCATAGCACGAAGCGGCGGCGTTCACAACCTGCTCACCCGTTTGACGGCAGCAGCGGCACCAGGATCAGCTGTCCGCTTCTGCCGCTGATCTCCACGGCCAGGTCGTGCTGGGTCCCGTCCTCCGCGAGGAACGAAACCGACAGTTCCGGCAGGTCTCCCCGGAACACATGCTTCACCACGATGCGTTCCTGCGAATCGAGCTCCGCCCACCATCCCAGGGCGTCAGCATTATAGCCCAGGTTTCCGTCCTCGTCGAATTCCTGGTCAAACATGGACAGCACCGCGACATCCGTCGCCGGCCGCAGCAGCGTGAACATCACCGTCACCGCCGGCCCCTCCCCGTCCACATCATCGATCAGGTCATAGGGTTCATAGTATTCCAGTTCCTCTTCGTCCGCAATCTCCGTGACGCAGACCGGTACGTTGTAGAATTCGTCTCCGGCGTGCCCGTCGAACCGGAAGGTCAGTTTCCCGGGGTAATCCGTTTCCGGTACCAGCTCCATGTCTTCCCACGCCACGTCGTCCGGTTCCTCCAGGAGGAGCCGCCAGGCGGTGTACTCCTCTCCGTCTTCATCCGTCCGCGGGTCCGCTTCCAGGGTGCCGGTCCAGTCCCCGTCATTCCACCCGAACACGAAGCGCCCCTTATCCGTGATGTCCATGGAGATCTCTTCCGTGTACCAGGTGCCGGCAATCTCCCCGAAATCCGCTTTCTCCGCCAGGGCCGGCGCAGCGGCAAGGCATACCGCCAGCAGGACAGCTGCAAACCCTTTCATTATTCTTTTTCCCCCCGATCAGCGTCCGTATTCTTTGCTCCATCATAACACAATCCCCCGGTGAAAAAAAGACTGCGGGACGGACAGTGCTGTCCGTTCCGCAGTCGAAATCTCTTTTCCGGTTATCCCTGTCCGTCAGTAATCGGACCGTCCCGTGCCGATGTAGTCCGGCGCGGGATCCTGTCCCTCATAGGGCCGGATCGTCTCGATCGTGCCGTCCTCCCGGATCGTCAGTTCCGTAAACTTGACGCAGCGGCGGTGGTTGATCCCGCCGGAAAGCTCGCAGTCATGATAGAACAGGTACCACTTCCCGTGGTATTCCACGATGGAATGGTGCGTTGTCCAGCCGATCACGGGCTCCATGATACGCCCGCAGTACGTGAAGGGGCCGTCCGGCCGGTCGGAAACCGCGTACACAAGGTAGTGTGTCGTTCCGGTCGAGTAGGACAGGTAGTATTTCCCGCCGAATTTATGCATCCACGGGCCTTCAAAATAGCGCCGCTCCTCATCCTTCGCCTTCAGCGGCTCCCCGTTCTCATCCAGGATCACCAGCTGCTTCGGCTCTGTTTTGAAGTGCTTCATATCGTCGCTGAGCTCAGCGAACATCGGGCCGAGCGCGGGCTCGTCGCCTTCGGGACGGTGCGCGTCCGGATCAAAGGTGCCGCCCTGCCACATTTCCAGCTGGCCGCCCCAGAGTCCGCCGTAATAGATGTAATACCGTCCGTCGTCATCCGCCAGGACCGCCGGGTCGATGCTGCAGCTTCCGGGGATATAATCCTTTTCCGGTTCAAAGGGCCCCGCCGGATCGTCCGAGACCGCCACGCCCAGCCGGAAGATCCCCTCATGGTCCCGCGCCGGGAAATAGAGGTAATACTTTCCGTCCTTACATGCGGCGTCCGGCGCCCACATCTGCTTGCTCACCCACGGAACATCCTTCATGTGCAGCGCGCAGCCATTGTCCCTGCACGGCGCGTCCGGCCCGTCCATGGACAGCACATGGTAATCCTCCATCTGGTACTCTCCGCCGTCGTCATCGTCATTGCCGTAGTGGGGAATGTCGTGGGACGGATACACATAGATCCTGTCCCCGAAGACATGTGCGGATGGATCCGCCGTAAAAATACCGGTTACCAGAGGCTTTCTTTCCTGGCTCATCGTTCCCTGCTCCCTCTCTCTTCCGCCAAGTTGTCCGTACCTTTCTGCGGGCATCCGAATGATAACACATTTTCCCCCTTTTGTCATAAAAAACAGAATAAAATACAGAAAAACAGGCAAGAAACGCTCCAAAACCGCAAAAAAAGCATCTTCCCCGCCCGGGGAAGATACTCCGAAAAAGCCTGCAAAGTCTCAGGGAACCATTTTCAGCAGCATAACGCCCAGATAATCGAGCATGATCGCATCCTCATCCGTCGTGATCCTGATTTCCCCGTTCCCATAGAAATCAATAACAACCGCGTCCCCGTCCGCTTTCCACAGCAGGCCGGGCACAGAAGCCCCGCCCAGTATGCAGTCCACGGTTCCGTCGTCATGCAGGACAACGGAGTACTCTGCTCCGAGAATGGACGCGTCCATTTCAGCCCCGTTGGCAATATAGGTCTTTGCGGTGTATTTTACTTCCGTCTGAATACCGCCGTTCTGGACCGCGGGTGCGTCGGGAGCAGACGGGGCAGGTTCGGCGGGAGTCTCTGTCGTTTCCGGTTCCGCCGCCGCGAAGGGGTCGAACAGCGGAATGCTGCCGTCCCAGGCCATGGCCGGATCCTTGCTGAAGATCATATAGCCGCTCTGCTGGCTGCCGTACTGCAGGACATCGTCCCGCAGCAGGATCAGGCGCTGTTCGTTCTCCAGCCGGACGATTCCGTCTTCCATCCGCCACTGATGCTCGGTCGGGTCCGGATCCACGGAAAGGAAGCAGGTGCGGTCCGCGTTCATCGTCAGCGTTTCGCCGGTCAGGCCGATATCCGCCGCGTTTCCGGTAAATCCGCCGGTTCCGAGGTAGATCAGGTTCCATACGCCGACATACGCTTCTTCATCCGCGTCCAGGGGGCCCGCCGCCGGCGCGGCGGTCGGTTCGCCCGCGGGTTCCGCGGTGGGTTCGGGCTCCGCTGCCGGAGCTGCCGCGCTGCTGCCGTCCTTCACGAGCTTCAGGGAAACATCATCCCCCAGTGCAAGGATCATCACACCGTTCTCCACCGTCACAGCGGCTGTATCCCCTTCAATGGTGATCGAGATCCGGCTGCCGTCAGCAGTCCAGGTGCCCGTGCCGTCTTCGCCCAGGCGGACGTTTGCCGTACCGTCCTCCAGCAGTTCGATGCTCATCTCCATGCCGTAGTCACCGGGACGGATGGTCTCGCCTTCGCTCTCCATCTCTTCCACGATCCACTTGCCGGCCACTCCGCCGTCCGTTTCCGCTGCAGGCGCAGCCGCCGGCTCGCCGGCGGGTTCAGCTGCCGGCTGTGCAGGCGCGCTCACCGCCGGGGCTTCCGGCTGGACGTCGCAGGAATAGGTGAAATCCTCATATTCGACCTGCAGGGAATATGCGATCGCTTCCGCTTCGCTGCCGGCATAGGGCAGGCACTTGTAGAACCGGAGGCTCATCCAGAGGTCGTCCTTCAGGGGCAGGACATACTCGGTCATGTCCATTCCGTTCTTTGTGTAAGCATATCCCTTCAGGGTGGTTCCGAGCGCAGCCCAGTCTTCCAGTTCCGTAAGGTTCTCGACCTTCTCATGGTCCGCCTGCAGGGCCGCCTCGCCCGCCCAGAAGCCGACGCGCAGTCCCGCGGAGTTTCCGCCGGCCTTGGACGGATCCGGGGCATTCATGAACCGCGCTTCACCGAAAGAGCTTGCGGCAACCCAGTATTCCGCAGGAACCTGCGCGGTCACGGAAGCTTCGCCCGAGCCGCCCTGGACCTTGGCCGCCAGGGTCTGGCTCTCCGTCGCGCTGCTGCCCGCAAAGCGGTTTCCGACGCGCGGCAGGAAGGAATAATCCGCCGCGGAGTATTCATCGCTCGGAATGTCCGTGGTCACGGAGGTGACGCCCCAGGAGCCGTCCCGGTTGCGGAAGGTGATCGTCACGAACTTGTCACCGTCCGTCCAGTAGGCAGCACGGTACTCGTCCCGGTCCTTTTCCTTCACAAAACCCTTTTTCCCGAGGGCGTCACTGATCTGGTCAAAGGTGATCAGTGAAAAGAAATCGCTGTTCGTGTTGTCCAGCCAGTTGTACAGGCCGGCAAGCTGTGCCCGGGAGATGACGCCGTCTCCGTCGCCGTAGGGTTCCGCGCCTTCAGCGGCGGAAAGCACCGGCGCAAAGCACCCTGTCAGCACGATGGCCAGTGCCAGGATCGCTGCGAGTCCTGTCCGTTTCCATTGATTCCTCATGTCCTTTGCTCTCCTTTTATTCATAATACAACTTCGGTAACTAAATCACAGACGCGGCCGGTGTGCTGTGTTTTCTGCGTTCCGCGTCCGGCTGTCCCGTTCTCAGCAGGAAGGTTCCGGCCCGTCCGGCTCAGCCGCCTCGTTGTCCGCTTTCAGCACCTGGACCAGTTCGTTCGCGGCGTCCAGGTCCCTGTACCGCACGTACACACGGTAGGCTTCGATGGCGTTCCCGAAGAGCATGGTCAGTCCGGCACCCTGCCAGGCCTGCGTCGTATAGGGGATATGCGCCTCCTCCAGTTCGCTCTTCAGGATGCTGCATGTGATGTGATCCAGGTCTGCCAGAAGGCAGACGTCATCCATCACCGGCGCCCTCAGCTTTTTATGGCCGCATTTCTCGCAGACCCCGCCCGTTGTAAGGCTCCTGCAGTTTACGCAGTACAGTTTATCCCCGGGCAGCACGGACGCTTCCCGGTTTTCTTCCGCCGCTGGTTCATCCTCATCCCGGACGCCGGTAAACAAAGCCGACAGGTCCTTTTTGATCTGTTCAAAAGTCTCTTCCGGCAGCTTTGTCATCGACATGCTTTCTCTCTCACGCCACTTCTTCAGGATCCTGTCCGCGCCGGGATAATTCTCCCCGAAATCATAGCTGTCCCACAGCTGCAGCAGCTGTTTCAGGTTCTTTTCCTGCTCCATGTCTTCCAGGAACATGTCTTCCTGAAGGCTTTCTTTTCCCCTCCGGCTTTCGAGGCTGTCCAGGCGTTCCTTCTCCCCCGGCGTCATCATGGAATAGCGGATGATCTTTCCCTGCTGCGTTTCCCCGGTCGTGTCCTTCATTGTGCCGGCCTCCTTACGTATATTCTGCTGATCCGTATGATCCTTTTTCATTATCTGTTTCCGTATGATCAGAATGACAGTCTTCCGGTGAATTGTATCATATGCGCCCCAAAACAGCAAAGCCCCGGGCCGGATCCGCTCTCCGCCGTTTCTTTACACAAGTCCCTGAACGCTATATAATTCCATATAACAAAGAAGAAGGGATAAGAATCATGGAGAATCAGGACCGGAAGAAAACGCGTAAACCCGTATGGATTCTTCTCCTGTCGCTGGTCTGTGTTCTGGCGGTTTTTGCCGGTGTATGGCTCGTCCTGCACGAAAAAACGCAAAGCCGCAACATCGTCAGCCTGGTCACCCGGGCCGAAGAGCAGGCCGCCATGGAGGAAAGTCTTTCCGCCGCCATTGATACGCTTTCCGAGCGGATTAACCGACAGGACAAAAACCGTGAGCCTGCGGTATGGGGCACGGGATATAACTGGTTTGCGATCGGAAACAGCCTTACGCTGATCGAAGGATTCGGCCACGGCATCTGCAGCACCCAGCCGGACAACGATTACTTCGGCATTGTCAAAGCTTTCCTTGAAAAGCAATACGGCGATGTCACGGCCAACAGGGTTCATTTCGGCGTCTGGGAACAAAGCGCTTACCGGAACGCCATGTTTGATTTTGTGGATCCGTATCTTTCACCCGACCTGGATCTTGTCACCGTCCAGCTGGGTGAAAATGTTTCCGTGATCGAGCGCCCGGTCAGCGGCTACCGGGACGACCTTAAGGAACTGGTGCTCTATATCCGCAAAAAATGCCCGTCCGCGCAGATCATCATGATCGATGACTTCTGGGACAACAGGAAAAGCGAAATCCGCAGGGAAGTCGCGGAAGAAACGGACATTGATTTTGCCGACCTGTCGGAGATCCGGGGAAAAAAGGAATACCAGTCCGAAGCGGGAATCGAGTTCCTCCTGTCAAACGGCAAAACAGAAACCGTATCGGAAGAGGCTGCCACCCACCCCGGGGACAGCGGTATGGCATATATCGCGGACCGGGTCATTGAAAAGATCGCCGTCAAATAACCGGAAGGGCAGCTTCCGGTCACAAATCTCCGGGATACATGAAAAACCGGGGCCGGAATCATTCCGGCCCCGGTTTTTTCAGGCATTGTTTACTTTTCCCCGGCTTCAGGCAGGCCGGTCAGCGCCAGCAGGACTGCAGTCAGGAAACCGAAGCAGCCCGCGCTCAGCGTCGCCATCCAGTTCACGTCGCCCAGCACCGCCGCCCCGGTGCCGATATAGGCCAGCGCAGCCTCCGCAAAGGTCCGGACCGCCCGGATCAGGGCCGCCCGGCCCCAGGTTTTCCAGTTGGTTTTCGTCATAATCATTCTCCTTTTTTATATTGTTTTTCAAGAAGTTCCATCCGGCCTTCCAGCCGGTACATCCGCTCCACTACACTGTTGTGCTTGTCCACCTTGGCCTCCAGCTTCTCCAGCCGGTAGGCCACCAGCGCTGCCTGTTTCCGGTTACTGATATACACCCCCAGAAATGCAAACCCGGCGGTGATCACCGCCGCCAGGACCGTCACCCAGTCCATGTTCACCCCTCCCCGTTCAGTTTTCCGTAAGTGATTCGCCCAACGATGCCGTCGGCTTTGATCCCGCAATCCTCCTGGAAAGCCTTTACGGCCTTCAGCGTCTGCGTCCCGAAGATCCCGTCCGCGCCCCATTTCCCCAGGTCATATCCCCGGGCCATCAGGGCTTCCTGCATCTCCTTTACAGCTTCTCCCCGGTCTCCTTTCCGCAACACCGCGGAACAAGTGGACGCGGAACAAAGGGACGGTTCTCTCCGTTCCGCAACAGCGGAACCGGAGAACCGTCCCTGACGTTCCGTTTCGCCATCATCCCCATACTCATACCTCACCTTATTCCACAACCCCACCCGGTTCCATCCGCCCCTGATCGTCTTTCCCCGGAACCCGCTCTCCGCCACGCATCCCCGGGAGGAAGACGAGTGGATCGCTCCTTCGCCTTTCCCCGTGACGATCCCGATATGGCTGGCGTTCCCCAGCCCGTCGCGATACCCCCTTTTCTCCTCCCCGCCGTCAAAGGCGTGAATGAAAAGGAAGGCTCCCGCAGGAACCTTCCCCAGCTGCTTCACGCATTCTTCCGGCGTCATCACCGTGCCGTTTTTCATCACTTCCCGGTACCAGGCATTGCTCCCGGCCAGATCCTTCTTCAGTCCGCACTGCCGCAGGCACCATTCGATGAATGCCTGGCAGTCCATCTCCCTGTACGGAGTCCCGAGCTTCTCAAACCCGACAGCTCCCAGTTTGTTTCCGTCAATCATGATTTCTTTTCTCCTTTCCGGTCACTGCCTGCAGCGGAACAAAGAGACGGTTCTCTCCGTTCCGCAACTGCGGCGCGGCGGAACAAAGGGCGAACCACCGACGACCGCCAGCGGCGGGAGTTTCGTCGGTGGTGAGATCAATCGAAACGAGCGAGCTCCACAGTGTGGAGTCGCGACGATTGAGATTGCGGACACGGTTCTCTCCGTTCCGCAACTGCGGCGCGGCGGAACAAAGGGACGGTTCTGTCCGTTCCGCGAATGCAGAACTGCAGAACCGTCCCTGACGTTCCGCGGTTAAACAACCCTTACCCCCATCGGCACAGGCATCACCTCCCCGGCCGTCAGCGGCGCGTCCGTCCGTGCCGTCACCGTCCCGTCATCGTTATCAACGAACACTTCCCCTTCCTCCGCAAAGTCAAAAGCCCTTTCGTTCGTCCCGTCCCAGGTGTACAGCTTCAGCTTCTTCAGCAGCACCCTCCGGTAGCTTTCATCGTCCCAGCCCTCCCGCCGCGGGATCCCGACGGAAGTTCCCAGCTCATCAAGCTGTTTCCCTTCCGCCCGGGCAAAAGAAAACCCGGACGCCAGCTGCGGCACCAGATCCGTAAGATCCGTCACCTGCCGGAGTACTGCTTCCGCAAGCGCGATGAAATGAGGCATGCCCCGGGTATATGCGGGAAACAGGGAAAGATAATCATCCAGGTTCATCAATCCACAATCACCGCCACATCGTTCAACGACGGTACCGTCAGCTTTGTGTTCCATTCCGGCACCAGTTTTTCCCGTTCCGCGCCATGCGCGCCGGTACAGGCCAGGTCCGTAATGGCAAAGGAGGATGCGTAACTGCCAGCCGCCTGGTAGATCCGCCCGTACAGCTGCGGCACATTGATCGGGGCTCCGATTTCCAGCGCGTTGGCATAATTGAAAAGCGTCTCCTTGATCGCCGCCGTCACCGCCGCTTCGTCAAACCCGTCATAGCTCCGCAGCGCGGCCCGGAAGCCGATCCCGACCGGCACCGGCCGGGAGAAACGCACCGTATGCGTGTTTCCCCGTTCATCCGTGACCGTCCGGCTCTTCGTTCCGGAGGTCCCGATACCCGGCGGCTTCTTCCGCCAGATGGCTTCCGCGATCCGGTCCAGGTCGCCGTTATTCACACAGGCCGCGATCGTATGCCCCGGGATCCCGTCCATTTCGGTATCCTCTTCATTCACGCGGATCAGGACCTGCGTTACGCCCGGGACCTCCCGGATGGCCGCCTCCAGCGAATCCATGGAAAACGCTCCCCTGGCGGCTGTCGCCGCGTTCATCCGTTTCCGCACCTCCGCGTCCGTCTCCCCGGTCTGCCGTGTGATCCCGTACTGCGGCAGCAGCAGGTCCAGCGCCTGGCCGGAGGCGTACGCCGGGTTCCGGCTGTTGTATGCCTGCAGCACCAGCGCGGACGTGTCGTCCAGCGCCTTCGCGAATACGGACAACAGCTGGTAGTCCGGCACCTCCGGCGTCAGCGCCGCCTCCTGCCCGAAGATGGAGCGGTAGGCGGAGACCAGGTCCTGCAGCCGGTCCTCATACGTCGGCATGTGGATCCCGGAGGCGTCGATCCTTGGAGTAAAATAAGCCATAGGATTATCCTTTCTGAATCCGTGGATTCGTGGTATAGTCATTGGGACCGGGCCGGCCGGATGAGCCGGCCTGCGTCGCCGGGAGGTTTTATGAAGCTGATCATCGCAAGCAATAATCCGGGAAAGGTCCGGGAATACAAGGAAATCTTCGGGCCGTCCGGCTTTCAGGTCCTGTCGCAGGGCGAAGCCGGGATCCGCCTCGAAGTGGAGGAGACCGGGACCACCTTTGAGGAAAATTCCCTGCTGAAGGCCCGGGCTGTTTATGATCTTTCCCGCTGCTGCGTCATTGCCGACGACAGCGGGCTGGAAGTGGAAGCGCTGGGCGGTGAGCCGGGCCTGTATTCCGCCCGTTACAAAGGACTGGAGACTGAGCATGAGCGCCGCCTCGCCGTCCTGGACGGGCTGAAGGGTTGCGGCAACCGCAAAGCCCGCTTTGTTACCTGCATCTGCTTTATCGATGAGACCGGCGCAGAGCACCTTTTCACCGGGATCTGGAACGGGGAGATCGCCCTGCAGGAAGAGGGCATCAACGGCTTCGGCTACGACCCGATCTTCATCTCCGAAGACGGAAACGGAAAGACCACCGCCAGCCTGCCGCTCTCCTTCAAGGAGGAATATTCCCACCGGGCAAAGGCCGTCCGTCAGCTGATTGCTTACCTCCGGTCCCGGTGACGTCGGGAAGAATACCGCAAAAAAACGGCACGGGTCTCCCCGCCATGCAGAACGGCGGGCGGTTCCGGAGCCGAAATCACTTTTCAGGGAGAAAAACAGATGATCCAGAATATGAGGGACCTCGGCGGCCTTCCGGCCGGAGACGGACGGAAGATCCGCCCCGGCATGCTGATTCGTTCCGCGCAGCTGGCACAGGCCGACGCGGAAGACCTGGAGCATGTCGCCGCGGTCATCGACCTGCGCACAATCCGGGAGCGGGAGGAAATGCCCGACCGTGTCCACAGCTGCCGTTATCTTCCGATGCCGGTCTTTGATGAGTTTAAGCCCGGAGTCAGCCATGAAGGGGAGGCGGACCGGCAGCGGCTTCCGGATATGGCCGTCCTGTACGGCATCCTGGTCCGCAATTACGCGGATTCCTTCCGGAAGATCCTCACGGCGATCATGCAGCATGATTTCTCCGAAGGCGCGGTCCTGTGGCACTGCACCGAAGGCAAGGACCGCTGCGGCATCACGACCGCGCTGGTTCTGGAGCTCCTGGGTGTGGACCGTGCCGTAATCCTGGAGGATTACCTGAAGACCAATATCGTGAACCGGCCCAAGGCAGCCGCGATCCGTGCAAAGGTCGCTGAGGAACGCGGCGAGGAGATCGCCGAAAGCGTCTACCGGGCATATCTTGCGGATGAGCGGTATCTCCGCTCCGCCTGGGAAGCGATGGGCGACCGCTTTATCTCCGAAAAGCTCGGAATCGGGGAGGATGCCATCGCAGCCTTCCGGAGCACCGTGCTGGAATAACACTTTTCCTACAGTTCCGCCGTATACGATACGGCGGCGTTCCCTTCCTTTGTCCTCACCTCACAGGAATACTGGAAACGTCTTCCGGAAACGGAAGACATTTCTTTTTCCACTTCCTGCACGCCGTCCGTCTCCCGGATATACGCCGAGATCATGGAGGACAGCATGCCTGTATCCGCTTCCGTGACGCGGCTTTCCCGCATCCGTTCGGGAACGGGGAATCCGGCTTCCGGGGTCTCCCACCATTCCCCGGTCAGCAGGGACAGCCGGTATTTCACCAGCTGCGCCGCGGCTTCCGGTCCGGAAAGCAGGTCTGACGAAGACCGCACCGGCAGGATATCCCCGCCGGCGTCCACAGGACGAAGAAACACGGGACAATCATCTCCCTTCGCTGTATAATGAAAAAAAGCTTTTACTGCCAGTGATCCGTGTATGATCGTATATAGGAGTGAAAACACAAACCTTTACGCAGGCGAACAGATCCTTTGGATCAGATACTGAAACAGGAGGAAACGAAAATGGAAACGAAAAAGCTCAATCTCTCAGACCTTGAAAAAGCGACCGGCGGGATCCTTGATTCCACCATCACAGAACACCTGGACGAGGTGATCCATCGGGCCAAGCAAGCTGATAAGACGATGGAGCAGTGCATCCAGGATTTCTACCGCTATAACAAGGACTTCACCCCGGAACATGAAGCGTATATCCGGGCCCACTGGGATCTGGTCCCGTAAATCCGTCACTTCTCTGTGACCGTCTCTTCCCGTTCCGCAATACGGATCCGCCCGGAATCGCAGGCTTCCGGGCTTTTTTCTTTTAAGCCAGGATATACGTCGCGTATATCGTGATAGACGTATTGGCAGGAATTGCGCCGTTCACCTGCACCGCGCCTGCGGTCGTGATCTGCCCGCCGTTGTTCCAGCGCCATTGCGCCGGCGCCGTATACTTCGGGCGTTTCCCGGCGGCCAGGGTGCACAGCGTCGTTGTCCCGGAGGTGACTGCGGCGGTTTTCTTCACCACCAAGCGAACCATGGCCGCTTTTCCCCAGTACGCGTACTGGGCCGTGGTGATCTCGCAGTCCGCTGTCGCCGTGGCGATACTTTGAATCGTCGTGGTCGATCCGGTTCCGGTATTTCCTGTCCCGCCCCGCGCCACAGGCATCGTACCGGATGTAATATCCCCGGTATCATGAACATGATCCGCGTCGGATTTCCCGGCCAGTTTTTCATCCGTCTCCGTTTCCGTATAGTACCGGTCATCGTGATCATGCGGAAAAAGGGACGCCTGCTCCGGGAACGTATCCAGCGAGTTCGGCCGGCTGCGGAAGCCCACAAAGGCGAACGCGTCCGACAAAGAATGCTTCCTCGCCGACTGTGGTACAGAGGCCTCCCCGCTTTCAAACCAAGCGTCAATATCCACATCCGCCAAGATCACCAGGCATTCGTCCCCGGCGGATACCGGCCAGGTAATCGCGTTCTCCCTTGTACCCGGAAAAAACACCGGTACATCCGGCAGCACCGGAAACATCCGGGAACCGATCTTTACAGCCGGTTGAATCCCCGCTGTCTGGGTGGAAGGATCAAAGGATACCACCGTTCCCGGCAGCGCGCAGTGCAGCGAGGAGAAGATTTCCTGCTTCAGCGCTTCCCGTTCCTCCGGGGAAAGATGCATCGTCTCAGGCATAAGCATTACCTCCGCTTTATCAGTAACTGCGTGTTCCGGATACCCGCCCCCGTATCCGCTTCCGTCATCCGTTCCAGGATCAGGCCGGAATACGTCTTTCCTTTCCAGGCCAGCGTCATTTCCTCCCCCGGCTGGAAACCGGTCACCGTCGTCTTCAGGATCATCTTCCGCCCGCCGTCGGCAAATACCGGCCGGTCCGTCAGGTCCCGTTCACCCAGGTGCAGCGTCGCCGGCAGCGGCTCCGCCGGGATCACGCACATCCCGGCGGGCACCAGGTATCCTTCAGCCCCCGCCGCGGAAAGCGCTTCCGTCACGCACTCCGCCGCCCTGCCGCAGAAGGCCTGTCCCCTGGAGAAAACCGGATCCCTCCCCGGAAAGGATAAAAGCCGTATCCCTGTGCCGGAGGCGGACAGGATCCTCCGTACCGTTTCGGATACGGAAACGCCGGCCGGCACAGACAGGGAAACCCGGCTCTCCCAAAGATCCAGACCGGTAGAGAAAGCCACTACAGTAACCGTTCCCTCCGGTACGGTCTCCGTGAACACATCCGATACCCGCCCAAAAGCCAGGCAGGAATCCTCCCGCATAACGGAGAGTTCCTTCGTATTCTGCAGCCGGAACACGTCCGAATCAGACAGATTCCAGCACTGCAGCAAAAACAGGGACGGAAACAGTCCTATCCGCATCGTCCCGGACAACCGGAAGCGGTTTTCTGAAGCAAAAGGCTCACCGTCCGCAAGGACCGTGAGCCGGCAATCAACCATGTTCATATGTATCTCCATACAATGCCATAAATTCCGTCAGGTTTCCTTTTGCCGGATCCGGTGTGGACGGTTCGTCGGTATCCCGGATCACGAAGAGCGATCCTATTCCCTGCCCATCCCGAATATAGCGAAATGGCCGCAGAAGATCATTCACTTCTCCATAGGAACAGATCAGCGGGGTCTGGTTCACCAGCAGTTCCCCGGAAGAGTTGTCCCATATGGAAACCACCCAGCCATTCGGTGCCGGCAGGTACCGGATCTCCACGCGGGTATGAAACGGCTCTCCGTCAATCGTCAGATCCAGCGTAAACACCTGTCGGGGATCCTCCGTTATCGGCAGTATGTAGTACAAACAATGCTCACCCTTCCGCATTCTCAATCGGCGCGGCTGTCCACCGGACAGACCGCTTGTTTCGAATGACTTCACCTCTGATGAAATTTCCGCCACTGGCGGTCATCAGAGGTTCACCCCCGCTCTCCGCAGCATCTGCGCCAGCACATCCCCGGTCACCGCCTGTGCTTGACCGGAAGAGCCTGTATGCGTTGCCGCGGATGAATTGTCGTTCGTCTTCTTCACGGCAGCCGTCGGTTTATACTGCGCAAAAGTCAGCGTTCCCTGCCAGCCATACTGGTTCTTTTCATCCTCAGTCACGCTGAGACCGGACAGTAGCATACCTGTATAAGTCAATGCCGAAGTGACAACCGTGCACAGGATCCGGTTCCGTTTGATGGACTCCAAAGCCTGCAGCATCCGGTTTGCCCGGCCGGCCGCGTGCCCGGTATCCGTTTCCATGACGGACAGGATCACCTTGTCCGGCTGGTTCCGGGCGCCGTTGATATAGTCTTCTCCGACGGCGGAATTCGAATCCGTCTGCAGCTTCAGGGAATACTCGTGCTTAATGGACAGAACGCCGGTAAAGGTATAGGTATACCCGTACGACGGAAGCCTCACGGATACGGATGAAGTCATGACCGATCACCTCTCTGCTTTCTCTGCGGGATAAATTGTGGTATGATCTGGACCGGCGGGAAAAGGTTCCCCCGTCCGGATCATAATCATAAGGACAAAATATTCCAGGAAGGTCTGATGCCCGGATGACCGGAAGCTTACAGAGGAAAAGTGAAAGCGCCTGGACCCGGTTCCCCGTGCTGTTCCTGACGGCGCTCATCTGCTGTGTTTTATGGGGAAGCGCTTCCCCGGCCATTAAAATCGCATATCAGCTGTTCCGGATCGGGCCGGAGGATACCGCCTCCCGGATCATGCTGGCCGGTGCCCGGTTTATGATCGCCGGCGTGATGACCATCCTTTTCGGCTCGCTCCTGGCCCGGAAGCGGCTGGTCCCGGCAAAAGTCTCCTGGAAGCATATCGGTATCCTGGCGCTGGTACAGACCGTAGGGCAGTATTACTTCTTCTTTATGGCACTGGCGAACATTTCCGGCGTCCGGGGATCCATCATCAATGCGTCCGGCAACTTTATCGCAATCCTGTTCGCTGCGTTCCTTTTCCGTTTTGAAAAGATGACGCTGAAGAAGATCACCGGCTGCGTGGTTGGTTTTGCCGGGATCATCCTGATCATGGGCGGATGGAATGCCCTTGTATCCGGCGGAGCCATGACGCTGGCCGGAGAGGGCGCCATGCTGGCCGCGGACCTGTTTTACGGCGCCTCCGGCTGCCTGATCAAGATTTATTCCCGGGACGAAAACCCCGTGACCCTCAGCGGATACCAGTTCCTGCTGGGCGGCGTCATCCTGTTTGTGATCGGCGTGCTGATGGGCGGCCAGCTGCATTTCCACACCGCGTCCTGCTGGGGAAATCTCCTCTATCTCGGACTGATCAGCGCCGGGGCGTATACCCTCTGGGGCGTGCTGCTGAAGCATAATCCGGTCAGCCGGGTGTCCATCCTCGGATTTATGAATCCCGTGATGGGCGTTCTGCTCTCCGCGCTTTTCCTGGGTGAAAGCAGCGAAGCCTTCTCCCTGACGGGCCTTCTTGCCGTCCTGCTGGTCAGCGCGGGAATCATTATTGTCAATCTCGGCCAGCCGAAGCGCCCGGCAGCCCGTTAAAGCCGCGGGCTGTTGTTCCCCCCTGTATCATCAATCCCGGGATTATCCCGGGATTTTTTCTTTTTTCATGTTGGTTACTTTGCAAGTTAAATTCCGGTTTTTGAGCAGTAAATTCCGGAAGCTGCAAAAGGCATAAAAATCAAGGGAATGGAGGAGATCGAGTAGAGGAAAAGATGGGGAATCAGGTGGCAAAAAGG